>Ga0131853_10019046_pt1 | contig 12491 bp, 5 predicted proteins | sample TergutLab28metaG_FD_92764 | JGI IMG/M metagenome (GOLD analysis project Ga0131853, IMG submission 92764) | Labiotermes labralis P1 segment gut microbial communities from Petit-Saut dam, French Guiana - Lab288 P1 (version 2) (version 2) | ecosystem: Host-associated > Arthropoda: Insects >...
TCCCTCCGGTTTCCCCACCAAGAACCTATACACCCCCCTCTCCTCACCCATACGCGCCACATGCCCAGCCCATCACATTCTTCTCGATTTTATCACCCGCACAATATTGGTTGAGGAGTACAAATCATTTAGCTCTTCGTTATGCAATCTCCTCCATTCCCCTGTCACTTCGTCTCTCCTAGGTCCAAATATTCTCCTCAACGCCATGTTCTCAAACACATCCAGCTGCCAATATTAGGGGGTCAAGTATGTGCCGTGTGTTAGCGTTCTGTTTCCTGCAACCGTTCACTGTCAGGGCTCCTAGTTTTTATGTCCGTTGTGGTTTTATTGGTTCTCCTGTTTTTAGTTTTTCGTTGGGTTGGGGGGGGGGGGGCCTCTCCACTTGCTCTTTGTAATCTGTTACTGCTTTCTGTTTTGGATCGGTTGTTTCTTGTCTAGTTAGTTTTTCCGAGAGGCGGTTGCCGTCTTCTCTCCCTGTGTAGGTTTCTCTTCCTGTGGGGGTGAATGGCCTGGTTATTAGTGCGTATGATACCAGGTAACGAGTGAGACAGACACAAGAATATTAGGTTCATGTGGGAAATGGATAATTTATAAAATAGAGGACATAAGAATGAAACATTTGCAACAAAAGAGCCTGTCATAGCTACACGCGTGATTGACTGAACACGCTTGATACTTGTTCAGCTACTCACTCAATTCACTCAATTAGTATACCAACTAATGCACTTATATAAAATTTACACATTAAAACACTAAAATTGCTCCGACATGTTTCGGTCCTAAGACCATTATCAGGGAGCTGTACTTCTTTGCCTTGCTAAAGTCACATAAAAACCACATTAAAACCAGTCATAAATTAACTTCGTTGTACAAGTTGGGTATTATGGCAGCATGCCTGTAATATAAATTATACCAAGCAAGTATCGTCAAAATAAATGTTAGAATAATTTTGTACACAAATAATTAGGCTTGTTGGACTGATGTGAGATTTATGCTTACCGTGTTGTGTAATGTTATGTTGCGAACAGTGCCCTGCTATGGATATGCATTGTGTGCTTCGCTACGTGATACTGGCCGGAAGTTATGCGGAAGGACTTTTGTTGTGTTCGTTAGTTCGTAGAGCGGGTTGGAGTCACCGACCTGAAAAAAAAAAAACTTGTTCACCGATTTCAGGCATTTCATGCCTTTTAAGGAAACCGAGGTTCAAAAGAACAACCAAAACGTCTTAAATTTTATCTTCAATGGTCCGTGCATCGTGTAATATGTGTCAAAAATTATCCAACAAGCTGCAACAATATACAGTTTATTTATACCTGCAAACTGCTCTACATGTTTCGGGTAGTACCTGCACCCATCATCTGGAGCTCACAACACTGTATCTACAGTATCTGGCATTATTGAGACCCTTACTGCTGTAGACACAGTGATATGATGATGGTTGGAGAGACCACCCGAAACATGTAAAGCGGTTTGGAAATATAAATAAATTGTATATTTTTGCATCTTGTTGGATAATTACTGACACAAAAGTCTTACTTAGGCTTTGTTTATTTGTTTTGGGGGCGACAGCACCCCCTCCCCCCTCCAATGGGCCAGGGCCTCCTCATTCACGAGGTTTCTAGATCCCACACAACGACGCACCACAGTCGGTAGGACTCCTCTGGACGAGTGATCAGCTCGTCGCAGAGATCTCTACCTGACAACACACAACACTAACAACAGAAAAACATCCATGCCTTCGGTGGGATTCGGACCCGCAATCTCTAGCCATCAGGACCGGCTTATTGGATTAAGGGGACGAACACGAAAGTTAATATGCTGCTTGCAATTAATAACGCTCCAGAAAGACGTAGGAAAGTTTGAAGATTGAATGTTGCACACTATTCTTCTCTGATGATTGATTATGTACCCCCTTCGTGGCCTGTCCTAGGATAAGCTTTACCTTTATCTTTACCCGTTCGGACACATTGAGGAGGAGAGAAATTCCTGCTCAAGCCGGGAATCGAACCCACGTTATTCAGTTCGTTGTCATTTTACTGGCTTGGCTAGTCCTGGAAAAGGCATAACACTAGTTACTGAGTGGGAGAAATTCCGGACGCTTAAAGAAAGGATTATAACAAACTAACGAAGGGCCTACATTTTGGGTAATGTAAAATTTTCATCCAGATAAGCATTCAAATTTGCACTGCGTCCACTTTTTCATGAATCTAGTGTTCTTTGGTAAATAATACACTTAAAGTAGCATGAGTATTTGTGTTGATGCTAATTAATAGCAACTGTGTAACTCTTAGAATGTTCAGAACAACTGAAGCTACCACAACAGGCCTTAGACTTCTGTGATGCTGCCGAAGAACGACGCAGTATCACAGGTCTTGTGTGAGACCCTCCCAATGTCCTGGCCCCAGTGTCCTCCATTAGCGGCGTCAGTGACCCGTGACACCGACTGTAACCTCCGGTTCTGCAGACGACCACAGACGGTCTGCTACACAGAAATTGCGGGGAACGAGCTTCCTGCCTTCCCGCAGAGAGTGGATCTGATGTATCTTAGTTCGGGGATAATCGATAATATGTAACCTACATTTTATATATATCTTTTTAAATCGAGGACACCCCGTTGTGTTTGGATTCCAAGAGTAAAACACAGTGTTTTGAAGTTACCGTCAAAACACAAGAACAACGCATAAATATTAGTATTTTGTATTGTTCTACACAATAAAATAAAATAAAATAAAATAAAATAAAATAATATAATATAATATAATATAATATAATATAATATAATATAATATAATATAATATAATATAATATAATACAATATAACTATAGAGTTCATCCCTTTGTGTTTTCAGAAAAATTTTCAAAACAATGTTAAATAGCCAGTTTAAAGCAACTGGGATTTTATTTGAAAGCTACATGTTTCGGTATCGATACCGAACTCACTGGCCTTTAAAACCATTAAAATTCAAGTAAATATTACGGTGTACAAAACGCCAACATGTTTTACGTTGGAAGACACGGGTTTAGAATATTTTTGGTTTACAGTAAATTTGTAAAAAATTTTAATGGTCGATTATAGCTGAACCGTAGGATAAATTTTGGGAATATAAAATTAATAATTTTTCTTTTTTTTATTAAATTCTAAAACCAAATTATTGACGAAGTTAGTGCAATATTTATGGAAAATAAAATACTAAAATGGACAAAATCTTACCTGCCTTTAATTATTACATTTTTTAGCCTGATGAGCGTTGTCGTCAAGACTGAAACAAGCAGCCGCCAAATTAAAAAAAAGGAGCTGTTTTAGACCGACTATTAAATATTGTTTTGAACATTAATATTACGCCTATAAGCCATGATTATATGTCTACTCTTTCTAGAAGGACACTTGAAATGCTTATGATAATCATTTCTGAGTTATTTGGGTGTCATGGTTTGGAAAACTGTTTTTGGTTTCTGTGTTAGGGCATAGTTTAGACTGTTAGGACATAGTGTAGACTGTTAGGGCATAGTGTAGACTGTTAGATAGTTACAGACGTTTCGGAAAAAAATGCTGCCTTCAGCACCAAGAACAGTAATAGCCAAATATCACATCTAAAGAAAACTAAACATAGTCCTGCAAACTTACCGGATGAAACAAAACAATAGGTCAGGGTTATAGGCTTACAATTCTTTAACCCTTTAAAGGCAGGCTTAAATCCCATCTGCCATTTATTGTCATTATTAGGATCTCACCATATTCTCCACGTTAGCAGGATAAGGTTTAAATTAGCCATTTGTTAGTAAAAGTTTACAATTCGACTTATAACTTGTTAGCGGAATAACTTAACTTGTGTTTTCACCATACAGAAAATTTTGTGATGCGTGAGAGAAAATTTTATTGTATTTACGGCGAAGAAAAGAAAAAGAATAATATACAGGGTCATTCAAAATGATTGTCGGGTTTTAACAACTTGTCATACACAATACACTTGAGATAGCAGTATATGAATTTTTTTTATTTAATGGAACAATACTCCAAGATTTTGTTACATACCTTACAGGTGCTCTATATGTGAACCCTTTGTGATTCTACAAACATCAACACGATAATCGAGTTTGTTCCAAACTGTCTGTAGCCTGTCAGCGGTGATGGTTTCAATGGCGGTTCTGATTTGTACTACCTTCAGTTCCGGGATACTTGCGGGAAGAGGAGGAACATAAACCTCTAGATCCATCGGTGCAATTACATGCTGCTATCTCAAGTGTATTGTGTATGGCAAGTTGTTAAAACCCGACAATCATTTTGAGTAACCCTGTATATATATATATATATATATATATATATATATATATAGGCATATTTTTGAAACACGGTTGGCCTAAAATATTAAAAATGAATTTAGAGGTAATAATCGTCACAGGAATTACAGTAAAGACACTTTAAATAAGATAATGAAGTCTAGTTAACTTACAAGAAGGAAAAGCGTCGTACCAAACGGAAGAGTAAAGGCAGACAGTAGAGTTAGGGCTTGAGTTTTATAAACATAACTTGCAGTATGCTCTACAGTCCTTCCTAGAACTTCCTTGTCATTTAATATCCCCACTAAAATCTCACTTTCGCTGGTTCGATCCCAGCTGGTGTCATTGGAATTTTTCGTTGACATAAAATCCTTCCGATTGCACTATGGCCCTGGGATCGACTCAGCCTCTAACAGAAATGAGTACCAGGAGCATTTTCTGTGGATAAAGGCGGCCGGTACGTAGGACTGACAACCTTACCACTATCCTATGCCGTTGTCACGAAATCTGGGAACCTTAACTTTCTGGAACCCTCTGGACCACTCCAGGCCTGTAACGGGACTGATTTACTTTACTAAAGTCCCTAAGCATACCTTAGACTCATAAGCTAGGCCCTGACCATGGATACAACTACGTTTTCTTAGCCACATGTGCCCCAAATGATATCAAGTTAAATATTTCCCTGTGCGAGCTACAGAGGCTATGGAGGAGTGTAAATTTACGTCCACTTAATCTTAACCTCAACACTGAGCGGGGTTTGTGGCTAGCTTTACGACCTGTCCGTCTTAACCGTTTGTAAAGCGTCCCCCATGTCTTTTGAATGGGCCCCAGAGCCGCTACGGACGTTTTAGAAGAAAGAAATTTATTTCCCCCAACTGAATCGGAACCACAATTCCTCGGATGTTCAACACTGTGGCCAGTCACTCTGCTGAATGCTTGTCCCGGGTCTCAAAGCTAAGAATCAATAAGGCCTCTGACGATGGAAGGTCGCATGGCATAATCTTGTACAATATTTTGGACACTGACTGTCAAAATGACCCATCAAAGAAGAATCCTCAACTCTCCTCTCCACCTGAAGACGGAGGGAATTTTTTTTTACAAAGTTATTTTTCGTTTTACAAAGTTACTTTTCGTTTTACAAAGTTACTTTTTGTTTTACAAAGTGACTTTTTGTTTTACAAAGTTACTTTTCGTTTTACAAAGTTACTTTTTGTTTTACAAAGTGACTTTTTGTTTTACAAAGTGACTTTTTGTTTTACAAAGTGACTTTTTGTTTTACAAAGTTATTTTTCGTTTTACAAAGTGACTTTTTGTTTTACAAAGTGACTTTTTGTTTTACAAAGTGACTTTTTGTTTTACAAAGTTATTTTTCGTTTTACAAAGTGACTTTTTGTTTTACAAAGTTACTTTACGTTTTACAAAGTTACTTTTTGTTGTATAAAGTTACTTTTCGTTTTACAAAATTACTTTTTGTTTTACAAAGTTACTTTTTGCATTACAAAATTACTTCTTTTACCTGGTCGACAGACGAAGTAGGAAACAGTGCAAGTTAAATTAAAGCAAATGTAAGGTACAGTCCACCCTATTGCAGGCCACGAAGGCCGAAAGGATGAGTAGAGGTATAATGGTACTCTTTCTTTAACTTCGGCGCTACGTGGGAGTGGGTAATCAACTCTACTTCCTGGCCGCTTTACAACCAGGAAAAACCCGATACCTATTGTATAGGAGGCTGGGTGAGGGAAATCTCGCTCATACACCCACCCCCCGGGGGATTCGATCCCCTAACTTTCCAGACCGTAGCGGGTCGCTATACCGACTGAGCTATCCCTCAGTTAGAAAACAGTATTCTCGTTGTTTTGCAGAGCCCATAAGATGCTCTGTTTTTTACTTCTGTCCCCCTTCAAATTACATCGTATACCTGGTCTATCAATTTCTCATCTACAAACATGACTTAGACACCACAATAAAATGATGCATCATACATTATTAGTTTCTGTTATGTTTTGCTGACCGTGCCTCTCAGTATATAATCTTAGTAAATAACCAACTTATTGCACAAATTCTTTTTTTATAATAAGTTTATTATATTCCTCTACATGTTTCGAGCACTGTGTGCTCATCATCAGGAGGTCAAAATTTTATTATACAGCATCTCTTATCGTCACACCTGTAGGTGGTCGTCCGGTGCCTCAACCTGTGCACCGGACGGCCACCTACAGGTGTGATGACACCAGATGCTGTATAATACAATTTTGACCTCCTGATGATGAGCACAACAGTGCTTGAAACATGTAGAGGAATATAATAAACTTATTGGAAAACAAGAATTTGTGCATTAAGTTGTTAATTACTAAGATTGTACATTATCCGTTGTCTTACGGAAGCTCTGTCGAATCTTTGCTATAAACTTCAAGTGACATCCCCCCTGTGTAAAGAGAGGGTAGATACAATAGTCCAATATGCACTATTGTATAAATTTTTTGGCAATTTCTAGATAGTGTCTAGGTCTGATGATGGCCTAGATGTAGGCCGAAACTGGTACACAACTTAGAAGAATTGTTCATCGTATTGTGCATGACTACAAAATAAATAAAATTATATCTATATATAAGTGGTCCGGGTAGCTCAGTCGTTATAGTGACTGACTACGGGCTGGACGGTCCGGGGATCGAATCCCGGTGAGGACGAGATATTCCGCCCGTCCAGACAGGCTCTGGGGCCCTCCCAGCCTCCTGTAAAATGGGTACCGAGTCTTTCCCGGAGGTAAACTGCGGCCGGGGCGTGCTGCTGACCACTCACCCCCTTCTAGTGCCGCGGTCATGGAAGAGTAGAGCTATACCTCTATCCAACCTCTGAGCCACACCGGGCCTGTAACGGGATCACTTTACCTTTATATATATATATATATATATATATATATATATATATATATCAAATTATATCACTTAAATCTTTTGTAACATAATTTGCGAAAATTGGCAACTATAGCTTGTATTTCTATGTGCAACGTCCAGCATCATATTTCTGAAGTTGGCAATTCTGCGTATTCCCTTCTACAGTAAATCAGTATCTCACTTGGTAGGGAGATTTAAAAAAAGGCAAAGTTGTCCCTGTCAAAACAATGAAGGGACAGAGGGACAGTGGAGGTTCAGCTCTACTCATTGTTAACCTAGATACTAGATCAGTGTTTCTCATCCGCCGGACCGCGGCGGATGAGAAACACTGGTATTTGTGTTTTGACTGGACTAGGAAGGAAGATGGGATTGTGTAGTTGGTTCAGCGACCGGACTATGGGCTGGATGACACGTGGTTCGAGTCCCGGAATTAATAATAATAATAATAATAATTATAATAATAATAATTATTATTATTAGTCTCTTAGAGCCAACATTGTTAACCTGATGATGGCATCCGAGTAGGCCGAAACACGTTGTTTCATTAACACCAGCTAATAAACTAGTTGTGTTTTGACATACATTTGTCATTTACTGCATTGTTTTTGTTTTTGTCGACCAGATCTCGTTCACATCTACAAACTTCTACAGATCTATAAACCGAGATCTCACAGACAAAAACAAAAACACTGTTTATTGTACAGTTTGCTTTATAACAAGAAAGTGTACAAACTGATGATGGCCGATATAGAGGCTGAAACATGTAGTTGTTGAGACAAACTATATAGAAACACCTCTTGGCAATATAAATACCAACACTTGTTGAATAATAAGAGACCAACTTGATGTCACTAGTTATTATGTTTTATTTCACTTCTTCTATGCTTAACATGTTTCGGACATTAATACATCCATCATCAGGAGCCTGCGACTTTTCTACTGTATCACCACATTGGTCGTGTGTTCTTGTTTCGATGTGTGTTGGAGTTTCGGTATCCGTGTAGCAGGCTGAAGCATCGCCCCAACCCAGCCACATCGAAACTCCAACACACATCGAAACAAGAACACACGACCAATGTGCTGACACAATAGAAAAAGTCGCAGGCTCCTGATGATGGATGTATTAATGTCCGAAACATGTTGAACATAGAAGAAGTGAAATAATACATAACAACTAGTGGCATCAAGTTGGTCTCTTATTATTCAACTATCACAATGATGCACGGTCCAGTATGCATAAGACCAAAACTTGTGTCTGACTACACTTTACCCTACTTGTGATCTTGTCAACACAACGGGGATGCCTCACCTGAAGGTTAAATTAATGGCTGTTCCAGCCTTCTTTTTCTTCAGGTTCCCAGCCAGTTTATGGGTCATTCTTTATTATCTGACCTTTTATTATTCGTGAATGAACCTGTGATCATTCATTTGTTTCATAATTTCCAGGAACATAAGTGGTGATTGCTAAGTATTTGTTCTTCTGGGATTTTATATAGCGTTGATTTGCAGTTGACCGATGTTTCGGGACTCCATTTGGCTCCATCTTCTAAAGTCAAGCTGCTTGAAACATGAATATCTGAACATTTGAAAGTCGGACCGACACGCTGTTCTGAAATCGCCGGTTACTAACTACTAATCTACACTGCGTAACATCTCAGAAGACCGAAGACCTCATTTATACCGTTAAGAAAACCTGAACTCACACATGAAAATTCCTAAATTTTTTAATATCTGTATTGGATACAGCTTAGGGTCTGTATGTAAATAATGTATTTTTCTCGTATCATCAGAATAGTCTGGAGGGAGCAGGCTTCTTTGGAACGCCAGTTCAGTACTACAAGTCAGTACGGCGTGAGATCCCTTCAAACACATGTCCAAATTTTATTTCTTGACTACCAGTTTATAATGCTTCTGACCAAATCTTCTGACAAAGATTCCTGGACGTCCATCTACCACCTTAACTGTCGTTACTGTGGATGCAGCCAAACACCACAGTTAGGCCTCATATCTACGAAAAGTAAACTACTCCAGTAAGAGGTTACACGTATAATTTATGTTTATCACTCCACTGAGCGTGAACTGTAACAAATCAGCTTCACCTCAAGCTGAACACTCAGTGTACAACACCAAACCAACTAGGCACGTTCATGAAATAACGGAATGGTGTTTACTTTGAACCGATTCATGGTGAAATGGTTCACTCTTTGCCCTCCCCCAAGTGTACCGGCTTCAATTGGGGGGAAAGAAGCACCAACCACAAACTAAGCCACGCCTCAACAGCACTGTGATTGGCAGAAATGTTAATGAACCGAAACCGTAATGGCTGGTTAGATGTCCAGCGGGGAGAGACGTTCCATTCAGCTATGAGAGCTCGTTGTCTTGGTGGGGATGAGTTAAAGACTGAAAGTTTTGTGGCCATTTTCTCTTGTGTTCATTGCTTTTATGGAGAGGAAGATTTCTGTGCTTGTACGATGTGGAAGATAAAGAGGGAGGTATTCTGTAAGATGATGATTGAAGGGGAGGGAGTTTAGAGATGTCTGTGGTACACCGCAGATGATTGGTACAGCAGTCAGTTCCAGCACTGACTAGACACAGGACGTCAACTGCGTAGTGAAACAGGAGGCGAATAACATCAGCACCAAAGTGAAGTTGCTTGATCCTTCGTAGACCTTTCTTTAGCTAAGGAAAAGGAAACAGAGAAGTTTGGATGTTGGGTTTGGTTGGTGCATGTGGAATATAGCAGCTTTTCTCCAGCAAACAGTTTGTACCGTCCCTAAACCACCCTTTTTACTGTGTGTTCTGTGTGATTCTCATTTTTTGATATTCAATATAGAATAATGTGCTTTAACCGTGTGCGAATGGAGAGGCTTTCCTGAAGAATAATCCGTAATGAGGGTGTACCAGATCGGCATATTGATAAGACATTTGGATCAAAACTACACCAACAAAAGGATTCTGACACAGTAAATCCAGCTCTGGGCCCCACGGAAGATACAGTAATGGATACCGGTGAGTCATATTTTTTCTGTAATTCTAGCAATTAGGTGAGCTGTTAATAGGCTAATATCGTGCAGAATATTGAAGTTGATAGAGTCGTAATTATTTGTTGGCGTTACCTTGTGATATTCTTACCATACTTCTCATTTGAGAATTGTATATCGGGAAAATGGCATCTAAACGGAGAAATGAATCGGGAGCACGTATTTTGCTTAATGGTTTTGCTCTGGTCAAAGTGAAGACTGTGTTGTTGGATTACAGATTTTTTTAAAATATAAGCCACGTGGTTATCACAGTTTATTAGCTTATCAATAAAGTAAATACAATTGACACAACTGATTAAGTTGCTTTTGGTTGCAGCAACATATAAAGTAATGGTAAAGGTAAAGCAATCCCATTACAGGCCTGGACAGGCCCTGATGTTTCCAGGTGGTTGAGGGTCCCAGATTTCAAGACAGTCGGCATATGAAGGTGTTAATGTTGTCAACCCTACGCACCGGCTATCTTGTGTTGTAGCAACACGTTTCGTTTAACCTTTATGCACCATGCATCCTATGTATAGGACAGACCTGCCGCTGCTCCCCAGAGTACGATTTTTATATATTTATTCAACAGATATATTATTTAATTATTATTTTAGACTTTTTTTCACCATCTTCGTTTATTCCTCCACCAAATGTCGTGTATTTCCTAATGTTACCCATTTTGGTTCATAAAATATTCGCATTTTACATAAATGGGGTGCTAAATTGTAAATGTCCAGCTCCAGGGCCAAAGGGTTAAAGGAGAAAGAAAGTTTAGCCCTTTAAACGCCGAGTTAAATCCCATCTGCCATTTTCTGGCATTGTTAGGAGCTCACCACATTTTCCACGTTAGCGGGTTGAGGGTTAAAATTAACGTAGAGTAGACTTGAAGTATAAATTGCACGCTTGCTTTCAAGCAATTCAATATATTGGAAACTTAAGGGCATTTGCGGACAGCTCAACATTCTAAAGAAATAAGATGTTATTTCGGACAAAATTTCACATTTTTCAAAAAAGTGAACTTTCGAACAATTTCCGCGGTAGGTATTTTCCATTTTTCTGAACTAATAAAGATGTACTTTGAGAGAAACTGAATTGTTAGTTAGAAGCAAAGTCGAGGCAAAATGTCGATTTCTTCCCGCGTTTAGAGAGATTTAGACATCGGTGGACGAGACGTGAAGAGGTTGGAAATTCTTTATGAGCGAGCTTTAGTTAGCAAATACAGTGTTTTGGGAAGTGATCAGTCTTAAGGAATGATGATGATGATGATGATAATAATAATAATAATGATAAGAAGAAGGAGGAGGAGGAGAAGAAGGAGAAGAAGAAGAAGAAAAAGAAGGAGGAGGAGGAGGAGCAGGAGAAGGAGGAGGAGGAGAAGAAGAAGAAGAAAGAAAGAAAGAAACTTTTTAAACTACAAATAAGACCACCGAGTTTAATCCTGTTGATTACTACATCCCAGGATAGGTGAATATTTACCAGCCAAAGCTGAGAAGTGAGAAATTCGATAATAATAATAATACATTGAAATTCACTTATATATTAGAGCGCATGCAAAAGCCTTTAGTGAGCATATACTTAGAATGAGTCCACGTAATATGATAACGGTTAATGGAAAATATCACCATCAAAATAAACGCTAAACTTCTATAGAGGTAACGAAAAAGTATTAATGAGGACCTACGATGAAACCACACACAAAGCAGAAACAAAGAATTAAGCAGTTAATAATGATAAAATAATAACCATTTTTTATGATCATGGAAGTGAACTGGAGATTCAGGCCGTCTGGGTTGTGACGCCGTTTATATTGGCCAGTATTTACCGACGTGTCGAAGCCTATTATTGCCTGCCAAGGACAGAAGCTGTTGTCCTTCTGTTTGGTGCTGCACTTGCACGCACTATCGCACTTCAGAGCTACAGGAACTGCTGGATCATCGTCACGGCGTCACATCGCAGAGAAACCGCTGTGAGAACCTTAAATATCGCTTGGTAATGAGCACTGAGTTCCACAGAAGCAGGACGTTTGAAGAATAGCTTAGTGGTTACGATCGTGTCACGAAGGAAGCTAATCTATGGACTTTGGTAATATAATAATAATAATAATAATAATAATAATGAGACAGAAATGTGATCAAGAAAGAAGCTGAGAAGATTTTGAAATATAAAGACCTCACAATAGAAATTCAGCGCACGTGGAATGTGAAAGCAAAAGTGATACCGGTAATAATGAGGGCGACTGGAACCGTTTCAAAATCACTCAGACAGTACCTGAGCAACATATCAGGAAAGCACGAA
>Ga0131853_10019047_pt1 | contig 12491 bp, 6 predicted proteins | sample TergutLab28metaG_FD_92764 | JGI IMG/M metagenome (GOLD analysis project Ga0131853, IMG submission 92764) | Labiotermes labralis P1 segment gut microbial communities from Petit-Saut dam, French Guiana - Lab288 P1 (version 2) (version 2) | ecosystem: Host-associated > Arthropoda: Insects >...
GTTAGTTTGATGTTAAGTACAGATATTAACATTACAGAAACCACATATTCCTGCCAGTTTTAATATGTATTTGGTAATCTATAAGTGTGTAACAGCTGTCAAAGTTTCAAACTTCTCTGGCCATTATCTCCGTAACCTTTCAACTTTGGGTATAGGTGTTTTGGGTTATATCGGTATACTTTAACATAAGGAACACCCTCCCGAAGTCTGGCACATTCCTCCTGCGACACCCTGTATATATAGGGTGTCCTGAAATCTTCTGCGTTATTACACCATGCAGGTTGGTGTAGTTACCCACGGTTCGGAGGAACTTAGATGCCTCCGTCTTTAGGATCCTGGATTATTTACACCCTGGAAATGGCGATATAAGGATCCGGCGAAACCTCAGCAGTAACAAGTCACCTAGCGCCATGTCCCAGATGACTTGAATATTCAAGACCGCTCTGAACCTTCGGTAGCTTTCGAACGTCGCACGGTTTTTGCAGAAGACGCGAGTGAATGCGAGTACGATGTGGCAACACTAAATGTTTACCCTAGAATCGCTTCCGGACACCCGGTATATTAGTGACCTGTGTCGTGTTACACGCTATATTGATTGGGGGGGTTTCTTGATTTACCTCAGTTTCTCCAGACGTAAACCGAGACAGTGTCTTGAAAAAAGCGCATGATCACATCCTTTCAAATCTTTACCTTCTCGCCTTTGATATTTATGTCATAACAGTAAGAGGCACAACCTCTAGACGAAACCGATGTGTTAAAATTCCTTACGAATTCGCGTTAGTGACGGCTGTCAGCCGATGCGCACTTGTGTACCGCACTTCTGTAAGAGTAATGACACGGGATAGGTCGTAAACTTGTCCTGCCTCAAGCCATTAGTGCCAACCATCTCCTGCTCAAATCCCTACGTTGTAGTGTGGCCGTTGGAGGGAGCCATCTATGTCCATTTGGGCCGGGATAGTTCAGTCGGTATAGCGACTCGCCACGGGCTGGACGGTCCGGGGATCTAATCCCGGTGGGGGCGAGATTTTCCGCACCCGTCCAGACCGGCCGTGGGCCCCACCCAGCCTCCTATACAATGGGTACCGGGTCTCTTTCCCGGGGGTAAAGCGGCCGGGGCTTGGCGTGGACCACCCACCCCTATATAGCGCCGAGGTTAAGGAAAGATTAGAGCTGTACTACTTGCCCTCTGGTTTGCTATATGGCTACCAACGTTTCGGAGTTACCTACTGTTCCCTGAGAATGGATTCGGTGCGTGACTGCAGGGTTCCGCCGCAGTGTAGATGATACATTCGCTCTTCTGGGATGTTACCGTAGCGTAGCTTGATATTTACCGACGTTTCAGGTCAACCTATCGTTCTCATATCAAGGGACCGATAAGTTGTCCCGAAACTTCGGCGAATACTAATATACTTCGCGTAACACCCCAGAAGAGCGAAGATATCATGGGTGCAGTGCATTGCTACGAACGTTACGTGTCTGCCAGACTGCTTGACATAACATCACAGAAGACTGTAATCTCTCGATTTTTATGTGGTTTTCTACGTGTGTTTTTTTTAATTCACTTACCTTTCATCTGCTGTGTAGACACAGCCGGACGGCCACCTCTTGAACACTCCTTCTTATTCTAAGAAATAATGAGACTAGGAAGGTGGGAGGTACTTGGAAATTGACATGGAAACTTATTGGCGGTAAATGTGGGAGGGGGGTGGGCACGAACTTGTTGACCTACCTTCAGTCTGCCCGTGGAGAACAGCGGTTCGTAATATGTTGCCCGCGGACCTCTCGTGGACCGCGAACGTTTAGTTTGTGGTGTGCGTATGTTTGTTCGGCCACACACACACTTTGTATTTTCACTGGGCTCTTTTATCATGACGCTTGCTGGTAAGACGTTTGTATATTCTCAAAATGTCTCGTGTTTAAAATAAAAAAAAATCAGGTGCGCCTCGTAAAAAAACAACACTGCGTGCCTTATATAGGATCATTATTTTATGTGACCAGTATTGTTTGTCACTTCCCCGCCACGATTAGAGCGTTTGGGCGGCCACTGAAGCGGCTACCTTCTGTGCAGTAAGACAGCTGACGCAGGGTGACCGACAATGTTGGTCAGATAAAATAATGTGCCTGTAGTAGAAGAATGCTGAATGAAATACGTGAGCAAGTGACTGATTTTGTTGCGTGCAGAAGTAAATAGGCGAACGCAGTAAACCAGGCAGTCCGCGGATTTCATGTTTGGGAAAGGCTGGGTGTGACACCGGGGGGGAAATAGGTTGGGCATATAGCCTGAATTGTAATCGGTGAATAATATTTAATGATGCTAGATTCGTTTATAATATCTGGCTGACATTTTGTGCTTAGAAATAAATGAGAAACATCTGTGAATGTTGGCTGGTTTACGGTATTCGGAACTAAATCTCCTCTATGCAGACACCCACCGACTTAACGCATTAGTTGCGTTGCGGAATGTCCGGTGTAAGTCACGTTTTGCGCAAGTCGGAATTGAGTACACGTGTGGGAAACTGTATACGTGTGTACTAGAGAGAGTGCAGTTGGAATTCCAAGCTTCTCCAACACACTGGAAACTTCGGCCGCAGCACGACCGCCCCTTCGCATATGTCATCGCCCAGCAGTATTCTTCCGCCACCGTCGTCTCACTGCGCTCTCAGTCTCGCTAGGAAAACTGCGGCGCGCTTTTCAAAACATTATTTCATTGTTAGGGGACCGCGGTGGCACAGTGGTTAAAGTGCTGTGCTACAAATCGGAAGGTCACTGGTTTGATCCCAGCTGGTGTCATTGGAATTTTTCATTGACATAAAATCCTTCCGATCGCACTATGACTCTGGGGTCGACTCAGCCTCTAACAGAAATGAGTACCAGGAGCGTTTCCTTGGGGTAAAGGCGGCCGGTGCGTAAGGCTGACAACCTTACCACCATCCTGTGCCGTTGTCATGAAATCTGGGAACGTTAACATCCTGGAACCCTCTGGGCCACTCCAGGCCTGTAACGGGACTGCTATTTCATTGTTACACTTTTTTTTTTAAATTGCGTAGCTGTGAAATTGCCTAAGTGGACAATGCCTAAGTCGGGGAGTGTCTGTGTAAAGAGATTTTCGATATCGATAATGTCTTACTGGGAGGCTGCAAGCATATCTAAGGAATATTAACTTGTATCAAATTTTAGAAACACTGTTCTAAGCAGTAGCAAGGCCTACAGTTACAAAATGTGGCAGATATGCAGCTGACGGTATTTTGCGTGTCCTGATTGACCCCACAGGGATTTGCTTGTGAACATATCTTTAATTATTTTAAAGTAACACTATAATAATATTAAAAAGATAGACAGTGTACGTAGAACGGAACAATGTGATGCGTTCGTGTAACCATTGTTGCATGGGAAACGTAACAATGCGTAATAGTGTATCGTTGATCTATGTGTCACTCTGACCAATATAGCAATAATGCCGAGGGCTGTACAGAAAAAATTTTGTGGCGAATTTGTGTCGCTGGCAACAGTGCAACGTACTCAGGTATTCATTTGAATTGCCCGATATTTTTGCCCGATTTTAAACCAAATTTGGAGTTTTTCGCGGCAGATTTCCATACGAGTCGCCAAACATAAATGTCGCGAAATCCGTGTGGTGGGAGCCGGGCTGATACATGTAGAAAGAGACGAACGGACAGACGGACATGTTAAGAGGCGCTTTTCGCGGCTGTGTTGAAGCGCCTGAAACGCTTTTGCGAAGGACTCTCTGAACTCTGTGAAAATCCTTCAGCTACACATGTATCAAATTTGTAACTGAATAATGTCGCAATTGCTTGAAAAAAAACGCTCTGAAATTTGATAAGAGTTAACATTACGGAGTGGGGCTTGCAGCCTGCACTTCAGATTCTCAGGCTATCACAGCGGTGAGCGTACAGACTGGTTGTCTGGGTTGTAATACCGTACTGTCTCGGTGGTTCCATCTTCACGGTAATTCTTACATTTCCGTTGCAACCTTCCTGTTGACCCGGAGCGGGTTCGTTCTCCTCTTCACCACCCCCGGTTCTGAGTTTAGTTCGTCCTTATCACTTTGACCCCGAAGAAGGAGACAGCATTCTTCTCCGAAACGCTGGTATTCACCTGTAAGACAATGGTGACAGCTCATAAACAACAGGTGGAACTGTAAGGTCTTTCAGCTATCCAGGTGTTTGCAAATATCAGTGAAGTGACGGGTTTGTTTTGACACGCCATTGGACTGGACCTCTTCCGAATGTGTGTTGCTGGACAATGTCATGACTACTCCAGAGGAATTCTTGCACTTCTATGTTTGCAATGTTCCGTCTTTTTTACCCCTGCCATTTACAGATGGTACATTAGCATATTCTGTAGACATTACCTGTGCACACAAATTTTATACTCCGTGAAACGAGGAACAAGAAGCTTTTATCAAACCAACTATAATACTATGTTTACTCTGAAGAATAAACCCAAGACGCGACAGCCATGTTGGTGTATTGCGACAGTGAGGCGCTGAATGTGCAGTTTCATTCACATGTAATTTCAGTTCTGTGCTTGACTGTGTGATGGGGCGGGGTAGCTCAGTCGGTATAGCGACTCGCTACTGGCTGGGCGGTCCTGGGATCGAATACCGGTGGAGGCGAGATTTTTCGTGCCTGTCCAGACCGTCCCTGGGGCCCACCCAGCCTCCTATACAATAGGTACCGGGTCTCTTTCCAGGGGGTGAAGCGGCCGGGGCGTGGCGTTGACCACCCACCCCTTCGACTGCCGAGGTTAAAGAAAGAGCAGAGCTATACCTCTACTCCCCGTATGGGTCTTCGTGCCAGTTCTAGGGTGACCTTTACCTTTACCTTTACTTGACTGTGTGTGTGTGTTGACATCAGACTGCGAACAGCAACTTAATTTCGGACAGTTGCCATGTTATTTACAGATGTGACGAAATTTACCACGACATAATTTGCTTAATTTTCCAAAGATGTGTCGTATAATGAAATGGAAATGAATGTGGAAGAAACTACGGTTATGAGAATCTAAAGGCAGCCATCCCCAATACAGATCACGATAGATCACAAACAGTCGGAGAATGTGGAATATTTCAGCCATTTGGGTATCGTGATAAGATGTACACGTGAAATTAAATTCAGGATTGCCATGACAAAAGCAGCATTCATCAAGAAGAAGAATCTTTTCACCAGCAAATTGGACTTAAATGTAAGGAAGAAGCTAGTGAAGTTCTGCGTTTGGAGCATAGCTTTGTATGGTACTGAAATTTGAACACTTAGGGCATTAGTTTAAAAATACCTGGAAAGTTTTCAAATGCGGTGCTGGAGAAAGATGGAGAAGATCAGTTAGACCGATCGTATGATAAGTGAAGTATTGCGTAGAGTCAGGGAAGAGAGTCATTTCATACATACAGTAAAAAAAGAAGGGAGGATAAAAGGCTTGGTCACATTTTGCATAGGAACTGCCTTCTAAAACACGTTATTGAAGGAAAGATAGAGGAAGGAGTGATGGGAAGACGAGGAATAATAGGTAAGCAGCTACTGGATGATGTTAAGGGAAGGAGAGGATACTGGAAATAACAAGAGGACGCACTAGATCGCTTTCTGTTTTGGCGAACTTACTTTGGAAGAGGCTATGGACCTGCGTAAGACAGGATACAGAATGATTGATTGAATTAATTAATCAACCAAAATGTACAACATATATATGAGACGAATTTTGCCCTTCGTCAAACTTGGGTCGTCTCCTACTTAGACTTATACACTGAGAGATTCATGCCCGTTGGAACGACTTTATACCATTTTAGGTACAACAAATCAGATGTGCTGGAGGGCTGCATATGCTTTGTTTTAGTGAAACTTTTAAGTGGTAGGTTTGTGACGTAGAATGCCTGGTTGCGACGGGTCCATTTTTTTTTTGTCGCTGATATGATGAATGGATGTTGAGGAATGGCATTCCCTTGCTACATTGTAATCCATCATACCATAACGAATAACGCGGGCATGTCACTAGGGTGTACTAATATCTGTTGTACAGCCTTCCGTTTCCCACAAACACGCCTGTGCGGCAGCCAGTCTTCAGCCGCATTGGCGGTGTTATTTAAAACGCTAAACACCGACTTTAACCAAAATTACAAAAATCCAGTTCTTACCTCCCAGAGAACACAGTCCGTGTCCTTTTATAAGGTCCAAGCCGCGAATCCTGTATAGGGAATTGATTGCTGTTTATTCTGGGGATCTTACAGAAACCATCAATGCACGTCGTTTCTAAATACTACAATAATACGGATACTGCTTCATCGCTACAGTGTCTATTGTTTTCACTTCGCACTTTCTCAAGTTGCCGTTGTGAAGGTGAACCTAATTGTGGCCTACAAGCCTTTTTCTGGTATTTGCCAAAGCTCAGTCGGTATAGCGACTCGCTACAGGCTAGACGGTACGAGGACTGAATCATGGTGTGGGGCGAGATTTTCCGCACCCGTCCTGACCGGCCCTGGGGTCCGCCCAGCCTCGTGTACATGGGTACCGGGTTTTTCCCGGGGTAAAGCGGCCGGGGCGTGGCGTCGACCACCCACCCCATCTGGGCGCCGAGGTTAAAGAAAGAGTAGAGCTCTACCACTACACCCCTTCTGGGCCTTCGTGGCCTGTTCTAGGACGGATTGTACCTGTACCCTTTACCTTATATGTCAATTTAGGGTACAATTGTAGGTTTTACTGTGAAAAAAATCAATTTGTTAGGCCAATGTTTTGAGGTACAACGAAATATTCTTTTGTCTTTTAGAAATTGATTAATTTTTGGGCTCGGCGTAAATTAGCGGGTATGAACAGTCTGTAGTGTACCTTTCCCTGTGCATGTTCTTAACAAATAAAACAACAGGGCGATGGACAATAATAGTACGTCCACTCTCGTTGAACGGTAGTGGCCGTCTTTCTGAATGCTGCGCGTGACCAGATGACCCACTACTGTTTTACTGCATTCTCGCACAGCGACTGATTCATAAGGACGCACGAATGACGGCATCAGGCAGTTTAAGTTAGACGTGAGGTGTGTTAAAACGATGATAATGGCATATCCCGTAGTGAATATTAACTAAGGGAGTTGTGCGTAATTAACCCTCTAAGTCACAGTTATTGTTAGCATTAACTGAGTGTTTATGACTTCCATTGAAGCAGCGATTCTTCCCTAAACGTGTTTACTGTGAGGTAGTAACTGGATTTTTAAATATACGCTCCTATTTTGGTTAACCATACTGCTAACCGTATCACACCAGGCGGTACACATCGCTCTGATGCTCCGACGATGTCCCGTCGATACGTAGGTCAGCCATTCGACTTTGGAGGTGTCTTCCCACCTGTAAAATAAGAAACAAGTCATTGTAACCGGACAGTGACAGGTGATTATGGGGAGAATGTCACATGTCATTGTGTCTGGACCGTGACAGTGATTATGGGGAGAATGTCACATGTCATTGTGTCCGGACAGTGACAGGTGATTATGGGGAGAATGTCACATGTCATTGTGTCCGGACAGTGACAGGTGATTATGGGGAGAATGTCACATGTCATTGTGTCCGGACAGTGACAGGTGATTATGGGGAGAATGTCATATGTCATTGTGTCCGGACAGTGACAGGTGATTATGGGGAGAATGCCACATGTCATTGTGTTCGTACAGTGACAGGTGATTATGCGGAGAATGTCACATGTCATTGTGTCCGTACAGTGACAGGTGATTATGGGGAGAATGTCATATGTCATTGTGTCCGGACAGTGACAGGTGATTATGGGGAGAATGTCATATGTCATTGTGTCCGGACCGTGACAGGTGATTATGGGGAGAATGTCACATGTCATTGTGTCCGGACCGTGACAGGTGATTATGGGGAGAATGTCACATGTCATTGTGTCCGGACAGCTTACATATTTTGGGTTGTTTCTCTTAAATTGAAATAAGTTTACTTATTTTGGGTTGTTTCTCTTAAATTGAAATAAGTTTACATATTTTGAGTTGTTTCTCTCAAACTGAAATAAGCTTACATATTTTGGGTTGTTTCTCTTAAATTGAAATAAGTTTACATATTTTGGGTTGTTTCTCTCAAATTGAAATAAGTTTACATATTTTGGTTTGTTCCTCTTAAATTGAAATAAGTTTACATATTTTGGTTTGTTCCTCTTAAATTGAAATACGTTTACATATTTTGGGTTGTTTGTCTGAAATTGAAATAAGTTTACATATTTTGGGTTGTTTCTCTGAAATTGAGATAAGTTTACATATTTTGGGTTGTTTCTCTGGAAATGAAATAAGTTTACATATTTTGGGTTGTTTCTCTCAAATTGAAATAAGTTTACATATTTATGGTTGTTTCTCTGAAATTGAAATAAGTTTATATATTTTGGGTTGTTTCTCTCAAATTGAAATTAGTTTACATTTCATTGCACTGCTATTCCATTGATTTTTCACAGCTGAGGCTTTTATAATATGGTGGGACGAGAGGTTGCTATCAAAACTGCTCCCTGCGTACCCACAAAAGGAACAAGATGACGGTCACTCGGCGATTTAATCTCAGTCCCTGTCCATTCTGTAGCCACAAAATACGCGCAATGTAACCTTATTTTGTGACCGACCTTCGTACTGCCTCCACACTCCGACTTTCCCTCCCGTCCAGACCCCCACAACCCTTATGGTATTGTATCTTGAGAAAGATGAATTCAGTCCATGTCTTTCCATCCAATTTCTTTAAGAGCTACTTTAATATTATCCTCCTACCTATGCCTAAGCCCTGTAAGTGGTCCCTTTACTTCAGATTTCCCGACCAAAATCCTGTATGTATTTCTCTTCTCCTCCATACATGCTACATGCCCACCCGTATCATATTTTCTGTAGTCATTTGGTTAGGAACAAGCAGTAATTCTAAATAATAAGCGAAGGTGGTAATGTTGTGTAAGTACAGTATGTCGTAGTGTTGATAATTTTGCACACGCGTGTCAGTTACATTGACAAGATTTCCGGTCAGATTGCAGTCTTTTGGGCCGAACCGGTTCCTTCGTACCGGTGTACTGTTCAGTCGAGTTCAGAAGCTCGTAATAGGCGTAAGCATTAGATATCGTTTCGTTTTTCTTTGTAGGCAGTGCGATTGGCTGTCCACCCTCCCTGTGTTTCATTGGGCACTGCAATGTAAAATACATGGAGGTAAAGCTGTGCCCATTAACCTCGGCAATGGATTGAGTGACTAGCTTCACGCTCCGGCCACCTTATCATTGAGGAAATACTTCTGTCTGTCTATAGGACAGGAGACTGAATGGGACCCATAGCCCTCTGTACCTATAGGACAGGAGGCTGAATTGGACCCATAGCAATCCGTACCCATAGGACAGGAGAATGAATGTGACCCATAGCCCTCTGTACCTATAGGACAGCAGACTGAATGGGACCCATAGCCCTCTGTACCCATAGGACAGGAGACTGAATGGGACCCATAGCCCTCCGTACCCATAGGACAGGAAATTGAATTGGACCCATAGCCCTCCGTACCCATAGGACAGGAAAGTGAATGGGACCCATAGCACTCTGTACCTATAAGACAGGAGGCTGAATGGGACCCGTCGCTCTCCTGGACGCTGTGAAAAGGAAAACGTTTTGCACCTGGCGAGAGTCGAACCACGTTCCCCCATTAAATCCGCAGCTTAGTATACTGACTGAGCTATTCCGACGATCTTTCTTTCGAATATGTATACCTCACCTAGCTGTATCATTTTTTTCGAGTAAACCGTTTTTGAACGCGAACATGATGGTATTGTCCGGTTGCAATACGAAGTTGCTCTCTCGGCATGTCAGTAACCCGTCACTGAAGGTCCTGGTGCTGATGGCACTCATGGATCTTATTTGTTAGGTCCTGGATTCAAATCGCTGCTTCGAGAACGGCTCTCATTTTATTGTTTTCTTCAGTCATATCTGACGAACGTAACACGCAGGTGCCAGTGGCAACACGTACATGAACTGACCGCCGAGCGGAATAGCGTGTTTAATGATTACGGCTACCGATAGCGGCGCCAAGCGGTTGGTAGCATTCGAAGGAAAGAATGAGGAATTAGTTCTTCAAAGAGCGGAAGCTTTCCTTCGCAAATAAAAAGAGTCCAGTAATTGTTGCACTGCACAATTGACCAGTAATGACTCCTATTATATAAAGAACGTTACTGCAGTTACATAAGTGGGTAATTAGGAACAAAAAATATAAACTATTCTACGACGTGTCCTCCAGAGCCGGAATGGTTCAGTCGGTGCAGTGACCAGGTTATGGTGCGGGCGAATGAAGAACCGGAATTCTGTTCGCGGAACGGCAAGAAACGACTTTGTGTCTACAGAGCGTCCGGACCGGCGTGGGGCTCACTTAGCGGGTACCCTCGGTGTAAAGCGACCGGGGCGTGAAGTTGAAAACTTAGCCAGACATCAAGCTCTGGTTAAGAATAAGCACCTCTGCTCCAACACACACCTTCACGGCGTGGTGCTTAAAGCACAGGAAGGACTTTTTGTTCACTTTGACACATACACTTAGGTTGGGACAGATCGTGCGTAGGCCGAAGACAGTGATGGCACGCGTATGGGAAAAATTTCACGTGTCTGTCAGCTGTGGGTTCTTATATCCACGATACTGTCGGTTAAAACACTGTTTTCGCGCGAGCCTATCATAGTTCACACTTTTTGGGGGAGTGGGTAGGGGTATGGAGGGGTGGGAAACAGTAACTTCAGCTAAACCATTTAAATGTTAGTAAAGGTAAAGGTAAAGTGATCCTGTTATAGGACCGGTGTGGCCCAGAGGGTGGGTAGAGGTATAGCTCTACTCTTCCATGACGGCGGTAGTAGAGGGGGGCGAATGGTCAGCAGCAAGCCCCGGCCGCACTTTACCCCCGGGAAAGACCCGGTACCCATTTTACAGGAGGCTAGGTGGGCCCCAGGGCCGGTCTGGACGGGCGGAAAATCTTGTCCCCACCGGGATTCGATCCCGGGCCGTCCAGCCCGTAGTCAGTCGCTATACCAACTGAGCTACCCGGCCCATATTAAAATGCTAGTAGTGATGTGAATTGTATTTAAAGACAGCCCGTACCGCGCAGTAAACCCACCCTCTCACTAACAGGACAGGCAACGTACGTGTAACGTGGTGACACTGAGGCGCATTCGTGCAACCATTGTTGCTGTGGAAAAACAATAAGTATTGTATATTCTGAGTGTGTGTTTGTAGCCTTAGGTGTCCACGATGCAGTGCGCATGCGACATGTCGTCTGTGGCTTGTCCGGCTATACAATATTTTTTTTTCCACGTATCTCATAAACGGCACGAGTTTCTTTACTTCATTCGTACTTACTACGCGGGCGTTGAACCGGGGTGCCGTAGTCGGTGTAGTGACTGAACTAAGGGCTGGACGGTCTAGGATAGGAATCCCGGTAGGTGCAAGAGATTTGTCTCTCGAAAACGTTTAGGCCGGCTTCGGGGTCCATCCAGCCTCCATATGCTTTGGGTAACGAAGTTGTTTCCCGAGGGTAAAGCGGTCGGAGCATGAAGTCAATCGCTGACCTCCATCTGGCGCCGAGTCTGTATCTCTCCTCCCCCCTGTCTGCCTTCAGGGTGTGGGCAGGGACAGTGTTTTTTTCCAAATTTCTTACGCGGCGTCGAAGCTGTCCTCCGACACCCGTCGTATAACGAGGACCTTCTGTGTTTTACGACATAAGGCTCATCGATTTCGATCTCGATAGAGGATACAGTAAACCCCTGTCCAATGTGGGGGATACGCTCCTCGAAAACGGCGCGTTCCACGATTTCGCGTTGTAGGAATTTAATATCATATGGGATGAAAGGGGATACGAGTGCGCGGCCATGGGAAGTCGCACAACAAATAAAACCAGAAATATACAAAAGTGATATTTATCTGTGAACATGCATTTTGGCAAGACAAGGCTGCAGAATGAATAAATCGCGTGATGACAGTTGGGCTCAATATTGACAGTTATGATTCATGAAACAGACAGTGATGTTTACGGCAATATATGCTGAAAGGTAAACCGTCTTTGGCTTCCTGAAAGTAGAGGCATGTGTTATACGGCACTGAATGGAATTTGGCAGAACTGCGCTGAACAAAACAGACCAAGTTGGGTTCAGAAATACAGGGTGTTTCAGGAGGAATAGTAAATATTTTAGGAGGTGGTAGTATGGACTGTTCCCAGTAAATAAGTTCATATAAACATGTGTCGAATTTTCGGTGGGTGTGGAGATACAGCCGTTTGAATGTTACGCATAAAAAGCCTTACAAAAGGTATGAAGCTGAGACAAATGACGGTTTGATGGCATTTATTGGCTATGTAAATGATCTCAATAAATTGCAACAGTTCAAAGTAAGTGTTAAAAAATCCCACCAATGCAGTTTTCAACCTCACGTGTAGCTCTCCTGAGGCCGTCTTGGCGTTCTTGCTTTATGAGGGCAGCACTATTCATAATGCGAGCGA
>Ga0131853_10019048_pt1 | contig 12490 bp, 7 predicted proteins | sample TergutLab28metaG_FD_92764 | JGI IMG/M metagenome (GOLD analysis project Ga0131853, IMG submission 92764) | Labiotermes labralis P1 segment gut microbial communities from Petit-Saut dam, French Guiana - Lab288 P1 (version 2) (version 2) | ecosystem: Host-associated > Arthropoda: Insects >...
AACACCATACTTTCGGATGAAAACCTGATGATGGCCACATTAGTCCGAAACATGTAGTTTACTTCATCCTTTATTAAACATCTTTTTTAGATACTGTTGTGTTATTGACTGATACCCACACCTATTGTTTAGTTCTCTATGTCTGCCGTATGTGGCGTTCATATCTTTCGACTGTGGTGCTCCTATACATGAACGGTATTAACGCAAGTATGCTACAGCTCCTATTCCTCAACCAACCAACCCGACCCACAATCGTCCTTTCATTTGGGCGTCACCTACTGAGTAACGCCTAACGTTGTAAGCGGATTCCTGTCGTGCTGTCAAGTGGATTCATGGTGTTGTCAACCGGATTCCTGTGGTGTTGTTAGTAACAAAAAACTTTAGGAACAATGACGGGTACATCTATCAGTTCAATCATAGCTACGTACCAGCAACGCATTGCTGCTAAACCATATGTTCCGGCCAGGACATGCGGGCGTCCTATACCCGGCGCCAATGATGTTCCGAATAAGTTGTTTCTTAAATTTTAGGTTAGGTTGGTTTAGGTTACGTTTCGCTTTTATTTAATTTCGTTACTTTCTGTTTCCTTAGCTTAAGAAACATTACGTTTCATTTTATTGCCTTGCATTACGTTACGCCCACAGCTCCTCCCGCCACGTACAGGTACTTCCTCATTTCACACTAATGCCTCACCTCCCCTTCGTACTAGTCCTTAATCTACATATCTCGCCGCCATCTCTATAATCCCTTTCATCCACTCTCCGCGCACGTCGCCGCTTGTGTCGTCTGCTTCAGCACGGATTAAGTGTTACCCCCACTAGTTGTGATATTCGCGCCACATGCGGACAAAATATCGAACATACTACCATCATTCGTAATTAGTTGCTTATGCTATCGCTGAAAGGCAGAAAATACTAGCACTAAACTAACGATGCTAGCGACTACCATGCCCCACGGCGTTACTCACGTGACAAGAGGTCAGTCGGTTAAAAAAAAAAAAATGTTACTCAGTTTCAAGCCGTACACAATTGAACTGTCCAAGAACGTACACGTACTCGTGAATATTATTAATATATGTTTCAAAGCTAGCAAATGGTTACACTACATGCGGGTAGTTCAACTGAATTTGTTGTTGGTGTTGCTTTTCATGTGTTAAAAATAAGTGGGATAAGTACTGTACATGTATGTTGCATCATACACGTAAAGGTTCAAAGAAACAAGCGAACACCGCAGTGTTACAGGAGCGAGTTACAATAAATTTAAATTTAACAGAAATATATTTAAAAATTAGTGGGTAAGTGCAACAGTGGAAGACAGGAAGGGAGGGAATTTAAATAATACAACGTACTACAAATGTCAGTTCGTATAACCTTCGATTTGATCAGGATGACACTCAGGGTTTTGCTATATTTAGCAGCAAAATACATATGTCAATACATAGAGTATAAATTTGTGTATGATGGTGGAAAGTACAATATGAAATTATACTTACAACAAGGTATGCACAACTTAAGTTTCACTCTGATGCTGCAGAGTAATATCTCCATCTGTGGGATGTATGATGTACATTTGAACAAAGATTTCATATACAACAATCCACATTCACCTCCCTGACATGTACAAGACTGTCAACAATACAACATAGAGCATACTTAATATTCATATAATTATATAAAGCAAGGACTGAGAAATCTTCATTGAGCATATTTTCCAATTACAGACCTTTGTATTTGAATCTGTTACTTGAGTAGCAATGCATGTTACTGTTACCCATTGCATAGAAAATTTTATGCAATGTTTTTGTCAAGGTTATCTCCAATGTACCTGAAATTATCAGAGAAGAAAACTGGATGTTGGTACAACAGATCAGATATGGATGACATATTAAACAAGGGAATACAGAGCACTGGTACATGAGCTATTTATTGACTTCAAGATAGTCTATGATTCTGTTAGGTGGGAGGTGTTGTACAAAATTCTTCTTGAGTTAGTTAGACCCATGAAACCTGGTAAGTAAATTTAAACATGTTGAAATTAAACCTACAGTAAAACCCAAATAGGCAAATACCTGTCTGATAGAGCTATTATTCAGAATGGTTTGAAAAAAGGAGATTCTCCATCGCCATGGCTTATAAACTGTGTGGGAAATTTTGTTTATACATACATAGTACACATAGAAAATTTAGTTTAAGTGACAACACAATGTGGAATAAGTACCAAAAGTGCAATATATACAATACAAAAACATTATAAGTATTTACAGTGAATTGATGACAATATGTATTGACATGAAAGACGCAAAATCGCTTATTTTCTAAATGGACCTGTAAGTGAATATGTAGATTTTGTGATGAACATATTTCTAACAGTGTTTGTTTTTGTATAATAGGTGTCCTTTTCTGTAAGATGAATTACTCCTAGAATCATTCAGTATTTTATTATAGAGTGAATATGGGTAAAACAAATTATTTTGAGGTGTCAGTGTTGCTATATGTGCAACACAGACCTGAGTGCATCACATGCTGCATGTAATTTAGGAATCATTGTATTGATATTTTTCTTACATTTGGGGTGGTTATCAATCTATAAGGCAAAGAATTTTGTATTTACAAAATCATCTGTTCATACTTCATCATAGCCAACCCTTAATGGATGCTGTGGAGAATTTTTCATTGTGACTTTTATTGCATTCATTTTATCTAGAGTTAGGGCCAACATATTGATAGTAAACTTTCTACTAATATGAGGTAAAACAGTGATTCACACTCAAGATAAATCATCAACATTTTGACTAAAAATAATAATATCTGTGTCATCAGCAAAAATTATGGTGTTTGATAAGGTATTTATGATTGGCAGAAGGTCATTTATGTATATTATGCAAAGTGTGAGTCCTCTAGTATTGACAGTGGGGAATTACACACTTTACTGAAACTTTCTGTTTTCTGTCTGTTAGATAAGACCAGAATCAATTTGAACCTGTTCCTTGAATGCCTAAAAATGTAATTTTTCTGGTGAGATATCATGCTTGACAGATTCAAAAGCCTTGGCCAAATTGTATAAAATTCCTCCAACCTGCATTTTTTGGTTATGAGATTTCAATACGCTGTATGTTTGTAGGCAGCATATTTAATTTTCAGTAGATGTTCCTTTGCTGAAGCCAAACTGTTTTTGGACCAGTATGTTGTAATATATCAAGGCCTAACCTAATGTACATAACTTTCTCAAGTATATGAGAAAATCCTGTTAATTGTAAAATTGGTCTATAATTTATCATACATGTATGTCATCTTTTATGTATGGTGAATGGAGATTTCAAGGCAGTCAGGGAAAACTTGAGTGGTTACAAATATAGCTTAAAAGTACACTAATCTGAGATGTGCCATGTTTTCAAACTTTCATTCGATCTTTCATCTTGACTAGCAGAAGTGTTTAATTGAGTAAAGTAATTTCTGTGGAGGAAATAACCAAGTGAAACATTTCATTTTGTCAGAAATTTATATGACCATGTTTGGTTATATGGACTTCAAAATAAACTGCTGAATCACAGAACACTGAATTAAATCAGAGGCTATCATTTTTTAATTGGTAGGTGTTTCTCGAAATGAATGACACGTATCATAGTCTTAATTGCTTAATGTGTACTGTACACGTAGTGTATTTGCTGACCATCATTGTATTCAAATAAGGGTTCAGAAAGTGCAGACTATTTATTTAGACAGTATGGTTAGGATCTGATATATTGTGTGTGGTTTGGTGAGTTTTAAGAAGTGGTTTTGACACAAAACCCTTACTACAGATGTGGCACTGATATGGTCTCTGCCCTGTGTGGTAACGCTGATGAATAACAAGTGTTGATCGCTGTGTAAATGTCTTGTCACATTCATCACAGTGATGGGGACGCTCACCAGTGTGTGTGCGCTGATGAACTTTGAGATAGCTTGCTTTACTGAATGCTTTGCCACACATTGTACACACATTTGGTTTCTCTCCTGTGTGAATCCTACGGTGAGCTTTGAGTGTTTCATTACTGGTGAGGGCCTTACCACACATATCACACAGGAAGTTGCTCTCGCCAGTGTGGCTACGCATATGGAGCAGCAGGGACCGTTTGTATGTGAAAGACTTGCAGCAGGTTTCACACTGATAGCGCTTGGGGTCTTGTCTTGAGTCTGGATGGTGGGCTCGCTTGTGCCCCATCATATTTGTTTTAGATGGATATGCCTTGCCACAGATATCACACTGATATGGGCGGTCACCAGTATGCACATTCTTGTGTCCCTGCAGCTCTGTGTTTGTGTGGAAGCCCTTGCCACACATATCACACTCAAATTTGTATTCATTAAAATGTCGTTTCTTGTGGTTCACCAGATGAACTTTCTGAATACATGTGTAGCCACAGACATCACACTTATGAATTTTCTCACCTGTGTGAATTCGCTTGTGATCAACAAGATAGTATGAACGTTTGAACCGTTTGTTACATATGTCACACGCATATGGCCGCTCCTCACTGTGACTTTTCATGTGAATCCTTAACCGTTTGTTCAATGCAAACACTTTTCCACAAGTCTGACACTTATGTTCCTTTAGAGTGCTGTGGGTCCTCAAATGTGAGCTAAGCTGAGCACTACTAACAAATGTCTTGCCACATGTAGCACAGTGGTGGGGTTTGTCTCTGGAGTGAATCTGTCGATGTTGTTTGATTTGTCTTATGCTACACACCTTCCCACAGAACTCACACACCACCCTTGGTTGCTGAAGGCCCTTGTATTTTGGAACATGTTGTTGTAATTTATTCTTGCTGAGCTTGTATCTTCCTTTATGATGTCCATATGACTTATCATGTTTATTGTTTTCTGACCTGAAAGCAGAAGAATTTATGAAGAAAATATTTTTAGTCATATTGGTAATGATGGAGAATATCATTACGCAAATTTTCAATGGTACAAACAGGGAAGTGTATTAGAGAGAACATTCAGGGGTATTCTACAGTAATGAATGTTCCCATATCATATTACCAATTTGAATGCATCACAGACTTCAAAATCTGTATGTTTACTACCTTATCACTGTTTGAAATGCTCTGAAGTGATCATATAGTTTCTTACCACTAGTTCCTAACAAATTGATTTTCCAATAATTTGTAAGTTTTTCCACCACAAGTGCAAGTCTCATTCTTCTATCGCACTTTATTTAGAAGTTGATCATCTTTCATCTGCATTTTTCTGCAAAACATTTAAACCTTCATCTAATACCACCTCACACAACTTTCTGCTGTATCCAACATTAAATCCTTTGTATATGTATTATCGTCCTGTGAAGGTCCATGGGGGCCAGCACACATTCATATTTTCTATAAGCTGGAACACGAATGAGGTGAATGAATGGCTTCATGCTGTAACTGCTTTATAACATGGGAAAGATGTGCTGATATTCTCTAACTATGAGATTTGGTGGGCCTGCTGCAAAATATGAAACTTGTTGATACTGTTTTTTTAATGTAGTACATACGCGGTCATTTCATTGACTACAGATTCCCCAGTTAATGAATAACTTGGTAAGGCAGTAAAAATATTCGTTAATGGATACTACTGTGCATCAGTGTTGAGTGCAGGCCCTCTCAGCCTCTTACATGGCGCAGACAGCTATGGCAAGATTTGGTCTCCATGTGGTCAACATTAAACTCAATACAAAGAATGAAGATGAATAAGTATACATTACATGTACAGGGTCCGGAAAAAAAACCTGACAATTTTTAAGTTACAATAAAATGAAAAGTATACTATCTTTTTACGTGAATTTATTACTAAAATTATCTTTATCTGAAAGCATTTTAATTACAATATTCACTTCCTGAATACAGTGTCTGTGAGGTGGCGTCGCTTGTCAGCACATTCCCTCAAGCAGAGGACTTCTGACAAAAGCATTCATTCAATGTTCTCAGAGTTCTAAGTGAAGGCTGTCTTCCTGGATGTTTTCTTTTTGCAGCAGACGCTGTTCCTCTGCAGTTTCCCACCCACAACAGTGCAGTATTGCGACTAGGGACACTGTTGTTCCGATGAGTATTGAAGTGCTGACGAAATATCCGCTGAGTCACAACGCCAGAACCGTTGTTTTAGAAATATGTCTCCACAGCGAAAGCCCGATGCTGTACAGACCATTGCTCCATGGCAACTGAAATGCTTTGATTCTCGCTAGAAGAGCGCTCAAGGACAAATTCGCCATGCCAATGATTCCACTTAACAGCTGTGTTGCAAAATCGTCAGGTATTTCTGCCAGACCCTGTATAATCTTACCTGTGTATTTTTTGTACATCATGTGTAATAAAAATGCACTGATAAAAAGAGGAGAAATGTATAAAAAATGCAATTTACAGCTTAGGCTAGGGTGTCACTAATTTTAGCATGTTTTTACAATTTGAATTAGTAATTTATGTCTCCATAAATAAAAAGCTGAATAGTTCTCAGAATTGCTTGAGCATTCTAACTTGGCTTTAGCAGGGGAAAGGCTAAAATATGTTTTCTCATTTCAGATGTGTCTGAGGACAACATAATGCTGTGCATTTTAAAGTTAGCCATCTCATTGTGTTCTCTTGATTTTATTTAATGGATAAAATAAAACTGTTGACACAAACAAACCACTGGCACTTTTTATTGTAGCTACATGTTTCCACCTTGTAAGGTCATCATCAGGCTGACACTTAAAAGGAAAGATATAAAACTGCATTGGCTAAAAATGAGATCTCATTGTTACGAATACATTACATCTCATATTTTACTTGTTACTGTTTGCAACTGCATTTATATACATACACATACAACTACATGCTCCATGACTCACTTACCTAATTTAAAAATGAGGTCTAATGTTCGTCTTTTGTTTTTAAATTTCATCTAAAACATTATTTACTTTATTTTTCAAATCCCAGTTTGTTAGTCATTTATGAACAGCAAATCATTTAAAACGTTTGATATCATGTCTACAAAACTGTGTACTGAAATTTCGATTTGGGTGCGTGCCTGACATCCTCACAGTATCTGTATAATTCAGAAGTTATTTCATGATCCAGTTTGAGCCTAGAGATTGACTGTTTGAAAATGGAAAATATATGGGGTCATATGTGACTCCCCATAATGGCCATTCTGTTTTCAGTGAAGTGCGTGATGTTAGCAAACTCTCACGTAGCAATCAAGTCTGTGAAGCAGGCAAACTGGATGACACAGAAGTCTTTAGTTCCATAACACCAATTTCAGTAGTGGGAATTGTGAAACAGTACTTCATATGTGTATTAACACAGGTAAGATTACAGACTTGAATAACATTGACAAATGGGTAAAACTAATTAAAAGTGGAAACTGACAGTATTGCTCTAACCCATCTGTGTACAGTTTTCAAATTACTGGCATAGTTTTACTGTTACACACATCATCCAGTTGCATACAACTGCTTCCTGCAAGAGTCTTCTACAAATGCAGATTAAAAAGGTTGCATTTGACACAAATTTATTTCTGTGTTAAAAATTTTATATACATTAGACTACATGTTTTGGTCCATTCCCTTAGACCATGTCGAGGATGTCATAGGAATGCTTTACATGCCTTAATGTGTCCCGAGGGTGAGATTATGGAAATCTCATACATAATTTTTGGAAGAATGTACTAGCTCTTTGGCAAATGTGTGTTCATGCAGTTTAGTTTCATTGATAAGCTCAGAAATCTTGAAATTAATTTTTTTCTTTGCGTTCAGTTACAATGTGTTACTTCTCAGTCTGTCTAGTGAAACTATAACATTTATATGTCCAGCCTATTTATACTGTATAGTGTAAAAGTAAACTTAAGTTTTGAAATGTCAGTATATCAAAACATAAAAACCTTCATGGTTATACTATAATTTTCAAACTTTGTTTTTCTACAATTCTAACAATTCAAATAATAATGCTTTTTAAGCTACCTTCGTTTTCTTTATGGGCATCCTTAATAATAATCCTAATAAGTTTGAAATGCGTTGGGTACTTCTGCGTAATCCAGTGTAAATAAGATAGAAAAATAAATGTTATAGTTCCATTAGGTAAACTGAAAACTAAATTATTCAACCCAACAATACTTACAACTTCTATCTGACAAATCCAGAATCCATGTACAAACTTTGCATTGATTTGACTTGTACATATACTTGCCACAACAAAATGGAAGATCCACAAGTAGTAGGTTCCTCATGAACATGGTATGTGGATCCATTCATTTCTGTATAATTTCTTCATTTTCTGCCTGTATTATAGTAAATGATCTCTTAAATGAGAAGAAAACCAGTAAGCTGATGGCAGTCTGTTTGTGTATATGACTCATGTAGGAGAAAATAAGGAGAAGTTAAATAGCACATTAAAGTATATTGATTTCCCCTTGAAAAGAGGTACAGGGGAGTTTACACAAGTAAATAATGTGTGCAGGTGTGTATGTGCCTGTAAATGTGCACATGCATGCATTTGGTGTGTGCATGTGTGTATGTATGTATGTGTGTATGTACCTACATTATAACAGTATCTACTCAGGTCTTCACTCACCATCCCAGAAGAGTGAAGACTTCATTTATACAATGGCAGAAGCTGGGAATCACACATCTAACCTAATAATTTCTGGTACATAATTATTTTTGGCTGTGTTCAATCAAACTTAGTTTAACCTAATTTTTATGCCATCATTTATTACACTTATTACATGTAGTTGCTGATTATGCAAGTAAATGCCATATCTGGCAAGGTTTACTGTACTGTACAGATGTGAAGCAGGTATGATGGATTCTTCTTAATTTAATAAATGACACTTTAACATGACAATACTATATAGCCTTTAAGGTACAGTGCCCAATGATGGAGAGACTAATGCATAATTAATTACAATGTGCAGTGTGATTGTTGTAGTCGAATTTAAGTAGTATTCTGGCATTTGCGAGGAGGGACTGATAAAAAACACAATAATTCCCAGACAGGTTAGACACTCTCCAAGCCATGTTTCAACTTGGGGCTTTGCAAATGTGAAGCAGGAGTGCTGATTAATGATGATGACATGAAGTTATAAGGCACAAGAAGAAGTTATCAAAAAGTTTGTTATTAAACTGCAGAAGAAACACGAGGGTGGGATGACTTTCAGTATCAAACCATTATGTTCAGCCATAATTCATATCAGTAGGACAGCTAATGAGCTTCCTCCAATGAAAATTTCACACTATAAATCCATGTCATAAGAAATTGCACACATTTCTGACCTGCAGTAAATGAGATGAGTAGACAGTTTCATACTCCACCCAGGACAAAATTAAAATTGCCTTATGCACAAAGCAAACTTAGCCTTGCATTTCACTGAAGTAAGAAACCAATTGAAAACTGCAATTTTTTAAGTTTTTGCAGTGGTACGGCTGAAAATTCTGTTCTTCTGGGATATGACACTACTACAGTGAGAAATCAGACCCTGATGTTGTGAAGTGACATAATATCCCATCTTCAAGGGTCAAAATGTCCAAAAAGAAATGGACATTTTGATACAGACAATAAGATCGATATGTCAGTCCTTGGAGATGAGGATGTTACATTGTTGCATATCCTGATGCTTGAAAATGAGGACATTAGGTTGCTTTGAATTGGCAGGATCCTGTTACCTATTCACACAGTATCATTTCCCCAAAGAGTGGAATGCTCAATCTAAAACTGATTGGAAAAGAGTAATTTCATGACATTAAAACCTTATATAAGGAAAGAAAGAGGAGGCTGGAAAAAGTTGCATAATGATTTGTGCTTGTCAAATATTATTCAGGTAATCATGAGATAGTGTTTGTGACACTTTTGAGAGCCAAGAGAGAGAGAGAGAGAGAGAGACTGGCTTGTGGGATTTTTGTTGAAAAACCTGAAGGAAAGGGACAACTGGAAAAACTAGGCATACATGGGAGAGTAATACTATAAGCAATTTTAAAGAAATAGGATGGGAACATGTCTGCATTAATCTGCCTTAGGGTACAGACAAGTGGCAAGTTTTTTTTTTTACATTTTCCATTCCGTGCATTGTAATTTAATATCTACAGTTCCTTTTACCCAATAACAACTAATGATGGACCAGTAAGGTCTGAAACATGTAGGAGTTTAATGTTTTTAAAAATATTATTGTGAACCTAATGACAGTTGTGTGCATTTATCAGTTAAAACTGTAGATATTAAGTGGCCTGTTGTTGTAAACATGGGAGTGAACCTTCTTTAAAATGCAGGGAATTTCTGACTAACTGAGAAAATATTAGCTTGTCAAGGATGTAGCTTGTTTGTTAGTCCCATATATACATCATTTACAAAATGGCAATTCCACAAATGTAGAAGTAGGCAGTCCTCATACTCAGCATTCTATCTACATCAGCAAGGATGAACATTCCTTCTGTGTCATGTAACCAAACATTCCCTGCTCTGACTCCAGTCATGCCACTGCCTTGTGTATGTGAACATGGTAACCTTATTTCACAGGGCAGGTGATTGCTGATGAAGCTGTGTATTCAACCCAACTTACAGCAACTCTCATACCTTGTTATTGCTTCATTCACAATGAAATGCTATGAGTTAGACAACAAACTTGGGTGGATTCAAAATTCATTTTTGACCAATTTAATGGGTTTCTGACCCTAAAACATGTGACATTCAGTATCTCTCACTGGGGCATCTTATTTCCAAGAAAATTTCTCCCTCCTGACTGGCCAGTAATGATTAAGATGAATCCTCTAAGGAATATTAGTCAACCAACAATGATGTTCATTACCTGACCAATAAATAGAGCCAAATCTACATCTGTCAGATATTGCACTTCTAGAAACCAAACATATGCACACGTGACAGCAAGATACAGTTTTTGCTCTGGGCACTCATCTTATGTTCAATGCTGAGTGCAGGCACAACAACATTTACCAACTTATTCAGTGATGAACTGCCTGTTAAAAAGCATTGCTTCTGTTATGATGGTGCTATACAGAACACCCACTGTGTGAGGGCCACAGTGAGTACTTCAGTGATTTATTATGAATTTATTGAATCTCTTCTGTCCAACGGCACTTACTCCCTTGTTCATGTTGAGCACAACCCTGTTAAGATCCTAGTGAAAGAACCATTGCCTCCCATTGATATATGCCATGCACATTGATTTCTCACCCACTCTGTCATAATTAACATCTGTTACATAATTTTGGTAGAAGATGTGAGAAGGATGGGTGAATAATGCATCAGCCAGCAGTCAGACCAGAATGAGGATTCATTGTGGATGGTGGTACTCAAGAGAAAGTCAAGAGAGACCAAGTGACCATGAACTGTTTCTTATTGACAGCTAGTTGCCACCTTGAGAGAGCCCCATCTCAAAATTCCAAGAAGTCATATTTGAGCAACAGAATTCCCATTGAAATATATGGTCACTTCAGCACTTAACACTAAGTACCAATGTACTTTTGAAGTGTTAAACTGTTTGTATTTGGTGTGTCAGAGATATGTTTTCATTTACTTCAGGAATTCTGATGGAGACAGTATGGCTTACCTCTGCAAAGTACCATTATCTAGGAACAGGTTCTGTATTACCACTGAGAGAAAATGTAGAGGACAATCATAGAGTACAACCTACATATACAAGAACACGGGCTTCTGAATGACTTTTACTGGCTAAGAGAGGATACAGAACACTTGAAAAACATGGATGATCAAAATGTTATGATGAAAATATCACTGAAGTGAAAGAACTGGTTCAAAAAGTGATGAAATTAAGTGTCACAGGTGAAATACCGATAACTGTGTCAAGAATGTTTGTGGACAATTTAAAAGTATTAAAAAAAGTGTGAAGATGATGCTGAACATTTTTACTGATACCAGAAATCGAAATGGAACAAATTATTCAATCACATTTCTCATTACAACAAAAATGTCACCAAGCACATCATCACTTGTGAAGGAACTGTAGCTTTGCTGAAACTTATTTCAAAACCTTATGTCTATCTGTAAACTAGATTAGAAACAACAACTGTAGTACAAATAAATTTTCTCTTTAGAAGTTGCTAAAAGAGTTTTTTTTAAAAAAAAAAACTACCATCAAGGGAAAAAACATGTTCTTTTGACAAACTGTTCTGAATAGTCCCCCCCCCCCCCCCCCCCCCCCAAAAACAAAAAAAAGAAAAAAAAAACCCTATTTTAAACTTTTAAATATCCTTTGTGAATGTACAAACTTTAAATCTTAATTGAACAAAAAACAAAAAGAAGGGAAAAACCCGGGTAAAGAGGGGAATATGGCTTTCTATCTTTGCTTTTCCATAGACTATCTATTCAGAGGTCCTCGTCCCACCTTCCATATCCTCCCCACTCGCGTGGTTTTTATACTATTTGTGAATTCTTCTTCCGGCTATAGGGTAGGTGGGCCATGAACGCCGTACTTGGGGCCAGAGAGTTGCTATATTCAAAGATCTTGACCGCCTGCACCTACCCTAT
>Ga0131853_10019050_pt1 | contig 12490 bp, 13 predicted proteins | sample TergutLab28metaG_FD_92764 | JGI IMG/M metagenome (GOLD analysis project Ga0131853, IMG submission 92764) | Labiotermes labralis P1 segment gut microbial communities from Petit-Saut dam, French Guiana - Lab288 P1 (version 2) (version 2) | ecosystem: Host-associated > Arthropoda: Insects >...
ATAAATAAGGCTCGCCGTCAACCACCATATGCTTACCCACAAGAAACGCAATGCGCTCATTATGCCCGCCGCTTTCAGCGTACTGGCGCATATAAGTGCAGACATAATCTTCTGCATAAATCTTCATACCGTCGCCGATATTGCCTATCTGTTTTATGTTGGTAGGCAGCTCAAAGTGCTTGTCATGCATAATATCCCTCCAAAAGGTTGTCTTTAGTACGAGTCTAGCACAGCCCAAAGGAATAAATTGGAAATACATGTCAGACGTTCCTGGTTTTCAGTATAAAAAAATCGACATAAAGTTTAATGTATGACGGAGGAGGGGAGAATTTATTGAAAAGGGCGGTGTGTATGTGGATTACAAACAAACGATAAATACCAGAGCAAAAAATGCACAGCAGATGTGTCGGGATAGGCTGTATGGGTTGATTCATACCTACCCGAAAAGCTATGATGAAATTGTAATTCTATGCATCGGGACGGATCGCGCCACAGGCGATGCTCTTGGTCCTTTATGTGGGCACCTGCTAAGCCGGCTTGCTGCTGAGCAAAATTTTGGCGCGGCAATTTACGGCACATTAAAAAACCCTGTCCATGCCGCCAATCTGCAAACCTCAATGCAAAAAATCCAAAAAAAGCATACAAACCCCATGATAATAGCCATTGATGCCTGCTTGGGCAAGGGCTATCATATAGGCAGCTTCATTATTCGCCAAACGGCTCTGTATCCGGGGGTGGCCATAAATAATGGCCTTGAGGCCGTCGGAGATATTTCGATAATTGGCATTGTGAATATTGCGGGCGGCGAGGCTCTGGCGATTTTGCAAAGCACTCGCTTAGGATTGGTGATGGAGATGGCGGGCGTGATTGCGAAGGGGGTTTTTGAATGTATGGCAAAATTGCAAAGCAACAGACTTTCTTGAAGCTGCTCCGTATATGTCAACAAGGCGCAAAGGGGATGGCACCCGTAATAAAAAACTGCTGATTGCGCCTCATAAAGAAATAAGAGGTGAAACGTATGCAGGAAGTAACTGTGTTTGACAGCGGGAGTAATCGCATCGGGATTTGCTTTCCTCGTAGGGCCAAGGCCCTTGTAGCTAAGGGGCGGGCTCGGTGGATGGATGAGAGCTCAATAATGCTGCTTGATGGTGCAGAAAAAGACGGAGGTAATGAGATGAAAGTTATGTATGATGAAGATATGTTAAAGTATGCTGAAAAGCGCGTGAAGGGCAAGAAGGAATTTGTAGCCCATGCTGTTGTGTATGTAATTGTTAATGCGGCACTGCTGACGTTTTTTATGGTTATTGGTATGGTGACAAATGCAGGCTCTGTAATGTTTATTCCGTCGGTTGCGACGCTGCTTGGATGGGGCATAGGCCTTGCGATACACTTCTTCCAAGCGTATGCCAATTGCTTTAGTAAGCCGTCGCCGATTGAAGTGCGGCAGGAATACGCAAGGCTCATGGGGGAGGATATATTGCTCGAAGCACCTGAGCCCTTGAAAACAACTGATGAGCTAAGGAGTAACTAAAACCCCCACCGAAAATGAACCCCACCATCAAGAACCTCCTATCGTAAAATGAAAAACGATAGGAGGTTCTTGTGTGACACGAAGATACGCGCACATCAAAGCAATGGAGCAAGAAATATTCGAGCAGCTAGAGAAAATGAATCAGTCACTACAGAGCTGCAACTTCATAGTGACCAAGGGTTTCAATATACATCCCATGGATATTTCGACCTATTACAAAAATACGGCATAAGAGCGTCAGTGCCAAGACGTGGAAATTGTATCGACAATACTATGGCTGAAAATTTCTTCGGTATATTGAAAGCCGAGTGCATTAACCGCCAGAAAACTATGTCTTTCAACGAAGAGCGGCTTCTTATTGACGATTATATGCACTTTTGCAACCACGAGCGTATTCAATAAAAACAAAACTGACACCACTTGGAAAACGATGTCAGTCTGCGTAATTTGATGCAATATTGCGATAGGGTGTTTCTTTGTCTGTTCGTTTTTGATGGTGGGGTTCATTTTGCCGGTGAGGGTTTTTTACAAAATTAAACAACATTTTATCTAACAACAACAAACTGCTCAATGCGTCTAAACAATGCCAATTCATCCATTGCGGCAAACAAGCGGCTTATATCGCCTGTGTTGCCGAAGGGAGCTTGCGAACGTTCGTAGACAATTCTGCTGACAATCGCGTGGGACATTGCGGGATCAAGGCTTTCCAGCTCTGCAAATGAGGCGGTGTTGATATTAGTGAAAATAGTCACAAGGCGGACGTTTTCGCCCAGATTAAATCTGGCTATATCATGCGGCCTGCGCAGAGGGGCGGTATTAGCGACCAGCGTTCTTGCCTGAGTTTCAGTAAATCCGGCTTGCATCAGTTGTGATACGGAAGCGGTGTTGATATTAACAAAATTCGTCGTGCGCGGGCCTACGTAGATATATGGTGTTATCGCATGAAATCTCCATGAGGCAACATGCTGCGATATTTGATTGATATTAGAAAACGGCCGATTGGCTATAATCGCGTCAACCTCTCCTAAAACCGCGGCATCACCAAAAAGCGATTGCAGCTCAAAACGCGTCGCGGTATTAATGTTTGTAAACATGTTGAAGTTGTCGGACAGGTTAGCGATATGCCCAGCGCTGAAGCTCGGCAAATCTTGCAAATCATGCAAGCTGTTTATTGGCATTGCGTTGCGCTGGTTGATAATGTCTGTGGCCTGCGTGGTATTCGCCCCTGCGCGCAAGAGCTGCTCGCGGCTTGCGGTGTTGACATTAACGATGTAATTCGGACGGGCTAAGTGGTTCAAATCCATGTTATACAGGCTGACGAAGGGCAATATCGCGTTAAGTTGGGCTTGCGTGAGCACGTCATCCGTCACAAGCTGATTCAAGTTTGTGATGCGATTTGTGTTGCGATAGGTTATGATAGCGTTGGCGCGCGCTTGGTTGATGCCGGGCAGAGTCATCAGCTCATGCAGAGAGGCCAGGCTGATATTGGTCATCACGGTGATGTTGTCGCGGTTGCGGATGAAAATCTCACGCGTCATGCCGGGTATAAACGCTAAGTCGTTGATATGACGGAATGTGGAGTTGTTGCGATGGTTGGCTATGTTGCTGGCCAAAGTCGAAGAAATGTCCAAATTTTGTGCCATCTGAGCTGATGTGGCGGTGTTGATATTAGTGCGCACGATGGCCGGCGGTAGGGGGATGTTTAATGTGCCGTATGTCCATATTCCAAGCCCGGCTGCCAAAGCGGCAGTCTGGCTGTTCACAAACGAGGCGAATTGATTTGCGTTGCGATGGTTCTCATTCACTCGGGCGTAGCCGGACACCAGCAAAAGCGAATTTATACTGCGCCCGTGGCGGGATACATACATATAATTCCAACGCCCACTGCGCTGAATCAGTGGGTCTCCGGCAAGAAATACGATGCTTCCCATAATCTCGGCAGCCAGAAATTCAATGGCCCGATCTGAGCCGCCATCAGCAATGCCGATCATCCGCACAAGAGCCTCATCTCCATTCGGCAAGCGCACAATAATGGCATTGACATCAACAATCTCAATCACTGTAGCGGAAGTATTAAAATCTATGAATACAAAATTGCGCGCCGATACCGTAAATGTATTTGCGGCTACGACCGCAAAAAACACCATCAAAAACGCAATAATCCTCTTAGCTCTTCCCATCTCTCTTACCCCCTTTAAACGCCTTGCTCACAGGCTTTTTGGCTTCTGATTTTTTGACCTCGGACTTCTTCTTCCGATATAATACAAAACGCTTGCCAATCACCATCACAACTTCGGATTTCGTCCTGTCCGCGACAATTTGAGCGGCCTCGGCGGGCACTACATCGCAATTCTGCAAAATATCTATTTTTATAAGCTCACGCGCCTCCAACGCTTGACCTACGCCCCTTACAAACTCAGGCGTGATTTCGGATTTGCCCATGCGAAAAATGGGGGATAACCCATTGGCGGCGGCGCGTAAAGCGGCTCTTTCCTTGCTTGTCAACATATTTTTCCTCCAAATTTGTATTTCATACTTACCATGTAACATCAGCCAATAATTCATTCAATTTGCTGCGTATCTCGTTAGACACATAGTGATGCTTTTCTCCGTTTGCGATGACAATAATGCTATCTCCATAAATTTCTCTGTAAGAGTAAATTCCACCACGACTGCGCGAAACACGAATACGCCCATTAAGGGAATGATATGCCCTGGCCCCTATAGGTATATGGCCATAGTTTGACTGAAGATGCTCTGACGGGGCTGTGTTGTGGTGTGTCGTCCAGCTTTGGATTTCACCGACAAAAACCCATTCATCACTAAGCTCCGGGATATATTGCGGGGCGACGCCGGGCAAAAAAAGCATATCTTCTACGAACAGCATAGGAGGAATCATGCCGGGGCTAATTGGGGTCGATTTCGATAGCATTTCATCGTTTTGCATTTCTGCATCGATGCAACCTGCAAATGTGAGCGGCACAATCAGCACAACCAATAAAATGATCAGCATCTTCATTGCGCTTTTCCTCCTGTTCGTACTATTTGAAATAATCAAACTCCAAATCATAAATCCGCACGGTATCACCTTCTTCAATACCCTGCCGCTCCAACTCCTCGATAATCCCCTTATCCCGTAAGTACCGCTGGAAAAAGGCATTGCCCTGCTCTGTATCAATGCTGGTGTAGCCAATCATTTTCTCAACTCCTACACCCTCAACAACAAAATATCCGGGCTCAGGGACAAACACCTTGAACGGCGCAAACTCATAATTTTCTTCGGTAAACTCGCTGTAATCCTCGGTAAAATTAATTTCGATGGGGTTTTCTTTGACGAGCTTTGTGGCAAACATCATCAGCTCATCAAGCCCCGTTCTCGAAGCTGCGGAAATGGGGTATACCTGCACATTTGGCTCAAAGGCCGCCTTGATTTTTTCAAAATTTTCCTCGGCCTCTGGGACGTCCATTTTATTGGCGGCGATTACTTGCGGGCGATTCGCAAGCAGCGCGCTGTAGCTTGCAAGCTCGGCGTTGATTTTGGCGATATCCTCAAGCGGCTCGCCGCCTTCAACAGCCGCCGCGTCAACAACATGCACAAGAACTTTGCATCGCTCGATATGCCGCAGAAAATCATGCCCCAGCCCAACGCCCTCAGATGCCCCCTCGACAAGGCCGGGGATGTCAGCAATCACAAAATCATCGCCGTACACGCTACGCAGCACACCGAGATTGGGGGATAGGGTGGTAAAATGATAATTAGCAATTTTGGGGCTGGCATTTGTCACCATGCTCAAGAGCGTTGACTTTCCTACATTTGGCAGACCGATTATGCCGATATCCGCAATCATTTTCAGCTCCAGCACAACTTCGTATTCACGTGCAGCGCGCCCTTGCTCGGCATAACGCGGGGCTTGGCGGCGACTTGTTGCAAAATGCTGATTACCCTTGCCGCCCTTGCCGCCTTTTATCAATACGCGCCGCTCTCCATCGTGAATTAAATCTGCCATGATGCCGCCGCTTTTTACTTCGCGGATAATCGTCCCGACAGGCACTTTGATAACAACATCAGCCCCTGCCTTGCCCGAGCGATTTACTTTAGACCCATCATCGCCGCGAGCGGCCGCGAAGGTGCGTTTGTAGCGAAAATCAAGCAATGTCACCAAATTTGAATCAGCTTCAAACACGACATCCCCGCCGCGCCCGCCGTCCCCGCCATCAGGCCCGCCATTTAAAACATACTTGGCGCGATAAAAAGAAACAGCTCCGTTGCCGCCGTCCCCGCCTTTTATTTTGATTTGTACTTTATCTACAAACATAGTTATCTCCTTTAATTCACATTTACCCACCCTATTATAACACGAATAGCCCTTTATGGCAAGAGTGGGAGTAATTTGTAAAAAATATTTGAAAAAAATGGATTTTTTGGATTTTTTTATTTACAAGTCGATAAAAGTAGTATATAATGTTAAAGTCTAATGACTCATACTACGCAGGAGGTAAGACGTTATGGAAACTATTAAAGTATCTGCTCAATCCGTACCAAAACTTGTGGCGGGAGCCATAGCAGGAATCATCAGGAATAATCAGAGTGTTGAAGTTGTCACAATTGGCGCGGGTGCCGTGAATCAAGCGGTTAAGAGCATTGCCATTGCCAGAGGATATGTAGCTCCGAATGGCTTTGATCTCATATGCGTTCCCGGGTTTTCTCAAATAGAAATTGATGGTAATTCCAGGACATCGGTAAAATTTGTGGTTGAAAAAAGATAGCTTAAATATAGCGGCGGGCATCTCGTGAGGGGTGTTCGTTTTTTATTGCTACGCATAGGGAGATGTGGTATAATGTACCTATGATGTCACCATTTAAAGAGAGAGGTCAATAAAATGAAAAAAAGCAAGTTTTCTGTAAAAACTATAGCGATCTGCGCAATGATGTTCGCCATAACGATTATCATGTCATTTACGTTTTTAGGCACAGTTCCGACGCCTTTTGTTAATGCTTCTATAGCTTTCTTGCCGACGATGGTCGCCGTGATGCTGATAGGCCCTGCGGGTATGTTGGTGGGCGTATTTGCGGGTTTGCTGAGTATGATACGTGCCTTTACAATGCCCATGGGCATTTTGGGGCCATACTTTCAAAATCCGATAATTTCAGTATTTCCTCGCGCCATGATAGGCGTCACTACGTATTTTTCATACCGGATTCTCGGCAAAACGCGTGTGCCTGATGTAATCAGGGTAGGGCTGTCGGCTATTATCGGCTCCATGACGAACACGACGCTGGTTTTGGGTTTGCTCTACATAATATACGCGCGGGACATTATGGCTGCGGCGGGTGACATAATGCCCGGCGGTGTGGCGGTATGGCTGCTGGGAATTGCTGCAAGCAATGGGCTTGGCGAGGTTGCGATAAACGCGTTTCTGGTGACAATTGTCGTGTTGGGGATGCGGAAGGCAGGGCTTGGACGGGAGGATTGATGAGCTATGAAAATTGATGTTGGAAAACTGATAGAGCTTGCGATTGCCGCGCGTAAAATGGCGCATGCGCCCTATTCTGATTTTCGGGTAGGCGCTGCTTTGCTTGCGGAGGACGGTGAGGTGTTTACGGGGTGCAATATTGAAAATGCTGCCTATCCTGTTACTTGCTGTGCTGAGCGTCTCGCGTTTTTTAAGGCTGTGTCCGAAGGGCGCAGACGGTTTGCGGCCATTGCTGTTGTTGGCGGGCCAAAAGATATGATTTTGGGTGATTGTTATCCCTGCGGCGTTTGTCGCCAGATGATGACGGAGTTTTGTGGGGACAACTTTGTAGTGATAGTCGGCTCTGATGCGGATAATTACAAGCAGCACCTGCTTGGCGAGCTGCTGCCCCATAATTTCAACAGCAAACATTTGGAGGGTTAAATCATGCGCATGTACGATATAATCAACAAAAAGAAGCAAGGTTTTGAGCTTGACCGCGAAGAAATTAAGTATGCCGTAAACGGCTATACCGCAGGCGATATCGGAGACGGCCAAATGGCCGCCCTGCTTATGGCAATACGGCTGATGGGCTTAAATGAAAGCGAGATTTTTGCGTTCACTGACGCTATGGCAAAATCAGGCGAGATCCTGAGCTTTTCCGATGATAACGCAGTGGTTGTTGACAAGCACTCAACAGGCGGGGTGGGGGATAAAACCACGCTTATCGTCGCCCCTCTTGCGGCGGCGCTTGGTGTGCGTGTCGCCAAAATGAGCGGCCGAGGGCTTGGGCATACCGGCGGCACGATTGACAAGCTCGAGGCCATCCCCGGCTTTAACGCCGATCTTAGCATAGAGCAATTTCGCAAACAACTCGCTTGCGGCAACGTCGCCATAGCCAGCCAGACCGCAAACCTAGCCCCTGCGGACAAAAAGATATACGCCCTGCGGGATGTGACGGCGACGGTGGACAGCCTTGCGCTTATTGCCGCAAGCGTGATGAGCAAAAAGCTGGCGGCGGGCGCGGATGCCATTTTGCTGGATGTTAAAGTGGGCAGTGGTGCGTTTATGAAAACTCTTGATGAGGCAAAAGAGCTTGCGAGCTTGATGGTAAAAATAGGCCGCGCCGCCGGCAAACCGACAATGGCCTTGATTACCGACATGGATACGCCTCTGGGCTATGCCGTGGGCAATGCGCTTGAAGTGCGCGAGGCGGTTGAAGTGATGGAAGGGCGTGGGCCTGAGGATTTGCGCAAGATTTGTATCGCACTAACCGAAGCCATGCTTGAGCTTGCAGATAACAGCGACTCGGTATCTCTTGATGACGGCAAGGCATTGAAAAAATTCCGATGGATGATAGAGCAGCAAGGCGTGCAGCCAAATGGGCTTGATAGCCTGCCCACAGCTGACGTAATTCACACTGTATTTGCCCCCCAAAGCGGATATATCCATAGCATGGACAGCGAGGCCATAGGTATAGCCGCCTGCATATTAGGCGCAGGGCGGGATGCACCTGATGCCGCCATAGATTTTGCGGCAGGCATACTTCTGCGCAAGAAAACCGGGGACTTTGCACAAGCAGGCGAAGCTCTTGCGGAGTTGCATACGTCCGACAAACGCCTGCTTGTTGAAGCTGAGAAAATCTTATTGGCGGCCTACAGGTTTTCGGATATATCGCCGCCGGAAAAGCCTTTGATATTGGCAAGAATAACCAGTTAAAAAGATGGAAGTAATTACGGTTAGAAAATTATTTATCTCTGTGAAAAAGTAGTTGACATAGATGTGACAATCCTGTATAATTAATTTTGTTTGAATAAGAATTGAATAATAGCACGTTTTCGGTTGGGCAATAGATTTCAAGTGATATCTGTATGCTTTCAAGGCATTGAGCTTCAGGGTGTAGAGCTCCTATGGAGTTCTCTGCCCTTTTGTCTGATTTGTGCGTTTTGCGGAGAACTCCCTGTAGAGGAGTTTTCCGTTTTTTTATGCCCTTGTTATCGACATAAAGCCCTAATATACGGATACATTATGGTTTTTAGTTTTGTATAAGGAGGTGATAACTATGGTCAAACGTAGTATTTTTTTAGTAGTTATGCTGGCTTTTGTGTGGATTATTTTAGTTGAAAGGTTCACATGGTTTAATATAATTATTGGCATTGCCGTGGGTACGTTTATTTTGTTTTTTATGCGCAAAATGCTACCCTCCACAAGCAAATATTTAGAGGCGATAGAACGTATTAGATTCCAAAAACTACTAACATATCCATTTTGGCTAATCATACAAGTTTATAAAAGCGGCTTTTTCCTTGTTAAACTTATGTTTACCGGCTCTAAATATGGTATAGTAACAGAAAAGATAGAGCTTGAAAATGAGGTTCTGCGCGCCGCTTTGATGGATTCTGTCACGCTCACGCCAGGAAGCATATGCCTGGGTGCTAGAGATGATGAGATCACACTCTTATGTATGGACGAAGCGAAAATACCTGACTTTTCAAATGCAGTCAGAGGTCTTCACGGCATTGAGGAAAGGTTGATGAAAGCGGAATCCAAAGACAAGTCTGATTAATATTGTCAACGGGCCATAATGTAATAGCAAACAATAAAGCCGGGGGTTTTTGCTCTCCGGCTTTATTGTTTGCGCTTTGTTGTTGTGTAATGCAAAACATTTGATTTTTGCCTATTTTTTTGATATAATTTATTGTTCAAGTAGCTTTTGCGGATAAAAAATAATGAGCTTGGGGCGATGCTGGTATCAAGCCCAAGAAAAAGGAGGAAAATCATGAAAATCACAAACAATACACCAACCCCCCACATAGGAGCCGAACCGGGCAATATTGCAAAGACGGTACTTATGCCGGGTGACCCTTTGAGAGCGAAGTTTATCGCCGAGAATTTTTTGGAAAGCCCTGTGCAGTTTAACGGCGTTCGAGGGATGCTGGGGTATACCGGTAAATACAAGGGTGCGGAAGTGTCCGTGATGGGAAGCGGCATGGGCATTCCGTCTATGGGGATATATTCTTACGAGCTTTACGCTTTTTATGGTGTTGAGAGCATCATTCGAGTGGGCACTGCGGGCAGCATAGCTGATGGCTTGAAAATCCGTGATGTAGTGATAGCTATGGGTGCATCTACAAATTCTAATTTTTTGAGCCAATATGGGCTGTCTGGGACCTTCGCGCCTGTTGCGGATTACTCGCTGCTGGAGCGTGCTGTTACCGCCGCTAAAAACCATGGATCAAACTATGCCGTCGGCAATATCCTTTCCAGCGATACCTTTTACGGTGATGACCCTGATGCCATGGCCAATTGGCGCAAAATGGGCATTCTAGCCGTCGAAATGGAGGCGGCCGGGCTCTATGCCACGGCGGCAAGACTAAACAAGGCTGCTTTATGCATCCTTACAATATCCGACGAGGTGTTCACAGGCGAGGTGACAACTGCCGAAGAGCGGCAGGAGGCCTTTACCGACATGATGAAAATAGCACTGGATGCGGCAACCTCATAAGCGTGATCAATAATCGCCCTTATGATACTTGTACAAGTTGCACAAAATTATTTTGAGTGTGTTCTTTACTCTTTACAAAAGTCCTAATTATGGTAAAATATATACATAGGTATAATATTGAGGAGGTAGAGCATGAAAAGTTATCCTGCTAACAAGATCAGAAATGTCGCGGTTATGGGGCATACGGGATCGGGCAAAACCGCCATCTTAGAAGCCGCATGCAACATTGCCGGGCTGACGACGCGCATTGGTAAAGTAGATGAAGGCAATACCGTCGGTGATTATGACCCGGAAGAGATCAAGCGGCAAATATCTATCGGTGCGTCGTTTTTCCCAATCGAATGGAAAGATACCAAGATTAATTTTATAGATACTCCCGGATTTTTTGACTTTGTGGGCGAGGTGCGCCAGGCTTTGTCTGCCGCAGATTGCGCCTTGATTGTAGTCTCTGCTAAAAGCGGCATTGAGGTAGGTACAGAAAAGGCCTGGGAGCTTGCTGACGAATTTAATCTGCCTAAAGTCATACTGATAAACGGCATAGATGATGAAAATGCCGATTTTGAAAAGGTGTGTGAAGATCTTAAAGAAAAGTTTGGTGCCAGCATTGCGCCATTGCAAGCTCCGTTTAAAGAAGGCGGTAAATTTGCGGGCTTTGTGAATGTTGTTAAAAAAGAAGGTCGCAAATTCGTAAACGGGCGCACTGAAAACTGCCCAATGCCTGCTGATATTGCTGATCAAGTCGAGCATCTTTACGAGATGTTAAAAGAATCCGTCGCCGAAACAAGCGACGAAATGATGGAGCGCTTCTTTGGAGGCGATGAGTTTACCGCTGAGGAAATTCAGCATGCCATCAACCTTGGCGTCGCTCAGAGAAGCGTGACGCCTGTGTTTGTATCCGCGGCTACCCAAAGCCTAGGAGTGCGTGTTATGATGAACAGCATTATCGGCTACGTACCGCCCGCAAGCCAACTTTGCGAGACTATTAAGGCCAAGAAGAATGATGTGGATATTGAAATTAAATGTGATGAGGCAGAGCCGTTTTGCGCGCAGGTATTTAAAACCGTTGCAGATAGCTTCGGCAGATTGTCGATCTTCCGTGTGTATTCAGGTGTGCTGAAAAAAGATACGCCACTCTATAATGCCAATAAGGAAGCGGCTGAGAAAATCAGCCAGCTGTTTGTCATTCGCGGCAAGGAGCAAATACCTGTAACTGAGCTCAAGGCCGGAGATATCGGGGCTGTGCCTAAGCTCGCCAATACTTCGACAGGGGATACGCTTTGCACGAAAGATAATGCATATGTTCTGCCTGAAATCGCATTGCCTCCATCTCTTTATTCGCGCGGCATAATCCCCAAAAGCAAGGGAGACGAGGATAAAATTTCCCAAGCCATTGCGAGATTTTTGGAAGAAGACCGCACCCTCAAATTCAAGGTTGACCCTGAGACAAAACAAAGCGTTATCTCCGGTGTTGGCGATGGGCATCTGGACGTACTCGTGAGCCGTTTGGCAACAAGGAACAAGCTGGAAGTTGAGCTCATTCCCGTAATCGTCCCATATCGCGAGACAATTAAAGGCAAAGCCGACAACATCCGCGGCCGCCATAAAAAGCAATCGGGCGGAGCGGGTCAATTTGGCGATGTTGTTATGCGCTTTGAGCCCCTCGGAGATATGACAAAGGAATACGAATTCGAGCAGCAAATCTTCGGCGGCTCTGTACCCCGCAACTACTGGCCGGCTGTTGAAAAAGGCGTACAAGAAAGCTGTAAGGCAGGCCCGCTTGCGGGATACCCCGTTGTAGGCTTAAAAGCTGTATTGCTGGACGGCTCTTATCACGCCGTTGACTCTAACGAGCTCAGCTTTAAGCTGGCTGCCATCATCGCTTTTAAAGAGGGCTTTGTAAAAGCCAAGCCTGTAATTTTAGAGCCGATAATGAAAGTCGAAATACTGGTGCCTGATGATTACACAGGTGATATTATGGGCGATGTAAACAAGCGCAGAGG
>Ga0131853_10019051_pt1 | contig 12488 bp, 9 predicted proteins | sample TergutLab28metaG_FD_92764 | JGI IMG/M metagenome (GOLD analysis project Ga0131853, IMG submission 92764) | Labiotermes labralis P1 segment gut microbial communities from Petit-Saut dam, French Guiana - Lab288 P1 (version 2) (version 2) | ecosystem: Host-associated > Arthropoda: Insects >...
ATTATATGCTACCATAATGCAGAATATCGCAATATAAACCTTCACCAGTAAGTAACCCAGCAGTCATATAAAGTATTGTATGCTTTAGGCTTAGGTGGGAGGTTAAGTTTGATATGGAAGTCAAGGGAACACTTTATGAATGAGTGGGGTGCTTTCATCTGGCACATGGTAGGGACCAGTGGTGGGCCCATGTGAACATGGTGATGAATCTCTGGGCTCCATAAGTGATGGATTCTCTTGGCATCCTGAGGATTGTTAGCATCTGTAGAAGAACTGTGTGTCATGGAGTTAGTATTTACTTTCTTTTTTGTCATCCTTGAGGAAAAGGTTTGAGTCATTCCAGGGTCAGGAGTGACTGATTGTAAGTTGTGACATTATCAGGTCTGTGACCATGGAGAATACTGTTTCCTGGGATATAATGCTGTGTGAACTAGTATAAATTTGCCAACATTTAATAGCTTAAGGTATGTGTTAAGAGTTCTTTTCACTTGATTTTGTTAATAAATATTTTTAAAGCCTTTTACTGCGTGTAGCTTTACTTTCTGGACGACCTACACGTGTAATTGAAAAGAGTACAGTGGAATGGCATTAAACATAAAAATTGGTATAAAACTTCTTAACAACTTAGCACCTGTCTCAGTGTATCAAGAAGCATGGCTGACATCACATCAACAGCAATGCACATGTGCAATACTGCTCCACCCTCACATATGCATGATTTGAGTTGACTGAGCCCTATGTAGAGAAGGTTACTCTTCAACTTTTTTCTGTTATTCATGAAAAGAGTTTGTGATCACACTGTAATGTATAATAATAAAATATACTGCTACTGAATTAGCCTTATATTTTAAATCCCCTGTTGGTATTCATCTTGTACAGAGAAGTCTAGCAGTTAAAATCATGGGGAAATTGTAGAAATAAAAATTCACGCCTTAAATATCTCTCAAATTTGATATGCTTGAAACTGTATTACCACATTGCACCATACATTGCTTATAGACCTTATCATTAACCTTCAGGATTGTAAATAATTTCGTGTTGTTTTCTTGTTAAGCACAATATACAGGATTACCTAGTTAATGAACTTCTCATCACAGCAGGAAACATTTTGCTTTTGTTAAATAATAAACAAGTTCAGATGTTTATTCTTTAATTCTTGCACAACAGTATTTTCAAGTTACTTTCATGAATATACAGACATATATTTAACAATTCACATTTTATGTGAGGAAAAAGTAATATGAAAATATATGCTTATACAATTCAATCATTCAACTGCACATTTATAATCAGCATTTGAAAAAAATTAACAGAACAAAAAAAGCATGTTTTGAAATATTTGTCACATATGTAAGTTAAATTAACACAGGCAGAGAGTGTAATATATGAACAGGAGAGATAATGTGACTGCAAGATACAGGGTATTACATATGTCTTACTAAAAAGTGAAACTGTTGGAGAGCTGCTATTATGCACAGAAGATGAAAATAATTAATAAGCTCAACTTGTTGTCCAGATATTACAATGAATATTACCCAGCACTACACATTTATCAATTGTCAAGTCATGAGAGCAGTAATTTAAGACAATATAACTTGCAATATACACATATATACACATATTAGAAATACTACCGGGTAGTTTGTGGAATTACTCAGTCTCTGTTATTGTGTTCTCAATGCTGACCTCTTAGAGATTGCAAGACATTATATGCAGTGCAAGATCAAGGAGTAGATTGTGTGAGATTTGAGGTTCTCATAGAAGTGTTGATGAAGATGCAAGTATTCTAGGATGTGAAATAATGTCAGTTGGTAGTTACCAATGTTTTTGTCATAGTCCAGTAATGGGTTCAGCATTGAAGGTTTTGTCTGTACATTTGTTTATGGATATGATGTTGAAAGTAAGCAATGGGCAAACAGAAGGTGTGCTTCACAAGTATACAAATGTTCCAGACATGTCTGATCAGTGTCTGTAGAACAGCAGTCATGAAAGGAGGGTTTATGAAAGTGATATTGTTCTGGATAAAGGCAGATTATTTTGCAGACTGTATCATCAGGGTTAGAGGATATAGGGATGTTAAGAACATACTTTGTGCAAATAGGAAGCCAAGGAAGATGAGGACTGTGGAATGGGAATGTAGTGTGGTTTGGGTACATGCTTTATGCACGTTAGTCTGTTTTCTGTTCAGTGATATTTCCTGATTGTACTACAACTTAGCTGTATGAATAAAATATGTGGTACTGCCTTCCACCATTACTGTCCGAAGGTATATTCACTAAGTTTTCTTTGTAATTATAAAGCTGTTGTAATAATTGTGTCAAAATTTCCAAACTCATGCTCCTATTGTTCTTGTAAACTGAAAGATGCTGTTATTCAAATTTGTAAGGGGGGGGGACTATATTGCTTAATCTAAATTAAAATAATAACTTTATCCTCTTATTTATCTTCATTATCCACTATCTTTTTTAACATTCTTTTTCATGTTTGTGTTTCTATGAAAAAGGTTACTGAGGAAGTCCTCTTGGGTATTACGTGGTGTTGGGTAAATAGGAGTGTAATGCCTTCCTCTTCAGGGTCAAGCAGTCTTGGGTGATGAAGGCAGTTCAGTGCGTCAGAACGCCAGGAACTTTACCCATTGGCACAAAGCTTGGGTCTTCAGCAATATTTCTGTGAGAAGTTTCAAATCTCACAAAAAGGTAGCTATGTAACACATAATTTTGTACCACCAAAATTAGTGTCTATATGAAACTATCAAATTAATGTCTTGAATCTATAATGAACAGCTTTTAAGCCAGAATATGGTAATGGTTCTGACAACAATATTTGTTTCTGTGTTTTAAGTTTATTACCATAGAGGTAGTATATGAGATTCGCTGAAGTCACATCCAACTTTAAGTCTCCTGTATAAGTACTTTATAGGTTTGAACATTCAATACTGACACAATGATAATTACTGAATATATGGATGTTTACAATAGGTGGTAATTTGTGCATTCAATATAAGCATTATTCAACCAACGGTGTGCTGCCAAAATTTGGACTGCTAGTTCACATATTCAGTTCTCAATTTCCAGTTTTTATTAGGTATTGTAATTTCTGCACTGTGTAGAAAACAGAAGGTTATTACATCAAAATGTTTCCGATGATGGTGTGGTACAATAAACGTGGTTATTATTATGGACATTTTGAATTAAATTGGAGTTTTCTCCAACGCAACATTTTAGAAAAATGAATGTTTCCAAAATGTTCTTTGAGGACTCCAAGATAAGGGATGATGTCCAAAATAACACCAGTGTTTGTGATATGTAATGTCTGGCCAATTGTGACTAGCTTATGTGGCAGTTGTTTCATCTATTTTGAATTACTACATCCTAGTTTGGCTGAACCAGCTCCAACACACCTCTGGATGAAACCCTTTTAAAATGTCATAATTAAGCTTGAAGTTCTATAACAGAAGAATAATTTAAGGTCTCATGTCATATGTAACATATAGTACACTCATGAAGTTCTTACAAAATTTAGAATTGAATATAAAGTTAACCCTTACTGCAGTATGGGGCTTAACAAATGCCATCACCTTTTATAAGCACAAAGTCATAGGTCAGAAATGCAATATAGCATTGTGTGCTATGCCTGCAGTTTGTGTTTTATTTAAATATACAAGCACCTAAGAAGTGACACTTTTACATGACTCATGATTTAAGTCACATACTCAGCACCATTAATTGAGGGTTACTCAATGCAATAACAATTTTAAATATGAACCTGAACTTAAAATTAGCACCGAGTGCAGCACATATTTGGTGCTGTCTGTTCATGTTAATTATATTCATTCTGACATTCTATAATGCAAAACTACTGTTATGTTTATACAATTTGTTATATTTTGCACAAATACAATAGTCCAAATTTAAATACACTTTAGCAGCAAATGACCTTCTTTCAATAACCCTTGAAATTACCCTACAGTATCTCAAGCTGCTACATTGTGTTTTTTTGTCTGACTGGAAGCTAGTCGAGCTGGTGATTAAATTCTCCCATCAGCCTTAAAAGGCAATGTAACGTAGGCCTATGCTGTAAACATGGAGGAAGATTTCATTTTACATGGTTTATTTGCAATGCTGTCAGTATCTGAAACTATACTATCCTGATGACAGGATGACAGCTGAGTGACAAACTGGGAAGGATGTGGAATGAAGTAGTCATGACCTTGAGGTACTATTTGTGTGTAAGGATTGAGGAATGCCACAGAAATCCTAATAAGGCATGGCCAGTTTGTTGGCTGAGGTTCTGAATGGGTGCCTCCTGAACATAACCTGCTCAGTAACGTGACAGACAAATACACTGCTGATTGCCAGTGTGGCATGTTCTCATTCAGTTATCCCTAGATGTTGAAGTTACTGGGAGTTTATAAAAATACACACATTCCCATACAAATTTGTTTGTGACTCAGATTGTCATTGCTGTCTCCTCATCTCTGTTATATGTATCTATCATTGAGTTTTATGCTATCTTTCTCATTTTATGACCGTTTATCAGGGGATATGGTGAATTAGGGTGCAAGGTAAGCATGTACCATCTGCTAGTTAAACACTAGATTTTATAGTTGAATAAAGAGAGACCAACTTGATGTCACTTGCTTTATTATTTCATTATTTACTGCTCAACATGTTTCAGATGTATTAACATCTGAAACATGTTGAGCAGTAAATAATGAAATAATAAAGCAAGTGACATCAAGTTGGTCTCTCTTTATTCAACTATCAAGATGATGCATGGTCCAATAAACATAAGATTCACTAAATTTTATGATTACTGTATATGTATTCAGTAACATAATTAACAACACTTAATTAAGAGGTTTATGATGCAACATGTGTGCTGAAAATAATTTTTTATTTATTAGTGTGTCGTTTCTTATTTGTGACTCCTTTCTCCTCAATTGGCATGGAAAACTAGATTGTGCTGTTTTATTCCTGCACTTGCATTTGTTTAAACTCCATTATGTCCAGTGGTTATGACTGTGGAATCCATTATGATGACATATACATTATCATAAATAATTGTTAACATAATTACGGTTTTCTTATAGACACATAATAGCTTTGTCATGTTTGGACATATCATCAGTTAATGTTACTCCAGACCAGATGTTAACAGCATCTCGTCCTCTGGTAGAGGTTGTCTCTTGAACCGAGGTTCTGTCACAAGATAAATCACGAGACCAGCAAATACAACCAGCAGTACTCCAATAAAGTTCATAATGATTCCCTCAGAAGGTAGTTTACCATAATCCCTGTGAATAAAAGAAATAATATAATTTTAGACACAAGACACACTTGTAATGCCCTGTTGCTTATTTCCTTTTTGATAAAACATTAGTCCATATTAAACATGTCAATGGAAATATTCCTTGAATAATTTCTCCCAACAGTTTAGGCCCAGCAAGTAATATAAGGTCATTAAACAAGTTAATACAGACAGCTGTCTTTACACCTTTACCAATTGCTATACAAAAGGTAGCTTGCATTGCCTGCCATCATCTGTGGCTGCCTCTATGAAACTTCCAAGTTGCAAGAGAAATGGACATAGTTATGTTCTATGTACTACAACACTGGCTGTTGCAAATTACAGAATGTTACATGTATGTATATACCATTAATGAAGGTGTACATACATACATATATAATACATACATACATAATACATACATGCATGCATACATACATAATACACACACACACACACACACACACACATACATAATACATACATAATACATAATACATGCATACATACATACATACACACACACACACACACACACACAGACAGCTGAATGACACTGGACTCCCTTAAAAATAACAATATCCACGCATTTCTCATTGAAGAAATAAGAAGGAAACTGACGGAGACGGGAAAAACACACTGGAGAATTCAGTTCTGCTGGGTCAAGGCGCACGTTGGAATCCAGGGAAACGAGCTAGCCGACACACTTGCAAAGGAGGCAGCAACAAGCGTGGACATCAAAAAATGCTACAAGAAAGTTTCAAAAATGTAGTAATAAGTGAACTAAGTGAGATAAGTGTTGGGAAGTGGCAAAAGGAATGGGACCAAACAACAAAGGGGAAAATCACAAACGAATACTTCCCGGTAGTTGCTGTTAGGTTAAGTAGGAGAATAAACATTACCCATAATTTTACATCCATGGTTACGGGGCGTGGTAATATAAGGTCGTACTTGCACCGATTTAAAATAATTGATACACCAACATGTCCTTGTGGCACCAAGGACCAAAGAATAGATCATTTGTTATTTGAGTGTGAGCTGCTAAATAAGGGAAGGGACAGTAATCATCAGTATTAAAGACAGACATTTGGCCAATAAGTAAAAATAGATTAACAAGGAAATATTTTAAAATATTCGCTAAATTTACTAACGAGGTTTCTTTTGACAAACTTAATGAAGTGTTAAATCCATCATACCAAGTAGATTAATCTTTTGGCACCAGAATTATTTTTTTAATTTTAGCACACCCTGTATATAAAATGTGAATAATACAGGAACCAAATATGTTAGAATTATGAAACAAACCTCATTTTGAAGAGAAAAAAACGGAGAGTATATACCATGTTTAAAATATTCAGTATCTATATTTGTTGAATAAATATATAAAATGCAACTTTAGAGGTTAGCAGTGCGGTACGACCCCTATAGTTGACATTAGGCATCAAAAGGTTAAGCTAATTTCATAGTATGAAATAATCAATGTAGATATTTCTAAACACTGTATTGTTAATACCACAATAAGGCATGTAGTATTACTCCAAGTAATGGAGCATGCAAAAAAAAAACATACATACATACATATTCATTCCAATGATCCAGTTTCCACATCAATTGCATCTGAATATGGAACGTGTAAACCTTAAATGTAAATTATTTTACACATTTAACTGTATAGTGCTGCTGGGTACTGAAAGTCTATGCTGGTGAAGCATGGGGGTACAGGACCTAGTAGTAGTGCTGACATAGGAGAAGCTATCAGCTGCCTTCAGACTTTACTTTCAACATAACGATGTTGAAAGTAGAGAATTGGTCAGCTGGTTCCAAAGTTGAAAGTGGTAAAACACATATGCACAAAGGCAGATTGGTGATCTTGTAAGCCTTGTTTCTCGCTGAAGACAGAAAGTAGTGTAATAAAATTTCTTAACTACCTTCTTAGATATATAAGGACTAGACATTGTCATGTACTTACATCCCTAGCGTCCATAAAGCCTTCTCTGTTAAGCCTAGAAGAGCAGCTGTTACAGCTGCAATGAAGCCTGCGAGACCAAAGAACACATGTACAGGCATGTATGCTGCTCGTAAAGGTGGATGAAGACCAGGAAAGAAGAATGTGATGAAGCCAGATACCCACTGTGAAGTCATAAAAGACATGACATGACATGAGTCACTGTGTGTGTGTGTGTGTGTGTGTGTATTATAGTCATTTCAACATAGAACTAGCAGTCCATTCTTTAGCTATTATACACAACAGAGTCCTATGTTTGTAATTAATTGAGACCAGAATAACCATCATGAACACTGGAATCATGAACACCAGAATCCATTTGAAAAGTAAAATGCACATTTGTTTCCAAGAACTTACAAAATATCAGTGATACAAATATAAAAAAACCAAAAAGCATAATAAATATTAATGTTTATTTTTTATACAATACGAACAACTTATGGAAGCATAAAATGACTCCAGGAGATTTTCATTCTGTAAGACATCAATACAGTCTATGTCAGTTAGTGGAAGACACAGTTTGATTGAACTGAGAGTGATCTGCACAATAGCAGGACAGTGGGGGAAGCTGACTCACCAGCAACATGGTCTCATCTTGATTCATCAGAATCAGTCATGAAAGATCAAAACGGTGACACTACAATGAGTGATAATGAAAGGTAGAAATCCTACACATTGAAGTCCATTATCTTCAAGATGCTACCATACGAAGTTACATTACATGCAATCATTTGAATCAAACATGTCATTACATATGGTGTCTGTCTTAAAGGCATGCTTATGATACTGATAGATGTGTTTCTATAATCATCTGAGTTTTTAACACTTCATTATGATGTGTTAAAGACCTGGAAAGACAAAAGCTGCTAGAAATTTTGAGTGAACAATATTTCATTCTGTCACCATAGGCTTGGTTTCATTTCATGATGGTGTCAGATGATCTACATAATTACAAGAAAAAAGAAAGAACATTTAAAGAGAAAATGAGAAAGAAACCATGGTCATTCAGCATTTAGCGAGTTACAGGCTGCGTTACTATGCTATCCTGGTTCCGATATGTACAGACTGTATTACTGTTAATTTGATGTTTGTGTGACCGTGCATCCTTAACATGAAATGATTTGTGAGACCAACTTGATGCAACAATTATGATTTATTAATAAACCATTAGCTCAACATATTTCGGGCACCATTATGCCCACCTTCAGGAGCGCAAGACCGTATATAACTGCATATGGTTTTCAGCACTTAAGGTGCTGGCACAAGTCTTGGGAAGCACAGTGTAGAGGCTGTTCTTATTCAGTCAAATAACAGCCTCTACACTGTGCACACAACCTGCCTCCTGGCTTCCCAAGACTTCAGCCAACACATGAAGTGCTGAAAACCATATGCAGTTATATACGGCCTTGTGCTCCTGAAGATGGACATAATTGTGCTCAAAACATGTTGAGCTAATGGTTGATTAATAAATCATAATTGTTGCATCAAATTGGTCTCACAAATCATTTTGTATTACTCTTACTTTATGACACATTTCTATCAATACCTAGAACCACACGCAGAATCTTACCTGACAAGCAAACAGAATGACAGATGAAAGCCCTATCCAACTGTGCAAAGAGTACAGGTTCGGTAGTGGTGGATTCTTGAGGTTATGAGAATCAAATACTGCTACAAGACCAATGATGACAACTATGAAGGCAACAGCATGGATCAGCATATGTGCTAACTTCAATCGGCGCTTCCGGTTGTTTCGAAATGCTCGGTAAACCATAATGGCTGCAAGGAAACTATATTTGTTAAAACTGGGGCTTGCTTTGTTTATTAATAATGTAACATAATGGAAACATAAAAGTGATGCAATACCTACACCAGTCCTGTACCCATAAAAGGTACAATTCTGAGTCTTTAATTAAACAGATCGTATGTCTTCAAATGCAAAAAGTATGTGTATTGCAACATGAAAACATGAAATAAATTTAAAAATACTTATGAGGTTAGCCATATCTCCATGATACTGGTACTGTATGATGGTAATATGATGATGATGATGATGATGAAGAATATGACAGTGACAATGACAATGGTGGTGGTGGTAGTGTGGTTGGTGGAATGGTAACAGTAAACTGTTTCAAGCCTGAAAGTCACCTAGGTAATATATAACAATCACAGAGAACGCACTGTATTTCTATTATAAAGATCAAACAGTAAATGTTGTATATCAAGCCCTTGTTTTCTGCCCTCGCTGTATTCCCAAAAAAAGTGGCCATAAATAAAAAATGCTTCAATTAACAATGATATTCCCATAAGAAATACTGGAATAGGCAGGGTTTATTGTAATAGAGCACAGCCAGGCAAAGGATATTAAACCAAAAACGAGAGCTTGTAAATTAATAAGTTGTGTATATTGACAAGGGGCATTAATGCCAGAAGAGCATACATTAAATGGTGTAATACAAGGGCTGCAGATATAGGGAATAATTGTTGTTTACTGTGATGACTGTATGGAACACATTACAGCAACATGTGGGAAACTCACAGGATTTTCAGTGTTAAGGTATATGGTAAATGTAGTAGCCACTGAATTTTATTGGGTTAAGTCGTTCTTCTGTGTCATAAATTTCCTTGTTCATAGTCCAAATGCCTTATTTTATTCAACAGTAATAATTTTTTTTTTACTGTATATGATACATTGGCCAGATGTTAATGTTTTAACGCGATTTTCAATGAATTTGTCTAATGTATGAGCATATACGAACAAACACGCTGTGCAATGCAACTGGAAGCACATTTCAGTGTGGTGTAAAGTGCACATGGTCTATTGTCCGAACTTCCGTCTTCAGGCAATTGATTGTTATTAAACTAACAGAAATTCCTTCCCAGTTCATTATGCTGCAAGTGCAGGGACTTCTTTGAAAATTTGGTAATTACTGAGCCAGTCCTCCATTATTGTCACTTAATGGGTATCATTGGGGTCAAACCTGGGACTTGTCAAATGTTAAATCTGTGTGTTATACTATACCATTCTGCCCCTGTCATCGTGGTCCAGTGGTGAGCATTCACACCATACAAGTAACAGCATTAAGTGGGCCCTCAGTTCAATCTTGACCATTACACCTAATCTTGGGTAGTGCTAAAATATTTGTCAGTATGGTGGAGAGAAAATACTTTAAAAGTTTTGAAATGTGGTGCTGGAGGAGGATGGACAAGAGCAGTTGGACTGATCATGTGACAAAATGACAAAGTATTACATAGAGTCAAGAAGGAAAGAAATATTCTACATACAATAAGAAGAAGGAAGGCTAACTGGATTGGTCACATCATGCATAGGAACTGCATTCTAAAACACGGTATTGGAGGAGGGATGGAAGGAACGATAGAGGTGACGAGAATACGTGGAAGAAGACGTAAGCAGCTACTGGATGATCTTAAGGAAACGTGAGGATACTGGAGATTGAAAGCGGAAGCACTAGATTGCACCCTGTGGAGAACTCGCTTTGGAAGAGGGTGTTCACCATCGTAGGACTACCGAATGGATGGATGGATGGATGAATGAATGAATGAATGAATGAAGGGAGGAATGAATGAATGAATGGGGTGGATATCTCTGAGTAAAGTGACAGTCACATAAAGAAAGAAGGCAGTGCCATGAATCAGGTGGTTAGTCACCAGCCTGTCACTTGGCAAGCCCATGTTCATTCACAGGTCAGTCCATCTGAGATTTGTGGTGGACAAAGTGGCACTGGAACGGGTTTTCCTCGGAGTACTTCGGGTTCCCCCTGTCAGCATCATTCCACCAATGCTCCATACACATTCGTTCATTCACCTGTCACTGATACTATATAATCTAAGCAGTTGATAATATTTTTAAATAAGACATTTAGCAAAATAAATGGTAGGATCACCATGTCCCTGAAATATGCCACATACTAACATAACTGCTGTGGACAATTTAATAATTGTTACACATCATAAGAAAATTCTGCCACGATGGTTTGGTCGATATAGTGACTAGGCTACCTACTGGATAACCCAGGAATTGTGGGTCAATTCCCAACAGGAGTAAGAGATTTTATGGACTCTGAAATGTCCAGACCAGCCCTGGTGTCCACCCACCCCCCTATTCAATGGGCACTGGGGGCTGTATCCCTGGAGAGACAGCAGCCAGAGTGTGAAGTGACCACACACCTCCATCTAGTACTAAGATTAAGAATGGGTGGAGCTATGCCTCCTCTCCCCCATATACCTGTATGGAATGCACAGGGATGACTTTATCCTTACATTACACTTATAAAATTAAAAACACTTCATACTACTGCCACAGGACAAAAGGAAAACTGTAACATACGTGTCACTTACAATTGGCGTAGAGAAATATCATCCCAAGTGTCATAAGAACAGGATGCCAATTGAACTGGATGTCAGGATTGGAGCGCCACGTAAAACCGTCACGATAGTGTCCAGCCCAAACAGTCACCAAGATCACAGTCAATGCTCCAACAGCTTCGGCCACTCCAAAGATGGTAATGAAGCCTTTCAGATGCTGTTGTGGCGCCTCCATTCCACCTGCAGCATGCACACATTCCTCACAATAGCTACAAAACAGACATTGATAACAGCTCTCTATGTAGTCCTATATAACATTCATATTTTGTAGACTTGGGCTTCCAGTTGGGGTACAGTACATTGTTAAAAGAGACTTTATGTAATGGCTGCATCAGTATGAACACATTCCTTGTAGTTTCTGAAGACTGGAAATGAAAAGTGGTGACAAGAATAATCATCCATCCAGTTTCACATACTATCCACATTTTTGGAAATTTAGGCGTAAATGCAATAATAATATTAAATTGGACATTAAGAAAAACCGGTTGTGAAGGAGAGAGGTGGACTGAAGTGCCTGTGTATAGGGTCCAACAATGGACTTCTGAGGTCATAATGAGAGGTCTGTTGGTTCCATGAGGGCAGGGAATTTCTTAACTAGGTGAATAACTGTCTATTGCAGAAGAACAAACATGTAAAATGCAGTTAGTAAATTAAGAATTAAATGACTGGTTAGTTCAAGTTATACAGAACTATAATTTTGCCTGTTGTTTTGTATGGGTGTGAAACTTGGTCGCTGACATTGCGGGAGGAAAGGAAGCTGAGGGTGTTTGAGAATATGGTGTTGAGGAGAATATTTGGACCTAGGAGG
>Ga0131853_10019052_pt1 | contig 12487 bp, 7 predicted proteins | sample TergutLab28metaG_FD_92764 | JGI IMG/M metagenome (GOLD analysis project Ga0131853, IMG submission 92764) | Labiotermes labralis P1 segment gut microbial communities from Petit-Saut dam, French Guiana - Lab288 P1 (version 2) (version 2) | ecosystem: Host-associated > Arthropoda: Insects >...
GGACCCGTTGCGCTGACCACGTGACACCCCTCTATCCGCAAAAGTTGGCACTAACTTCGCCGACCGGCGGCGGCCGCTCTGTCGGTATAGTTCGCGTGCGGACTAAGGCCACGGAGTTTAAACGCACGCAATACAGAACGTATTAAATGAAGTATGGAAGTTTACAAGCCCACTGAAGTAAAGACCCTCTTATGATTACTAAACGTGATCGTATACTATGATAACCTGTGTTACGTATGTCTCTTTGTGTCACGTATATGTCTCTTTGTGTCACGTATGCCTCTTTATGTCACGTATATGTCTCTTTGCATCTCGTTTGTCTCTCTTTGTGTCACATATATGTCTGTTTGTGTCAAGTATATATCCCTGTCTCAAGTGCGTGTCTCTTTGTGTCAAGTCTCTTTGTCATGTATTTGTCTTTCTGTGTCAAGTATATGTCTCTGTCACGTAAATATCCCTTTGTGTCAAGTATATATCTGTTTGTGACTGGTATGTGTCTCTTTTTGTCAAGTATATGTCTCTTTGTCACTATGTGTCTTTTTTATCAAGTATATGTCTCTTTGTGTCACGTATGTATCTACTTGTCACGTATGTGTCTTCTTGTGCCAAGTATTTGTCTCTTTGTGTCACGTATGTGTCTCTGTCAAGTATGTGTCTCTGTCAAGTATGTGTCTCTGTGTCACGTATGTGTCCCTTGTGTCAAGTATAGGTCTCTCTGTGTCACGTATGTGTCTCTGTCAAGTATGTCTCTCTGTGTCACGTATGTGTCTCTCTCTTTGCAAGTGTATGTCTCTTTGTGTCCCTATTACTCTGTTTTAACTAGTTCCATATTCTTTCTTATTACGAAAATTCAATTTCGTCCATTCGGAAGAGGGAGACTCTTTTTGTGGGTTTGCTTGGTTTCTGGACTTCGTCCATAATGTATTTTCCAAAAAATGAACACAACGAAGGGGAAAATTCGTTTGGCAGTACTGCCCACAGACAATCAAGAGGAAACTGGGAATTCGCGATTAGCGTTTTATGTCCAGTGCTCGGAACCTGCGTACTGTGTGACAATGTGGATGTAATTCTGTTAGCAGAGATGAATTTTTCGCCTAAGCTGTATCTCGTGCTGCAGCCAACAGAGTCAATATTCTGCTGCCTGAGTTTCATTTTCTGCTAGTCTTTAACTTCTATATTTCGTTTTTGTCAGCTCATTCTCGTTCATATCAGCTCTCTTTATCAAAATACGTCTCAAATTTATGGCAATTTTAATCCTGTTTTTGTGGGCTTTATACCAACTGCTTGTTACTGTTCCGATGGACAGATTCTTTCCTTGACACTGCAAAATCGACTTGCAGCTACTGCTCTGTCAATCAGCTGTTCTCCAATTCCCTGCTGCTACAAACCGCATCATCTAAGTGCGTTCTGACGTCACGGAAGGGCATTTGGTTTAGCTATTCAAAGTAGCTATCCAGCCCACGGCACAGAATCCTCGGTGAAAACCTCATATTTTTTCAGCTAGTCGTGAGATATCTCTTATTTTATGGGGTCCGGAAATGTATTACAATTTTCACGAACCAATCCGCCATTATTTCCTACCTAAAGCCATATGAATGGAATCTGTACCCTCCCATCCTCTTGGTTACAATTTGACATTATGCAGTCATCTATATCTAGGCAGTCCAAGTGTTCTCTTTACTTCTGTCACTCCGAAAGACACGATGCAGAACTTCCAGTTGCGCCGTCTCCCGTCTCCTCTGGCTCTCCCATCAGTAACCCTAGTAAATTACACAAGACGGAAAATTTTTGAGACCCTCTCAACGTGCAGTTTCCGCCAGCACTCTGTCGCTTTCTTTCTGTTCTGTGCAAATATTCTGTTCAGCGCCCTGTTCTCAGATATCCTCATTCTACACTGACACGTCCATGTTATAGGCCCCGTTTTACACACATGCAATATCGCATGTAAAATTGCACAGTTTAATCCCTGTCTCGTTCGGTAACAGGCGACAGGATACAAGAATATTGGCAGGGTATTACCAATTTCCAAATTCATTCCGCCCCTAATTCCCTCGGGGTTATATTTTTCATACTTCACTTCCGTTGCCCAATAGACGGCAGTTCAAAACCGAATAACACTTCCCGACAAATTTGATACAATCAACATGCATGCGATATAAATTTATTATACAAGACCACGACAATATAGAAAAATCTCTGATTTTTCTCCCTTCCCCCCCTCAGATCCTCACGCGAAATGAATTCCCTTTTAGTCCGCCAGAGGAGCACGTTTTGTGGCAATTGCTTCTGCGGAAGGGAGACCATTTTAGTTTATCCAATTTGCGAAGACAAACTCAGTTCCAAGCGCACAACGTGACTTCTGTAGACTTCACAGAAAGGAGTCACTGTAGTGTAAGTCAATTTACACTGACTGTAAGCGGTTTGAAATCAGAGGTTTTATTTTATAGTCGAAGAATACGGGGCTTTCTTGACTCCGAAATGTAACAGTGAAACGAAAGAGAGGAAGCCTTTCTGTGTAGCCCGCTGAGGTCAACTTGCGGAGACAGTCGTGAACCTAATTTGCTTCAACCAAGTGCCGGGTGTGTTCAATGGAAGCATTTGGGGTTTAAGGCCCCAAATATTCTGTTAGTGCGGTTGTTAAACCTGAATGACCCATGCCAACGATACGGGGTTTGCTGAGTTCCAAGAGAAACTGGAAAAAGATGTCTTGGCAACACAGATTGTTTGTTGTGATAAGCATACATGTCGCAAGAGGAGAACATTCAGTCACCAAAATGTCCTCGTTTAGGGTTCTAAAATTCTTTGTCCTCATTCTACGTCATAAATTTTATGATTTTTTCCTTTTTTGCACAAAATTCGTTGGGAATGTTCGCGGGTCGTGTCAATGAACTTTTTAAAGACGAAAAGCATTCTGGTTTATATAAGGAATCAGTCTGTACCGCGCTGTAAACACTTTCCGCCACGGTTACAAAAATCAAGCAGTTAATAACGTATAAAGCTTTCTGTCTGTTCTGAGATCCGTACAAAACACTCAACGCAAGGCGAGTACCATGTAGAATTTTGTGAATGTTAAACCTGGCGGTACGTAAAGAAACCGCTAGGCTTTAAAAGGTTAATAGGATCGCTCATCGGCTTCGCCACTCTTCGCTGATCTCATAACCAGCAAGACGGCGTGCCTCGTTATTTTCATTTTTTGGAGATTCGGCAACATCAGGTCATTACGCTTGTACAGCAATGGGTGAGCCGTGGTACCGCATGTGGCGAGATTTGTATTTCCTGGCCCAATCAGATTACACAACCTGCCACCGTGTGGCTCCTCTCTGGATGCGGTGCTCGTACGAAAACCGCCAACCGACAACCTTGATCTGAAGGCAGTATTGCTAAAGTTGAGGCATATTGATAGAAGTTCTGCGGGGGAAGGAAATTCCAATTTGATGTGAGCCGTCTTACTTGAGTGGCTTATGCCGGAAACTGTGGATTGCGTAGGAAACTATCTCGTGTTCTTCTGTTGAACATCTTGCGTGTCACGATATTAGTGAAGACATAATTTTAATTCCTATGAAACCTTAGGAATCCTTGCTTTTCGCATTTTCGAAAGTATTTCAACTTTGATATGTTTGAAATTATCTGTCGACTCCGTCTACTCCACGGGGGCACCCGGTGGCGCGGTAGGTTGAGGCAATACGCTACAATCCGGAAGGTCGCGAGTTCGATTCCCGACGGTGTTACTGTAATTTTTCATTGCCATAAGCCTTCCGGCCGCTCTGTGGCTCTGGAGTCGACTCAGCCTCTAACAGAAATGAGTACCAGGAATATTTCCTGGGGTGTAAAGGCGGCCGGTGCGTAAGGCTGACAACCTTACCACCTTCATATGCCGATTGTCTAGAAATCTGGGAACCTCAGCCTCCTGGAACCCTCAGGATCTGTGCTGGCCTGTAATGGGATTGCTTTACCTTTTTATCTCTACTCCATATTATGGTTTTTTATCTGCGATCTGATGTCGAAAGTTGATCATAGGTGTCTCTACATACTGTTTTGTCATTTCACTTCTAAATCAAGCTGCTCACTAGTTATAATATTATTTTTACATTTTAATGAAATTCGAGAAGTATACGCTAAATTAAATTTCATTTGGATTAAAATCGCCATTTCTGGCAGTCCTCGTAACACTTGTTCTTAGACTTGAAGGGCACTAAAATGCACTGCTCTAACCATACAAAGCTTATCTGTGTTATATAATGACTCAGTCCGTACCGCGCTGTAAACACTCTCCACCTCGGTTATAAAAACAGAACCGTTAATGCTGTACGAGGCAAAAGTCGCTGTTTGTTCTGAGAACACAAACGGAATGTAATCACCATGTAGAAATTGTAAATGATAAATCTGGTTGTGTGAAGTTCCTGGCGCCCTTTAAAAGGTTAAATCTATAAACGTTTTATGAACGTCATTCGTCGTAATGCGACTGCCACACATTTGAACGCACCGCAGAGACGTGGGTAACGATTATATGGGAATAATCTGGACTGATCCCTTTTAGAACAGCGTGAAACGTATACACTTGTCTTTTGGAAAATACGAGAGACTATGTGGATCAGTTGATTTGTTTACACGCTGAATATTCTTTGGCCTTGTCATGATAGAAGGTGAAGTATTCATGGACCCCGCTACTGATTTAGCTAATATATGAGAAGATAATGGAAGGAACTTAGGTGCGGATTGCATCGGAGTTGCATGTCAGGCTTACATTGCGTGACTGATATCCTTCAGTACTTACCAGCAGCTCTGGCGGAGTATTTCGCGGGAAGACACCTTTAACATGTGAAATTATCATGTTAATAACCTGAACAATATAACGTCTTCGGCTGTGTTAAATAGCTCCAAGTACAGGTGCACTACCCATGTAGTAGGTCCCTGTCACCACGCCATGGCGCGTCCTCAGGTTGCGGATAGAGGAACAGCCTCCTTTATGGAGGGTAGCTGCGAATAAATTGAATAAGCAGTCGCGGACAACCGACAAGCAACGAAAAACACATATAACAACAGTAACAACAAAAATAAACAAAGACAGCAATGACATCAAGAACATAAACATAAACAACAACAAAACATCAGCAGCGGCAACAGTAACAACATGAAGAGCAATATCAGCCCCAGCAGCAGCAACAACAAAATCAGCTACAGAAACAACAACAGCAAGAACAGAAAACTACAGCACCAACTTAAATTTGAGGGCCTGAAGATGACTCAGTGAGAGTCGAAACATATAGCCCTGCTGTTACATATGTTTTGTGTTTAGTATTATTGTGTTTGACACATTTTATTCATTGAACAGCAGCAACAGCAACAACATGAAGATCATTATCAGCCCCAGCAGCAGCAGCAATGGCAAAAACAGCAACAGAAACAACAACAAAACAACAACAGCAGCAACATCAACAACATGAAAATCAGTATCAACCCCAACAGCAGCAGCATCAGCAACGACAAAAACAGCAACAGAAACAAGAACAGCAACAACAATAACAACAGCAACAACAACAACAGCAGCAACAACAAAATAACAGCAGCAGCAACAACAACAACATGAAGATCAGTATCAGCCCCAGCAGCATCAGCAACGACAAAAACAGCAGCAGAAACAACAGCAACAACATCAAAACAACAGCAGCAACATCAACAACATGAAGATCAGTATCAACCCCAACAGAAGCAGCATCAGCAACGACAAAAACAGCAACAGAAACAAGACCAAGAACAACAACAACAACATCATCAACAACAACAACAACAACAAAACAACAGCAGCAGCAACAGGAACAACATGAAGATCAGTATCAGCCCCAGCAGCATCAGCAACGACAAAAACAGCAGCAGAAATAAGAACAGCTACAAAAACAGAAGCAGGAGCAACAACAGAAACAACGAAATAAAACAATTCCTCGCACGACATCCTTGTACGAATCAATCATAGTACATCACATTCCTGCTTACGCACAAACTTCTCGGTATAATGTACGACACCCTATTGCCAATAAACTGTTGTCTCTAGACAGCTGACAGGGGCCTAATTGATGACTCCCTTTTCCTCTTCCTTACAGTGCTCTGCGAACATTTGCTGGTTCAGTGTCCCCCTATGCTCATGGGCCTCGTGTCATTCAGCCGGAGTACCGCGACATGCTGAAGTATAAGATGTGGTGGCTATGCACAGTTCTGCGCATTATTAACTGCGACACTAAATGTGAATTTATATATTCATCGCCACACACGGTATGCATTGCCCACAAGGGAGTACACTGCAGTGCGCATCGGAAATGTGGCGGTTTGTGTCCCAGTATAAATGTGGTCGTGGTGGTGAATGTGTAAATATGTAGCCCCAGCTGATATTTGAGCACACAGCATAAATCGTGCGAGGAGTGGCGTTACTGGCCGACTTATGATTATGTTATGCTGTTGAACCTAAGTAATGTAAAATGCAATTTTGGCTATGCTTAATGCTGTAGACATTATTCATCAAAATTCTTCGACAAAGCTGAATATAGATGCCTTACACAAAAAGTATGGAAATCGGTGAGATGTTTCGAAATTTTAAACGGTCGGGCAGAGAGGACGTCACTATTGTACAGTCGTCTTGTGCTCTAAAGTGGAAGGATTCCTTGTAAAGTACTGAATCTTGTAATTATATCTATTTGATTCTTGGATAAGTCAGTAAAGGTTTCAGTTTGCATGATAGGTTACTGTGCTACTGCATGATCCAGAATTACGTAACGTGGAATTTTACCGATTTTAGGCCGTTGTGCAAAATTAGGAAAGAGATACTGTTAACTGCGTCATGTCCGTCCGTCTGTCCGCATGGAACAACTCGGTTCCCAATGGATAGATTTGCATGGAATTTCAGGTTTTCATTTTTTTTTCAAAATTTGTTGGGGAAATTAAAGGTTGATTAAAACCTGACAAAGACAACCAGTAATTTATATGGTCACCTATGTGCATTTGTGGTAATATCTTGATAAATAGTTCTTATGATGAGAAAATTTTCAGTCAGAAGTTTTATAGAGGATAAAACACAATTTTGTGTTCAATAAACTTTCTTTCGAAAATCGCGTTTTTGTGTAAAAACACGTTAGAGCCGGACAGAACACAGAGTACAATCTAAAACGACGAATGAGTTTTGCGTGCTGGATTTGTAATATCTAATATTTATTGACTTTGCACGGCAACAATGGTTACGCGAACGCGCCTCGATATTACGTTACACTTTCATTCACTGCCTATTTTTCAGTCTAAGACTGATGTTTTCCTTGTCAGAAGCACATGCAGCTATCTTGGTCAGTACGTACTGTGAATTTTGGTTTTGGCACGGTAGAATATATGTTCTAAGTACTCTAATAATTTTGCATGTTGTTTTGTATGGGTGTGAAACTTGGTCGTTGACATTGCGGTAGGAAAGGAAGCTGAGGGTGTTTGAGAACATGGTGTTGAGGAGAATATTTGGACCTAGGAGGGACGAGGTAACGGGGGAATGAAGGAGATTGCATAACGAGGAGCTAAATGATTTGTAATCCTCACCCAATATCGTGCGGGTAAAAAAATCGAGAAGAATGAAATGGGCTGGGCATGTGGCGCGTATGGGTGAGGAGAGGGGGAGTATAGGGTCTTGGTGGGGAAACCGGAGGGAAGGAGACCACTGGGGAGACCTAGGCGTAGATGGGTGGATAATACTAGGATGGATCTCCAGGAGGTGGGATGTGGGTATATGGACTGGATTGGCCTGGCCCAGGATAGAGACAGGTGGCGGACGCTTGTGAGTGCGGTAATGAACCATCGGGTTCCGTGAAATGCGGGGAATTTGTTGACTAGCTGCAAACCAGTTAGCTTCTGAAGAAGGACTTTGCACCATGGAGTAAGTAAGTGCTCTAATGGTGGGTGGCACTAAGATTACGCCACAACTACTGCATTGGTAGTTTGGTGGATTCTTTAACACATATTACATAACGTGGCTCCATTCACGAAGTTTAGACTGTACCTGTGACATGACAGTATGTCTGCTGTTTGTGTTGACGTAATTACTCAAGTCTTGCGGTAGGTTTGGAACTGAGAATTGAAGGTAAATTACACGTTGAAAACAGTTCCGCTTAGGCTCAGACACGCGCCAAAAGGAAAGTTTATAAACTAAGGTTTAGAGTTCGTGATTGTCGAGCAATTTCCTTATATTCTCTGTAACATTCAATTAACTTGGACGACTCTGAAAATTTCGTGCAATCCAAACTTAGGTTTCTTTGTTTGAACAGTGTAACTTTCCTTATGTGGCGTCTAAACTGTTGGAGCAAGCCTTATAGCGATTTGCAAATTGTTGCTTCCTTACAGGTGTGGTTAGAAATTATGGGTTAATTCGAGACAAAATTGAATAAAGTAAGAAACCCTCTACGCTTCACTGTGAGGAATGAAACTAACGTAACCGGGAAAAGAAATGGCCTCTGATTCATTGGCCTTCTATCCTGTAATTTCCAGTAATCGCTAAACATCAAGAAGGAAAGCCTTTAGCAAAACAGTTTTGCGAGGAACACAACTATAATGCTGTGTGCTGAAGAGAGTGAACTTGTACCATATTCCTTATTTTTTGTGCTGTTTTATCGGGAAATAATTTAAGAGAATTTAGGATATCCTCCATCATGTAAATTGTTATTTAAGAGCACCGTAATAACAGTAAACGTGCAGTTACTCACACCCCTTGCTTGTAGAACATTTTCTTTCTGCGGCTAACTTGTTCTGTCTTCAGAAAGGCAATATTCTACCTCCAGACACTTAACAGCTTTTACGTACAGTTTCTTGTTTAACCTTAATTGGCCAAACGGGTAGCTCATGTTAAATTATGGACCAAACAGAAAACGTTTTCCATTCAGGTCCAGTTTTGGAGATTTATTATACAGTACTTTCTTACCTTGGTGTTGTTTACCTTTTGTACATGTTGTATTTTAAGATGTGTTGTTTGTATTGTTGTTAGTTGTCTTGTGTGCATTGTTGTAGTTGTCTTGTGTGCATTGTTGTAGTTGTCTTGTGTGTATTGTTGTCATCTTATATGCATTTGTTGTACTGTGTGTGTATTGCTGTTTTTACTTTAGATGCCACACTGCTGGCTAGAAATCAGTACTCGGAAGGTCCTGCGACCGGCCACCTCGACACAGGTTTTTCTTGTGTCTATAAGCAAATGCTGAGATGGTTCCCAACATTCCAAGTTGCCACTACATGCTTCTCATGTAGCCCTCCAGACTTAAATTTATTAGTAATCAATTTCGTATTTTGTATACATGTAAAATAACCACTGCCAAGGAGTGACAATCAAAATGCAGTTAATAATAATAATAATAATAATAATAATTGTTAATATTTGAAATGACAGTAAGACCGGCCATCAACAGCTACACAGGAATTTAAAGTTCGGAAGAATAAAAGTTAAAAGACATATTTTGTGGAGTACTTTCTCATTTTTCGACGCTTTGCAATGTTAGCTGTACTTTATCTTCGAATATATACAATTTAAGGTCACTCAGTTTTGCAGGTGGTCAGGTGTGAACAACAGATGATCGGTCGCCAGCACGAATGTTTGTACCCGAGGCTAGAACACCCTGAATTCAAAATAGCGAGTGAAGAGCCGTATAATGGACCACATCCGAGTGTCACAGTGGATATGTTTGCAGACACGATATTTGTACAGGCATTTCGTATGCATTGTGTTGGAACATCAACCTCTCGTCTTTGGCGCTTTCGTAACTGCCACTTCCTTTCCTCGTTCCGCGTGGCAAAAAGTTGAGAGGTCTCTTGAGGCTGACAAGCTGAAGCATAACTTTCATTTATTTCCCCGGAGTTCGATTTTGCAGACATGCCGCCAGGCGTCCTTATTCTCACGCTTTAAGTGATCGCCTGTTTACCGTCGTATGAGGCAAGGTAAAGGTAAGCCATTCCCTGTACAGGCTCCAAGGGTTCCAGGAACCTTCCAGATTTCAAGACAATCGACACCGACCGCCTTTTCCCCCCAGAAAATATCCCTGGTACTCATTGCTATTAGACGCTGAGTCTGCCTCAGGGCCATATTGCGGCCTGAAGGATTAAGTCGATATAATCGGGAATCGAACCCGCGATCCCCTTTTACCATCGTATAAGTAACCACATTATTCAGCAATATGAGTACTTAATTTTTGTTGGGCTGTATCTGAGAATCACAGAAGTCCTTATATGTTATGTACTTATTTACTTATTAATTAATTATTCCTACAGACTTTAACCGATATAGGGTGTAGGTCTTTTATATAGAGTCGAATTTGTACATTTAAAACCTAGTTCGGAACTGTTTAAAAAATTTGCTGGTTTGGTTTATGATGGGGGAGAAATTGGAGAGTGTCAGTATTACAGCTTACAGGGGAAAAGAGTTTTATGGCAGGTGTAGCAAGCTAAAATTTCGACTTTGTCAGGATCAAATATAAGGGGTAAGAAAAGTATGAAATAAAAAAAGAAAAGAAGACTGACATTGAAAACCTTGACACCTTCTGGGACTCTTTAAATCGTTTGGGGAAGATTTACAATGTTAGGCACGCTTGGACTCTAAAGAAATTAGTGAGATCCGTGAAGGAGTTCACTCGGGCGACAACAATGGAAGAATGTTACATAAATAGAAGCCAATGGGGCTAACGTATTCAAAATTCTGACTTTTGGACCTATTAGGGAGCAGCGAAATTTAACATTCGACCAATTGGGTAGAGAAGAGATCTTAAGAAAGGATGAACTTAAAACTTGGAGCGTTTTGGGAAACTTAACGAAAAGGAGTCTGTTCTGTAACTCGGAAGTGACAAGTTGTCCTCGCGTACCAAAGCTAACAGTGGATAACTTTTCCAGGGCGCGTTCATATGCAGCGATCTGCAAATGCTAACATCTATAGTTAAAATAACAACATCAATAGTGACAACTGTTAATAATATAATCTCCCGCCTCTTAGACCACTTAGATTCCTTGAGAAAAAGACATGCCTACCAATTGAATAACGGGATGGGTTGTAAGACAATATTTTCCATATTTTCCAGAACAAATGAACACCATCTTGACTGGCTCCACCTAAGAATTTTGAGTCAGTTAAATATAGGACTACACTTTGTGGTCTTTGGTTTTTTACCGGTGATTGAGTTAATGGGTCAGATTAATAAAGATGTATCATGTGATGAGTATTGTAATGAATCATTCAGGGAATGAATCGTGAGATGAACGGATGAACTGACTCGCTGTCGCTGTTGTCATGAAGGCTTTGCTTTAGTTTTTTGATGGTGGTTTTACATAGCAAGACTTTTCCTTTCGTTCAGGAACCGGAATATTCCTGGCCACCTCACAAAGTTCCAGCTGCGGTCTCCTTCTCATTCGAGTTAGTCTTCCATATTTAGGCCCGCATATTTCCTCCCATCCAGTTTAGCAACAAAGTTATGGTACAGATTGGTTGTTTACGTACACTTAGGACTTACATATTGTGGTGCTGTGCTACAAATCGGAAGGTCGTTGGTTCGATCCCAGCTGGTGTCATTGACATAAAATCCTTCCGATCGCACTATGGCCCTGGGGTCGACTCAGCCTTTAACAGAAATGAGTACCATGAGCATTTCCTGAGGGTAAAGGCGGCCGGTGCGTAAGGCTGACAACCTTACCACCATCCTCTGCCGTTGTCATGTAATCTAGGACCTAGGAAATGGTATGTAGTCAAACACAACTATGTCACTGAGGTGTATTAAATGACTATATGATGGAACAACTACATGTTTCTGCCTGTGTTGGCCATCTTCAGGTTGTTTTGGGGAACTTCAGAACTAGCTATATGCATGCGCGCGCACGTGGTGTAGAGATCTCTACATACGGGCCTTATTAGCGAACTGGAGCGAAACGAATAGCTTAACAAACCGAACCAAAACTCCTGTTTTGGTTCGGTTTGTTAAGCTCTTCGTTCATGGAACACTCTGGACCACTCCAGAGATGTAACGGGACTGCTTTACCTTCACTTATTTATTGCATCTTACATGTTTTGTACCGTACATTCTGATACAATGTGCATTTTATTGGTTTGTATTACATAATTGCATCTTGTAATTTTACATTTATTTTTATTGACACTTCTACTGTGGTAACTTCATGTACCACTCTCTGTAATGTCCGTGAACGCAAATGTTGTCCATATAAATCCACTCGAGTGTTCCATGTAACAGAGAAGCAGTTGCTTTTTGTGAGGTCTAGCTAAACATGGCCATTCGGAACCTTACGAATACAGGTGCAAGGTACCAGTAACGGAACTGCAAAGAACTTAATTTTGTTTTTACGTTGCAAGCAGGTTTCTTTTTATACAGGTGCTTGAAGCTTGGATCCTTGGGACTGTAAACGTTTTCTGCCAAACACTGGTTTACCTTATGCCTAGGTTCCGTATAAGACAGCTTTTTGTGTGTTTCGTTAATATATATATATA
>Ga0131853_10019053_pt1 | contig 12487 bp, 5 predicted proteins | sample TergutLab28metaG_FD_92764 | JGI IMG/M metagenome (GOLD analysis project Ga0131853, IMG submission 92764) | Labiotermes labralis P1 segment gut microbial communities from Petit-Saut dam, French Guiana - Lab288 P1 (version 2) (version 2) | ecosystem: Host-associated > Arthropoda: Insects >...
ATGTATGTGTGTCTGTGTATGTATGTATGTATGCATGTATGTGTGTGTATGTATGTATGTATGTATATCTGTATGTATGTATGTACGTATGTATGCATGTATTTATGTATGTATGTATGTACGTATGTATGTATTTATGTATGTACGTATGTACGTATGTATGTATGTGTGTGTATGTATGTATGTATGTATGTATGTGTGTATGTATGTACGTATGTATGTATGTATTCACAATTCGTAACAGTTGCGAATCAGACCCGCGTTATTAGGGCAAGTTTGGAGTCACTGGACATTCTGTATACAGTAAGTTTTCATTTAAATCTCGGTCCACGGTCTGAGACTCACAAAATTCTGAGAGCCCAACCGAGTAGCCACTCACATAACTGATGGCGAAAACACATGAAGCTAAAAGAACCGGTTTAAAAAAATCCAAAGAAAAATTACAAAATCCAAAGTGATAGTCAATGTTATTTTTTCTTCCTCCAAGGTGCAGGACTCTTCTTGAGAAACCAATAGATTATCAGCCATTCAAGGAGTTCCCGACATTTTATGGAAACCGAAGGTTCATTGCCACGTTTACAATAGCCCACCACTTGTCCCTATTCTGAGCCAGATCAATCCAGTCCATACACCCATCTCATTTCCTGAAGATCCATTTTAATAGTATGCTTTCTACTAAGCCTGTATCTTCCAAGCGGTATCTTTCACTTAAGTTTGCTCACAAAAACGTCAGTGCACCTCTTCTCGCCCCATACATACTGCATGTCCCGCCCATCTCATTCTTTTCGATATGATCATCCGTATATTATTTGGCGAAGAGTGCAGATCATTAAGTTTCTCACAATATATTTTCTCCAATCCCCTGTTATTTCGTCCCTCTTAGACCCAAATATTCTCCTCAGAACCCCATTCTCAAACTCGCTCAGTCTACATTCCTCCTTCAATGTGAGTAACCAATTTTCACACCAATACAAAACAACAAACACAATTATTGTTACGTATGTTTTGATTACGGTTATTTGTAGTGTAATCTTGTGTCGCAAGCAAAATGTATAGTAAAAATTTTAAACCGAAAGGAAACTATTTGGATAGGAGGATTCTAATCTGTGTATTACAGAAGCAGGAATTATGTATGCGGGTTCGCGGGGTTCGAGACAAGTGCCACGGACGGGCTATTTTGAAAAATGTAATAAGACCAAGGTTCCAGAAAAGCTTTGAGTTTATCAGCCACGTGAGTGTCTCTTCGCTTCTGAAAAAATTCTCTGCTCCATACGGCTGATAATTTTCCCACAAAAATTCGTTAAATGACAAATAATTGTACTTGGCCACTAAAAATCCTGTACTAACAACCAGAACTTTTGTGCCACACGTTGCTTGGTCAAAGTCGGGACAGCTATAATAATCAATTCTGAGCATGACAGCTGCAAATCATGAAGAGAGTTACACAACCACCTGTATAACACGTTCTGAGGGTGTTACGATTTACAGACGGGGACTTCATGCTGGGCGTTAAGTTACCGAGATTCGTACAGGCGTGGTAATCATTTATTCTACTTTCGACATTTGCATATCACGCAGATTTGAAAGAATTAATTCCTTACGAACAAAAGTGTGTACGAGCTGTAATTTATTCATTTATTTACGGGGTATTTAATGACGTTTTCAACAGCTTATATTATGGGTCCATAATGTCGAAGGTTAGGATGAGTTATGACTAAATTATGACGACCTTGGCTTAATTTGCTGTATTCTACTGTAGCGACCAAGGAAGTGGGGAGATATTCCTTCAGAAATGCCGCTCTGTGGTTCGAGATGTGAAGCCGGGCTTCTCTAACGGCGAGGCAAAACTCATAATACAGCATTTTTACTGTGACCTTCAGTAAGATAATTCAGGAGCAAACGTAAAATAAATTGGACAATTAAAAGTAGTCAGTAAATTTAGACTTCGGTACTAAGGCTCACGGCGCCAGACGCAGGGGGAAAACAAGGAAAAAGTTTGAGAAAATTCGCTGAAGTAAGCCGTCTTACGGTACATCTACAACGAATCGATGACGCTAGAAACACCAAGAAAATACACAAAACTAACTTACACTAAAAACTATCTAAGAAGAGACCCAAGGCTAGAAAGGAAAGAAGATGATGCAGAGAATGACATAAGAATGGTGGGAATTATTAATTGAAGACAAGTAGCGCAGGCTAGGAAAGAATGGAGGAGAGGAACTTGGTAGGCATTTATCCTTCTTTAATTTTGGAACAAAATAAGAAGAAGAAGAAGAAGAAGAAGAAGAAGACGTCTTTAGGTTGCTACGAGGACTGAAGATAGTATGAAAATATTTACAACCAGTGGCGGTGTGGATGCGTGTTCAGTGTTCCCACAATACTCATCATTTGTGGGTATGCTACTGCTGATACTAAAGCGAACCACGCCCGTTGAAAAGAAAAGGCATGTTTCTTACCCGCACCCTGCTGGGACCACATACCTAGTGCGGTTAGGCAGCTCCGTCCCCGACTGTACTGGTGTCTTTAATTCCTTGGGCAATGACTAATAATACTAGTTGACCTAAGTATTGTAATGTTCTGTAAGACAGAGAAATCTGTGTCTTACTAGGGAGGCATCTGGTTTATATTCTGGTCACAGAATAAGTCTGGACGGTGTTATTGATCAGGCGGAGGACTGGGTTCAATCCCAGGCCAATCAATGTAGGAATTGTGATGGACAGTTAGCAAAGGGACAGGTTTCCCTCCTACTACCGCCCTTTTCCACGGTCAGGTTCACTCCACCAGCATTCCCTACTCATCCTCACATCTATTACCTACTCTATCAAATATTAGCTACTGACAGCAACTTTCGACGGCATAATTACGAAAAGCAGAAAATGTTAAAGAAAGTTTGAATTGTAGTTATACAGTAACTAAAACTCGTGCTTCAATTGTATAAAATGGGAGAGACACGTGCTTGAAGAAGAAAAGAGCTGTGAAATGGAAGTTAAATAGAAAGAATGGAATGGTGATTGACGAATGCCGATTATATTGACAGCCCTTCTTGGGTGTGTGCTGTCTTCTACGGCTCTCACAACACCAGTGCTTGATATAAGGGGATATTAAAATGTAAGTCTCTTCTACAGAAATTGAGTTTCAAAACTTAAATCCGATTTATCTGATTCGGGATATTGTTTAGTAGCATGCTGCTGTGAACATTTAAATAAACTCTCACGCATCTGGTCTTCTGGAACGAGACGGCGGTGCGTCGCTGGGTGCTTCCTGTCTACGTCCATTCTTCATGGTGTTGTACATCTGAAGACGAAGGCTGTGGGTTCGTATGAAATGTCTGGAACCACTCACCCAGCGTCGCGGTAAAAACCTCAGGAACAGAAGGACTTCAATAAACGGCAGAAAATATCTTCAGTAAAAAAGAGACTTTTAAACTACTCAAGATGAACTCTGATTCGTGAAGTTGGATTGTCTTCACGTTTCTTGACAGCTCTTTTCCTGGACGTGGCAGAATGTAAGGCCTACACCTCTGCTACTTCTCTTGTTCCTACCGAAGGGCCAGAAGAAGGGAAGCAAGAAGTCTGATCTTGTCAATATCCCGTCTCATTACAAAGCAGAGTAAATTATAGTTCCTTGTGGTTTAGGATTCCTTTTAAAAATCTGTCGGTATATGAGGCTATATACCATGGACGTACGGCTGATCAGCGAATGAAGAAATGGAATACGTTTGGAAGGGAGCGATCGTGGCCTAATGCAGGCACTGTCCCAAAATTAGCCTGGAGTAACAGGGGGAAGGTTCAAAGGAAATTAATCAAAATAGCCGGTGTACATCCAAGACTGGAAAGAAGCGCCTCTCGAATAGGAGTGTAAAGTGATACCGCTAAACTAACCTGCTCAATTACAGTTCTTTCTTTGAAAGTGAATTTAGGATTTGCAGTGTTGTAAAAAAAAAGCCATGCCATAGCGACTTATGTTGTGATGATAATTTACAACTCATTTTCATCGAATTAAAATAAAAATATAGGTAAATTAAAATATGAAGGATTTACAGCATTGTTAGAATATACAGTTTCAAGTAAACCCAGAAAGTAAAGTCACATATTCATGCAAGATATATGGAGTTAGTCATTAAAGTCCACAAGGCAATGCCAGGCTAACGAAAACTTTCATTCCAAGCCGAGTTCACCGTTTGGTAATGCGGTCGCGGAGTCTTAAAAGGGAAGTAATTGCAACGAGACAGGTAAAACAGGTATTAACTGTCTTTTTGTGAAACCCGCGCAACATAAACCCAACTAAATTCTCAAACCTGTTCGAACAAAGTCAATATAAGTTCTGAAAGGAGAAGGTAAATAATAAAACTTGTTGTGCTCCCTACTCTCCCATCATCATACCGAAAAATATGGCCCAAGCATCGTTGCCTCGGACTTTTATTCGGATGGTACCGGTCTCAAATCTCGACTATTAAACCCAATACCTGGAACGAGTGTTTTTATGGTTTTCCTGAGTTGCTTCCGACAAATTCAGGGTAACTTTTTAAAACGTGTCTCGGCTACGTCGATATTCCTTCCTGTTCTCTTCCATGCAGTCATTCGAAACCACACTGTCCGCGTTATGGTAACCACGTCTAATATACTAGAAGCAGGAATTAAGTAAATTTGCCCTCGTCTGCGTCGTGAAGGCACTTTGAGAAGTTAGATGTATAGCGCCATTCATTATTAACTTAGGCACTAGATGGAGGTAAGTAGCTAAGTTCACGCTCCGGAAAGAACAAGGTTAACCATTGAACAAGAGGCTGCGTGGGCTCCACAGCTGGCTTGGACGTTTTGGAAAAGAGAAAAATACCTTTCCTTACCAGGATTCTAGCCGCAGACCGTCCAATCCCTAGCCTAGTCCGTATGCCGATAAAAACAACACTAGCATAACCACCTTTGCTTGGAACGTAGGTTTACTGCTTGTCTCATGGCACCTGCCACACCAACCGAACCTAGTGCGACGCCTGAAGATGTTGTAAAGGCAGACACGTTTGTACATAATTATTGAACGTCTGTCACACTGCATGACTGACTTCCTTATGTGTATATCTATGTGTCTGATTCAGCAGTAGCATGTTACACTCAGTCGAAATGACTGGACATGTTTAAGTTAACGTGGGGTTGACAATTCCAGGCGCCCGGTCACCTGGGCGATGAAATATTGTAACGTGTCTCCTAACGTTTTTGGATCCTCAGTATGGAACTTGTTTTGTGTCAGCCTTTTGGTGCTTATAGTTTTGAGGTGGTACCCAGACTTTGGAATATTTGTGGACCACTGAATTAGTGCGTCAGCAGCCTAAAATAAGTTCATTTTACAACTATTCTTGATATGGGCGCATACGGTGTTGCAGTCGGTTGAGGCACTGCGCTACAAGCTGGAATTTCGCGGGTTCGATTCCCGACATTGTCAAGGGAATTTGTCATTGCCACAATCCTTCCGGCAACATTGTGGCCCTGGGGTCAAATCTGCCTCTAACAGAAAAGAGTACCAGAAATATTTCCGGGAGCTAAAGGCGGCCGGTGCGTAAGGCTGAAAACCTTACTACCTTCATGTGCCGATTGCCTTGATGTCTGGGCACCTCAACCTCCTGGAGACCTTAGGGCCTGTCCAGGCCTGTACAGGGGTTGCTTTGCCTTTCACTTTACCTTAGTGATATAGGCCTATATATTGGCATTTTCTGTAGCAACAAAAGTTATTGCATTAGATTGGAGACATCTAGGATGTTGAATCATGTAAATACCATAGTTTCGGAATAACATATCTAACAAACTACGAAACATCACGCTCTTTAACCTTCGCCACATATTTCGTAGGGTATAATGCCGAATATATTTAATCAGCACACAAACTAATGCACATATATAACATCTTTTACACTAAAACATTTAAAATCGCTCCAACATGTTTCTGTCCTAAGATCATCTTCAAGGAGCTACACTGTTCCTTGCTAAAGTCACATTTCTAAAATACACTCACTGATTTTCTTATATTAATTTAATGTAATTTTAAAAATGTGACTTTAGCAAGGAACAGTGTAGCTCTCTGAAGATGATCTTAGGATCGAAACATGTTGGAGCGATTTTAAATGTTTTAGCATAAAAAATTATATATATATACATATGCATTATTTGGTGTACTAATTAAATGATTTTACGAAATGCACAGTGCAACGATGGAGATGCGGAATATAATTTTTTGTTTTTGTTTTTGTTTTCCAAAAAACCTTAGTCTTTATATTGGCAGTGAAATCCAAGAAGCATGATGTACGCTACTTGAAAATGGCTCACTTCTCTAGTACACTATATCTGAAGAATGTTACATTTCATTACACAATAACTGGGAGAAAATTATTTTACAAACATTTCAAACAGACGTTCGTCAGTTCATTTTCAATCTTGTAGCATCATGAAATATTTCCTCTCATCCGACCCTTTTCATAATAATTACCCACTTTCCAATGGCTACAACAGGTGGCTGCACACTGCAGTGTAGCAACCCTGCATAATACGTTTTCTGTATCAAAGCGTGATGTTAACAGTCCCTGGAGACATGAGCACGATCAAGACCCGTGATAGTATTAAGACACCAGACGCGCACTGTATATCAATATGTATCGACAGGATATCACATCCGAGACCCTTATATTATAGCAGTGCAATATAAGTAGCGTCTCACCCCTACAGGAATATTTTATGAAAATAAAAACATGTCGGTACTTGAGTTATTTTTCGTGCAAGAAGCTTCAATCCCATCGCGACGATCAAACAAATAAGCCAAAGGCTAGGATGACGGCGAAGAAGAAGATAAATAAGAAGCAAACAATACGAATAAAGGTGTATAACAATTTATCTCAGTATTTAACCAACTTGATGCACAAAATTTCACAATAAGTTTTATTTCATGCCTCTACATGTTTCGAGCACCATGTGCTCATCATCAGGAGGTCAAAATTGCATTACACAGCCTCTGGTATCATCACACCTATAGGTGGGATGATACCAGAGGCTGTGTAATGCAATTATGACCTCCTGATGATGAGCACATATGCTCGAAACATGTAGAGGCATGAAATAAAACTTATTGTGAAACAAATTTTGTGCATCAAGTTGGTTAAATACTCAGATGCAAGGTCAGCAAAACGTCAGAAGTGTATAACAATGTTACGCAAAGATACAGTAGTGCTCCAAATTTATATTTGTCCAGGATGTTGAGTCAAAATGTACTTGATATGAAATGTAGAGTTAAAGGTGCTCATGTGTTTAAATAATGACTTTGCCATGAATGCGTATGGAGGCAATGGAAGTGCAGCTTCACGTATTTTCAACAGCGGCAGTAGATGGAGGTGAGTGGTCAGCTTACAGCAAAGACCGCTCTACTTCTGGAGAAAAAGCTTCCTTTATCTGTTGAAAAATAGGATCGGAGGGCTCCAGAACTACTCTGACGTTTTGGAGAAGAGAATATTTCTTAGTTTTAAGAGAATTAAAATATGATTCCTAGGTCTTCCAGCATCTAGTCTGGCCTGTAAATACACAGACAGACAGGCAGACAGACAGACTAATTAACCAACTAACCAACTAACAAACTAACTACTTGGATTACAGCCGTTCTTAAGAAGTTAACAGTTCGTCAGCCAGCCAAGAAAATCGCCGTACGATGTAGGACCGAAAGATTAATTACCGCGTGCTAAACAAAGAGCTACTTGTCACTACAAGGAAAATTATGGGTCCAGTCTGTGCCCTCCCTTCCTCATCCTTTAAGACCCCCTTTAATATTATCTTCCCATCTACGCCAAGCTCCTCCAAGTGGCTTCTTTCCTTCAAGTTTACCAACCAAGAAACTGTAGGCATTATTTTTCCCCATGCAGGCTACATTCCCGACCCATCGCGTATTCCTTGATTCTATAATTCTAATAAATCTGGTGAAAAGTACCAGTCAAAAAATCTCATCAATATGTAACTAAAACAGAACTACAAAAGAGTGAAAATTACTCGGCAAATAGGGACAACGTAAGAAGTTTCAAAGAAAAAATTTGCGTCGTTTGAGTCGTGTTACTTGAGGCTGGACAGACGAACATAACAAAACAACAAGCAATTTTAATTATTTTTTTGATTTGCATCTACAGCAGAGGAGGAATCTTTATTAAATGTGGGGTGTCTAGCTTTTATACACATGTAGTGACACCAGAAATGTGGAGTTTCTGTGTGTTCTTAACTCAAGTACAACCCTCATTCATGCTTAATCAGAAAGAAGTTATTTATTGTTCAGATGGACTTTTTTTATACGTTTTGTGTCCCCCTGAAAGCTGTCGTTGTAGAATATCAAATTTTTGCGGACTCTTTGTGTGGACAACCCTTCTTACTCTAATGGTAGGGAACATGCTGAACAACTTTTATAATTTCAGTCTCGTGCGCCAGAACCCACACTAGATTCTATCCGATTTGTCTTAAAGGAATTACGATGAATCTAATCGAAATTAGCGTAGCTTGTTTTCCAAGAAGTGCAAAAATACCCCCAAAATTAAATAATTTATTTAATGCACGATGAAACTGCCTCGCGTAATGTGGGAAACCCTAATTATAAACGTTAGAGCACAATCTAGCGTCCATTCTTTAATCCGGTCATTCACCTCTCCCAAACCCTTCAGCAATTTCAGTGTACGAAGAAGGCGTACTTTTTTTTAAAGTAATTCTCTCCACAGAATATTTAAATGCCTGTATTACAAGGTACTCTCCATAACAGAATTGATTTTCTTATTATATGTATTAAAAATTTTACCGTCTACAAAATAATGGTTTTTAATCACTTACCCTTCCGCTACTTCGATATTCAGTCGCTGTCAGCGTTTTCAGCTTATGCAGGACGTCACGGTTTCCTGCATCCTGTCGGACAAGAAATAAACAATAAAAAAAGTGCATATTTCCATACCATACACCATTAATACCTGCTAAGGATAGTGTAATACGTACAACTTTTTTATTTTAAAAATTGAATTCTTTATCACTTACATAGGTATGGCTGCATCCCCATATCACTTCGTACAACGTACGTGTTTTTATTAACATCTGATTTTGACTTGCTAATGTAAAAAGCAAATGGGTTTCGTGACCTACAGGCTTAGCTCTGTAAATTTTTTCATGTTTACGGACTTTTCTCTCCAATTTCAGTAACGAATCTTGTCCTCGAATGTAATACAAATATAAATTATACATGACGTTCCTGGTACACATTTCAGAACAACGTTGAGAAGCCAGTAACTTGTGGATGGTAACATTATCATAGAAGTAGAAGCATTTTATAAAAACTTTGAATCATTTGTGAACGTACAACATTATTTGATTATTGAACTTTTTCCATTTTCTCATATGCAGGAAAAGAGCACGGCGTTTTGGTGAATAAATAAGTTCCTGTTCTCTGGTTGAAATATGTAGAAACAACTACTAAATTTTGTCCAAAAGAAAGGCGTAGTCTTGGGATTTTGATTCAAAGTAGCTCTTTCTCTTTGACCCAGCTCAGTAGGCACCTCCCAGCACTTTCAATTGAGAACATAAATCGATGCAGGGTCCGGAATATTTTTCGTCCTGCAAATTCGAGATGACTGGCAAAGTCAAGGTACCTAGTAAGGGTCATAGTCTTCGACATCGCTAGAACGTCTTAGAACTTGTTTATAATCAGGAGCTTCTGAAAACTATTCTTTTTACGGAATGCATTAATAATAGTCTGAATGCAGATTATGAAGTTGGTTTGAATTTTTAAAGGAAAAATTTTATTTTTAAAAAATAATTTACATTTATATAAATTATATGTTTATACATACACTATATATTCTACATGATAAATTTCTAGACAGCGGGGACTGAAATGGATGTCGGACCTTCCCATCATCAGGCTAGACCGGCCCATAACGCATATGTGTTCTTCATATCTGCAGCGTCTAGAAAAACCTCCATGTTTGACTTATAATTCTCTTTTATTATGTGGTAATGGACACGAAATATTCCACATCGTAATTGCGAAAATCCTCAGTGGTGAGAAATTAGTGCTATTGAAGAAAGCCCAGTGAGTAAGGTACTTTATGACACTCGTGTCTAATAGGCATGAGTACAATAAAATATTACGATTGCGAACGTAAAATAATCGGTGACAGAGAAGTATGGTGGAGGAAAAGAAATAAGAGAAGAAAGTAATGAAGAGAACATAATAAACTATGCAAATAGTAAAACAGGTAAATTTAACAACGTAAAGAAAAAATAGAGACAGAGAGAAAGAGAGGCAAATAAAGTGAATAAAATTGAAGAATATGGGAAAGAGAAGATAAAGAAGAATGCTTGTAAAGGATGTCATATTTATACATTTCTGCATACCCCACCAAGTCAGATTCCGACTGATTTCTACGCGTATTCTGTACCAAAGGCCACAGGCACTTCTAAATTATTTCACAATTTTAATTGATTGCAGCGATTAAAAGCTATCTATTTCCGCCCATGAAGGTGTACGGAGGAGGTAAAGGCATAGCTATAATCAATCTTAACTTCGGAGCCAGAAGAAGATGCGAGGTCAGCATCACACCCGGGTCGTTTACCACGGTACCCGTTGAATAAGACGCTGGGTGTGTCCCGGTCGGTATAAACGATTTGAAGAAGAGAAAATATTCTTGCCACTACCGGATCTCGAACTCCGGGTGGTCCAGCCTGTAGCTTAGACACTACACCGATATAATGATAGGAAAACTGCACGCCAATTGGATTTAACTGAGTCTAGGCTGCAGCCCGGACACTACTCCAGCCTAACCGCACGTAGCCTCCAACCTACAGCAAACCAAGAATGAAACGACCAATGTGGTAATCAACATTACAGTGGCGAGCTCCTGATGATGGGCATAGTAATGCTCGAAATATGTTGAGCCTATAAGAAGTACAATAAAGTATCAAGTGGCATCTAGTTGGTTTTTTGATTCTTCAGATCTATAGCAAAACTGCCACCTGGCTATGTTTTTTTTATTACATGGTCTAAGCTTAAGTGTTGCTTCAGCCTTAGATCGAACATCGCAGAGACAGCAGTCTCCATCACCTGTAACATGACAGGCAATGTACGTTTAATCTAACATTGAGACGATCTCGTGCAACCACTGTTGAAGTCGACAAGCAATAAGAATTACATATTATGAGTGTGTGTCTGTAGCCTTTTTTTATCCAGCATGCAATGCGCATGCTCCGTATTATATTCTCATCTATGACTTGTCCGGCTGTACAATAATTTTCCACATTATCTCATAAATGGCACGACTTTCGAAAAAAAAGTAATTGAACATGAAATGTGTGTTATGATTTTCTCTACACATTAGTCTGAAACGTTTCATATTCTAAGATGAATGGAGCGAGATATGATAAGAAATGTAAATTGGTCTTCGTATGAAGTGCCTGTTATTCTTGTGAGAAATTAATGAAATTGAGATCTCGACAGATTTTTGAAAATATTCAAATATCAAATTTCATGAAAATCTGACCAATGGGAGCCGAGTTTTTCCACGCGGACGGACGAGCGGACAGACTGACAGAAACGACGAAACTAATAGTCAGTCTCATTTCGCATTTTCGCGTTAACCTCTGCTGTCACCATAGCAATCAGGGTGTGACTCACCCACACCATCAAGACTCACTGTCATTGTACTCGTGTCCAGAAAGATAGAGGAAATTGGAAACCGTGAGCTGTTTAGGGCAGTTTTCCTGCTTTCGAAAAGATGAATTAAATGAAATATGTGGAGGTAGATGGAATAACGACGACAGACTCCCATACTACGAATCATAAATGTTAACAACTGTCCCCGAGAATATGGTCTCTTCTTCTTCAGCATGAAATTACTTTTCTTTTTCAGCATGAACTCTATCACGCTCTTGCCGTCTGTAGTATAGACACGACACTACAGCGGTCTTCCACTCTCTGCATACATATAGTAGTTAAGCAAATCTTCCATTACATGTGAAAGCCTAGAAGCCACCACAATGCCTCCCACCACACGGAATGGAAACATACCAAGCTTCATGGTACGGCACGCAAGAATTTCCAAATATTTTAAATTAACTTTCTTGCGATGTGCGTTTAGTCGTATGTACCGACCAAACTGCCTCCATGGAGGACAAGTCAGTCGTGAGAACCTAACAGTTTTTCAGCTAGTCAAGAAAATTCCCTGTATTTAATGGAACGCGAAGGTTTCGCTGGTCCCTGTCGTGAGAGAGACGAATCCAGTACAAACTATCCCATCATATTTCTATAAGATCTATTTTAATATTATCTTATGTACATTGTAATTTATAACTTAAGCAATGTTGACTATGAGTGAAGCTACTAAATGGTACACAACTACTGAGCTCATCATAAGGCCATTTCATTAGCTACCATCCACAAAAATTTTGCTTTTGTTAAAAATTATTCGTTAAAGTTAAGATGTTTTGTTTTCTGTCACGTA
>Ga0131853_10019054_pt1 | contig 12487 bp, 10 predicted proteins | sample TergutLab28metaG_FD_92764 | JGI IMG/M metagenome (GOLD analysis project Ga0131853, IMG submission 92764) | Labiotermes labralis P1 segment gut microbial communities from Petit-Saut dam, French Guiana - Lab288 P1 (version 2) (version 2) | ecosystem: Host-associated > Arthropoda: Insects >...
GGTCACACTACAGCATCTATCAGACAGGTCACACTACAGCATCTATCAGACAGGTCACACTACAGCATCTATCAGACAGGTCACACTACAGCATCTATGAAACAGGTCACACTACAGCATCTATGAGACAGGTCACACTACAGCATCTATGAGACAGGTCACACTACAGCATCTATCAGACAGGTCACACTACAGCATCTATCAGACAGGTCACACTACAGGATCTATCGAGACAGGTCACACTACAGCATCTATCGAGACAGGTCACACTACAGCATCTATGAGACAGGTCACACTACAGCATCTATCAGACAGGTCACACTACAGCATCACAATCGCTGGACTGCAGAAGAGACGACTCAACGAAACGTCGACTATTAACGCCGGTTCCATATTTCAGTCACTTTAGCTATCCACAACATAAGAGCAACCGTGCCTGTGGCCACCTTATCACTAGTTATAACAGATACCAAAATCTGTATTCCTACACAATGCGTGTACATAATTTCGCACGTATTATTCCGGAAAGACCTGACGACGGCCTGAAAAACAGGCCGAAACACGACGCCCACATAACGCTGCACAGTGCCAATACAATAATATAGTTATATCGAACTGACAATTTCCTGCCTTAACTATCAATTCGCAAAATGCGATGCGTTCCGTCAAACATTTGACAGCAACCCCCAATTTTGCTGATCACGTGCCATAAAACAGGCATTCTTTCCGGTAGACAGACTACATCACGTGACTGAGAAGGGCTCACCACCTGAACACGACTCAGAAGCATGACATGCGCAGAAGCATCAAACAGGTCACTCAGAACTGCTGACACTAAATTATTCCAATCCATCTTTCTATTGCCATTAGTTTTGCTTCTAATCACAGATTAATACCCTTCCCCCACGCCCCACATGCAACCCTTTGCCGTACCTTTACAATTAACAGCCTAACAAGATGAAAATCTGTTTATCTGTCTGTAATAATTCACGTGAGTATGTGGACACACGTGGCAGCATAAACAGTAAGTCACAACACATGCAGTTACAGAATGCGTCAAGAGACAAACAAGAGAAACATTGAATAATTACGCAGAATAACAATGTAGATTAAATGTCATTATAGAATTCAAACAGCACAACCAAATGACACAGAAAGTTGTCACCAACTGCCCAGACTTCACTGCAGTATGTAACTGCAGGTTTGAAATACATTTGGTACAGTGACAGGAGGCGCTGCACAAGCAATCAGAACCAATCTACATACACAGAAGAAAAAAAGTTATGAATTTCAGGGATCACAGGGGTACCAACATTACAGGGGGAAAACAGAAAGACTGTCACACCTCCAAAATACCAGCGACAGGGGACAATTAAATTCTTACCCATCAGGTGCACAAGTTGTCGGACTGTCAGAAGTGCTCTTCGCAGCGACCAATAGGCACACCATAACTGAGCAGTTCACATCAGACCCAAATATGTACACTCGTGTAACTAATACATTCAGCGATACAGTAACTTAAATGTAGCATACTTTACATTCTCTGTTGGTCTTTCTCACGTATGTGAATATAGCATCTTAATCCATTCAAAGAAGAAAGCGATGCAAATGTTGAGAGTCGCAATATGCATCCTATATGGAGCTCATGACGAAGTGAACAGGCCAAGTTGGAAGGCAATTAACTGTCAGAAATACAGAAGAACAACACAGTTGGCGGTAACAACACAGTTTGTATTGTTGTTTTGTGACGTAAAGCAGATAGACAACACGACGGCATGCAGCACTACAGTACCACTTTCACTACCTATACAGCCTCTAATAATCGCCAATACAAATGTTCAACTGTAGCAATGTTCATAATGGTCAGAATTTGAGGAGACGGTCTGTCTACCGTTTCTGCATTATAAGCAAGCAGTGCAATGTACAATTGGATATAACACGGAGAAAAACAACGGAAGACCTCGGTCGAACTGTACTAAAGTTGGAACTTTGTCTCAGTAGTACACAACTTTAGTTATCTTATAGACAACACACTGCATCTGCATTATAAAAAACAGTGAGTTGATTAATTTTACGGAATTAGTCGCTATTTCTTCTGAGACCCATAATGCAGAGGTCCCTACTGTACAAAGAGCAGTTACGTTCAGTACAGTAAGCACTGCGCTTTAAGCGGTTAATACTCGTGTAGGTCCAACGTTTCTGCATTGTCCACATGAGCTTACCGAATATCATTACTGATTTTAAAAAGCCAGCAAAGTGCACATAATAAAGAAAATCGGTCTTAACCTCTTTATTCCACTCACGTAAACGTTTCGCTTCTGCACGACCATCTTCACGGAGAACAATAAACATTCGTGCAAATTACTACAGCATAAAGCTGTAGCTCACATCGATGAACCAGCCACACGGTCAGCTGTTCATGCCAGCACACAAGACAGCTATTTTTGGTACTGCAAACATACAGCAATATTGAGCGGTTGATGGTGGCACGACTGATGAAGCACTGATTGTCGCAAGAAGGCGTCAGTCACGTTGATGAGTAACAATAAGAAGGATGATGCATGTGAAATGACACTGGTATGTTGCGTGGGTCGTTCAGGTCCACAGCGTACAGAACACCAAATATTTGGACACTTCCAAATGCAACAGATATTTTAACGCACTGTTAATTGCATTTGTGTGAACAAAGAAGGTCATGCAGTTCGTAAATAAGTTTTATGTTGCCTGTTTACATAGCGATGTAAATATGAGACACAGTGGCACTGTCATCACAGCATATATGCACACCGAAGGACTTCCGAATAAGTCAGCTGATGTGAAGACGTAACGGTTCTGTAATTTAGCAATTTCCTTTAATATTAATTTTCTCCCTGAAGATGTCACTGCAAGGTCGAAACCTGTAGAAAAGTGGAAGTAACTGGCTTATCTCAAATCCATTACGTGTAACGTTTTGGCTTTTTAGACGCTTTCACAGAATTAAGAAAAGCGGCTATTAGCTTCGTCATGTCTGTCCGTCTCTCCGTCCGTCTGTCCGCACCGAACAGCTGGACGGATTTTCGTGAAATTTGATATTTGAGTATTTTTCGAAAATCTGTCGAGAAAATTCAAGTTGTTCTAACACCTAGCAAGAATAACGCATTCTGCACTATTATGTCGTAGATTTTTAATTTTTTATAAACTACGGTAAAATCCACTCTTGCTAATATCTAATTCACGACGCCTAGTCTACTGTATCATTTAAATAGCGTCCAGCGGTAGACAGTTTGTATCGCAAACCGCGAATGACGCGGAGGGAAGTAGCCGCGTCCCAATGTAACTATTTAAGGAACAGCGTATTTAAATGTAAATTCAACATTCATAAACCGACCATTTTACACACCGGCCCTGTTTATGAGTGTCCTTTGACACTCAGAATGCGCTACCTGGTTTGTGACTTGCAATGGAGGCAGTGTTGTGACTTGCACCGAAGGCACAGCGTTAGTCAGACTAAGTACAGCCTTCATTTGTTTAAGCTGCCGATCAGCAATTTCTCTGAGATACTACGGAAAACATCAGATGAGGCAGTCGAACCCGGAATACAAAACAGTACGGTGCAAAGTTCTGGGCGGGATATTTCAGCCTGTGTCAGTTGTACCAACTGTCGATATCCATCACTAATTAATATACCATAACAAGAAGAAAACCCCAAATGAGTTACGTAACTGCAAACTTGAAGTCATTACGTGCTGCAGTCCAACATAGTTTAGTGATTGATGTGGCTAATTATGCCAGGTAGGGGAGACATACATTTTGTTGGTTTGGAATCATATCTGGTTGACCGCTAAGCATGCCTGTATGCGGCAAGGCAAATGCAGCAACGTTCATGGTCGAACAGCTCACACACATAATTTCAAAAATCGAAAAGTAAATTGAATCATTCAGCCGGGACAGTTCAATAAGTATGGATAGGAGGGGGCGTCCAGTGGGTACTATCCAGACAGTGCAGAACCTAATGCAGACCGGATCAGAGCCTCCAACGTACAATGGCTACCGGTAGCCCCTTCAGAGGGGATAAACCGGCCGGAGCATCAAGCTTATTGCTCACATACACTTAGTCCCGAAGTTAAGAACATGAGTAAATCGTTACCTTTATTGTTCATGGATGGCTCTGTCTGTATAATGACTTGGCTCCAATATCGACGATCAAGGATTAATGGCAGATACCAGAGAGGTTTCTGTTCCTGCACAGGGTCACTACAGGTGTGGCCTGTGGTCAAAATGAGTACTGGGAAGTACAACGCCACGGACATGAAGCTGATCACTCATCTCCACCCAGTGTCGAGGTTAAGAATGCGTGGAGATATACCGCCATTTCCACATACCCCTTAATAACATGACGGTTAATTAAGCACACGGACACGTCTACCTTTGCCGTCCGTTTGTTTTCTTGGCTTAGGTAGAGAGGAGGTGGAGAAAAGAAGAAGAGCAATATGATGATGATGACAGTTCTCCTGAACCAGTGCGTTCAGACGCCACAACCACAAGAATCCCAGTCACCTACACGCCAGCTCTGAAGTTCTCACGAAGGGTGGCCACTCTCCCGTGGATATGTGGGACAGGAACACCGATTGTCCCAAGGTTTCTGTGCTGCCCCTCTGTACCTCCAGTGACATGTTGGCATAGTACCTTAAACAGGTCACACGTACTTCCTTCCACATCTTTCCATTTTGTTTTTCATTTATTAATGATTACAGTCATCCATCGCAGTCTTACTGCAACGTCATTAAATATGCAATGAAAGACAGCGGCAGGCCAGTACAGTTCCGCATTAACCACCCTCTTCCATAGTCGTTCGCTAAGCAAACTTGTTCAGGGTTTTCTGTTGAGAAACACCTGGAGTTCTAATGACAAACAGGTAGACATAGACAGCTGGTCCCAACAGCTGCTGCGAGATCCTCGAACGCGAGGGGAAAGTAATTGTGCAGAGGGCCGGAAGTGCAAGTTAGAGAAGTCTTTGTTGGTAGCTTCCAACTGAAAACCGTATTGTGTCTTTCTAAAGGCAACCACGACTCAGCTATCAGAGGTTACAAAACGGCAGACAGCGGCAAGCGGGTTCCTGATTTGTTACTACGCATTCCACCATATTCTTCGTACTCTCCTCTTACTGCACATTAAAATTCATGTACAAGAAATGGTCAGCAGCAAAGCCAGAAGTGTAACGTTTTATTTTGCTTTGTAATCAAGATCCTAAGAGAAAGATGTCGGATCTGAAAGCCATACAAAACAGTGACTAAACCAATTCACTAATACACAACGCGTGGTGCGGTAAATACAGTATATTTGAACGAAGTAACTGTGTTGGTAGTACTTGCATCAGTGGTAGTAGTAATACTAGTAGTATTAATAACAGTGGTAGTAATAGTACCAGCTGTACCTACGAGATTTTATAGAACTATTTCCACCTTGCATTGTACCATTCTTGGACCATAGCCTATAGATTTCCCTGCCTCTTAGATACGTATTTAATATCGATATTTCATGACTGTATTGCTGCATGATTCTGGATTTATATTTTCCAGTCCGGAGTATCTGAACTACAATATCTTTGCTTGTAACAAATTCGGTTTACAGCCGATACGTAGGAACTGGGGGCTTCAAAACGCGATGTCTTCTGGCGCGTTACCACTGGGATCGTGGGTTCGAATACCAACGTAACAACACACACTCGCTTCCTTGTCTGTTTGTGTTCTCCTGTTTAGGCGAAAGCATGCCTAAAAATACCCCAAAACAAAATGCCGAACCCGGAAAACCAAATGCGCCACGTTGCATTGCCGAAATGTCTGTGCTCTGCTGTCATTGCTTAATTTACCTCAACATCTCTTGCCCGACGCACCAAGATGCATTTCGGTAAATTAACAATAGGCAAATACGCTCTGACTGGCACCACCAACATTACACAGCAAAATATTGAGTTAGGTATCACTTCTAGTTTCTGAACGTGGACTGTACAGGCCGACATTGCAGTCAGGAAATATCACGACGGTATTGATTACACCGAGCCTACCTACCGGTTTTTGTATGGACCACACCAGCTTTTCTTGTCGGTGTGACGGCACACTCACACACACACACACACAAACACACACACCACCAACTGCACACAATTTACACAAAATCACACATCATCCATACACATGAACCCTCCCACGTGTTTCAGCGGTAAATCGCCATCCTCAGAGAGACATTAACAATAAGGAACACAAAACCAATACATCCTATCACCATACACAGTGTTAAAAATAATTAAGGGCAGTTATAAATGTAACAATGTGGGCAGTATGTGTATGTGTGTGTGTGTGTATGTATGTATGTGTGTGTGTGTATGTGTATGTGTGCGTATGTGTGTGTGTGTGTGTATGTGTATGTGTGTGAGTGTGTGTATGTATGTATGTATGTGTGTGTGTGTGTGGTGTGTGTGTGTTAGTATTTATGTGTGTGTGTGTGCGTGCGTGTATGTATGTATGTATGTATGTGTGTGTGTATGTATGTATGTGTGTGTGTGTATGTATATGTGTGTATGTATGTATGTATGTGTGTGTGTATTTATGTATGTGTGTATGTATGTATGTATGTGTGTGTATGTATGTATGTATGTATGTGTGTAACACTGTCACACTGCACAATATCCATACTGTTTCTGTATAACAGCCACCCTGCACTTTAAATTTAGCTGCTCAAAGCTACATATAATGAAAACTGAAGCTGTAATTAATTATATTTTAGTAAACTTTAAATTTGGTGTACGAACTCATGGAGGATAGCACAGACGTGCCGAAACATGTAGGCGTGTTCGTGATTAGTGTATTGAATTGGTTTTGTAAACTGATGTAAACGCCTTCAGAGTGTCAACAGACGCACTGCACATACAGTACATGTACCGCTAAGTGTATCCTTATCATTAGTAAATAATATTCACATGCAAGAAATATTACTACCGTCAAGAAGCCGTTCAGATTCCTCCCTGAAGGAGCAGAACGCCGCAGCGCTCCTACCACAAGCACGTGCAATGGCACTAAGCTAATCCACGACTCTACAGTAAATTAGACCAGACACCTGTACTGTATTGGCGAAACAAATTACAAGGGTGCCCGAACACATGTTCTTTCAGTTCCCTGTAGTAAGAATACCACAACATTAAACGGAGGGACACACGGCCCCTATCCACAATTTGTCACCAACTACTCCGAAGTCAATGAAAGTAGTTGAACGCGGTGCATTCTAAATACTGCGCCATTTCCCTTCAGCCCTGTTTGGTGTATGTTAACCAGCCCAAAAATCATATCGCAAGGGGAGGTTATCGCCTAATTGATTATCACTACAGAATGTGTATACTGCAAGTACGCTGGCGGTCGGGGGAGGGGGGGGGGTAACTTGAAGATGGACATGTGCAGGGGTGTGAAACCATAGCTTCACAGCAGCGTTCACTCCTACAACCTACTTCTGCATGCAGCAGACAACTTCATCGAATCTCCCAAAGACGCAACTCTCACAAGTGTGCTAAGGGTTGCCATAAAGAAGACAATTTTGAAAATGTGCAACTCCTAGACCATTCTCTACCATTCAGCGCTCAGCACTATGACGGCGTGCAGTTTGATAATCAGGATTTATGGCTTGACGTCATCTAGCGTGCGTCCTCTGAAACGTCCGTAAGGCACGGCGTCACATCCAATAATCTGCACGGTTATCGCTCTCAGATCACACAGTCCCACTGAATATTAAACCTTTTGTAACATTTTACAGTAAGCTTTGCAAGATTTAAACGTTTCAACAAAAATGCCAGCCGTCCCGTGACGTCACTGTCCCTTATCACTCGGGTAGCTACATGGACATAAACAGTTCCCAGCTGAAACGTAAGGCAATTCAAGAAATGTTACAATTGAGTGGAACAGCTTCCGCTTTTCAATGACTGCATTAAGCCGCGGAAACGAGCATGACTGCGGGGGTTTGATGTCCGGGAGTATCAGAGACTTCTGGGCGCTCTTGACGAAGTACGAAATTAAGAACGTCTTGTATGCAGATTCTTCCTTCCTGTCGTCAGGCCGTCACCCAGGAACCAGTCTGCAGGAATTTCATGAAATTCGCCACAGGATTTCCCCAGAACAAGTTGTCGAGCAGCCATACGTTTGGTGAAAATCGGCTGTGATAATCGCACTTTTAGGAGCCTACATGAAATTTCACCCACACGTTTCCAAATTTTACTTACAGTGTCCAAATTTCTTAGCCGATTTCTGTGAAATCCAGTGCGGACGATCTGCACGCAATGTGCTGCAGCAGTGACAGCAATACTGCACTGGACAGCGTCAATCTATTTTTGCCCCATCATCTACATTTTTCGTCCTATATCCATAAATTTCGGCGCAGAAAATGTCAACAAATTTCTGTTGAGCGACAGGGAATTTCGTGAAATTAGGCACAGTGAAAACCGTGATTTATGTAGGGGTGTAAATAAATTTATATCCGTAATTTCAAAAGTTATGGCCCGATGTGGGTGAAACTCAGTGTAAGGGGTCCGCACGTGATGCTGTTAAGAATTGGCGAGTTTCGCGAAAACCGGGGCAGGAAAGGCCGTCCCTTTGAAACGACCGTAAATCAAATTGCACTTGCGCTTGTACCGCAGAACCACAGACATTTTAAAAGCAAAGATCGCTCTGTTGCAGTCAGCAGCCCACGCCACGCAGCAGCCCCTCTGCCTTACTGTTCCGTGCGCCAGCCCCTCCAGACCAGCTGCGGGGCCCACCGAGCCTCCTACTGCCTACCGGCGTCTCTTTTCCCCGCATTATTGCAGCCGGGGCTTGAAGCTGACCTAACGCATTCCAGTGCTTAGGGTTAAGAATGCGTGGAATCATGTGACATACAGCGATGGCAGAATATTTCGCCAGGTCGTGCAGCTTACCTCTATGTAACGTGATAAGATTCACAGATAAACAAATGCATAGAAGCCGAGACGACTTCAGTTTTATTTAAAGACATCAATTCAGTTAACCGTTTTTACACCGAAACTGCAGGAAGTAAGAAAAATATTTATGTTTTTGTACAGTTTTATTGTTTAATAAGCTATTCACTATAAAAACCAAGCTGCTTCAAAATTTCGCCTAGCATCTTGCACCTCACTGATGGCGCCCATACCTCCACGCCACATATCATCAGACAGGGACTTGCCAATATTCTAAAATGAGAATTTTTCGTTATCAGTTACGGTCTGCCTTGCCGACCTGCTCTGCAGTCTGGTAATACAGCAAACCATTACCTTCTTGTATATTTATTTAAACTGATGAACTGTTTAATGTCTGCATTTGCTGGTGGCACATAAAAATGACAGAATGGTCCTTGCTGTAACCGCATCGACTTTTAACTGGTGCTCAACTCTCACAGCTACACCGTCGTTAGAGCTCGCTGCACGTGCGACACAAATTCGCCGCAGATACCAGAGCGTTTGAGTCAAATTACCTGCGGTTGGCTCCAAGTGCCGGCCCACGGGGGTGGTTGGTACATAACATGCAGAATAAACCGGCTGGTTATACACACAGCACTCAGCATTTCGTTCGTTTATACTAGGAACATCTCACGACAGTAAATACAGGTTACGTAATTTTCTTTCTAATCCGAAAACTAGATTCGCAAGCACTGTTACTCTAATTATCTTAACATGATTGGCCAGAGTTATACGGCAGCTGAAATGGGTCACTTAAAAATCATTAATCACCTTTTCGATTGTTATATATACGCTTCGCAGTTTGGGCGTACCCAGAACTGAATTTTGTTGGTCTGTCCGAAAATTTGCCGCGTTGTACTGTTGTTGACAAAGGCCACTCATCTGCCACAACCACCGCATTCAACACACAACGTCACACAACATACCTGGTTCTCCGAGTTAAGCAGTTTCAGTTGATCGTTCATTAGGCTGTACTTGGCGGACTCCTCTTTGCGCAGGGCCCGCTCCTTCTTCAGCTCGGGGCTCCAGAATGTCTTGATGCTGTGCATGCTGGAACCCAACTTTTGGTTGGTGAGTTCCAGCTCCTTTTTGAAGTTGGCCAGTTCGCGCTGCAAGTCGTTGTTCTTAGACTGCAACTCATCGATGTACATGCCACTGGCGTCCCTCACACCCGACGTCATCAAATGGGGGTTGGGAGACTGTCTCGCCGACCTGGAGCTATATAATTCGTCCTCAAGGTACCTGTCACGCACACCACCACGGTCCATGGATCGGTCCCGAGGCTCTCTGATAGGCATGAACTCACGGTCATGCCCTTCTCCCAAGACGCCCGAGGCTCGATCCAAAGACTGATAGCGCGTGGCCATGGGGTTGGTGGTACTCATGGCCGGCCTGCTTGCACTTCGCGACCGGTGGTGTCCGCCACTCGTCCCCGTGGAGCGCCCCCGTTCGTCCATCATGATCGGGCTCCCTATATCGTCGTCGCGCCCGTAGTAAGGGGACCCCATATGACCATATGAGGAATACCCAACATGTTGGTCTGGCGAAGCGTTACCGGCACGGAAGGGTCTGCCGCTCTTGCGGCCTACTGGACTGGGATAACTGCGGGACGGGGAACGGTCTACGGTCGGCAACTCCCCTACTCGTCTGACACTCCGGGGCGACCGGTTGCCGCCCGCACTACTCACATTGGCGGCCCCGTACTGATCGCGGGACATCTTCCTCCCCTACCACTCGGCACCATTATACACCGCTATACTATCGCTGCTCTTCGCGGTATATCACATCACTGCACACATACAGAGCACTCACTGATCCTTAGCACACACTAGCCTCCTACCAGCCAGCCCCAGCTGCTAGCTGATCAATGAAGGGCCCCCGTACTCGAACATAGCACACTCACTTTTAGCAGCTCTTTATTTTAGCGTCGACGCACTACTGCCAACTTCCCTGTCTAACACTGAAGATGGCGGCAGGCAGCTCAAATTAACAGTCCTATAACTACGGGCAGTGGGCACATGCTCTCAAGCGAGTACGCTGCCATTCATGTCCCGCACGTGCGTAGATTCATAGCCACATGTAGCTGTTTTATGCCATCTGATGCATTAAATTATGAAATTAATCCAACCATTCTCACGGTGCAGAGGGTTCATACGCAATTCTTTCACAATTATTTCACACTAGGCCCACTCCATGACAAAGAAATGTAAGTTTTGACCGTTATTGCCTTATGCATTATAATTTATTAACTGCGAAGGGGGTGCCCCCACCGCGGTATATTTTTCATGTATATTGTCAAATCTGCATTATAACTAAAACGGCTGAAACATGCAGCAGGTGACAGATTATACATATCGCTCTAAGAGTTGTGTTCGTTCCGAAAATAAATGCAGACACAACGGGATGACGATATAAAAAAAAGTATTCCTCATTGCCGACCACATGTCCAGGTTTTTTTTGCCTTTCTCCTTGTCGTTACATTACGAACAGCGACAGTTTTGCAGCCACATGTACAGTAACGTTAATTTTACAGAATCACGAAATTATATTACGAACAGTAACTTCAACCAGTTTTTATTCATAAATGTGCCATACACGTCGCTTCAACGAAGTGCCAGTATATATACAGTGCGGCCTGGATGTTTTTATTCAAGGGGCACAATCAAACCGAAGTGGGCGAATTAGAAATGACGCGATGACACCACCCAGCTGATTGACTACCACAGGATAGTTGCCGCATGCTACTCCATCTGTCGGTACAACCTAGAACCGCATTCGAAGTGGCATGCGGCCAGCTTCTCCGAAACGTCGGTAACGACATTCCCACTACGCGGCCATGATGCCGGACAATTGCAACCGGTGTTGTGGTATGGACTGTCCGAGCAAGAGTGTAATGAGGGAGGTTCACTGTGTGAAACCAGAGCAGTACATTTAGGAGAAATGTGACGTCATAGAGCGAGAAACTTTTTGGTGGAGCATACTGCCTCCACCTTCGCTTTCATATCAAGTAAAATAGAAAATAAAAATGTATTTAAAAATATACTAGATTTACCAAAACATTGTATAACAACTTCTTTGTCTCATGACGCAACTTTAGGGCACAAATCCCACGATACTACACATGTGCTAGCAGCATAACGAATGTCGTGAAATTATGCGAGCGTGGGTATGGTGAAAGTAAAGTTAAGCTGTTATGAGCGGGGCGCTTGGCGTCCATAACAGACCCCACGCAGTGAGCGCCCTTAGCAATACTTCACACTACTAGCAACAGAAGAGACATTTGCTCACAACGTTACAATGCTGTGTCACCACTGCTAACACCGGCTCGTGCTACAGATCTTTCCAAACTTCAAACAGTATACTACAGCATCAGCGATAAGCATGTCACTTCTGCTAAAACTCAAACATGTTTTCCCTAATTTCCCTCATCGGCTGGGGCCCGCGAAACTGAATCCGAAGTGCAACTTTCCCATGAATTATATGCATTCCCATATTTACACACATACGCAAGGTCAA
>Ga0131853_10019055_pt1 | contig 12486 bp, 7 predicted proteins | sample TergutLab28metaG_FD_92764 | JGI IMG/M metagenome (GOLD analysis project Ga0131853, IMG submission 92764) | Labiotermes labralis P1 segment gut microbial communities from Petit-Saut dam, French Guiana - Lab288 P1 (version 2) (version 2) | ecosystem: Host-associated > Arthropoda: Insects >...
CGCTTGTGAGTGCGGTAATGAACCTTCGGGTTCCGTGAAATGCGGGGAATTTCTTGACTAGCTGCAAACCAGTTAGCTTCTCAAGAAGGACTCTGCACCATGGAGTAAGTACGTAAGTAAGTATTTCCCTAGACTTAGGTATCCAAAATGCAATGTGCATGCGCCTTATTTTCATCTGTGGCCTGTCCGGCTGTACTGAATTTTTCCACAGTAACCCATACACGGCACATTTGTTGGGGGGGGGGGGGAAGTTATTCAATATAAAATGTGTTTGATTTTTCTACAAGGTTTGTCTGGAACATTCCTCATTCTGGGAAGAAATGAGCAAAATATGACCATAAATGTGCATTGGCCATCATGTAAAATACCCGTTTTTCTTGTCCGATTTTAATAAAACATGAATTCTCTCGACAGCGTTTCGAAAAATACTCTCCTTCCAGTGGGAGCCGAGTTGTTCCATGCGGACGGACAGACATACATAAGGAAGTTAATAGTCGCTTTTCGCAATTTTGCGAACGCGCCCAAAAACTGCTTTAGTTCTTGTAGTAATGATACTTATCCTCAGAATTTCTTTGAATTAGGGTTACACTACTTGATGTGGGCCGGTAGCTCAGTCGGTATAGCAACTGACTACGGGCTGGACGGTCCGGGATTGAATCCCGGTGGGGACGAGATTTTCCGCCCATTCAGACCGGCCCTGGGGCCCACCCAGCCTCTTGTAAAATGGGTACCGGGTCTTTTCCGGGGGTAAAGTGCGGCCGAGGCGTGCTGCTGACCACTCACCCCCTTCTAGTGCCGCGGTCATGGAAGAGTAGAGCTATACCTCTACCCACCCTGTGGGCCACACCGGGCCTGTAACGGGATCTCTGTGCCTTTACCTTTTACACTGCTTGATAAAAAATTGTTACATTCCTTTACATATTGTCTGTCAAATTGCATCTCTATTTCAAGCAATCTTCTGCCACACGAAACAAGTGTCTAATGCAGCTGCGTTGTGCTTATTCACAAGGTACGTTTCATGGATCACAAAAGATATTTACCTGCCGGTCGTGGACGAAAAAGGACATGACCTAATCCTCCACGAAGGGCAGGAATTTAACCGTGGACGAAAACGGATATGGCCGTACATGCGTATTTCCTTGTGCTTCGTGTACGTACATCTGTTTACGAGTAAACGCCATTATGTGGTGTAGCGATAAGGGAACTGACCATAACCGCTACCTTCCTTTCGTAGTAGTTAACGTCAAGTGCATGTATGATTTTCTTAACGGAAGTTCTGTCACATGCTTACACTTACGATTTATATAGAAGATTTCATTATGTAATTAAAGACGAAAATTATCTTCAGTTACGTGTGCAGATGCAGTTCTTGCGCACGGTAAACACACTGCTTCTCAGTTGTAAAGTCCAGTCCGCGAGTTGTGTATAGGGAAATAATTGCAATTTGTTCTGAGATCCGTTCGAATCGCATTAATGCATGCCGTGGCCAGAATGTAGAGTTATGGAGCGTTTTAGCAAAATTGCGAAAGGCGACTCTTAGCTTCGTCATGTCTGTCCGCTTGTCTGCCCGTAAGAAACAAACCGTCTCCCACTGGACGGATTTACATGAAATCTGATATCTGAGCATTTAAAAAAATATCTGTGGATAAGTCCAAGTTTCATTGAAATCTGATAAGAATAACGGGTACTTTGCAGAAGCCTATATACTATATATGTTTGATGATATCTCACCTCTTCTTAGAGTGAGAAAGGTTTCAAAAAATTTGTAGAGAAAATCAAAATTTCAATTTTTTTTTCGAAAAACGCGCCGTTTATGAGATGTACATATATATATATATATATATATATATATATATATCGGTTTCAAAACGCCGTTCTACGTTGCTTTGAGATAATGTGGAAAAATATTACATAGCCAGGCAGACCACAGATAAAAAAAAAGGCCATACGCATTACATGCTAGATACCCAAGTTTCCAGACACAGACTCAGAATATGTAACACTTAATGCTTTTTCCACTTCAACAATGGTTGCACGAAGGTGCCTTAAGGGTGCGTCATACGTATATTGCCTGTCATGTTTCATATTAAGCGTGGTGGTGTATATAATAACAGCTACGTTCTAATAGGTTACCTCCTTTTACAGGGCAGCACAAACTAATTTCAGAGTTAAGTCATTCATGGGGACGAACAAAGGACAAAAACTGAGGGCTCTCTAGGAAAGTGACACAATTTTGTGGCAAGTCGGGATGAGCGAATGAGACACTGAACCCCGCCGATAAGCTCGGCAAAACGGAAATTTTCGTCGACATGGAACTCTAAAGAACAAAGAGGACCAACGTACTGCTTGGCAGCACACAGCTTACGTCTAGCAGTCAGAGTAAAATTTCATTGTGATTAAGAGATGTGGAAGAAATGCAAAAGCATGATATTTTCTGTGTTACTGCTTCAAACAAAGGGACGTTTCATTCCTTTGGTGCAATGCTGCAAAATTACAGCTACCCATGCTGGCGTTAATCTTCTAGAAATATATCGGTCTTCACAAACATGTCGTATAATCATATAAAGCATCAGAATATGCTTACGACTTTGGATTGAAAGCCATGGGAACAAAAATCCGTCTGCTATGGCTTTTCTATATGTTTTAAAACAATATTCTCCCATAAAGCAACACGGGGTTTACGGCAAACACGGGACGGTTCAACGGATTTAAAATCGACAGCAGATTTTGTATCATACAAATTACCCGAAACTTGACCCTTTTAGCTGCCTTGGTTGCTGGTCATTTTCGTGGGATATGAGACATTAGTTGGCAAACGAGGAGCTTATTCAGCAAAGCAAGTGTTCAAGACTGGCTTGTTTTAGAGAAGAATGTTCATACAAACACACATCTCCAACAAACAGCGAAATATCCCAGGGGCCAATGTGATGAAATATCGATTAACGGCGATGTCGGGTGACAGCGCTAATGGAGATCAGCTGAAGCCGGTTGTCAGAAGTGCGAGAATCCTACAGCACTGAGGAGATTTCTCATTTCTTCCTTTCATGTTTCCTGGCGGCCTTCGAAAAAGAAATGGAATACGGGCCCAATATTTACTGAATGTCTAAGCGTGGTATTGAACTGTAAAGTAATAACACGTGGGGATGAAAAATTTGGAATTCAAGATTTTTTCATTTGAATAATATTCCTGGACGTTACGTGGTGGCACTTCACTAGGGAATAGACTAAGAAATTATTGTTTATTTAAGGCTTACTACACCCAATGATATTTCCAGAAACTTTATCAGGCGAACGGTATAAACGAATTTCGCAAATGCGTCACATGAAACACACCATTAACGTCATAGCCGAAGCTTGAGCTGAAATGTCTCAATCATGTATGAAATGATGTTTTTTTTATTATTATTTATTTATTAGCCATCAGATTGTAGGTGTATAAACAATCTATAATCTAATTTGCTATCTTATTGTGTTTACACGGTAGGGTGCCCATCCAGCGATGACACCTCAGTCGTGAAGGTCGGAGGTCCCAACGTCTTTTTAGCCTTTTATTTCTCTTCGGTTGTGTTAGTGTTTCCACCAGTGGGTTGGGATGGGATACTAGTTTGTTGAGGTGTTTGTGAATTCTTTCATTGATGACCTCACTTACATAGGGGAATATGAAATGATGTGGGAAAATATTCGTGATATTTTAAGCTTTGATTGGGAAGGGAAATGAAAGGCTTAAAGAAGCAATCTGTTATACTGGCCGAAGAAGTTAATTTTGATGAAATGGAGGACGTAGTTGTATTTGAGTTTTTGAAGTTGCACGAAGAAGAGCTGTCAGTTGAGGAGTTCACGCAACTACACAACGAGCCTAAGGATCCACTGGCAGATATCCATAACGAAGATGAACTGTTCCGCCATCTGACTAAAGAAGTTTTGAAGCAGATTATAAGTAAAATTTAAGAAGTTTTGAATGAGCCTGAGGATCACACTTTCCGAGTTGAGCGCTGACCCGATATTGCAAAACAAATGTAATGAACAGACTCATGCCTGGTGCCGAGTTGTTGAGCCAAATGAGGCAGGCAGTGAAACGAGTAAAACCTGACGACTTCCTTCAAAGACAGCGCAAATTAATTTAACTGAAGTTTCAGAAGAGCCGCTTTATCCCAGTCATTTTTTGTCATACACAGCGGCCTCCTGCTTAATCCTTTCGACATCATAATAGAGGAAATCATCTACTCAAATTGAGCGTCACTGCTTTCTCCTCAATAGTTCCACCCACGCTTTCCTCCACTCTCCAAATATTTCCCCCCCCCCTTTTTTTTTAAATTTTATCATTGTTTCTTATTTTTCAACGATTGCTGACATGATAACAGTGACCTGATGAAGCGAGGAAAAATGTATACGTGTTTTATCGAGTCTGGACTTGAAAGGAAATGCAGTTTACTTTCACCATTACTCATTCGAAATTCGTGCCCGATTACCTTGATCTCGGCACGGGGCTATCGTGGTAGTTGGGATTACCCGTGGTCGTTTCCAATCTAGGTGAATGAGCCGCCATCTTTAAGGTACTGAGATGCTGTAAAGGAGCGAAAGGGTATGTGTAACCGCTGTCTGTGGACCGTTTACTGCATATTTCTACGAGATTCGTACGTATACAGATGTCTCGGAGATAGACCAGAAATAGCCCGAGTAAGAGCAGGCTGTACCTGTTACCTGCCGATTACAAAGTTATACTCCCGGATTACTACGGAAAACGCGAAAGTTTAACTTACTTCGACATTCTGACACTTGATAACCAAGCAGTATCATGTTGTTCTGCTCAGTTAGTTGACGCAGATGTAGAGTGATTGACCGTATGACTCTGCTGAGCAGGTGGTACTATTATTTTCGCGTCCTAGAGATCTCGCATTCGATTCTCGTCGTTGAAGCCGCATCTCATCTCTAAAGGTTTTAGTAGTTTTCCTGATTTGCTCCAATCATGTCCTGAAATAATACTTGAGACAGAACCGCTATCATTTCTACAGACTTGACAATTTAACTTTCAAATTAATCCTCCCAAATCACTGAGTAAAGATAACTAGAAGTCAGCTTTATGAATATGCAGGAAACTCATTGCATGAGCAACTACTGGTTTCTTAATAACATTTGTGTGATGGGAGAAATGTCGGAAAAATGGAAAACCCGTACTGTCATACCTATACACAAGGGAGGTGAAAAACAGAAGGTGGGGAACTAAAGAGAAATTAGCCTACTTAATTCGTGTTATAGCCTACGCACTAACATTTTAAACGAAAAATTAAAAACACAAGCAGACATTTTTTTTGAATGCCGGAATGGATTACGAAAAGGCAGGTCCTGCATCGATCAATTTTTGGCATGAAGTTACGTATAGAAAAAATAAAAGAGTTTAATTTGGAAACCGTTCAGCATTTCTTGATTACGTGAAAAACTTTGGCGGAGTTTTTTTTTTTTCTGTGGCGCTGCGGTCCAACGCGGGCTACAGTCTCTTCATTCATGAGGTTTTTAAATCACACAGTGATCCAACACAGTCGGCAGAACTCCTCTGGACAAATGATCAGCTCGTCGCAGGGACCTCTACCAGATAACATACAACACTCACAACAGACAGACATCCATGGTCCCGGCGGGATTTTGACGGAGTTAAAAGAGAGATGTTGTTTGAAATATTACAAAACAAAAATAGTTTCAATTTATTATTAAAAAGTATAATAGAAATTTACAATGGAAAAAATATAAAAGAAAAGAAAAACAATCAGTTTTCGGAAGAACATACAATTAATCATGGAGGCAGACTAGGCTGCCCTTTATCACCCACCGTATTCAACATTTACATGCATGAAATAATGGTGAAATGCAACCAGATTTACACAAAAGGCATTGCTTCATCAACCGGTACAAAAATAAACATTCTACTTTTTGCAGACGATCAAGTCATAATGGCTGATTCAGAGGATAATTTGCAGAGAGGAGTATTCACATTACAAGACGTAGCACAAAATTTTGGAGTCAAAATATGACCAGAAAACCCTGAGACAATGGCATTGTTAGGACAAGACCCAGTAAAATGTAAAATTGTTGTGGATAACAAATGTTGACAAGAGGTAAAGAATTTTAAGTATCTCGGTTCTGAGATTTCCTATGAAAATAAAAAGGATATTGAATAAAAACTAGAAAAATTTTCCCAAATACTGGGAATTATAACCAACATTTTAAAACCAACTTTGGTCCAGAAATTTTCAAGAATGAATGTATTTAATGCACTGGCTCTCCCCATTCTTTTATATGACAGCGAAATTTGGACCCTTAGAGAATAGGATAAAAAATGATTGATATCAGTCGAGATAAAATTTTTCAGAAGAGCAGCCGGATACACCCTTTTTGACCACAAAACGAATGAAGAAATTTTGGAAAGGTTGAAAGTAGACGAGATACCAAGAAGATACAAATTAAATTGGCTACGACATGTAACAAGAATGAATAACAATAGGATCCAAAAATGATGCTGAATTGAAGAAAAGTGGACGAAGACGACCTGGAAGACCTTCGAAGAGACTATTAGACGAGGCCGAAACAGTTCTGTCAAGGCCTAGCTCGTGACGGGTGATGATGATGATGATGATGATGATGATGAATCCCCCCATTCAACACCACAAACCGATTTAACTTGCTTGAGAAAGAGTCGTTAAATAAAGTAAAATAATTTTGTTACGGGGTCCCATCATTTTATACACAAAACGTCAGATTAACTTATGATATCCGGACCACAAAACTTGATGTTGTTTGTGCAAAGAAAATCTGTTGTAAGGTTAAAGAAAATAGACAAAATTAAAGGTTGGGTGACTATTATTATTATTATTATTATCATTATTAATTGTGTTGTTATGTTCAATTGTGTCGTTCTATGTATTGTTTGTGTGTAAATATGTCCTGTGCTACTGCCACCGGGTGTCAACCCAATTGCAGTTAACAAATTATTCTTATTATTAAGTTGCTTTTTGTAACAGAAACAATAATTGTCTTTAATTCGTACTTCGAGACTTATGACACTAGTGATAACATTGGTAGCAATACGCTTAATAATAATAATAATAATGTACAACTGTCCTGTGCACGCCACGAAAGCATATAGGCGGAGTAGATGTACAGCTCCATGCATTCTTAACCTTGGCCCTAGACGCCGGTGAGTCATCATCTTCACGCCACGATCGCTTTACCCTGGAAAGGAAACCTGGGACCCACTGCACAGGAGGTTCTGTGGGCCCCATATCCAGTCTGGACACGTGGAGAAGAAACATCTCTTCCCCTGCAAGGATTCTGACCCGGGACCATCTAACCCGTAGTCTAGTTACTATACTGACTATGCTCTCCAATAATAATAATAATAATAATAATAAAGGTAAAGCAGTCCCGTTACAGGCCTGGAGTGGCCCAGAGAGTTCCAGGAAGTTAAGGTTCCCATATTTCATGACAACGGCACAGGATGGTGGTAAGGTTGTCAGCCTTACGCACCGGCCACCTTTACCCCCAGGAAATACTCTTGGTACTCATTTCTGTTATAGGCTGAGTCGACCCCAGGGCCATAGTGCGAACGGAAGGATTATGTCATTGAAAAATTCCAATGACACCATCTGGAATCGAACCACCGACCTTCCGATTTGTAGCACAGAACCTTAACCACTGTGCTACGGCGGTCCCCAATAATAATAATAATAATACTGTGGCATTGCCTATGTGCTTAATTGAGTAGAACGCCATGAAGACTTACTGGAGGGCACAGGTGTAATTTCACACATTCTTTATCTGGCATTATGAGTTCGTTTCTAAAACAGTCGGTGTCAATTTGTGGGAGGCAGAGTGGTACGGAGACCAGTTCCTCTCTGAATTCGTCGGTCTTGCCGTGTCAGTTATACCACCAGTGCTCTGCATTGATTTCTCTTATCATAAATTAGGGCGCTTTGAGGCCGCAGTTCCAGGATACATTGTTTCACTCCACTCTATAAATAAAAAATCTGCCAACAGATGGGAGTGTGGGTCGGCTACACCATTCTGGCCGTCTGTGTCATTGATGTGAAACGCGCCATCCTATTGGTTAGTCGTGCGCGGTAAAATATGGTGGTTGTACTGCTGAAAGTGCTCCTTGTTATGTACACAAATGAAATTGTGTAGGCGTGAGAGAAGGAATGTGTTATCAGAAGCAACATAGTAATACGAGTGATCAAAATATCCGGTTGTGAGAATTTAGTAGGCTCACGGAAACGAAGTGGAACTCAAGGACACCCAAACCCACAAAGAAGCACCTTTGGTGGTAAGTTCTGTCTTGATGGAATAACTATAAGCAGTACTGTATTACGTGAAAGGAGAGCATATTTGTAAACTTTTTACTGTAACAAGTAGACTACAGTATTCCATATAAACCTCCTGTAAATTTTAACCTTACTGAATACGAATGTGTAGGTTATTTCCACTGGGATGAAGAGAACTTGAATTACCAATAACCAATAGTGTTTCATGGCAAGTCAATTTACGTCCTGCCCAGTGGGATGATAGTTTCCTGAAATCTATTTAGCACATAAAAGTTAATCCCCCCCCCCCCTGAAATATTTAAGCAAATATTTACAACAGTGACTGCTTGAGAGTATAGGTGTGTGTGTGTGTGTGTGTGTGTATATATATATATATACAAACACATAACTTAATTACATATGTGTTAGGTTAAATTCTCCTTTCCTTGTAAATACTTACAAAGAGAAACCTGTTATTTCAGTTTCTTATGCGTGTTGTACCTAACAGCATGTGTACTAATAGCAACTCTTAATTTTTGTACTTTCACTAGTGCATAATGAGAAATGAACTAAATGACTTGGAAAAAAAGGAATTTAATAAGGCCTTACATTGTTTTTTGAATGACATATCGTATTATGTTGCAGTGAATCTAGAAAAGCCTTATGCTGGGGGCAAGGCTGTCAGTTTTAAAATTCAAAGTTTCACAGTCCTTAACTTTGAAAGCCAGTAAGAGCATGAAATATTGAATATGGCTAAATACAGGTGTAATTTCAGTACTTGGCAGATATTACTCAGATATGATGACTGTAAGTTAAAAAGGCTGTTTGTACAATGCATTAGGGATTTTAAACTAGTATATGAATGTAAACAAGCCCCACATTATGTGCAAATTTGGAACACTGACAGTTGCTAGCTCCTTCTGTTGAATGCCTGTCATATATTCTTACATTCATAGGAGCAGAATACATCTCATTTAGCACAAGACAGTTTTGCATCAACAGTTTCCATATTGTGTTTTATGGAGTTTTTGTGCATTTTAATAAAATATGGCTAATATTTAGATGGTATAAATGTATATATTATGTTATACTTCAAAATATATTATGGACTCACTATCACATGATCCTTGGTTATTCGCAATGTTGGGTACCATGAAGCCTTATCTACATAACAGTAACATCAAATTAAAACTATTGCAGTCACTGCAAAATAGTACAGAAATTACATAATAAAAACATGACCAACCTGTATAAGTTTTTTTCTGTTAACTCTGTCTATCTCTCATTCACCCATTGCTGTCAATAGCTATTGCAATTTATCTTGTTCATACCTGTACACTAATATCAGTGTTTCAAATAAAGACTGGCAAGTGCATACATATATTATTAACACCACTTTATTAACAATGTGCCATGCCGACATGTTTCACCCCTCAAAGGACCATCCTCAGGGAGTACGACAGATACATTTCAACAGCAAGGTCAACAAAATGATTCACTAGATGTAAAATCCAACTTAGCAGTGTGTGATATGTTGGCACAGCTGCTGTGCAACATACCACACAGCAGCTGTGCCAACATATCACACACTGTAAGTTGAATTTTACATCTAGTAAATCATTTTGTTGACCTTGCTGTTGAAATGTATCTGTCGTACTCCCTGAGGATGGTCCTTTGAGGGGTGAAACATGTCGGCATGGCACATTGTTAATAAAGTGGTGTTAATAATGTATATGTGTGCACTTGTTGGTCTTTATTTGAAATTGTAATATTGCTGTGTTATTTTTGACGGTATCTCCCCTGTGACTGAAAACATAATCTGTAACTATTTCTTCATGATGCTCATCCAGCTATTCATGCCAGACAGTTCTTGTGCCAATGTATTCTGAAATTACCATGTTCTGTATCTGTACACATATTTGCACAGTGGACATATTTATTTCTCAAGTTTCTTGTCTAATGCCTTTCACTTCTCTGCTTCCTCAGTGACTAGGAAGCAATACTTCTTTCTTGTCATTCTTATTTCATTACTCAGTATATGTTACTATTTCACACCCTTCTTAACAATTGTTCTGAAGTAAAACTGGAAACAATCTTTTGTTTCTCAAAGCCATCACAATTGATTCTAATTTTTCTGGTTCAATTTCTGACTCTGTCTTTACACCCTTACAGGTGTACTAGTTTAATTTGTGGTTAATGGGGATTAACCAAGCTATAACTGATTTTAAATGGTTTTAGATAAAATAAATTATACATCTTAAACATTGCTCCAGTCCTAAAGAAATTTCAACAAACATAAAATCAGATCAGTTTATTCTTCAGAGTACAGTTACCTAAGCTCGAGATTTAAAGTTTAAACTTGCAGTTGTTGTGGTTTTGGTCAAATGCTACGAGTATTTGCAGTTATCGTCTGTGTTTTTCAATTTTTGTGTATACTGGGATGATACACTGTTCGCCTAATTATTACATAATAAAAATAAAGTACAGGTGAATTTCTTGCACAAGACCTGAAGGCATGTGAGGGATTGGAATTACAGCTCTATAATTCCTAACCTCAGCACTAGATGGAAATGACTGATGAGCATCACACCCTGGTCCCCTTATCTCCTGCAAAAGCACCCTCTACCCAGTATGATTGGGAGCAACCAGGAACAACAGTATACCCTGAAAACAACCTATTATGTGTAAATTATTCTGCAATCAATTTTCTCAAAAAGGGACAGTTTTTACATATTTTATTTTTAATTTTACAGTTATGCAAACTACTGTAAAATTTACGTTTGAGAAAAATATTCAGTATAACAAGAACTTTCTACATTTCTGATCAGCGGTTTTTAAAAATAGCTGTAGAAAAATCATTTTGAAGCAACATCATTTGAAAAATGTGTACCCACACAACAGTGAGGGAATTTAAATAGCATATTCTTAACATGCCCATCATTATCTAACATTTATTAATTTTATACTCGAAAATTTTTAACCTTTAAAAATATATTTTCTGAATATTGGCATGGCTTTTACTCCATAATAATCAAAAAGCAGTTTTAACAATGATCTTTGTTCCCTCTGAGCCCGCTCCTTATGATCTTTTTGTTGTGTTGTACGTGCCCTTATCGTCCCTTGTCTGATGTGTTCTGCCACCAGTACTGGATGTAGAAAATAAATTATGGATTTCTCCATTACCTAATTTTGTAGGAAACTCTATAAAGATATATAGTATTCTCCAAATGGAGAGAGAAAAATAATTAGCTGATATCAGGAGGGAAGGTAAACCAGGATGGCTTGAAACTAAATGGTACACATCAGCTTCTGGCTTATGCCGATGATGTTAATATACTGGGAGGAAGCATACATACTCAAAAGGAAAGTGCAGAAGCTCTAGTAGCTGCTGCTAGGGAGATTGGACTGGAAGTAAGTGCTGATAAAACTAAGTACATGGTCATGTCTCGAGATCAGAATGCAGGTCGAATTCAGAGTGTGAGGATTGATAATAGTACCTTCGAGAGGGTGGAAGGGTTTAAATATTTGGGAACAACGTTAATAAATCCAAATTCTATTGCGGAAGAAATGAAGAGCAGATTGAGGTCAGGAAATGTTTGCCATCATTCGGTGCAGAATCTTTTGTCTTCTAGGTTGCTATCCAAAAATTTAAAGATTAAGATATATAGAACTAAAATTTTGCCTGTTTTTTGTATGGGTGTGAAACTTGGTCGTTGACATTGAGGGAGGAAAGGAAGCTGACGGTGTTTGAGAATATGGTGTTGAGAAGAATATTTGGACCTAGGAGGGATGAGGTAACGGGGGAATGGAGGAGATGGAATAACGAGGAGCCAAATGATTTGTACTCCTCACCCAATATTGTGCGGGTGATAAAATCGAGAAGAAATGAGATGGGCTGGGAATGTGGCGCGTATGGGTGAGGAGAGGGGGTGTATAGGGTCTTGCTTGGGAAACCGGAGGGAAGGAGACCACTGGTGAGGCCTAGGTGTAGATGAGTGGATAATATTAGGATGGATCTCCAGGAGGTGGGATGTGGGCATATGGACTGGATTGGGCGGACCCAGGATAGGGACAGGTGGTGGACGATTGTGATTGCGGTAATGAACCTTCGGGTTCCGTGAAATGCGGGGAATTTCTTGACTAACTGCAAACCAGTTAGCTTCCCAAGAAGGACTCTGCACCATGAAGTAAGTAA
>Ga0131853_10019061_pt1 | contig 12485 bp, 19 predicted proteins | sample TergutLab28metaG_FD_92764 | JGI IMG/M metagenome (GOLD analysis project Ga0131853, IMG submission 92764) | Labiotermes labralis P1 segment gut microbial communities from Petit-Saut dam, French Guiana - Lab288 P1 (version 2) (version 2) | ecosystem: Host-associated > Arthropoda: Insects >...
TAAACCACAAGGCGGTTGTTTTCGATTTCTTGCTTGCACGGCTTCCCTTGCAAACACGATACCGCCCTTTGAAATGCCAAAATTCCTTATAGTGTTTTCCGATAATATCGGGAAGGTAATACTTCATAAAATCACCGTGTAATAAAAATGCACCCTTGCAATTACAAGGGCGCAAGCCGATTTTGTTACTAACCCGTTATTAACCGCCTTATTCAAGGTCGTTTTCGCCGTGAAACGAAGGCGGGGTTAGATGCGTCAATGCCATTTTGTCGTTAAACAATCCCAAATGCCGCCCCAACATTTCAAGCGATTTTGCTTTGTCATAAAGTCTAACTTCACGCTCGACAATATCGCCATCTTCGGCGGGTATGGTTTTCACCTTAACCGATTGAATCGCCGCCGTGTCATCCCGCCCCGCACCCCAGCCAACCGAACCATCATCATTGATTACATCGGCGGCGTTGACGAAGGCAAGTTTGGCAATTTCTTCAAGCACACGGTCGGCGGTGATACCCGTGCGGCGGCTTCTTTCTGCCATTGCCTTGCTTACAGCCGCCGAAATGTTAGGTTTTGTAAAGTTTTCGGATGCTATCTCTTTTGCCGAATTTGGCGCATAACCCGCACGAATGGCGGCTTGTGTGCCGTTTAGGTCAATTAGGTACTCATCAACGAATCTTTGCTGTTTAGCTGTCAAACGTGCCATTTTGCCGCCCCCTTTCGTGTTTTGGGTTCATTTCGGGTCAAACACAGCATAATTTCCTACATACATTAAACCACACTTTCCATAGGACATTCAAGGACATAAATTTCATAAACCGCTTCAAACGCCTGCAACGCTTCGCCGTGTAACCGTGTCGTATGGCGGTATGTATAACCTAAGTCAACGGCAATTTGCTCCCATTCCTTAAAGTGAATATACCGTTTTTGCAAGATAATTTTCAAAATCTCATCAAACACACGGTCAATCAAAGCTTCAATTTCACGCTTTTTGTCGGCATACTTATCAATTTTGCGATTGATTTCAGCATCAAGGTCAACTATTGCCGAAACGCTATCACCGACAATATCGGAAATTTTACCGCTTTGCATCTTATCCCTGGACATAGGGGTCGCTCCTATCGAAAATGCCCTTGCCCGCAATCGTTCTAATTCCTGCAAACTGTCATTTATGCGCTGGTCAAGAAAAAAGGCTTGTTTCAAGTAATTTTTAGCGTTCATCGCTAATTTCCCCTTTCGATTTTTGAAAATTATCTTTCAAAATGGTGTAACGGATAAATGTAACGGATGTAAAACCCTGCAAAGCCTTGTATTTTCGGCGTGTAACGGATGTAACTGATAAATCAATAATTTCATAAGACTTTCGGCGTTCATACCCTCAACCCCTATGCGTATATTTTTTTTTATTTATTTTTGTAATAAATAAAAATCATCCGTTACATCCGTTACACCTTTATAAAAAAGTTTGTAGTTATGAGGGTTTGAAAGTGTAACGGATGTATTAAAATCATCCGTTACACATCCGTTACACATCCGTTACAAAAACCTTCATAACTTTTCCCTGCACCCTTTTTGATTTCGTTGTAAATCCGTACCGCTTACAAACTTGCCTTGAAAACTCGACACTTCCTATTGCGTTTAATCCACCCCGAAGGCAATATTCACAGTACCGTTTGTAAACTTCGAGGGCGGCTTGTTTTTTTATTAAATTCTATTGAGTTTTGCAAACTTTTGCTTGACATTAATATGCTTTTGCGCATATAATTAAGTTAACAGGACCCCGCGCACCTCTTAATCGCCTTGTGCGGTTGATGTGTCAAATGCGGGGACAATTTATTTTTCAGGAGATAAAGCAGTGCACAGGATTAAACTGCCTTTATTTTCACAAAACAGAGCCAATGCGTTTTACTCGCTTTGCCGCTTCTGTTGCCGTATAACGGTTTGCGGCCTATGGCCTCGATTATGCTGCCGGTTGTTACATTTTCCTCGTTCCACTTAAAAACCAATGTTCCGTTAGTTTTTAAAACCCGCCAGCACTCGTCAAACCCCGCCTTAATAAACGGTTGCCACTCTTTAGGCAATTTTCCATATTTTTTATACTGCCATCCTGTTTCCGAGGGGCGCGTAAGATGTGGCGGGTCAAACACCACATGCCAAAATAATTCATCGGAAAATGGCAATGCTGTAAAATCCGCAATAATATCCGGCCTTACTTCAAACGGCCTCACGCCGCGCCATAAATCGCCCTCAAACTCCCTGTTGTCGCAAAACAGCACATGAGGATTGTTTTTGTCAAACCAGAACATCCTACCGCCACAACAGGGGTCGAGTATTGGTTTATCTGTTTGCATATCTCAACCCCCTTTTTTTCACTTTGTTCTAAAAACTTTTTTCCGCTTGTCGCAATAAGGACACCAGACAGTTTTGTAATGCTTGGTATGGCTATAAAACCCATCCTCAAAGCCAACGGACATATATACATCTACGTCAAGCCCACATAAGTCTTTGGGGCCGAACCGGAAAAATGACTTGCAGCCCCAACAAAACCTAGTCCATTTTCTCATAAGTCACCCCATTCTAATTTTCATGCAAACCCAATATTTTCATCAACCAACACCCACTTGCCGACATCTTGACGTTGATAGGTCGCGCCGTAAAGTGGGGTGTGTTTGATAATTCTCCAGTCGTGGTTCGGGTCTTGCAATGCGGCATTTTCGGCATCGGCTGTTGTCCAAAAATCGGTATACCAGCCTTCGCCATTGCAAACAGGACAATCATCATTAAGCACACCTTACAATTGCTTGTCAAGCGTACACTCACAAGGGCATTGCCCTTGTTTGTCAAGTTCGCTGTAAATTGTTTCCCCGTCTTTCGTAACCCTCGCATCACCAAACCCAACAGCAATAAGCATGTCCATAGGCGCAACCACATGGTTAGTGCCGCAATTAAGGCAGCCTTTGCTTACTGGTTCTGTTAGTGGTGTCAATTTAGCCCAAGACATTTTATAATCCCTCGCTTTCTGAATGCCCTCTCTGACATCATTCATCTTCGTTTTCCCCCTCCGGCCAAAGCCTGTCCAAAATCTCATTAACCAATATGGTGACATTGTTTGCGCCGCCATTTACAGCCGCCTCTTCGTCACCAAAGCTAATAAGATAGGTTTCAAGAGCGTCCTCTAAAGACACTTCTAAATCCATTTTGTCATTGCTGATCTCACGTACTTTTGACTGCTTATAAACATCAACCTTTTCCTGCAAGTTCTCCAAACACTCCCGCTCCACCACAAGCCCGACTGTGATTGGCTTGCTGCATATTGTGCATTTTTTCATATCTTTTCGCCTCCTGTTTTAACCACTACACCCCCAAAGCCCAGCCGGCTTCCCTCACACCATAAGCATCCCCACACTGAATAATATCAGGATAATTGCTCATTGCGACTTTCATTGCAAACTTGTCTATCTCGTAGGCATAATAGGATATATTGCGATAACCCAGCATGTCAAAGCAATAGCGCCCTGTGCCTATGCCGTCGTACATAGATAAAACTGTTATAGGCACATTTTTTGAAACACCACGCAGCGCATATGACAGCAAATGGATAATAACCTCGGCAGTCCAGCCATTGCCCAGCCCTTTGTATGCCTGAGTTGCTGAAACCGCCCGGCAATAGTCATCGGGCAGAGTTTGAAGGCGGCAACATTCTGTAACTGTCAATTTGCGTATTGTGTAATAGCCATCAGGAAGGTTGATTGGATAGGCTTTGCCCTTGATTTCCACCATGCCGCCGACTACTTTGTAAATAGGACACGGCTTGCCGGTGTGTGGCTCTATGAGCAAATTATTATGCTCATACGAGCCGTTGGCGGTTAAAGTAGGGGCTTTGTCGTACTTTATGCCGCCTTTGTTAAAACCTCGTGGCTGCTGGAACATAGCCACATCATATGGCACGGCATAAAGCCCTGTCTTCGCCCCGACGCCGCCCGCTTCGCCCTGCAAAGCAACACTTTTTCCTTGCGGTGAGTAAACACGATAAGGCTTGCTGTCGTATGCGGCTTGATTTTTGCCCTTACTTTCAATCGTGCCTATGCGTACAGGAACGCTCTGATAGCCCCTGCCGCTGGTTATTTTCTTTTCAAAGTTGCGCGTCCCGCTTTTATAGTAGGACGCCCGCAAACACTCGCCCTTTTGACGGTCTGCAATGGCTTTTGGGTCGGCTAATTTATACGCAACCCCGCTTTCGTCGGCTCCCAAAATGTCTTGCAAAATAATTCCGCGGTCAGCGGGTTGTGGAACATCACCGAAGTTATGGCAGTAAAACCGCTCCCGATTTTGGGCCGACACCAACGCCGAATTGATGTATTGCAACGGAGCGTTTAATTCATAAGAAATCTGCCCCTTAATGCCTTTTGTAACGCTTTTGTTGTTCTCGTAAAGAAAAAAGTCCGGCGCAAATTTTTTTGAAGCAATAAGAAAGTTTTTGAACAGCTCCCAGCCCTCGCCGGACGCAGTCGTTTCCCTGCCTTTTGTCTTGGCTATGCTCCAGTGGGTACAGGGAGAGCCGCCGATTAGGAATTTAATCATGTGCGCCATCACCTCACAATCCTATACTCACGATAAGGGTCTTGATATTGCAACATTTTCCATTTCAGCCTAAACACGGCAGTTTCAACGCCTTTCACATCTTCGACAATAGGCACATAGGGCATAACCTCGCCACTTTCATCCTTGAACCATTTGCGGGGTCTTGTGCTATTGCCGCCCTTGTACAGCTCATAGTAGAAAAAATCAGCTATGTACATAATGGCGCGGTGCTTCTTGCCGTGGCGGTCGGTGTAAGCCGGTTGCAGCTCAAATTTTGGCTGCAATTTCAGACCCATAATTTCGCCGGCTGCCTCCAGCAACTTCAATTCTTGATAGCGGCGGCCCTCGGCCTTGTTGTCAAAAGCAAGGCCGTCCACTGTGGTTTTCTTGTTACTGTATTTGCTATAGGCTTTGCCCCTTGGATAATGGCGTTGTGGCATCTATTACACCCCCTGCAAAAATAGCTCGTGCGTTCCATCTCGCAAAGCCCTTTCCTCGTCCGACATCTCATAGCCGAGGGCGCATAGGCTTTTATAAATTGAGTCCAGCTTGGCATTTGGCTCGTACTCCAGTCTGCCGTTGTAATACTTCCAATTGGCATTATCTGCCCCCATGCTATAGGCTGTCAGCAATAGAAACCGCTCTTGCTGGTCGGTTTGCCAATCCAGCACATTCTCGTTAGTGTTTGCTGTACCCGCCGCAATCTCAATGCCCAGCAAGTCTGCAAACAGATTCTCGTTGAAATTGATATAATTCGGGGTTATCATGGTTTTAAGGGCAAAGGCCATAATTTCAGCAATGGCTTTCTTCGCCTTGCTACTGCTGAAACCCTTGATAAACATGGTACGCATCTCAAAAGCCTGTCGGGATAATTCGCCCAAATTTTCACGGCGCAAATCTGCTTCACTCTTGCCCTGCTCCTGTTCGGCCTTTTCCTCTGGCTGGACATACTTCATCAGCTTAATGTTTTTGCCGTCATCATGGAAATAATAATCAGCGGAGGCATCTTCGGGCATATCGTGCCTCGAATCCTCATAAAGCCATTTCACAATCCGCAGGGTTTCTGGAATGTCATCATCATTTGCAATTTCTGTGGCAAACGAATTTAACCACTCCAGCAATTTAACCCGCTTTTCCCTGCCTTTTTCAGCACGTATGGCGTTGTTTAGCTCCCATTGGAAGTTAGCCGTACCCAAAGCCTCTGCCGCCTTATTTTTAAGGTCTAAAGCGCTTATTTTGTCAAGTTCCGCAAAGTCCGCAAGGGACACATTACGGCTGTCGGCTTCTTTGAAAACAGCATCATCAAGCTCAAGTAACTTTTTGCGGCTGTAGACCTTCGACTTTGAAAAGCCGGTTTTCTCGGCAATGTCATTCACGCTATTGCCAAAATCCAGCAACATCTGTATGCCCTTAGCTTCCTCGTATGTAGTAAGAGAAGCCCGCTCTATATTTTCAATGAGCATTGTTGCAATCTGGGTTTCCTCGTCCATCTCAACCACAGCACAAGGCACATGGGTAAATCCGGCCATTTTTGCGGCAGCAAGGCGGCGGTGTCCAATGACGGCCATATAGCCCTTTCTGCGCTCTGTGGCAGTTTTGCCGCCTTGGGCCGAAACCTCTTCGCTGACGGTGGTCGGCACAACAGTTAAATTCTGCAAAATGCCGTTCGCCTTTATGCTTTGGGCCAAATCCGAAATATCGCCCAAGTCCTTGCGGGGATTGTTTGGGTGTGGTATGATGCTGTCAATACGTACATTCTCAATCATATTTGTACCTCCTGTTGTTTTGTCAATGGCCCAAGGCCAAGCTCTTTCAGCCCTCTAATTGCATTTGATGCAAACTGCCTTTGCCAAGCATTTTGAGTAGGCGCCCACTTAAAGCCATTTTTCTTTAATTTGGTGCGAAGCTCCTCATTAGGCTTTTCATCAAAGAAAATCTGCAAGCGATTAATGTTGGCATTGTGTACGACCTGGCCGCCGTCAAATGTAAGGCTCATGGATTCTACTTCATCACGTGAGCTAAGCTCCTCAATGCGCTTTTTAAGGCGTTTTATCTCGGCATTGGTGTTTATGGTGGTATATGGCCCATTCTTTTGCATCCATGAATAGGCATGTTCCATGTCTTGATTTATTTTTGCGGCGATATTCTCTGAAACACCGGGACAGCCTGTCATAGTGCCATGCTTTCGCCAATAGGCATTCATCTTTTTGCCTAAGTCGTGCTTTTCCTCCAGTTTTGCTAACTTCTCTTGAAGTTTTTCAACGGCGTTTGGGTCGTCTGCCGATATGCCGCCTGTTCCTACAGACTGCATTTTTACAAGCAGCTCTTGAATGTGGCTGTACTCCTCCATATTCCTATCTCTGGCGGCGTTCTGCTTTTCCTTCTTGGCTGTAGGGAAGTTTGAGCCGCCGGCAATCATAACAGACGGAACATGGGCATCAATCTCAAAACCCTTGTTGATATTAGCTGCCAGCTTTCGGGCATATGTATCAAGCAATCTGTCTATTTTGTCATGATGCATGGGGTCAGTGGCGTTTTTGCATCTATCCGCCAAATCCTTTGCCTTGTCCACCGCCAAGCGATAGTTAGCAGTGGCTCTGCCCTCTTCAAAAGCTCTAAAGCTGTTGGCCTCATGGGCTTGCTTTGCCGCTTTTTCGTTAATCTCGTGATACATAAAATCCTCCCTCCTTCATCCTTGCAGGCGCCTTACCGCCAAAAACCACCTTGTCAATCTCGCTCTTTAAATAAACCTCATTGCCAAACACCCCGCGCTCCATTGCCCTTAAAGTCACATGGGCAATATGGGCAGTCAAGCCGCCCCGGTCAAACCTTCGCCATTCCTCTGCCGCTTGCTTAAATTCTGACGGGGTGCCTGCATAACGGTATCTGGCACAAAAGTTAAATGCTCTGCGATAGGCTTGCTGTAGAGTTTCAAGTTCCATAAAAGCCCTCCTGTCGGCACTATAAGCCAAACCTAAAGTTTTTGTCCCTCGATCGCCCAATGCTTATGTTAAAATCTTTTGAGCGCTGATAAATGCGGCTGCCAATGGCCTCGTCAATGTCAATCAGCTCCTCAACGGTTTTTTCTGATGATATCACCGTGGTCAGTGCGCGGTTGTTGTAGCGATGGTTTATCAACTCAAACGCAAGGTTAATATCGCCCGTGGTTGGCTTGTTGCCGCGCTCTGTTTTGAAAAAGTCGTCTATGTACAGCACATCCACAGACTTCAAAGGCTTTATTGCAGCAGCATAGGCCGCATCATCATTGACATTTGCTTTAAGATAAACAGCTTCGTCGCGCCACAGCATATAGCGGGCCTTTAGCCCCTGATTAAGCAATTCACCAACAATGGCTGTGCAAATATGTGTTTTGCCGGCGCCGACTTGGCCGCCGATATAAAACCAACTTGCATTGCCGCCATTGCCACAGTTACTCACAAATTGCTCGGCAAGGGACTTAATCCTATGCTGCCAAGGTTCGTTTGCGATATAGCTGTCAAATGTTTGCTTGTACATCATTTCAGCCAGACCGCTTTTTTCAATGTTGCGGATGCTTTGCCGAATGGCCTTGCAAGAGCAAAAGCGGATTATCTCATGGCCGTTAACCAATTCCAAAAAGTCCCCGCGATTTTTACACAAAGGGCAGTTATAGCCCTTTAGGTCGCCTTGTGCGGCATTGTGTCTGTCAACATTCCTCTGTTGCCATTGCTCATAAGACGGTTGAAAACTTTCCTGCGGGAATTGCGTTTGAATGCTTTTCACCACTTCTGCTACTGACCGCATTATGTGTCCCTCCTTGCTTCACCGGCAATTCGTCCTCCCAGCCCTTGGCACGCAGCCATGTTGCGGGATAGGGAATAAATTGGCCGCCATCTTTTGTCCACTCCCGAGAAGTCTTGGCCTGTGCTAGGTGATTAACCATTGTGGCAACAAGCTCTTTGCCGGGGTTTATGGACTTCCAGGCTTTTTCAGCATCGCCCTTGCTTTTCTTCTTGGGGTATGCTTGCCAAAAGACGTCAAACAGATTTTCAGTCTTATTTGCAACTTCATTTACATTTACATTTTCATTTTCATTTTCACCCAGGTTTTTTGTGGGTTTGGCTAAACCTAACCTAGAATTATCCTGTGGGTTTTCGCTGGGTTTAATTTGGGTTTTTGGTCTGCCGCCCTTTGTGCCGTTAAAACGGCTTACATTAGCCCTTTCGGCACGTTTTTCTATTTCAATTTCAAGGCGATTGTTGTAATACAGACCATTTTCGTCAATGCTGAATTTTGCCATCACATCTTGCGCATCAGTTAAACATTGTAAACCCAGAGCTAACCTACAGGTTTTTTCGCTCAACCTCCCTTTTTGATGTTGCAGACACAAAAGCGTTATATATTGTCCTCGCTCTTCCATAGTGAGGCCTGCGACACCTGTCAAAAAATCGCTACTGTAAAACAGAAAAGCCGGGTCTTTGACCACGTACTCACCTCGCTTTTAGTTTCCACACTTCGCAAATCCGCTCGTCAGCTTCCACGCCATAAACATCATCTTGGCATATATAGGGCATTCGCCCTGCCAGTTGGCAATGTCAGCAATTGTGGCATGGGCCTTCTTGCGCTGGTCAGCAGATATGCGCCGACCATCATTAAGACGCAATTCGCCTTTGAAATATGTGCCGTCCTTGCTGTAATGCCCTATACTGTCAAGAAAGTTTTGAACAGGGGTCAGCACCATCAAAAGAGTGCCTTTGTCGGTGTTTTGCTCCAGCCTTGCTCTAATCTCTGTTGTCATGCCGACCCCCTTTCTGTTAGCCGTGCTACTGCCTACCTAATCCGCAAATGCCGCCCATACTTAATAAAAATATTACCATCAGCTTGCAAAACACCGCTTTTTAAATCGTCCAGCAAGGCCTTTTTGTCAACCTTTGGCAATTGAGGCACAAGATAGGTTTCCGGCACAAACTTCTCATCAACCAAACCAACACTCGGAGGGCTGTTTTGTACCTTGACTGTGAAAGTGCCGGCCTTTATGTCTTCAACGCCCAGCTCCTGCATAACAAACAGGATGGCGGCTTTCAGCCGCTCCTCTTTCGCCGCCGCAACCTTTTCAATGGCGGCCACCCGCTCCTTTTCCTTTTTGGCGGCGTCTTTTTCAATGCCCAGCCGCTTGATTATGTGGACATAACCCTGCATCTTATGTACAATGTCAACTTTCAGGTCGTCCACCACATCAGCATAAACTTGCTGATACAAAGCTTGCGCCTCATGCTCATCTTCCGGCATGATGGCCTGTATTTCGTGCCATATGTCCAAAAACTGATCCCTTAGCTCAAATAGTGTAGCCATAAACCCCTCCTAGAATGGTAAGTCGTCATCATCCAGGCCTTCATCCAGCACAAAATATTGACCGTTTTGCTGGCCGTTTTGCTGGCCGGTGTTTTGCGGCATGTCCTCACGTTTTTCACCTGTAAAACTAAAGCTCTCGACAACAACATCGGTCGTATAAACAGTGTGGCCGTCCTTTTCGTATCTGCCTGTCTGTATGCGGCCCTCAACGGCAATCATGCGCCCTTTACCGAAAAACTTTTCGATATTCTCGGCTGTCTTGCCAAAGGCTACGCAGCTAATAAAATCTGCGGCTTGCTCTCCTGCGTCCCTACGCTCGCGGTTTATGCGGCGGTCAACCGCCAATGCAAAGCGGCCAACTGCAAGCGGCTCACTACTTTGACTGTATCGCAACTCAACATCTCGTGTGAGGCGGCCAAGCAAAATGACTTTATTCATGCACTACGCACCGCCTCTCTGCATTTTTTGCATCTGCCCAACTTATCAGATGACAATTTGGCGGCGTGGTCATATTGATATTTCGCCGTGAGTAACTTGCCGTTGTGCATCAAGTCCTCAAAATCTTGCGCGCAATCGGCGCATTGATAAATGGCCGGCGGTGGCTGTGACTGTGACTGTGGCGGCGACTGTGACTGCGGGGTGTTGGTGTATTTCGTCCTATCCTTTGCAAAATAGATGTCAGCACCAACACCGAGAGCCTTGCAAGCCACAGAAAGCGCGTCCGTCAAAGCCATTTTAAAACATTCATCGCTGGTATACAGCCCATTTTTTTGAGAAGCAACAAAGCTGTTGCCGCCAACTCCGTACACAGGCTTACTCCATTCGCCCTCATGCTTAAAAAATAAATGTATTTCTACAAACGCAGAAATCTCGTTATTGGCGCCGGTCTCCAGCCACCTGTTAACCACTTCGTAATACCAGCCAATTCCGCATGGCCCAAAGGTTTCCGTAAGAGCCTTTAGCCGCCACATGGGATTGATGTCTGTCATGCCGCTTATTCTGCCGCCCTTTATTTCTTTTTGGGCTTCCGGCGGAACGGCGCGAAATTTGTTGTAAAAATCCATGTTACTCATTAAAATCCCTCCTTGACTGCGCTTGCCCTGCGTGGTACAATAAGGCAAGTGCATAATGTTTGTTTTGAGCCGCTTTTTTGTCTGCTAAACTAGGGCGGCTCTTTTTTTGTGCCTTGAATTAGCGGCTTGCACGGCCTCATGCTGGCTTGCTATACGCTTGTCTTTCGACAAAGGGTAAAATCTCACCCCGCGCTTGCTTGCCCTCACTCCGTCAAAATGACCGTCGCTGTCGCGGTAGACAATTGGTATGTCGAGCCTTTGAATGTCAAGGTTATGTTCATCACCAATCTGCCGCAAAATCGCCTCGATATTGTTTGTGACACTCATACCTCCTATATCAAGGTCAATTATCACCAAAACGCCATCAACAATCCTGCATTCAAAGTTTGACATACCGGTCTCGTCAAGCGACATCTGGGCCTTGTCAGGCCGGACTGTCCGCCAGCACTGCGGCCCAAATCCCCGCTCAATGCTGATGGGGTCTGTCAGCTTCCTAAAGCATTTGCCGCAAATCCCGGCTTGTACTTTTTGCACTCCTTTTCCTCCTTCCCCGCCTTTCCCGCCAACATTTTAGCTTCTGTCCACAAACCAAAACGGTTCTGGCATATGGTTTCAGCGATAATGGTCGCCAAATACCAGCTCTCGCCAATATGCGGGTTGTTTTTGTGCTTATGTAAGGCATAGGCATGGGCTTTGCGAAACTCTCTCTTGGAAAATCCGCCTATTTCCCGCCGCACAAGGTATTTCAGGACTTTATCCATCGCTCACCTCCACCCTCCAGCAATTCCGGGTTGTCGTGGGCATTGCCCACTACCTCTACTTCCTGCGCCGATATGCCGTCAAGATTATTAAAAGCATCCTCATCACCAAGCACCCAGCCCCCTTGGTCTGTGATGTATTTCACTTCCTCAAAATAATCCACTATCCGGCCGTCGGTTTCTTCGTAAGAACCTTTTGCAATGTCCCCTTCAAAAATCAGCTTGCCGTTTTTGTCCTTTAGGCCTGTGCATTGGCCAACAGTAGCAGGGTCAATTTCTGCACAGTCTACACCAAAATTGTTATAATGCCTAATACCAAACGGCGTGCCGTCCGGACGGGTTAATAAATCGCCCTGCACCCATTTACTATTATCCAACCGCTTGCCGCGAAACAAATACCTATCCATCATTTTTCAAATCCCCCTCATCCTCTAAGCCTTCGCTCCGGCAAACGGATACAAGGGTTTCTGATTTCAGATAGCAAAGCGGGCGCAGGCCAATGACGCTATTCCATGCAGCGGTACTGCCAAGAGTACCGCCGGAATGGACGAACCGCACATTGCGGGAATTGGCGGCGCCACAACCCCACGGCGTTAACGTCCAATACCAAACACCCCCTTCCAACAAAAGTAAATCCCTGTATTTTCTGAATAAATCAGTGGTTAAAAGGGCTATGTAGTCTGTTGCTGTGCCATAGTCGCGCTGGCCGTTGTCGGCAGTAAGGTCTGAAACAATCTCCATGAAA
>Ga0131853_10019062_pt1 | contig 12485 bp, 6 predicted proteins | sample TergutLab28metaG_FD_92764 | JGI IMG/M metagenome (GOLD analysis project Ga0131853, IMG submission 92764) | Labiotermes labralis P1 segment gut microbial communities from Petit-Saut dam, French Guiana - Lab288 P1 (version 2) (version 2) | ecosystem: Host-associated > Arthropoda: Insects >...
AGAAGCAGGTGTAAGAAAGAAAGAAAAGAGCATATCTATCCTAAGTTCATTAACCCTTTAAACGCCGAGTTAAATCCCATCTGCCCTTTACTAGCGTTATTCGGAGCTCACCATATTCTCCACGTTAGCAGGTAAAGGGTTAAGGTAGTTTGTTATTCTACATGACGCCCTCTGCTTACTTCTTCATGCCAAAACAAAGGTTGTATATCTGAGACTAGACGTAGTTTCCTTTCTTTCTTTCTTTTTTTTGGGGGGAGGGGGGGGGTTAGTGAATTTTCAAGCAGGAGTCGTCGATTTTGTCTCGAAAACTATATACTTTACTGTGATGAAGAAAGAAAGGTTTCGAACAGTGAACACGCAAGTACTATATAGCAATAATATGAATGTAACCAAAACCACACAGAGATCTGCAAAGGCTTGCATGTTTGAACAAAGAAGTCTACAATATCATTTCACACAATATGACGGTTTAAGGAAATGACATAAATAAATTAGTTTTCAGAGTGAGCAAATAATCCTTTCTAGCACTGTTATGACAGGTAAAAACGAGCCAACGTACATCGAACACGTATCTTTACTACAGGAGAAAGAATTAAGAAGAAGTATTTGGTGAACAAACTGTACTGAGAGCGGTCACGGAGGCGACAGAAGGATTACAGTAACATGAGAAACATACAGCAAATCATGAAGGAATTAGATTTCCATACAACGTTTTGGTCGAACGATCTGAAAGAAGAGAACGATATTGCTTGGAAGTAGTATGTGTAGCAAGAGGATAATATTCAGAATTGTCTCAGCAAGACAGCAGATCTACTGCAACTCTCACAGCCGTGACTCGGCTCGATCACAGGTTGGTCCACGTAGGATCTCCGGTGGACAAAGTGCTTCGGGTTTTCCCTCTTCAGAATGCTTCGTAATCATATTTAATGCATGAACACCGATGCTACATAAACTTACCAATTGTCAGTATCTTAAAACACACTTTCCTCTCCCATTTGTACATATACTGTCTGCAATAAATGTCGTGTTCTTGTAGTCAGGACTTCTACTTCTTGGTGTAACTTGGAGGGGCCGGTTTGAAACTTCAGCCCTATCGGCTATTCTAACTGAAGTTTCTCGCGGTCTTCCTTAATACCACAAGTATATGAAGTGACAGAACCAAATTTTAAACCAAGAGCACGTCGTTACAGATTATCTTAAACCTATTATCTACTTATCCGTGTATCTTATGTAGTCTGATACAAAGGAAAAGTGTTGGAGTCTGAAGAAATCAAACAACTAACTTTCTAACTAAAGGAGTACCCAACTTCATGCAGCAGAGTCCTATACACAAAAGTGGGTAGAGAGCTTCACCCTGCAGACATTTTATCCCAGAGAGAGGATCCTTCAGTATCCAGTAACTGAAAACTGAAAAAAAAACTGAAAATATCCTTCAGTATCGTTTGGCCAAAGGCTTGGTGGAATACACTGTGTGCCTGGAGTTGGTGACAAAAGAAAATATTCCCCCAATCTCTTGAGGAGTTGAATGATGTTAATCTAGACCTTAGTGATATTCTGGCTTATTTTTTATATCATAGTGTATATCAATTAGAATTAATTTAAACGTTTCTGGCTATCAGTATTACAACTGGTTGTCTTCAACGAAGCGTAATGTTTGAAGGAGTGAATAGAAACATTTCGACCGTAATATTATGACTCACCGTTATCACTTCGAAGGTTGCCTTATATAAAATTGATTACATATATGCTGCACATAAAGTTTTAAAGTCTACTGCAAATGTAAAACAGGTACAAATCTCCATTATTTCTTGCATTCGAACTAGAATCTAATATTCTGGTTGTATAATACTCCCTTCAATTACATGAATTGTTTCTAGTGCATAGCGCTGTTCATAAAAGGACTTGGGATCTCGGAAGAATGATTTCCTTATCGGCCATTGTAAATTATTTCTGATGCTTCTTCCTTTGTAGCAAATGGAAACTGGTCCCTGCACTGCAGTTAAGCTCTAACCTGTACATTACATCTGACGATTTACTTTCCTTTTATGGACTCTTTTTTTGGCATCGTGTGTATTACAATGGTTACCTGCTTTTGAATTCATCACGTCTTGGAGATATTAGTTATATAGTACGTCCTTTATTGTAACTACATGCAATGTGGGTCATCATCTTTACTAACAGGCACTGGAAGTCTGTTTCACAACTTCAGCCGAAATAGTTGAGAATGAAAAGCAGTCTTCATTACAACAAAACCACTTGGTTCTAGAACCTACACCAAGGCTGCCACATCACCGAAAACTGGTTTATTCTATTGAGTTTGTTACGAAAGTGTAAGAACTAACACTAATAGAAGAAAAGAGTAATAGTTATAATTACAATTATAATTATAACTACAATTACAATTTGGCCCTGACTGCCAAAATAAATACGGGCATGTGGTGTAGACTAACAGGCATCTCACTTATAATTAAACGAAAACAGTTAAGACTCTTTAGTTCATATTTATACGCCGAACAAGTTAGGCAGAGAATGGTGTTGTGTTATAGTCTCCATGCTCCTCTCTTGACTAGGTGGTCCACGCTTGATTCAACGACACGATATTCGCAAATACGCTGTAAATCGGAACATTGAAAATGTGAATATATTTTATTATTCACTGATTATTTTAAGGTTGTTGGGTTCCTGACTGTTAAGGTAAAACAGGGTTATAAATAGTAGTCGATTCGAAGAGATTAGTTTATTTAATGACGATTTTTTTAAAGAAAATCTTTACTCAAATTTGAAATTTAGAATAATTCATGAAGACAAGTTGAAGACGTAGAAATAAGAAACATTCTCCTATTTTAAGGTTATTTTTCTGTTCTAGTATAGACCATGTCCTTCAGATATAGAGGTGTGTAAAAATCACCACTAAATCATAGCGAGGCACTCTAAAATTCGTGTCGTGTGTGAAACCTACTTCACAAAAATATTTTCTTACCTTAGGAATTTATTGTAAAATATATAATTTACACTGCAGGATACTTCTATGCTTACTATGTAAATTTGTGTCTATCGAGTGTAATTTACGATACGTTACCGAAAGTATTAAATTATATATAATTTAATTGGAAAATACTTTCATTTTTTCAGAAGACAAATAAAAAAAATTGAAGCTCACAAATTTTCGACATGGAGATTGGCAACCTTGAAGCTGTTTGTCAATTGACACCTACACCACAGAGTTGTTTGGTGGGTTATATCTCGTATATTAGTCATTCAAAAATTTCCTGAGTTACATTATTGGGATATTATACTCACTCCAATTTTATTGTTTTTTAATAACAAGACATTTTATTCTCTCAAATTTTCCTTAGTTTACAACAATAGACTATTTTATTCACTCGAAGTTTCTGAGTTTTCATTAATAGGACCCCAATGCATGAAAATACCCACTGATTCAAAGTAATTTGAGTATAAGAGTTTCCCTCAATGTTATCCAAGCAATGAACCTCTGATAATTAGCAGATATTCTTTCTACTTCATGCGAGCTTGCTTGTGTGGGTGCATAAAGCGCACGTAATCTTTACTTCCTTCCCCTGAAAATGCTGAGCGGCAAAACGTTTCAAACTCAGATTTAAATTCGGCGCCTGCAAATTTCATGCCAACGAATATTTTCCCTTAAGTGAAGCGAAAAAAAATCTTGTTTCAAAGTAGAATCTTACCGATCAAAAGCTCTAAAGTGTGGGTAATATTACCGGCACTCAGACGGATTTTCTCTATCGTTACAACACTCAGAACGAATATAAGGAAAGAAGCTGTCTATCACAAATAAAAATTTATTATGAAGTAGGTGGGAGATTTTGTGCTGTAAAAAATCTCCCACACACATAAAAACCCTTAGCAGTGATAGACGGCTTCTTTGTTAATCTTTGTTATAATAATTACTATGGTATGAAACAATTTAAGGATCAAAACGAAAAAAATTTTCGGAAACTACCTGCTTCCGACCTTGAATGAAACCACTAATCATTAGAAACAATTCACCACAATACAGCAAATACTTAATCATAAATCAAACGTGAGGAATAACAAAACATCATACATCAAAATATATAAATTCCACGTAGGTGATATCTAAGAAATTTAAAGTAATGATAAAATATAAAAATGTTATGTAGGTCTGTGCATCATGCATGTCATATCTAACATAGTATGAAAACAATTAATAAAAATCAGTGATCAAATACATAAGCGGCCAAAAACCTCCGTTTTTGGAAGTAAGATATAAACCTCTCCAGAAGTGTCTGGCGTGTAATACTTACCCTGTGTGCTTAGTGGAGCCCATTGTTAATAAGAAGCCTGGATGTATTTAGGTGAAATGAAACAGAGACGTGAAATCTTTGTGCATCTATTCCATATGTTAGAGAAATTTATGAAATGTTCAAAAGATTTAGTGAAGGTTACAAGATTAGGACTGACTTTGAAAATAAATATATTTAGGCAGTTATTTAATTATCACACCAACTGACGCACATATATAAAATGTTTTAATGTAAAAAATTATATATGTGCATTAGTTTGTGTGCTAATTAAATGATTCTACGAAATGCACGGTGCAACGATGAAGATACTCAGGCAGGTTATTGACAAAAACAAAACCTATTTAGGACACATTAATAAGATCAAGATGTGCTTACAAAATTCAGCGTGAATGTGTGAGAGTTGACGTTAGTGAAATGGGCAGACTTTTGGGCGTAAAATTAAGGAAACATAAATATAATTTGAAAGAAGGACACTTTGACAAATCGAAATTGGCATTACTTGCTTTTGAAGAAGGGCACAAATTGTTTGGACACAGGATCCTATTTTGCAAATTGAGCCCCATCTTGTGTTTTGGAAACATAAAGAAATGGCTCACTAGTTTTGTTCCGACAATTCGATTATTCAGCCCAGTTTAAAAATATCTCATATATTGTTCACGGTTTACTGAAGTAACTAAAACGTGATTTAGGTTAAATCTCATGCTTTTCTCATGTCTTTTTTTGTGTTAGTTATTACTTCTACAAAGAGAGACTGCTTGTTGTTTACACATTTGTCTACTTTATTTTCTGTAGATTCTTTTTCTAGTCTACTGGATCTCACATGCATGACTTGCAGATATATTTCATTATTATTATTATTATTATTATTAATTTCTTAAGTTTTGCGTACGTAAAATATATGTTTTTTTGGTGCTTGGGGTTGGTGTTCATTGCGTGTGATTTATGATTATGTGCATCCTATATTATGAATTGAATTTTTGTTAGATTTAGTGGTTTCACCTGAGGAAGGAAGCAGATAGCTTCCGAAAAGTAGTGTTCGTTTTGAGAATTGTAAAAATATAAAACTTCCTTTTGGATGTTGCGGACATTTCTAAAGTAAATTCATTGTTAAAAATTTGTAGACTACTTTTAAAGATTTGATGTTGTGTAGTTGTAAATGCTGTGACATGATATCCTGAAGAATTGTCCTGCACGCGTAAAAAGTCTAAAATACGTTTATTACTTAAATCCATTTACCAATTAAAAACTACCATAATAATTCCTTTCATTTTGTTACTCTCATTAGGTACATTGTTGTGAAAAATGTCTGAATATTATTTTATGAGTGTGTTAAATGTGTTCATGCTTAGGACATTTCAAATTACGGCCACTTTTCGTTATTTACGCATTGGCAAGTAAGTTAAGCCAATCCCCATTACAAGGTGAAACTGATCCACTTTTACAGATGTGGGGTGCAGTTAGCTATTGTAAAATATTGTTTTACTGGTAGAAAGGTCATACAATTGCCACCGTATAGTTCAAATATCTACAGTAGTGATAATATTTTATGACAATGGTCATGATTATAATTGTCGTGTACTTTAATATGGTATAATTTGATTTAATAGCCTGACTTCTGTCCATTACTCTAATTAGTGAAATAATCCGATTTTATTTTGTACCACACAATGATCAATCAGGGCACATACAACTGGTATTTGTATTAAAATATTCTTTTGTCTTTTCACTTCTCATTTCGGTGAACAAAGCAAATGTTACCAGGCTTGTTGGATAAACGAAAATCTGCTATGAACCTGAAAATTCATACACCTGTATGTTACACTCTCAAAATGAAATACTGCTATAACCTTTATAGACAAGTTATTATAGCGTAATACGAAAATACACAACCAAATTTTCACAAACATTAAAACTTCACAATATACAACTTATACAAATGCAATAGAACTAAAAATGTTTGTATAAAAAGTATTTTTAAGGGCGTAAAATTCGAAAAGTAACATAACAGCACGTATTTGAGATAATTCTAACTTGAGGTTACAAAAAAATGATTTTATTATATTACATTGAGGAGAAGTGCTGAGAGGATTTGAAGTTCCACATTTTCCTTCTTTTGCTTCACCAGTTTGGCGAATTAAGGTGCTGCTGTAAATTAAATTACATAATTCTGTTATCTAGTGACGTGTATAATTCTGTGGGTACGTACTCCGACTGTCGGACCTACCGTCTGGTGTGGGTGCACTCATATGTCAAGATTTTCTGTGATTTGCTTCATTGTGGTCCAGGGTGGAGTACGATTCACATATTGGAGTCATGTTTTAACTGTGTTGCACGGAAGATCAGTGATACAGTCGTACCTGTAAATACAGTCGTACCTGTAAATAAAGTAGCCGACACAATTTACGAAGTGCTTATTACGTATTAATCAACAAATATACTGTATTTCTACGGATGTTGCCACATTGTCGTCGGATTTAGGGCGAACTTCTGATATTAGGCTTCGTGATCACCGATTTTATGTAATGATCAAAGTCGATGGTAGCTAAACTTTAAACTTATTGTTAGAATGCTACTTAGAATCCGAATCCGACCTAAAACAGAATTATGTGCAGAGCAGGACGTCGAGTTAGAATTGTATTTAGAAGCCGTAGAGACTGACGAGTTTTGTCACTTTTAACCTTTTAAACGCCGAATTGCATCCAATCTGCCATTTGCTGGCATTATTAGGAGCTCACCATATTCTCCACGTTAGCAGGGTAAGGGTTAAAGATAAAAAAGAAAGAGAAAAAATTCAGATTTTCACTTTTTGTTTTTCCAAGTAGGAATAGGCAACTTGTTTTAGTTTATGTACATACTTTGCCAACAGTCACAAATTTTTAAATTTTAATTTTTTTTTCGTAATTTGTGAACATAATGAGAATGTTAAACAAACTTTTTCGCTAATTCATAGTCAAGGGACAAAGGAGACGAAAATTGTGTCTGCTGAATCAACAGATGAAACTCTAAGAGTTGCGAGGCAAACGTTTCTGAACTGGGACATTATGAACAACGTTAAGATTTCTTTTGCTACAAACCGGAATTTCTCCTTTTAAAATAGTCACTTTCAGCATTCATACGCTGGACGAAGAGCATCTCCCACTACTGGAAGCATGTCTGGAATGTTCGTTTCTTGATGTTCAACAGCACCCCCCTGCGATTCAGCTTCAGTCTCCGCCGTATCCTCGAATCTCTTTTCCTTTAACTGCATGTTTGTCTTTGGGAAGAGGAAGAAATTACAAGGAAGTTGCTGTTCTTTTGGTATAGTCCTACAAGTTCTCGCACACAGAAATTCGGCTATGTATTTGGTCGTCTTTCAGCAGACGGAGTACGAATTTTGCAACAGCCCGCCCCGCCTCATATTTAAATCCTCGGCTAAGATGGGTGAACAAGTATCGTATGATAGAATTTTACAAAAATCGTAAATAGTACGTTATCTGACATAATGGATGTTATGAAACACCATTTCCAAACTATATGTCTCACTTGACGACAGGTGACGTGGACATTCATAATCTACAAAAGAAGTCTGGTCACTTTTGAAAAGTGAATAACATCCAAAGATCCATGTTCTGCTCATGGTTTCAACAGCAGATGTTTTTTAAAGAGATGGCGTAAGTTTCAGAAGCCGTCTTATCAAGGTTAAAAAATTTGATGAAAAATATATATTTCATATAGTTCACAAATTTACCGGGCTGCACTAACCGTAGAACGCAATCAATAGAAACTAACTTAAAGACTGAATTATCTCAGAGGTACCTCGCAGAGAATAACTGCATCGCTCCACTTGGCCAATCAGAAAAATGTTGTCTGGCAATTCGTAATTGTGTCATGAGAACAATTTCGTACCTTCTTACATGGCATTCCTGCAGTAGAAGGATATCGGTATAAGCAGAAAATATGTTTGGGCATGTTTTATTTATCAATCGGTCTTGTGAAATGTCCCTTGTATATATATATATATATATATATATATCAGAGGTGGGCCGGGTAGCTCATTCGATATAGCGACTGATTACGGGCTGGACGGTCCGGGATTAAATCCCGGTGGGGACGAGATTTTCCGACCGTCCAGATCGGCCCTGGGGCCCACACAGCCTCCTGTAAAATGGGTACTGGGTCTTTCCTGGGAGTAAAGTGCGGCCGAGGCGTGATGCTGACCACTCACCCCCTTCTAGTGTCGCGGTCATGGAAGAGTAGAGTTATACCTCTACCCACCCTCTGGGCCACACCGGGCCTGTAACAGGATCACTTTACCTTTAGCTTTATAAATAAATAAATATATATATATATATATATATATATATCAGAAATATTTTGAAGCAAATAAGAGAGTATTGCAAAAGTCCCCTTTTTAACTCAAATAAATGTCTTAACTCTGGGGATTAAGGAGGCATGGAATTTTCGAACTTTTATTCCTGGGACCTTTACTGTTCTTCACATACGTAAATAACATTCTTTTAGCTACAAATTTAGTACAGCATGTAGTAAAACTGTCAATGAATTGTTACTCTGTCAAATCCAGTTTTTGCCTATGAAAAAAATGGTTAAATTTTTCAGATTGTCCCTAAATCTAAATACGAGTAAATTAAACATAACTAAATTTGTAATAACAAATCCACAAAAATATGCGTATTGGAAGCAGTGAAATCTGGCAGAGTGAGAAATTACGTACTTTCGAAACTAAGGAGAGCATTTTATGCAATTAGTTAAATACTTCATGTTGGCATAATCATCTACCTCAGATTATTTTGCCTGTAATGAGGCATAGAATACGTGTTTATTCACCCCATAATAAAAGAATACTTGTTTTATGGAAGGAATCCGTAAGACTTATGTCTGGTACGTTGATATTTTTACAGTGTTTATTATAAATTGTAATTTTTTACCTTATGATTTTTCCACATTCTGTGATCACGGAACCAACCTTTGAATTAATAGAATATATGTTAATGTGTGTATATACCACCATTAAAAGTTTCAAGTTTGAATATCAATATTTGTTATCGAAAGGTATTTCTCAGTGAAGGTTTCCTAATCTCAGCTGAATTTAAATTCTGTGAACTTGAGTTTTCTCTAATCATTTAATTTACATAGTCCAGGATATTACCGTATGGAGAATTTGTTTTGCTGTAAAAGAAAATTTTTTGTTTCACTCTTATTAACTGGAACTAAGGAGAGGTGGGGAGAATGTACGTTGCATAGTTGGTGGTCTTCTTGCCAATTGTCCTACCGACAGGTAGTTGTGTCATGCTGGTACTGATTTGGAGCATGCTGGAAGACATTGTCGTCACTGGCAAGTTGGTAATCTGGCCTTTCCAAATGGCGGCTCAGTATGTTGACCTAAACAGCCAGGTATGCTGGCTAACCAGTAAAGTTCATCTACTCTTCTGCAAAACATATATACAAAAAAATCCACTATCCGTGCGGACGGACGTTGAGAAAATACAGTAAACTTTCTACCTGCCTCTGCGAATTTAAACAAATTTATTATCCAAGTGACTGGTGGGAATGAGTGAAGTAGCTTGTTTTTATGGCTTCTGGATTGATTAATAATTTTGCCGCACATTTTGTTGACCCTTGGAATCTGCCGCTCAGGGTGGCAGCACCACTCCCTTTCTCCCCACCTGCGCTCCTATCGGCCTAATTGAGACCTGACGACGTAAAAGTAAGTAGCTTAATATGAGATATTCATTAAGCTCTAGTTTTGCCTTGTTAACATGAAAAATTTACATTCTTTTTTCTAACATTAACTTCTAACTTTTTGAAGGCTAAGAAGCCAATTTTTATGGTGTAAGACTGTATGGATTTTTTTTATAGGATTGCCAGTCCGTGGCTGATATCTGTCTCCACGGAATACCTGGACGTTAGGTACTCCAATACAGAAATGGGTGACAAATCCCAGTTTTAGGTGGAAGAATATTGTCTATACATCAATACATTTAGCATAATTTAAAGTCACAGAAATCGGTCTGAATGGTTAGTTATAACGAATCATCTCAATATTCATTTCCGACATTATGTTTTTTAGTTGTTAGAAAATACAAAATAATTAATAAAAGACGTGTATTGGTTATACCAACAGTGAAATACTTACTGTCATCATGACACAGAAGAAAATGTGAATAGTAGAAATAAAAAGACGGTCATATAATTCTTTCATGTTGTACCGAAGTAAGAATTCAACAAAGCAAAGTTTCGAGAATAAAATTATCAACAAAAATTATTTCAGGGCTTCATAGGGACTAATGTCACTCTCACGCTAGAACTTGACAAAAACAGGCCAATGCGCCCTTGCCTGCAATATAGAATGACGTGCGTGTCAACTTTTTATGAAGGGCCTTCAACTTCAATGTGTTGGAGATTTCTTTTCTGTGGTACAAGAGCCCCTAGTGGGCAAGGGTCTTCTCTTTAGCGAGGCTTCACGATCACGCTCAATTAGACACCACACACTCGGTAGGACTTTTCTGGGACGAGTGATCAGCCGGACGGAGAGTCACAACACACAACACTCACCAGAGACAGACATTCATGTCCTCCGTAGGATTCGAACCCTGAATCGCAACAAGCGAGTGACCGCACTCCCACGCCTGGAGACGTGTTACGTGTGTTAATTACTGTAAGTATTTGTCTATATATTATACTAAAAATGTACAGTATCGACAAAAATAACCACGTTCCAAATTAGGCCTACGTAAACAAATTTAGATGTGCTTAATCATAAAGTTTACTATACGAGGTAGAGTCCATTTTATTTGAGGGAGTCTACAGATTTTAGTGTGCGCTTTTCCAATTATGGCTTGTGACTGGTGCGTCTCTTTAGTATTAACTTTCCCCCTAGCAAAATTGAGGCTAGATTAGCAATTTGCATCAGGGAGCACTTAAAATATGAAGCTGATTTAACATTTAAAAGAGCATGAGAAACAGAAGCTGTTTTTTCCTGAAATTTAGTGTACAAAATCTGAAATAAGAACCTATTTTTATATCATTTTTATTTTCAGAAAACGGAAGCAAATCCAATAGAATAGTATGATTATTTATAATTATGTTTATGTTACTTGAAATAGAGCTAAAAATCTGTCGTTTTGTTCTTATGTGTAGATTTTTCTCTTCCTCAATTGATGAAGTAAAACAAATTTAATAAATAATTAAAGCATGTTTATGTTTCCGCTGGTGTTCTTCGTTTGGTTTGCACCAGCCTAAACTAGAAGTGGAATGAAACATATAGATAATATGTCCAATTTTATGACACTCGGCAGAAAATTCAGACCACCGTGACTCTGTGTCTTGAAAATTTTTAAATTTCTGACTAAAAACACAGGAATTGTGATTGTGTGACTATTTTCAGGTGAAAGCAATATTAATGTCATTCGGTGAAGGTTCTTAGAATATAGTGAGGAGAAAGACATTTAAAAATTAGTTTACGCGTTATTATTATTATTATTGTTTTTATAGGTACTACTCCCACTGACATCATCATAATCATTTTTATTATTATCAGTACTCTAAAACACCATGTTGCACAGTCCTATTTTCGAAGTTAAAATTCCTTAAGCTAGGCAAGAATTTTCTTACATCTTTTGCAACCTGTAAGTTCATTACATGCTCAAAAGATCGTGTTCCTTGTCCGTATCCAGAACCAAATCATTCCAGTCCACACACTGCGATCCGAGTTCCTTTCAGATCTGTTGTAAATTTTTTGATCCCATCTACATCAAAACTTTACAGTTTTCTTTTTTTTTTTTTAGCTTCCTCACCAAAATCTTGTATGCACTTCTCCCCTTACCCACAAGTACCATACTCTTCTCCTTAATGATATTTAGTGGAGTGTGAAGAATATGAGTCTGCAGTCTCCTCACTGCGCAACTTGCACCGGTCCGCTGCTAATTTGTTTCATTGAGTATCAAACCCACCACACATCCAACGGTTCTGATATTAATTATACACTTTCACAAACAAGGACAAAATGAAAAAGAATGTTAAATTTTTGTAAAATTTATTTAAATCATAAATAAATTAATTAAATAAGAAATTTTAAAATCTATCCTACATAATATTTAACGATTTTTGCATTTAACAAGACAAGTCACTTTTATTGAGATTTTATGAGAATGATATTTAGAATACAAACCACTGTTCTATAAG
>Ga0131853_10019063_pt1 | contig 12484 bp, 5 predicted proteins | sample TergutLab28metaG_FD_92764 | JGI IMG/M metagenome (GOLD analysis project Ga0131853, IMG submission 92764) | Labiotermes labralis P1 segment gut microbial communities from Petit-Saut dam, French Guiana - Lab288 P1 (version 2) (version 2) | ecosystem: Host-associated > Arthropoda: Insects >...
GACAAAGTGTTTTCGACACCAGTTCCAGATATTACAAATTTGAAGGCAAGAATAACAGACGCTTTTGCTACAGTAACTGAAGACATGTTGGAGAACACGTGGAGAGAAATTGATTATCGATTATACGTTCTCCGTGCAACAAAAGAAGCACATGTTGAAGTGTACTAATGGGCTGTAAAAAAACTTCTTGAGTTATATTTTGAAAAAAAAATATTCCACGTACAGTAGTTTTCTTGTAATAAATGTTTGTAATCAGGAAAGACTTTAGGCTCACCCTGTATTCTATACGCAGTATGGCCTAAGATACCGACAGCTTTTTATTTTCACGAAATTATTAGTATAATAAGAAAGAATGATACATAATGTTAGGGAAGGTAAGTTACGGCATGCTGACGTAAGGGCGCCAGTGGCGTGACATTTATATCGAGTGAAGTTAAAAAATCACAATTACTGTTGTGTCTATCTGAATTAAGAGCACTCAGTATTTCCCACACGGTATGAACCGCTGGATGTATAGCAGAATCTTGTAACACGTTGGTGCACATTCTGCCAGTCAAAATTCTGTGAATAGAAGCGTCAGTGAAAGAAATGTTTCTTATGATATATAAACGCTTATTTTGGTACATATGTGCCGGAAGCTTCTACAGAAATGCAACTTCCTTCTTCATGGTAGAATCTTGACGGCCAACGGAGCAATTTCCTACACATCGGTAGTGCCTATCTACCAAACTGCATGAAGTCACATACCAGAAGATATTAGTGTTATCGTTATGAGAACTTTAAATCTTACACAGTAACCTGTTTATATATGTGTATAGATATATATTTTACTATTACTTATCAATTACTGTGTGGGCTGGGTAGCGTAGTCGGTATAGCGACTCGCTACGGGCTGGACGGTCCGGAGATCGAATCCCGGTGGAGCAGAGATTTTCCGCACCTGTTCAGACCGACCCTGGGGCCCACCCAGCCTCCTGTACAATGGGTACCGAGTCTTTCCGAGGGTAAAGAGCGGCCGGGGCGTGACGCTGACCTCTCACCCCCTTCTAGTGCCGTGGTCAAGAAAGAGTAGAGCTATACCTCTACCCCCCCTATGGGCCGTACGGCCTGTACAGAGCCTCAGTGCCTGTACAAGGGTGCACTTTACTTACTTTTATCAATTACTGTACACAAAATTATAGTTCAGCCTGTTTTTTTTTAATGGAAACGAAATCTGGTCTCACACATTAAGGGAAGAACATAGGCGCAGGGTATTGGCAGGTAGGCTGCAGAGGAATATATTTGTTTCTAAGGGGCAGAAAGTATTAGCAGGCCGAAGAATGCTGCATGTTGAGGAACGTAATGATGGGCGAGGTTTGTGACACCTATGGGGGAGTAAAAAAATTAAACGGGGCATAGGTGGATGTTATTAAAATGGATCTTAAATAAATACAATAGGAGAGCATGGACTGTTTTATCCTGGCTGAGAACAGTTCCGGGTGGTTTGCGAGGAATTTCTTGACTAAGGAACGGTTTGCTGGTCAAGAAGGACTAAGCTGCAATGAGTGGGATGGCAACTATTGAATGTAGGCAGGCAGTGTATAATGAGATGCGAATAGGTCGATTGTATACGATGAAACTACAGTCTAAGACTCAACTCTGCTACCTCAGATGCTGAGGAAGTATGGAATAAGTGATAAATATACGTAGCTCGCCTTCCTTAGGGAGTCGAAAAGCCTAATTCTGAAATACAAAAGGACCTGAATACATTAAGATATAGCATAATTTTCACGCTTCTACCGTGCATCTTGATATTATCACGTCTTTTATTTATCCAACTGTATGCTCAAATAGACGGTTCTAGAAAAATCTAGTTGTGCATTCAGTTGGATAAATAAAAGATGTGAAAGGTATAGCATGTTTTAAAGTACTTCGTACCCTAGTCTTAAAATAACCTCACTTGGGTTTCGAACTCTATACTTTCGGTTGCACTGTCACGTACAGGAATGGGGATAAAGTTAAAATAACGACACTGTGGAGGGCTGTGTCCTGTCTTGCAGAAGAGAGACCTGAACGGAATCGATCTAAAGGCGTATAGACACGGCGATCCTGGAACAGCAGGGATATTGATGCGGTTGTGACATCCTCCACGTCACAAAAAGTCGCTCTCTCTCCCCATCTGCGGCAACCTAATGGTCTCTTCCACACGAAATCCCAAAAATGGAAAATAAATCTGAAAGCACTATGCATACGGTGCACAGTATAGACGACGAAAACGAGGGATTACAGCATGAAAAGGCGCGCCTTTACCAGTCCTTAACTTTAAGGTCCATCGCTATTAATGCTTGGCTTCAGAAGTGCTGCCAGCCTTCGAATTTTGATTGATTGATTACGAAACGCTGTCAATGGGCAAAGTAGTGATTGTAAGGTGTTATAGGGACATAAGCAGAATGCGTATAGGGGCTGTATAAGAATAGCGGAGGGACAATAGAAAAGAATAAATTTTGGAAAGAAGAAGGAAAGGAAAGAATATAAGAATGAAGGGGAAGTAAAAATAGGAGTAAGATAATAAAGCTGTAAGAATAACACCAAGAAACATAAAAATTAAGAATTAATAAATAATTGGACGAAAGAATGCTGGCAAGAAAGAAAATGACTGATTGGTAATTTATTCAACGAGGTTTTTGTAACATGTAATAAGAACCAACAAAATGCACACTTTTTTCGTTAATGATTTAATTCAATTATATTTTCTTCGACATGTTTCGACCACCCAATTGTTCGTCCTCAGGAAGACTTTTACATAGAGTTTTATGGTATTTCTTCATGAATCCATACAAGCAGTCTGGTCGATGGCAGGACGTGCTTTTATCGAACAAGTCTTCCTGAGGACGAAAACTTGATTGTTCGAAACATGTCGAAGACAATATAGTTGAATTAAATCATTAATGAAAAAAAATGTACATTTTGTTGGTTCTTATCACACATGTGTATCACAATGCACAGTTCAAAAAACGTATATTTTCTCTTTTTAACGTAACAATTAGCGACGCCGTCAGTTACTTTGGTTATATAGTGTCGGCAAAGGATGACTGAGGGATTATGGTGCTTTGACGGAGTGACGCTAACAGGGGAAAACCGCAGTACTGTCCCACTGTCCGATTGTCCGCCACTAATCTCACGTGGACTGCCTTCCTCGTTCGGAGAGCAGCGGCTAACCAGCTAAGCCGAGGCACGGTCATCTCCTTATTAAATGCAGCAGTCAGTATAATTAAATGATGGGAGATGAGGAGTGTGTTTGATGACATTGAAAGGACTGGAAATGGAGCTATCCTTCTCTTCTTAATTGCTAATGCTACATAAACGGCAGCCGCTAGCTCTGCTTCCCGTAAGCGAGCCATTCTACTTAATGGCTAAATGTTAGTGCACTTCCTCACTTCGTTCCCACTTGTTCACAATCAGCTGACGCGACCGCCGCCATGTTCTTGCTCTCTAACCAGCAGGCGTTCACTCTGACGTGTACACGGAAACTTTGTACTCTGAGAGTTCTCGCAGTTCCGGTGCTCTCAACAGCGATCGCAGAGAGCCCACTAGCCAGGATTTACTCTCACGTCTAAACGTCGTCGCTAGATGCTCTCGATAGGACTCGCGAAAGTTTACTCTCACTCGTAACGCCACCCGTACGGAGAAACTGAACAAAACCACAGATTTCGGCGTTCCAACCGAGATTCGAAGTTGCAACGCGGTGCTATATGGGCAGATTCCCTTGAAGACTCGTTCAGTAAATTACAAATAAGATATATCAGCTACGTGCATGTAGGTCAGAAATATTGCCACTTGGAAGACGCTTTTTTGAAGGGGGCCATCCCGTTGTGCATCATCAATGTATATTATAATTAGTACCGTCAATACACAACATCTAAAAAAAGCCAGAAGCTTAATTACAACTGGGTTATTCTTGGCGACATGTTTCGGCCTTTAAACGGACATCCTGAGGCCAACTTAGAACAATGTTTTTAAGGTACAGTCAATTTTGATTGTACCTTAGCAACACTGTTCTAAGTTGACCTGAGGATGGCCGTTTAACGGCCGAAACATGTCGCCAAGGATAACCCAGTTGTAATTAAGCATCTTTGTTTTTATAGATGTTGTGTACTGACGGTACTAATTATAATATATATGGAAGACACTTGTTCGGAAATAATACAAGGATAAATAAAACAGATTCAAGTAAACGGAGAAAAAAACCAATGCCAGATTAGGGGAAAGTGCAGCTTATTGTAGAATTTATCGTCTCAGCATTCTTTATTTTGTCATATCTGTGCACTACTGGTCATTACATCAAACAAACACCGACATATGCACCAATATATAATTAAATCACCACCTTATTAACACTATATGTCACTCCAACATGTTTCAACACTTAAAGTGCCATCTTCAGGAAGTATAATTGATACACTCTAGCAGCGTGAGCCAACAAAATTAACCGTCAGCTGTAAAATTCAAATTGTACTGCGTTAGGCAGCAGCTTCATATTATCATATTTCTTGGACTATTTTGCCTTGAATTTAGACGCAACACGATCCTCTGACACGCCGATAAATATTTACCAGTCAACGCGACGTTAAATTACAGAGAACTTGAATCATGGCGGATTATTATTCCTCAAATTTCAGTCCTGTGTTTTCTGCACCTGTACCTTACTCCTACCACTGCCACCACTCCTACTACTGCTACTACTACTACTGCTACTACTACTAATACTGCTACTACTACTAGTACTACTGCTACTACTACTACTACTACTACTGCTACTACTGCTGCTGCTACTACTACTACTACTGGTAATAATAATAATAATAATAATAATAATAGTGTAGGAATATATTTACAATTGGATCAATCAAAATATGACTGGGTTAAAATTGAACGTTTGAATGCACATTAAATCCAGCTCAAGAACTAAATTAAAATTTAGTTTTTGTGTTATTAATTCACACTTTCTGCATTCCGATATTACCAGAGCAAGATTTTTATCACCACCAACAGGACTGCAGGCTTTATGAGTATTTCCTTATTGCTTTATATCAGCTGCAATTATTCCGCGTGTTATGGCCAGTTTCGATCCTGCTCTTTGTTTGTAGCAAGTAAATTGCCCAACCCAACTTCTCATTACTGTGCAAATCAAGTAAAACCTTGTTTGAGTGCAATTCAGAAGTCTACTCTAAGTGACGGCGTGGTGTTCTGTTGCCCGTCCGGACTGAAGTGAGGTTTCAGGCTCACACAGTTAGCAACGCGTTTGAAATAAGCAGATAAACGGTAGATTGCTTTGGTGAATACGAGTTTTGCATAAATGCTATGACGTCTCTAATTACTGTCTGTGTGTATATAATATATGGAACGCAGCCAATTTTATTATCAGCAGGTTATCATGCACAGCGGATTGCATAGTAGCCGAAATACTGTATACTTTTCAGGAAGTGGAGGAGACGAGGTTGGTTCGGTATAAAGACGTGTGTGGAGTGGATAACCAGTGGATAACCAGTGGATAACCAGTTTTCCATCTGCAATAAGGAAGGTGTTTCTTATCCTCGGCGACCAGATCCATTCTGGGAAAAAAACTCAGCCTCCTAACCGCCTGGAACGGCAGCCTGTTCCCTTCCTCGTGGGGGGGATGAAGTGTCCCAGCCGTTCTAGTTAAGAAGGTCTTAAACAAAACGTCATTATGAGGGGCAAAACACTCTAACAATTACATCTCCTTGCAACCGACTTGCGGTCTAGGAATGTGCTTGTAACTTCATCTTACAAGGACAGAAACTGACGTTCGAAGACAACTCATTCTTCTGCTGGGTTTCTCTTTCATAAATCAACAATAACAAACATATAAATAAAAGGAAATGTACTGTTAACGTCCTTTGTGAATACTAAACATTTCTGGAAGTCTTTACAAAATTTACGGGTGTATAAATTAAAGCAATCCCGTTACAGGCCTGGAGTGGCCCAGAGGGTTCCAGGAAGTTAAGGTTCCCAGGTTACATGACAAAGGCACAGGATGGTTTGTAAGGTTGTCAGCCTTACTCACCGGCCGCCTTTACCCCCAGGAAATATTCCTGGTACTCATTTCTGTTAGAGGCTGAGTCGACCCCAGGGACATAGTGCGACCGGAAGTATTTATGTCGATGAAAAATCCACTGACACCATCTGGAATCGAACCAGCGACCTTCCGATTTGTAGCACAGCACCTTAACCACTGTGCTACCGCGGTCCCCGGGTGTATAAATTAAGTAAAGTTTATTATATTAAGACATTTATAGTGTTGTGTAAACGTTATGTAATCCTTTTGAATTTTATATTTACATGCAAGTGGCTGATAAACTTGAAATTGACGATGAGAAGCATTCAAAATATGATATTAAATGTTAAGACATCGAAAACCTTAAATTTAACTCATTTATTTCAGTGAAGTACCATTAATTTTCAACATAAAACTCTAACATACTGATATATCTTTCTCATTTAGGCACGAGTTTATAAATTCCGCCGCAGTAGAAATCGGCTTCTTCTTCTTCTTTTTTTTCTTCTTCTTCCTCTTCTTCCTCTTCCTCCTCCTCCTCTTCTTCTTCCTCCTCCTCCTCCTCTTCTTCTTCTTCTTCCTCTTCTTCTTCCTCCTCCTCCTCCTCCTCTTCTTCTTCTTCTTCCTCTTCCTCTTCTTCTTCCTCTTCTTCCTCTTCCTCTTCTTCTTCTTCTTCCTCTTCTTCTTCTTCCTTTTTTTTTTCTTCTTCTTCTTCTTACGGCCCGTCAGCTTACGCACCGAACGTGCCGCAGCCTTAGGCTTTTGTGCAGCCCTAATATTTCATTCAGCACAGCCTCAATAGCCCTGCACCTCGTATGAAGAGGCAAAGGCCCCTTACTGAGGCTGTGCTAATGTCTTTTGGTTCGACAATCAGCCTCCCAAAGACATTATAGCGCTGACGTGCCAACACCTCGCAACAGCAAATAATGTGCTGCACTGTTTCGGTCTCCATCCCGCAAAATCTGCAGATTGGATCCCCATCATACAGACATCTTGCTTTTGAAACCAGTCGTGAATAGCCATTTCTGCTTCCTCGTTTTTGTGGTACTGGCGATCTCCCAAGTGCTGCTTTTGTTTCCCACAATCAGTTTCTTCTTTCGTGCTGTGTTGATATTCGTCACTGATGTGCTCGGCCTACCGGTGTGGCCATCAACACGGATGTCCTTTCGACCATTTTCGTACTGCATCATTTTACAGCCTTCTACATTCACTGTACGACATCACTATACAACTGTTTCAGTTGGGGGTGTACTTTAATGGCGGGGAAACTGTTTTGTGCGTGAAAACCAAATCACATTACGAACTTCTTCACTGAACCAAATTTCCAGATCCGTTGCCACGGCAGATCAACCTAATCTCCCGAGTAGCATCTGGACGACTGACTCTTGGGCTATTTTTTTTTATGTTATCTCGAAAAATCGCGCTACATCTTGCAGAAAAAATTAAATACTTGATCAACAATAATTTCACAAGATAGGGAATCCACCTTATAGATCACTCCAGCACGCCATGACAGGTAGAGTGCCTGTCATGGCGTTGGATTCTGCGGAGGGATATTTTTGAAGGAGTATGTGTCAGGAAAGTAAACATTTTTGGTTCAGAGGCAGTGGATACCTCCAATCTGTTCTCCTCAACTTTCTTGACCTTCAGTTCCTAAAGGTTTTCATTCGCAAGATCCCACCGATTGACACATTTGCTGTTTGCAGTCCTATGTGTCTTTCTATGGGAAATAGTTCCCGGTTTTATAAGGCTTTTCATGAGTTAAGACATGCTAAACCTCTGTTTCAATACGTTCTTTGATGAACGAGCAGAGAGGAAAGAAGTGTTTTGAGGCACACCTCACTTTAACCAATGCTGCTGGGTCCAGGACACGTGACTTGGAATTTTGATTTGACTCAGAACTCTCTCAGGCAAAGAGCTTAATTTGATTCACTGGGGATTAATTAATTATCTTAGAGGACAGTTTCCTTGTGTCCTTGACACTCATACGTATGCAGATAAGATATCCGAAACCAAAATGCGGAAGAAGCAAAACAGTTTAAAATTTGTTACAACTCACAAGTGTCATAAACTCTGTGGCCGCTAAACTAGCATGTTTCGGGCACTTTACACCGTCTCGATTTGCTTAAAAATACAACATTCCGGCTGGTGACTCTTCTTCCATCAACACTTCTAAGTATGAAACCTACTTGGTTGTTCCTATTAGGTGGAAATGATCACCGGAGATTGGAACTTTTGTGTTTTGAACCAGAGGTTGCCATGTGTGCTACATAGGATGTGTGTGTGTTTGTGTGTGTGTTTGTGCGTGTTTGTGTGCGTGCGTGCGTGTTTGTGTGTGTGCATACGTGTTTGTGCGTGTGCGTGCGTGTTTGTGTCATGTGCGTGCGTGTGTTTGTGTGTGCGTTTGTGTTTGTGTGTGTATGCGTGCGTGTTTGTGTGTTTGCGTGTGCATGTGTGTGTGTGTGTGGCGTGTGCGTGTTTATGTGTGCGTTTGGCGTGTGCGTGTTTGTGTGTGTGTGTGTTAGGCGTGTGCGTGTTTGTGTGTGCGTTTGTGTTTGTGTGTGTGTGTGCGTTTGGCGTGTGCGTGTTTGTGTGTGTGTGTGTGTTTGGCGTTTGCGTGTTTGTGTGTGCGTTTGTGTTTGTGTGTGTGTGTGTGTGTGTTTGGCGTGTGCGTGTTTGTGTGTGTGTGTGTGTGCGTGTGTGTGTATTTATATATATATATATATATATGTGTGTGTGTGTGTGTGTGTGTGTGTGTGTGTTTGTGTCTGTTTCATCACAGTTCGGCCTTGTGCAGCCTTTGATGTTATGATCTATGTAAAGCTTTGCAGTCTGATTTATTCCTCTCGTGAAGAATATTTGCTGCTATTATTTCAAAACATTTCTGTCAGCTACTTAACCATTCAATGCCGAACGCATTCCACCATCCGGTCATGAGGGCGTTTCAAGTTATTATAAATTGAAAACCCCCCAACCCTGAGCAGAAGCCATAATTTAAGTCCCTGCGTCATTGAAACTTTAAGCCTTTGAAGTGCTTTGGTTAATAAACGTGCTGCCTGTCTTGAATACTCTCTACGTTGTTGCCATTGTTTTGTGTTGTTTCATTCAATGAATGCGAAAAGTGGTAACGATTTCCTTTTACAACCGTAATCTGTTTTTTTAAAAAGAAGTTTTACAGTAAGAAATGTATTATTACACATTTATCACATGTACTGAGCCAGAAGTTTTCCAGGATAGTGTACTCTGACCAAATCTTTATAAAATAGGCTATAACAGCTTTACTTAAAAATGGAAAAAAAAAATTGTTAAAATTCTTTTCTTTGAAGACGACTTGCGTCTGCGTGAAATTGATATTCTATCGATTCGTTGCAGAATGTTTGCTGTTGTTTCCCGTTTGATGTGCTGTTTATACTTACAAAAACGTAATCAGAACTAACTTTGAAGTGATTCTTCCCCCCCCCCACCCCCCTGTGTTTCAGTAACAATACAACCAATACTTGTCCGTCAAAAGCTACTACCTATTTAAATGCGTACATGCAGCTGCTCTGCAAGCTCTTAGGTACACAGCTGTGTTTGGCGGACAAGTATTGGTTTTTTTTACACGCGTACACAGAACAGCGAAAAGCGAATATTAACTTCGCCGTATCCGTCTGTCCTTTCGTCCCTCCGTCCGCATGGATCAACTCCGCTCCCACTGGACGGATTAAAAAAAAATTGATTTGAGCATTTTTGAATATCAGTCGAGAAACCTCAAGTTTCATTAAATCTGACAAGAATGATGGGCACTGTGCATGTAGTTCTACGTGCATTTTTTAATAATATCTCGCTCAGTTCTTCTTAGAAAGAGAAATATTTCATTCAAAGTTGTAGAAAAAATCAAAACACATTTTATGTTCAATAGTATTTTCCGGAAATCGCCCCGTTTTTGAGAGAAAGTGAAAAAATACTGTAGAGATGGTACAATCGGACAGGCCACAGAAGACAATATGGTGCATATGCATTGCATAATGGGTAATTAAGGCTACAAACTCACTCTCAGTATATGTAATATTTATTGTTTTTACACTGCAACAATGGTTACAACAACGTGCCGCATTGTTACATAGTACGTACATTGCCTACCTTGTATTAAACAACGTACTTTTCAGGCCAATAGTTGTAATGTTAGAAGGTTACTTTACATCAAGTATGTGTATGTCGGATTCGAAAAGTGAATATCAACCAGATAGTATTACACATTAGACACGTTAAAACGAATGCTCTCGTCTAAACGTCTTGAGAAATTAACCTTTTAAAGACGAAACGTATCTGTGTTATACAAGGACTCATTCCGTACCGCGCTGTAAAGACTCTCCACTTCGGTTATAGAAACCAGCCTTTTAAGGTTCCGTAAAGCAAGATTTGCTGTTTGTTCCGAGATCCGTAAACAACACACAAAATTCCATGTGATCACTATGTAGAATTTTTGGATGTGAAACCTGGTGGTACGTAAAGTTACCGGTAGGCTTTAAAAGGTTAATGTAAAAAACGATAAAATGACCCTTTTACAGGCACGGTGTGGCCCACAAGGTGGGTAGAGGTATAGCTCTACTCTTCCATGACCGCGGCACTAGAAAGGGGTGAGTGGTCAGCAGCACGCCCCGGCCGCACTTTGCCCCCTGGAAAGACCCGGTACCCATTTTACAGGAGGCTGGGTGGGCCCCAGGGCCAGTCTGGACAGGCAGAAAATCTCGTCCCCACCGCGATTCGATTTCGGACCGTCCAGCCCATAGCCCAGTCGCTATACCGACTGAGCTACCCGGCCCATAAAAGGTTAATGTACCAAGATTTATTTGCGAATAGAGGCTCAGCCGCGACCTAAATGAGATTTCCGCTCGCCTGGGATGTTAGGCAGCGTGGCCTTCCATCTTCTGTAACTAGCAGGGCTCTGCCTTCCCAAGTAAAGATACGTTACAGGAAGTTTGGCTACGTCACTTGTGTCGTACTACGTAAATAAGAAAACTGCTTAACGCTCTCAGGCGGGGAAGCTATCTGTTATTGGGAGTTTGTAACTTTCGTTTCAGCAAATTTAAAGCGCGGATTAGAGTCGTGCAGTTATGTGCGTCTAAATATTTACGGTCTTCGGCGTGGTGCAAACAAATTTATTCCGTGCAAACAAATTTTCCAATCAAACTGTTTGTCTGTTTGTCTGTTGACCTCACCATGTGCTTGCAGACGTCTTATGAACTGGCTGAAATTGAATCGAATTAGGTGGATAACAAACATATCATCGGACACACAAACTTAACGACTGTCTGTACACGTGCTATTCGATACGCCCTTGAATGACGAAGGAAACAAAACGACTGTTTTAACTTCATGGGTTCATCCCGTGGCTTTTCGCCTTCAGAGTTACCGTTAAACAGCCAACCAACTACGTGAAGCAGTGTCCTTCCAGTGCTAGTCAAGAAGATCAGAGCATTTTGTGGAAACCGAAGGCTCATTACCGCATTCACACTGCCCCCCCCCCCCAACTGACCGCGGATTGCGGATGTAGGAGGAACGGCCTCCAGGTATGGAGAGTAGTGTGAATATATGAAATAACCAGTAGCGTACAGGCGACAAGGGGTTGTCTTCCTTCCTGGGGTTTGGGCGAGATGCTTAACACTCCTCACCGTAAAAAGAATTACGGTATTGCGAAATATTTCACTAGGACTCAGCCTGATAAATAGCAATAGAAAGTAAACGTTGTGCTTCGAAAATAAAGAATCGTATTTGTCCGCTATTTATTAGTATTTTTAAGCGCTTTTTTTTTTATCGTACAGTTTACAGCGTGCAATGTTCATGTTTTCAGCATGGCGTTTCTCTGCTCTTGTACCACCCCCCCCCCCACGCCCATGTTGACCATTGTTAGCTTACAAATAACATTCAACCCCTAAAGGCCTTGTAGCTACTTTGTGTTCCTCCAGGCGTAAGGCTAAATACTCTATATTTTGTCCAAAAGGTACAATGGGTCCTTCATGGTTCTTAACAGTAAGTGACCGTACTTCGCTGTACTAATTAAGCTATTTGTATCTATACTGGACTCTTTGTGGGCTACGAATTGCAATATTATGTATTATGCAGATTACTTTTTTTTTACGCGCGTTCGCAAAATTGTGAAAAAAACGACTCATATCCTCGTCATCCCTGTCTGTCTTGTCTGTCTGTCCGTCTGTCCATCCGCGTAAAACAACTCGGCTCTTACTGGGAAGGATTTATCTCTCTGTCTGTCTGTCTGTCTGTCCGTCCGCGTGATACAACTCGGCTCTTTCTGGACGGATTTGAATGTATTTTGAAATTTGAAGATTTTTTGAAAATCTCTTGAGAAAATTCAAGTTTTATTATTATGTAACAAACACAATGGGCAGTTTACATACAGACGTAAGTGTATATATATATATATATATA
>Ga0131853_10019064_pt1 | contig 12484 bp, 4 predicted proteins | sample TergutLab28metaG_FD_92764 | JGI IMG/M metagenome (GOLD analysis project Ga0131853, IMG submission 92764) | Labiotermes labralis P1 segment gut microbial communities from Petit-Saut dam, French Guiana - Lab288 P1 (version 2) (version 2) | ecosystem: Host-associated > Arthropoda: Insects >...
CCGCTTGCAGTATAAATAAATATTCCGGACATTTGCTTGCCGTCTGATTCCTCTGCACAGTAGATGCGCTCGTTTAGCGATGCAATGCTGTACCCGCATTCAAAACTCAACTGTTTAATTAATATATGAGCCAACGTGTGTAACATAATAAATTTGGGTGTAATCATACGCGGATGGTTTTGTGCGATGAATGAAGCCGCATAACTTTCATTAATCCGACTTGCTCTCTCCGCAATTTTCGGGTTGGATGATATCCAAGTGTCAATCTCTGATTGGTTGAACTCTACAAAGATTCCCTCGCCACGAACTTCATAAGCAGGATACCATCGTGTTTCTGGCTCTTTTACATAAACAAATCCATTATCGTTTTTGCTTGTTACAGGATCGATACGCGAAAATCCTATTAACGCATTAACAACCCTAACCTTATCGATGAGTGAAACGGATTTGATATGAGGGATACCGTATAAGCTGCCGTCTAAACCTTCACGAGAAAAATCCCCCAGTATACCCGGCGGGGCAGATACTTCACCATTTAGAGCCTCATATTCTTCGGCACGGTATTTTACGCTTGTGACATCTATTTCGGAATCCATATTTTCGATCCATTTTCGTGTAAGGATTCTCTCAACATCGTTTTTCGCCACGCCTATCTCGGAGGCGATTTTTTCTGCCCACTTTGGTAGCCGCTTCTTGATAGTGTCAGCTCTATCTTCAGATTCTTCATCTTCAATTATAGCTATACAGTCGGAAAAGGCTTTACTTTTTTCAATTTTACCGTTTAGTTTATCGGCATATGGAGGTATTACCAACGAACTATATATCAAAGGAAAATAGACTGATGATGCTCCGCGCTGTACTGTTCTTGGATGAAGAATACATTTCTCTTTTTTATTTTTGTGCGGATGCCCACCTTCACAACGAAAATCATCGGATTGGGCTTCCGTGTCAAGCCGCTCGAATACGGTTACGCCATTTTTTATTTCAAACGCACCCTTGAGCGTTGTTGCCGCACCACACGAGCAAGTGACACTCAATCCTTCCAATCCTTCTGTGCCGGATGCACCTGTCTTGAACTTCAATGATGGATTACTGCATATTGGTTTTCCGCTTTGCCTGTGAACCCATTTCACCCAAGGAAAATCGTTTATATGCCCATCCTCACATACGGTTACAATACGTGCAACAACCAAATCTTGCGTACAATCCACGCATTGCATATGTTTTGCCATATGCTCATCTGTTTCGAGCTTTCTGCCCTTTGCTTTTCTTCTGTAATCGGCTACCCATTTTGCAATCGGCTGAAAGGCACGGCATTTTGGGCAAAAATACCATTCGGGAAATCTTGAATATGTTATTTTAGTGGGAACGGCAAAATAATCAACGCCGAGGGCTTTTGCGAAACGGTCATCATGTATCTTTGCCGAATCACTCCAATATTCAGGCGCAGCGGTTACAAGCGTCTGGTCGGGAAAATCGACCATAGCCCCAACACCGTACTGCAAGACAGCTTGCGCCGCCCTGACCGAATGAGTCACGCGATTAAGTTCAACTTTTTGTTTTATCGATGCTTTCATCACTCAGTCCTCCCAAATTACAATCTCGCCGTTTACTTGTGAGTCTACATTTCTCATTGAAGTCATCGTTTCGTGTGCAACATCATTTCCGGCTGAATTATACTGTTTAAGCAATCTCTTTGCTCCGGAACCTGGCGGAGAAACCATGAAACTCCGACCAAAATGATATGACAACGGCGCATCACCTGCGTTATTACAATCGTCAACCGCTTTTTGCCATTCATTAAAAAACAACTCCATTTCTGTTCGCACATCGACAATATCATCTTTCATTCCGTTATCGGCGCGTGCATTGATGCTTTGGATGCGATCAACTATAAAGTTCTCAATCTCTGCAACAATGTCGGAGTGGTATTCTTTGTCAAAGTGTATAGCGTCCCTATCACCGCTGAGTCCTGCGCGTTGCCGGAGTATCGCCGTGAGGACGGCATGTAAAGCCCTTTCTCGTGCAGGCTTTGAAAATGGTGTAGCTCCGGTGGGTTCTACAAATCTGTAAAATGATTCGTGATATGCCTTGAATCTTTCGTAATGGGAACGGTCGCGGCTCTTGGTGGCATCGTATTGTACAAAGGCAACACCGGGGAAAGAACGTCCGACACGGCTGGAAGCTTGAATATATTCACTTGTCAGTTTTGGTTGTCCAACCATAAGCATTACATTCAGTCGGGCAACGTCTATACCAACGGAAATCATATTTGTCGCAAGCAGGACATTCGAGGCATATCGTTTATCTTGAATATTCCTCTTGGAATATTCAAGTTTCTCAAGTTTGTCTAAGGTTTCATTTAACTCTGTGGTTGTAACACGACTGGTTAACTCATCAGAACCGACAATAAGCCGCCGTGGTGTAAACATTCTATTGGCTGTACGAATAATAAAATCTTTAATGTCATCGTCTACAAGCGTTGAAGCTTTGCCGAGGTCTTTTAGGCTGTTAAAATATGCCGTGAGCGTCCACAATTTATCTTTCACTTCGTCCGGCAAATCCATCGTATACAGTTTTTGAAGGAGTGCCGTCATTGCGCGAATTTCTGTCATGGCTTTGGTTTTCCCGGCCGGCATGATACCAACATAAATACGTCCAAAAACGCCGTCTTTATATGATACTTCTGCTTCGCGGGCAAAAAATGAATTTTCGGCATCCAATCCGGGAGCGGGGAACTGTACGACTTCGCGGTTATACAAAACCGAACATTGTTCTTTTGCGCGGCGAATGGTAGCTGTGGACGCTATGATTTTCGGAGCGATACCTTTTTGCCCGCATATAGCGTCTATGGCGGTTTCGTATAGGCCAACCATTGTTCCAAGCGCTCCAGAAATAAGATGCAATTCATCTTGGATAATCAATTCTGGTGCGCGGTTTTTGCTTCCGACACCAAAGTAAGCACCGACTCTGCCATCCCACGGCATCATGGCGAACTTGTCCACCGTTCCGAACAACAGTGTCGGTGGGTTGACGTACAATTCGTCATCAATTATTTGTATTGGCAACTCCTTTGTGAAATCACAATCTTCTTGAGGACAAAACATATAAAAATGCTTTCCTTTCATTGCATATCCCCATTTGCCGACCAGTTTTTTATCTTTATCATCTTTTACGAGTTTAGTTCCGCACCAAGGGCATTTAAGCACTTGGAATTTATTGTTCCTGTCTTTTTCGTTTCTCACATAGTAATGCTCACGAACAGCGAGAAGTTTGTCCAGATGATATTTTGCCTTATCATTCGTGTTGGGGATATGTGAGCCGCCTATCCACAATCCGATTGTAATAGATTCTTTGCCCAAAGAGTATTTAGGGTATTTATGCCGTTTTGCTTCGCTGTCTTGCCGTATAAATTCACACGCACAAATTAACGTAGCCGCACGGGTAAACTGTTGCGCGGCCAGCAAGCGCAGTGTATAACGCATTATCACCGCCGTTCCGTGGGATTCTTTCGGGTGCGCCAACTTGCGGTAAAATATCGCAAATGCGGTTAACCCTAAATATGCTTCGGTTTTACCGCCGCCTGTCGGAAACCAAATTAAATCGACAATACTTCGCTCCGGCGAAATATCATCAACCACGGAATTAATATCCATCAGTAGGAAAGCAATTTGGAACGGACGCCATTTGGCATCACCGTCATCCGCATTTCTGTAATCCATGCTTTGCAATAATTCCGAAATACGCTCATCTTCGGGATAGCGGTCTTTGTCTGAAGTTTGTTGTTGCATCCGTAAATGAACCCTCTGCATGAACATCGCCCTGTTCGCAAGCAAAAAAGCCGAATACGCAGTGTCATTGCTACCAAGGGTTTCAATGCCGGCGTACATTCGTTCATAAGCATTTTTGCACTCAGCTATGTTTTTTGTTGCCGCGGAGCAGAATCGATCATCAAGTGTTTTTGCCGTATCTTCAAGTGCATCAACCCAAGATTTATACAAATCCACGAGCCCGGTTAATGCGGAGAGTTTTTGAGGCTTGTCGGAGTCTTCCAAATCGGAAAGCCTTTTCATCGACAGGTCAGATTCGGAAACCAAATCGTTTTCCGGCAAATTGAAACTCATTGGAGGCACTTCGGATTTTGGGAAAAAATCACTCCACATGCTTCCGCAGCCTGTGGAATCAATATCCCAATCGGCAGACACTCCAAGACCTGTGGCATATATTTTCTTTTTTCTGTAGAGCAATTCCAGTGACCGTTCCTCTTCGTCCATTTCACTATAATCCGGATTTGGATTGTTTTCAATAAACCTAAACTTATTTCTCTCGGTAGAAATGTTCAATACCGGCTGGAAAATGCAGTGGTGAGCCTTTGCGGGTGTTTCCACGATATCATTTACAAACATTATGGTAACAGACCAAAGCCCTTCCGATATTTTTGTCCGAAGAGCGGTTATCTTTGCCGTGGTTTGACCATTATCCCAATCACTTTCCACATAATCTCGTTGTGAAAAATCAAGGTTAAATGCTCTATCATTATGAGGAATGCGGACATATCCGTTTCTACAAAAGTCAACAAAGCGATATGCGACTTGCTTCAAAATAAAATATTCATTTTCCGGGATTGTATCCTTTTCAAATATGCCCCGAACTTCTTTCATCGTAACTGCAGACATTAGCCTAAGTGCCATAATCTCCTTGTCAAAAGACATAATATGCGCCAACTCCGGCGGCACTTCATATTTGTCTGGAGCATCAGGCGCATATGGCACCATACAGTCGGGAACTTTGGCTTTTCGATATGTGGCAAAGGATACATTACCGTTTACCTCGGTTGTGTTACCTTCAACAATAAAAGTTAACCCCATAGACGACGGCATATACTGCGTGGAAAGACCTATTTCTTCGTCTAAATTTTCATCTGCGGTTTCATCATACTCTTGGCTACGCCCCAATTTGATCGCCGGTTCTGCGGTTTCGCTGTCGGCAGTTAATATCTCTGCCGTCTCGACTTCCTCATCAAAATCGACATCTTCGCCTTTTTTTGAGTTTTCATCATTATCATGGTTAAACTGGTTTCCTTGGGGATAAAGGATGCCTACGGAGTAACGACTAAGCGGAGTGCTTGAAATCAACTCGTTTTCTGCATTTGGAATAGAAAACTCCGAGCCGGGCCCAAGCAACTCTGCTTTTATTAGATTGATGTATTCCTCACGGGCAATAATCATTTGCTCTCTTATTTCACCGCTATTCATATGGCTACCTCCGCTTCGGTCAATGGTTTGTTAACAATATTTACAGGTGCGAAAAACGGCTCGTCAAGAACGGTAGCACTTTCCAGTTCAAATGATTCCGCCAGCTTTTCAATGTTTTCATACACAGACTCAAGTATACTTCCTTTCGGCGGGGTGTTGCCACTTAACTTGTCCGTTATCGCTTTACCGATGAGTCTGAGGATTTCTTTTCGCTGTCGCCTAACAATGCGACAGGCTTCAAAATAGGCACTCGTGTCCTTCAGCAGATAAGGGTCACCTGTCAGAGTTGCTATAAATTCCAAGGTTTTTTCGTCTCTTGGTCCCACAATATGGCTTTCCTCAATCAACCAATGACGTATTGAAGCCTCTTGAATTGAACTCCCAAGTTCTCTTAGCTTTGCTGCAATGGCTCTGTGGGTCAGTTGGTTTACATCTCTGTACTCGCGCAAAGCTTCTTTCCAATAAAAAGCCTTTTCAGTAGCTTCTGCAACGTCCTTGGTCAGCCTGTCGCCGGAAAGCAATCCCTCATATATGTAATCCACCATATTTCGGGTATAGTCATCTCTTTTTGCAAAAATAAGAACATCTCCGGCAACTAATTTATCAGGTGTGGTTTCCGCAATTTCGCCTTTCGATGAATCAAAAATAACGGCGGTGTAGTATCTGGAAAATAAAATTTGTTCCCCGCTTGTAAACCTTCCCACTGTCAATACTTCGGATGTGGGGGTGTTCGCGGATGTGAACATTCCTGTTACGACCTTTTTTATGTCAAAAATACTTATGCTATCAATATAATGCTCAAAATCTGTTTCGTTTTCAGTATAGGCATCCAAGATATCGACTTCGGGAGTTGTATCTTGAATGTCAACACTACCATCGTTTATATCCTCCTCGGCAACCCGACTGCGAATGTTTAACTTCATCTCAAATGCCATTGCTTTTTTGCGTTTGTGATTAAACATTCGGTATTCGCAATCATACAGAAGAACGACTATATCTTCAGCCGCACGACATTTTAGAGAACTAAACCGTTTGCCTGTGATATCTCCAACAGCGATGATTTCTTCGTATCCAGCATTTGAGTCAAAGCGGTTTGCTGTCACTATTGTCGCTCTGCTTTGGATAATTTCTTCGTTTGCCAAAAGAATATCAACGTAATAGGCTTTTGGAACAACAACAGCAAATCGTTTCTGTGAGTCTGATTTTAGACGGTTGAGCAAAGCATCGTGCTTTGGGCAATGCTCTGCCATCAACTTGTAGACACGCTCAATTATTTCAGCGACATAGGCGCAGGTGTACTGCATATTTCCTGAAGCTTCCGCCAAGTTCCACAATTCATTTATTCTATCTGCAGGAGAAACGATGCCAACACTCAGTTCTCCGGAAGCAACTGCATCTTCCAAGGTGCGTAAAGGGAACACGGCGGTCGATAGTAGATTCAAAAGGGAATATGCCGATATAATAAAATTACGCTTTATTTCTTCGTTCAAACTCGACCGTTTAATTTCATATAACGCTTCTTTCGCTTTTTTCATATCTAGCCATGAGCAACCGCCACTTACGCTTATTGCCGTTACACTATTGTTTAGGATATTATCAATCTGTCGGTCAAGCTCAGATGTTAAAATATTACGTTCTGCCATGGGGAGGGAATTGCTTAACAAGAACTCTTTTGTACAAGCAAATACAGCGGCATCAGGTTGTGCTTCCACTATGCCTTCAGCACCTTCAAAATCAATATCCGTGACAATGTGGGTAAATTTTAATGATTTGCGCCCAAGAATATCCGTTAACTCACTGTCGTCATTTTTGGTTATGCTTGCTCCGACAACAACCAAACCAACCGTTGGGTTGTTGCGCTTATCAAGAACCAAGTTTCGAGCTGTTGAAACTTTACCGACTATTTTTAAGGTTGGCTCTGTTTTCGCAGGATTGTTTCCATACCTATATTCTTCTTCGTTTTCCGTAAAGTAGGATGCGGCAGCAACATCAAGTAATCCTATGGTCTTTCCGTCGCCGTATTTGAATTCCACGCCTTTGGTAATTCGTTCAGAGGATTCTTTATCAGTAATAATAACCGCAGAAACCCCGGTCACGCTTGGAACTTCCGATATAGGGATACCAAAAATATACGAAATGAAGTCGGCTCGGCCGTCTTTTGACTTCTTTATCCCTCTCCCGTCGGTTGTTTTTGCATTACCCAAATACGGTCTTACCTTTCCCTTGCCGGTTTCGTATAAAACATAACGAACAGATGGGCCGTTTCTCCCACGCCCGTCCTGATGTAACTTCATGTACCGCTTGCCATCAACTACTTCAAAGCCAAGCCAGCGATACCTCTCGTTTTTATAAAGTATTTTTGCTCCTTCGGTTAGCGTTGCGATAATTTCGTCGGCACTTGTTTCATCAAGGTGTATACATCCCAATGCCGCTGCAATAAATGAAACAATGTCAAAGCAAATCGAACCCGTGTGCAAAGCGATACTTACGGAGCGGTTTTCGCCGGATAATTTTGATGAAAGAAAATCGGCATAATTTTTGACAATTTGTTCTCTTGAAATGAGAGCATCTTCGAAATAAACATCGCAACGATCGGCTAAATTTGTCAACACATTAGTATTTGTCATGGCTAAACGCCTCCGTTGTCATCGCCGGATAGGATGTACAAACATTCGTTAATAAATCGAGCCATTTCTTCAATAGTCGGTATAGTCACCGAATTTCCTAATTGCTTGTATTTCTGAATATTTGGCATTCCGTCAGGGAATGAAAATTTATCGTCACCGTTTTCATCAATAAACGCATAGCTAACGAATCCCTGTAGTTTGCCCCATTCGGTCGGAGTCATCATACGGATTCCCTTATCGTTTAAGGGTGTTTTTTTCCCGATAATTTCAAGCCCTGCAATTCCTTCGCGTGGGTCAAAGATCAGATTACGCTCCTTTCCTGAGCCGCCTGTTGCAAGCAGAGTATTGGCGATGGGATTTTTGATTCCCTGCTCATTGACCACGCGATAGCCGAACCCATAGCCTTTGTTTTCTTGCCGCTCTCGATGCTTGACCAATGTATCAAGATATCCCGACGCCATATAATATTTAGGCTCGACATTATTTTCAAGCACATCGTTGAGGTCTGTGTACAACCTTTCTGCACGCTCCATCGGTAGTTCCGTCGGCAATAACGCAAGTCGATTAGGAGAAAATCTTTCACGGTCAAATCCAATAATATATGTCCTCGGACGATTTTGCGGCACACCAAAATCACGGGAATTTCTAATGAAATTTTTTGGATTGTACCGCAATTCTCCTTCAGAAGAGAGATCTACACCTATAATTTTATATTGGAGTTCTGTCTCCAACACATATATTATTCGCCGAAAGGTGTTACCTTTATCGTGCGTCACCAAATGGTCTACATTTTCCAAAAAGAAAGTACAGGGACGGGTGCGCCTGATAATTTCAGCAATATGAAAAAATACTTTTCCTTTTTCTTCACAGTTAAAACCCGCTTCGAGTCCTACGCGACTGAATGTTTGGCAGGGAAATCCAGCGAGTAATATTTCGTATGAAGTTTGTTCCGCCTTGACTTTGAATTCTTCGGTCATTATATCGTTATTTGGGTTTACGCCAAAAATATGCTCATATGTACGGCAGGCGTGTTTGTCTATCTCCGCAGACAATACGTTTTGGAAGTTGCCAGTACGTTCAAAGCCACGCCGAATACCTCCGATGCCAGCACATAAATCTATGGTTCTGAATGGAGCAAATGGAGTATCTCGTAAATATGATTCAATTTCATCCACACAGCTCGCAACATTGGTTTCAATTTGTTTGCCCCAAAACCTAAAGACAGTCCATCCATCATCTTGTAATTTGTTGGTTACGACTATATCGCGTGTAATTGTTTTTTCTATTTTCGGAATCCAAAAGTCCCGGTTGCTCTTGATTTCATTTTTCGTCTGCTGCCAGTTGTACCCATGCCAAAATTCACTATCGCAGAATATGGCTACCTTTCTGGCAATAAATACAAAATCGGGTTTGCCTAATACAGATTTATCATTTCGAGTGAAGGAGGTTAATCCGCGACGAATTAATTCGTCACAAAAAACGTTTTCAAGTTTTGTATCGGCATAGCGCACACGACTCATATTGTAGCTGGTTTGTTCTTTTGTTTTACGAGCCATGCATATCGCTCCCCTTGTAAAAATATTTTGCTGATTATTTCCAGTATCCCATATGGCAATAGTGCATAACCTGTCTCACACAATCTTTTCGACCTGGCACGGTTTCGCCGTTGCCAGCTTTTGGGGCATCGTCCCTTCAAGCTCAATCAAAAAAATCGGCTCGACAAGGGTTATGCACTATTGCCATATAGTATTTTATCATAAGATGACGAAATTTTCAATGAATTTTGCAATAAACCGAAATATTGTTCGCTTAAAATCAAAACGCATTGAATACGCATTTGTGCGTATTGTGCGTACTATACGCGCAGGAATATATTTCCTGATGCAAGGATAATTCAAGTCTTCAACAATATGCAAACCCAACGAAGTGGACGCACAGAAAAAAGTACAGTTCTATACTTATACTTATGGGCAGAGAAAAAGGTGTGGTTATAAAGATAGGTCTCAAGAAATGGATATGGTAAATTCTGTGCAACACGATTGCGGCGGATATACCCATTTAGCTTCAAGCCTAAATGATTTACCGGCAGGAAGAAAAACAGGCACAACCACCAAGTGTAGCATCAACTTTCCCGATATATTCTCATGCCGTATCGACATGATGGGTTTTCAGCCCAATTACTGCATCGAATTCTGCACCTTTTTCGATGTCACAACCATGTGGCAAGCAATGCATGCCTATACACACTATCGCGCGTATAGGCATGCTTGCTTGCTGTGGCGCTGCCCCAGACCCCGTGGATCGCCCCCGCGTTGCGGGGACGGCTACGCGGCACGCCGCTATTTAATTGACGTACCCGTAGGTGTACGGAATGTTTCGGGCGTGCGGTTGGCGTAATCTTAGGCATCACCCATCACTTAATTCTCATCAGCCCGGTTATGATTTGATTGGCAGCCTCCCACATTTTATCGGTTTGCTGCAGCAAATCTTGGATAGCCGCTTGATACGGCGAATTAATCTCCTCGGCACGCCTTGCATACTGCTTCAAATTATTTTCGTATCGCCGCAGCAGAGAAACCATCTCTCGTACAGGTGCATGGTCGATATTAACGCAATAACCATGTATGGCCATACGCCGAATGTACGCGCTCAAGCTGACAATGCCGGAATCAGCCATGCGCTGACGGATGAGAGCCGCTTCTTCCTCGGCCGCCATGAAGTGGAAAAGTAAGTTACGCTTATTTTTGGATTGTTTTGCAGGCGGTTGGGTTGATTGGGTTTTCTTTCTTAACATTTGAATGCCCTCGCTTTCAAAACTTGGAATAATACCGTCGTGTTTTCCGACGGAAAAACTTATTAGAGGTCAGGCTGCAGTCGTATTTTACGACGCCGGCATCTTAGCAGGTGGTGCTTCAGAAGTACCGAAACGGTACTTCTGAATTCCGTCACGTTTCGTTACTGAATTATTGCATTGGCCGCCTCCGCCGCCAGCCGTGCCTTTTTCCTTTCGTTAGATTGCCGTGTCTTCTCACGATGGTACGCACGATTCGCCGCCAGCTTTTCCTCCGCCAAACGGTCAGCCTCGACTTGTTCCGGCGTTCGCATATCGGGAACGTCAAACTGTCCGATATATTTAAGATAGACTTCAACGTGCTGAGTGCGCGCTCCCCGTGGTCTGCCGCCAACCCCGGTGTTGCCCTCCGACCATTCGCACTCATGTACAACCACCCTGTCGATAAATTCATGCATCATCGCCGTGGTCAGTTCCTCGAAGTTGGTGTAGCGGTGTACAATTTCGATAAACTTGTCAGCCCGAACGCTGTCAGCGTTGAAAGCATCAAGCTCAAGCTGCATGACTGTGTTTTTATCGTGCAGGGCAGAACGCTCTTGCTGATAGCTCTCCACCATTTGGTCGAAGATACCTTGCTCAATTTTACCAAGTGCCTTGTCCTCGTAAAGCGATTTATAGATACGGTCAATCTCCGCAAGCCGTTTGTTGTTTTTGGCAATCTGCTTTTGGTAAGCCTTTGCCGTCTCCCCCTGCTTGATGATAGAGGATTCACGGATGCGCTCCACAAACGCCTGCTCATGCTGACGGACGTACCCCACCGTTGTTTTGATTACATCAAGAATAATACTGCGTGCCGCATCCGTGCTGATATGATGCGGAGAGCATTTTGTGTTAAACTTGGAATTACTCAGCTTAAAAGTTGAACAGCAATACACATCCGTCAGCTTTTTGTGCGTTGGCTTAGACATTTGTGCCTTGCGGTGGTTGTATAACTTCTGATGACAATCAGCACACCACAGCAGACCCGTCAGCGGATTAGCTTCACCGAGGGTATCAATACGGCGCGGGGTTTCCCGAAGTTTTTGTACCATATCAAACACCTCTTGTGATATAATGGCTTCGTGAGTGTTTTCGAATATCGCCCATTCCTCCTGTGGGTTTTGTTTCTGCTTCTTGCTTTTGAAATTTGTTGATGATGTTCGGAAGTTTACCGTATGCCCGCAGTATTCAAGTTTGCGCAAAATATGTGCGATAGTGGCGGAAGTCCACACATAGGGCATCTCACGGTCGTAATCATTTTTGTGCCTGCCGCGCCCGCGTGAGCCGAGATAATAAGACGGACGCTCAACTTTTTCCCGCGCAAGGATACCACAGATGGTATACACGCCCATGCCGTCCATCGTCATTTGAAATATGCGTTTGACAACGGCGGCGGCCTCCGGGTCAATAAGCCAGCGGTGCTTATTTTCCGGGTCTTTGATAAAACCATATGGCGGGCTGCACGAAATGGGTTTGCCGCTTCTGCCTTTAGCTTGGATGACGGACTTTATTTTTTTCGAGGTGTCACGTGCGTACCATTCTGCCATAATTTCCCTGAAAGGCGTAAAATCATCATCGCCTTTGTCACTATCGAAATTATCGTTTATAGCAATTAGGCGCACCCCTTTATCGCGGAATAGCTCTCGATACAGCCCGACACGAAGGTAGTCCCTACCAAGACGGCTACCATCTTTAATACAGATGCAGGCCACTTCGTCGGCTTCGACCTTTTCGATTAACTTTTGCCAGCCGGGTCTGTCCCAACGGGTACC
>Ga0131853_10019065_pt1 | contig 12483 bp, 6 predicted proteins | sample TergutLab28metaG_FD_92764 | JGI IMG/M metagenome (GOLD analysis project Ga0131853, IMG submission 92764) | Labiotermes labralis P1 segment gut microbial communities from Petit-Saut dam, French Guiana - Lab288 P1 (version 2) (version 2) | ecosystem: Host-associated > Arthropoda: Insects >...
AATGATTTCATTGCGTTTTCAGTGTCCAACATACACGTGTCTCATGCTAAATCAAATACAGCAGCTTTCTTTGTCTCATATATTGAACACATTTTTTAAAATTATTATTACCAGGTAATACACATTGAACATTAAAGTTACTGATGCATACAAGCTACTCCTACCAATGTAGCTACACTGTCAGATTTCGTTAAACAACTTACGTTACATTTTAATTAATTCATAAGATTGTACCTTATTTTTATGCTATCTAGCACACCCTAACCATTAAATGTGCAGAATGGGATTAAAACCAAAAAATTAGGTTCCCTTGTGCGATAATTTGTAGGAGCAATTGAGTGTGGCTTACCTTGTAAAAGGTTCGATTGGCGAAGGCTGCTATGGGCAGGGGGAGGTCCTTTGTAATCGGTCTCAGATCCCAGTTACGGGATGGGTCTTTTCTTCCAGTGATGTTGATGGTGTCCACTCCTGCGCTCGTGCAGCTGAAGAGGTCTGACCCGGGTTTCCTGGCAGTGGAGTCTGCAGCATCGGTGTCCAGTGGTGATCTTCCTCTCAGCAGGCAGCCCTTGAGGTAGTGACTTGTGCCATGCCCCGGAGGTCGCGTAAACTTCAAGCGATCGTCAAGGGAGGCCCCAGGGACTGATGTTTATCTCACCGATCGGACACAGAGGAGGACGGTGGCTGGGGCTGAATTTACCCAGCTGGCGGGACGTTCGGGGGCTGTGCACTGCTCTCCCCGACGGCGGCCAGCGCTATACAGCTTCCATCTGCTGTGGAGAGGGTCTGCTTCTCGGTCCCTTGTGATCTACGGGCTCCTAACAAACCTGGGAGATGTTGTTGTGCGGTGTCGCTTGGGTGGCCAGCCAGAACGAACTCGCGATATGATGAAACTGTAGCTATTGTTCGACAAAGATGGTCGACAACAAGACCCCACACACGCTGACACCAATTTTTATGTAGTGTCCCAACTCGGCAGTCCCGGATTCCGCTCCGAGTATAGGTCACTGATGAGGGAGAGTGGGCCTTGTTGATTAAGAGTTATAGCTCTCGACAGTCTTCGTAGTTAAATGATGTGTAACTTTATTAAATGGTTGAATAATTACAGTTGAGTAGTAACCAAACGGTAAGCACAGGAGAAGAATCAATTTCTACGTCTCCACCCAACAGAGATGTTGAATGGACGACGATTGCCTAAACAGTCCCGCCGTTCATTAGCAGACACCAGGACTATATTAACCACTGGGCCTGCGAAGTGTCACTCACTCCTCTCTCCTCTCCTACCCTTACCATAAACACAAAAAAACATATGACACAAGGGTGAATATTCCAAACAGTCGTTACACATTCCTGGCTGTCTAGACTGGGGGGTGCAACTCATGCTCAGTGGGCCAAGAGCCACTGGATACTACACTGTTGACCATTAATCATCTTATTGTTCTCATTCAAGTTCACAACTTTTGATCCCTGCTATGGAAAATTATGTACTACAAGCTTTCTTTTCAAATATGCCACATTTGCAGTTAAACAAATATTATTTTGAGATTTATAATAAGTACAGGTTCTTTATGCGGGTCTATAAATGGACCAGGCACACATTATCATTGCACATGCTTAAACCAGATTCTAGTGATAGAGTCTTGTGATCATATCCAACAATAGGAAATAATTACAGAAGCTTGACACTTTAAAACACTAGTTCCTCTGTTTGGGTAACAATCCTACTGAAATTTGGCCACTTAGAGCTGAAATTCTAACACCAAGCTACTGTAGAGGTCTAAACAATTTCCTTTTACACACTAGCCAACAAATCAGGACACCATCTTTTGTTGAATGACAATCGTACATTCTCATTACTAAACATCTGATCTGTAACTGTAAAGTGATTTTAAAAAAATAATACTCTTCAACCATGCATTCACTTATTGAGTAGAGTCACTTTATAGTACTCACAGCTGCTTCTTTGGTTTTAAATTCAACTAGAGCACTCCCTTTCCTTTTGGTAGACACAATTAAGGCAACAGTTTCACCATACTGCAACAGAATGAATGTATTCCTGATTATAAAATGTGGACTGAAAGGGTTGATTTTAAATTTACTGCTCAATTATTAATGCATAATTCTTTAAAATTGAAAATACCACTAATGCAGAGAAAGCTCAGTATTATGATACCTTGGAAAGCATTTTGTGCAAGAGTTCACTGGTGTACCCTCCATTGTCTGGGTCATCTTTTGCTGCAGACCATCGTACTTTCAGCCTATGATGACTGGTGCCATCCTCCTTCAGCGTTCCTTTGCCCAGCCTCTCCTGTATGATTTGTTGTCGAACGTACTCCTGCTCTGTTTCAACTTGTTTTGAACCTTCCTTTCTTAACCTTTCAATCTCATCCTGCAACCACCATGAGTTTTGAGTCTAATCCAGCTATATTTTTTCACACACACACACACATATATATATATGTTAATTATTTGTGCACATTTCCTCCTCCCTGTTTTATTCACTACTTGTCAAATTTATTAAATGTTCTGTATTATCATATACACCATTCATTTTACACCCACTCCTCTGTATTAACCTGAATAATTTATAGTGTTTTGTATCAGCTTTATAGATCTTTCTGTCCATCAGATACTAACAAGGCACTAAGCTAGAATCCTCAAGATCCCGTATTAACCTCCTGTATTCATTACTATTCTTTTCATACCTCATGACTTAGTAATAGAGATTAATTGAACAGTATAAGGCCTCTGAATGTGTAATGATTTTCAAGCATATATTGCATTTCCTGTAATCCTTTGGCTTCAAGCCTTCCCTGTTTTATACAATTTATTTGCCACAACTAATTGGCGGTATTTAATTTATGTATTCAAGTTACTGCATGACTTAACATAATTCATGGACCATTCAATGCAATTTTGATATAAATCTTTATTCCAGGTGAACGCTGCCTATGATCCTGAGACTACAATAATTTCAATTATGTTTTTATAAACTCCAAAACCATATGAATATAAATTGATGAAAACAATACATACAGCAGGGGTCCACAAATTTTCACAAAATCTAGGGGCTTAATTCCACCTATGAAGCATAACATGAAGCAAGTTCTATAGTGAAAACTCATGGTTCTGTATGGAACCTGTGAATCTCACCATCACCTAGCAGCTTCGCTTGGTGCATATGAAGTAACACAGTTTTGTATGTCAGGACGAAACTTCAATGAATATGGTGAATATATCAGGCAGCACCAAACAAAATTTGGTAGACCAGGCACCCAGGACTTGTGCAGCCCTGATATAGAAGTATTTTATAATTCTGAATAGTGAAAGGACACAATGCCAGTGAAGTGTGTTTTAAATTATGAGTCTTGGCCAATCAGGTTTCAATCAGCAACTCCAAGTAATTGAACCTACAAGTAGGTTCAAATACTGCTTGGAAGCACAGTTCTCCATTACCTCGAATTCAGTACACAGAATGATTACAAACAATGTGATTACAAAAGAAAGCAGTAGTCACACAACAATTAAATATGCACTGTTGTAAAGAGCAACTCACAAAAGTCATTTTCATACCCTGTTGAACTACAGGCCAACTATTCTTCAGTAAAGGCTGTTTAGTTATTGCAGTTGCTGTTCATATTTGAACCTTCAAATTGTTCAGAGTTACAGGCATTGGTGAAGCATAAACTTTATCTTTCAGGAAGTCCCATAGGAAAATGTCAAGGGGCTTCACACCTGAATATCAGGGGCCAGGAAGTAACCACCCCCTATCAAGATTGTCACCTTACTCTGGATGTGTGGTAGCTCTCTGTCATGTTTTAGAAATATCTGGTTTGTCTTCAAGTAGCTGGGGTATTAACCACAATTCCAGCTGTCACAACAGATAAATCTGTTAACTGTTCTTTCCCTGAAGATGTGTGCAAAAACAAACATTTTGAATTGCTCTTTAAAATGGTTTGTGTTTAACTTTGTGTGCCTGTTACTTTCTTACCAATAAATGTTTGCAATCTTAGACATCATTTGTAATCACCCTGCACACTAATGAAAATACACAATGAACAATGACAATGTTTCATTGTTGTATCTTCCTGTTTTAAACAGAGCTGTATCTTAAACTTTTGTTCTTTGTTTGTATAATTATTCTTTCTTGTAATACTTCACTTACACATCATGTATGCCTATTTTGCCTGTCACGATGCTGCAGCAGGGCAGAATTCACCTGTTACCTGTAGCTTTTCTTCATCTGTTTTGGTGGCAAAATTGCGGTACTGTTTTGCAGATTCCTCCGCTCGTCGCTCCCTTGCTTCTAACTCTTCTTTCAGCTTTTGCCGCTTAGAATCAAGTTCACGATGCCGTAACTTAGCAGCTTTCTTTGCATTTAAAACCCTGTCATATGCAGCCTGGAAAAGCAAGAAAGTATAGAAGAAATCATACAACAAAAAGTAACACAGATTTCCCTCACACATATGTTTGTGGTCATAAAATACTACCATTAATTCAAGGTATCAAGTACAGGGGGCTCTGTTCTTTTCTAATATGTATCCGTATCCTATTTTTCAATACCAAATGAATGTCAGAGTTGAGAGGGTGACCCTCTTGTATCATTGGTTCAAATGTTCACAAGTAGAGTGCATATTCTTTGACTTCATCCATAGTTTTCATCAGAGACGTAAATTACATTACAATTGCTTCCTGCCACATCCTCTCCCATTTATTATCTCATCATTTAATGCTGCAGAGTCTGAGTCGCTTGCAGCATTGTTGAATAGACTTTCAATGCACATTTCACACATACAATTTTATACTGTAATTTGTAGCTTCAGATACTTTAATTTCCTCATCCTCTTAGCAGTTAGTACCAAAATTTATTTCTCTCCTGCAATGCTTTTCAACCAGTGGTAAGCAGAGTTGGTTCAGGTGATAATGCTTCTGATGTGTTGGGGACATACACCATCATCCTGACCAGCCATCCTCAGTCCCTCAAAGTTACTGCTGGGACACTAGCTTAACCCTTTAGTGCCAGAATTATATGTCCAGTGTGATGGGCAGCAGACTGGAATTTAAGTGGGGACTACATAATAAAGGCTGTGACTGGTGTTGCCTATACCAGTCATCTGACATTTTGACCATCATACTGCATGATGGGTATACCTGGCATCAGGTGCCAAATGGTTAAAATAAGCTGTGATTATCTTCCAATTCATCATTCATTTGACACCACATAATTTGAGCTACTGACATTATTAAATGAACAGTGAATAAACAAATTGATATGACACACCGTTTCCATTTATTTTTAAAGGATACACAACAGTCTGAACTTCAGTACAGTCCATACAGTAGATGACTGTACACAACACCCGGATTGCACACTTCATACAGACAGCATTGGGAAACCACACACACACACACACACACACACACACTGGCAAGATACTGAACAAGTCATATTTCATGTCCTCTACTAGGTCTGTGGTAAGAAACACGAAAAAAGAAATGTTACATTTTCTATAGATAAGAAAGGCATTTCTTCAGTCAGGAGAACAACTTACTCGAGCTGATTCATCTGTCAAGATTTCTAATGCTTTGGACAGCTGATGAAAAAGTTCTGCAGCCTTTGGATTATCTGGATTCTTGTCTGGATGGCATACCAAAGCTTTTTTACGGTAGGCTTTCTTCACCTAAAATTATTAGAATATATTCAATGTATTAGCAACAGATCGCTGTTCAACATGTGACTACTGAAAATTTGAAATTAATGTGATATACTGAAGAAACTAAAAGTTGAATCAGGGCATGCAAAGCCCTCTTAAAGCTTAGTTACTGAACACATGAATGATAAGATCTATAAGTGTCATTTATGAAGGACATACAATAGGTTTTCTAATGAGGCCCACTATGAATAATATGAGATGCCAATTCCAGCATTCTGTTTATAGAATTCTAGACACTTTGCCAGTGCTGAAATACAATACTACAACTGGAAGAGTCACGCTAGTTTACTTCACTGTAGCCATCTCTATCAGTTTTCATGTCCATATAAGTGTTAAGAGGCTACGAAAATTCTCACCACTGAATTCACAAAAATCATCAAACATCATATGATAGCAGCCTGCTTCTCTCTCACTGTTTAACCCTCTAAAGCATGGTGGTAACTAAATGTACTTCATTTTTTTATATTCAAAACCTCCGCACTTTCCTCACAAAGTGTATTTATGTGCTACATATTATTCTCAAAGTAAACTATTTCCCCACACAGCATTATACAGCTTGCTTTTGTAATGGAAACAGTACATTTTCTGTGGGGTATTAACTCAATTTTTATGCACTTTCACAAGCTTAAAACAGCTATCTTAAGGCAAGAGAGTCACACCATACTATAATGGTTGTACTATTAACAAAATAAAGGAACAACAATGGACTTGCCAATCTCACCTTAACTAGTAAATGCATTCATGGTGACCTTCAAAGGCACATAAAAAATCACTCAAATCAAAATACAGGTAAGTGGACAATGACCATCTGACTGCACAGAGCAGGAATTCCTCAGCCTCTTTAACTCCATAAAAGGTAAGGAAAAGCAATCCCATTACAGGCCCTGAGGTTTCCAGGATGTTCCACCCTGACTACAGTGTAGGCCATGCAGTACATGGACAGCCTACAGCACACAAGTCTTTAAGAGTCAGATAGTGTACAATTGATAAGTGTTATGGATCCAGCTGTGAAACTGAACTGCATTGCACTTCAGGCAAGTTCCTATGTCTGCTGACACGTCACAATAGTGCAATTTGCACCAGTTTAAAAAACGGAAATAATTTTAGATCTACTGCACAATATGTGTCATCCTTCACTTTTAACGAAGACTGCCAAACGTCTTGAACATCAGTAGTTTTAAAATCAGCCTGCTTATGTCAAAAATTACCAACTGAATATCATTTAGAAATGTGAAGGTCGGGAAATGTTATAACATATGACAACAAAGAGAATTTAAAACAGATAAGCCAAACTGCACACATCAGTCAAAGCTTAACTTTTGTTTGAAAGCTTGAAGGAAGTTTACATTACTACTGCCATTATCACAATGTCACCTCAGTTCATGATTTGACAAACAGTGCAGCACTCTAGTTTGTTATTATGTAAGCTGGCAAGTGTACCATAATTTGTGGCACTGATGGCAAAATGAAGGTGTTGTTTTGTCCTTCAGTAGGCAGGCTACTTATAAGCATTATTTTCCTGCAAGGAAAGTACAGTACAATGGGAAAACTGGCAGAAGCAAATACACATCTGAAATATATTAGAGATGCTCAGTTCGAATCTCGGATATGACACCATCTCCATTTTCATGTTTCTCCTCAGTCATCCCAAGTAAATGTAAGGCGGCTATATTGGTTAGGCTATCACTGCTTCCTTCGACGTGCTTTTAAATCAATTACTCACTGGTGTTGAATCTTTCAGCACTGTAAAATCTCAGTTATTGACGGCGTCATTAAACGACAAAGGCTCTAGTGAACCAAAAACTGATTACAGTAAAAGTGCGTTACTTACAAAACCTTATATATATATATGACATACAACGATAATTTCTTACAAATAAAATCCCACAATCACTAGGAAAACGCGCACCTGAAAGGGCTACAGCGAACTGTATACAGAATTCGAAATATATACATTACAGCGGATTACATCTGTAGTGTGACATTGTGTATTGTGGAGAATGTGTAGGGTATAAGAATAAGTCTTGCTGTTTACTCTTCTACTCCAAATATGGTTATAGAAGGTTCCTGGAAGATGTAGGCACCCATCTACTAAACTACACGAGGTCACATCCCAGAAGACCATAATCCTGACAAACACCCCCTGAGGACTTCAATGTCACAGGTTAGGAATAGGTTAGAGTTGTCCAATTCTGCTATTTTCCCCACCTAATTTCATTCACTAACCTCTTGTATGCTAGCTGTTGAAAGTACCCCAAGTAATTCATATAAGTCTAAGTCCTTGCAATTCATATTGCTTATTATTATTTTTCAATGGAAAACACAACCACTACTTAACAACGACACAACTATTGTGTCGATCAAAATTTCTTTTGTTTATTCCCTACGGCATGGATCCGCTGAAATAAATTCCCTTTTCGTTGTGATGGCGCCATATTTTAAACTATTGTGTACAAAATTTGGCTACATGCGTTGTTTAATGCGTTCTGTTCACAGAGTGCACAACAAAGTAGAAAGAGTGCACATAATGTGACAGATCGGCGCTTTCCCATTTGTGCTTCCTGGATCATTTGGCAGATGGCCATGCTATTTACTCCACTGAGTGGCAACAGACGGATTGGTCGGCCGCATAGGGCCCCAAGTTTGTTCTCTAAACACTTGTTTCTTTAAAGTTTATTACATATCTTATCGTTGTAGTGGTACAATATCATGTGATGACAGTGCCATGCTGGAATGGCAACCAAATAAAGTTTTCTACCAGAGGAATCCAGGTTTTTAAAACATAATGTAAATCTCGAGCTTTGATGCAGAAGGTCAGTGATTTTAATACAGGCCTGCCTTTCACAATATAAAGCACTCTCGCTATATCAGGTTACCCACCCCCATGCTACCCTTGCTTCCAACTCTAATCCATGCCTCCTACGCAGATTATGCCTCTTAGTGTCTCTCAGGTTAAAGCAACGAAATGCCGTCACAGAATACGGCTGGTACTTTCACGTTAGTACGTTTCCGTGTTTCGTGGGCATGCAGTGGTAAGTGGTGACGAATTTTGCTGGCTTTATGACCCATTGCCGGGACTTTAAGTTCAGTTTAGTAGAATTTTTGATAAATTCATTGGTAAACAGCTCTGCTGCCGTGGACTACTGTATGAAAGACTGATATTCCGAATGTACTTAGTGTTCGTAGGTGTAGTGCGTGTTCAATGTCCTTGACCTTAGTTGTACTATAATTTTTTTACATGTGGCGTTTGGCTTCCTATTTTTTTTTTTTGTGACAGACTAGTGGCAGAATGACAAGAGAACTTAACCCATCAAACGTCTTTTTTAACAGCTTTGTTCGAACAGTGTAATTTAAAACGCTGGATGCGATTGTATACAGGAGACATCGATAGTCATCCATTTAAGGTGAGATACGTAAATTTTTCCACTGCGTTAGGACTGATAATTCAGCAACGTTTTCGGCTGTATACAAATACGTAGGCAACACTTATAAATACAGAAAATATTTTGAAAGTTTTCCCACAACGCCACTCCGGATTGCTTCCGGAGAGAGGTCTTTTTAACTCTAAAAACGTTACATAATTTTTTAAGGAACACATTGACGCGACATTTGTGTTATGAAATGTCTTTTTGAAAACCCTGGGTTATGACGAAGTAATCAGTAACTCTGTGTACAAGATGTGAAGGCAAGAATCCTTCAAGGAATAACTGACAACTCATATTTTCATATCATACCCGAAGGAAGTGCTGAACTTCTTTAGCTTTATAAGTGATATAGTGTGCTATAAAACACTTTCGTGAGGAATAGTGAAAAGAATTTTAAACTGATATTGTGGCGATGGATTAGTAGCAGTGAGAGTACTACGGAAGTGTTTGAAAACATACAGCCACGGAAAGGAATCTGTTTTGCGGATTATACTGGCGTTGGCGTTGGTAAGTAATGTAATGCACAAATTTTTCTCTAAGAGAGAAAACTGATGAATGGTTGCGAATGATGGAAATATTATGAATACCTCATTTTAAACAAATCTTCCTGTTATTCTAAACGAACTATTGGAAGTCACCAGCATGACAACACAACCTTCACTGTCATATGTGGTAATTTTTATTAATTAGGGTATATGTTTCAATAAGGTATTCAAGAACACAGGCGTATTAATTACCAAGGTTAACATACACTTATTATTCGAGCCAGTTTGATGTATGGTTGGAAACAGTTTAATGAAAAATTTCCTACCTTCTTTTATTAATTGGGGACTGTTATTGATACATGAATGAGATAATTTCATTTCCTTCTATAAGTGGCATAAACCGCCAAGAAAGTTTTTGTCTTATATGTTGCAGTTCAACTTACGTTCCGTTCACGTAAGTATTAGCTCTTACGTAACTACGGTAAACTGTTCCGGATACCACTTTAACCGTCTGGAGACAAAAGGTCAAACGATAACGCCGAGTTCAGTAGGAGTCGACATCATCATCAAAATAATCACTCTTCGTTAAACTTTAGAACATATACATTCGCAGTCTGCGTCGTAATAGAATTATCGTCACTGTAAGTACAATATTGTTGCCTACTAGTAAATGTTCTTTTGAAACTGGTTGCTGGGTGAGCACGTTAATACTGTACGGGCGATAGACTTATGGCGATAATATTAAGCACGTTATGCCCTAGTAGATCTTCAGATTCTGTTGATGTTGTAGATTGCGGCACAGTGGCATGCACGTATCTGGAGTTCTACTTGCTAAGTACATTGCTATGGTTCATCGGTGGCTTACGAACATGTATATTTACTCGTATGTCAGTCCATAATGGATTTTGTCGCTGTGTGGTTGTTTTGTCTTTCACGGTGCGGTCAGCTGAATCCATATTTACTTACCGCACTCTGTTAGCCCTAAGATTAACTCTCTTTCAAAAAGGCTTTCCTTACAAAACTTATTCTTTTGTTCTTAGCTCATAGTACTATTTTCACGGCTTTCATGATGCCCAACAAAAATAAAAATTATCGATTTTTAGATGATATTATTTTCATGTCTTTACGTCTTTGCGCATTTGTGTCTGATGCAACTGAAGATTTTTAGGAAAGATACAAGTTTCATTAATATCTCTGTGTTTCGCTTCCTTTATATTTCGGATTGTTGTAAAAAGCGTCTAAGTTACATATATATTTCATTAATTTTACTGTCGAAAGAACAGGCATAAAATCAGCAAATTTACTTTACAGTGTACAAGGTAATATGTTAGACGGTTCCATCTAAATTTCATCATAATTATTCCGGCATTTCTTTTCAGAAACGTTTATTGTAAGAATAAACAATCTTTCTTTGTCATACAAAGTGTGTTAGAAATCCCTGAAACTAATGGTCAATGATCACGTTATGTACCACCCGCCATTTTCGAAGAAAGAGTTTACAAAGCTGAACCTTCACAGGCGAATCTTCTTGAGGACTCTAAATATGAATTTCTTACGGAAAGTAGTTTGCCCAATGCCCAAGTAAATTTCTGTGCAATTAGTAAAGATTATATTTTGATATGTCCCGCAGCACAGGCTAATTTCGAACTTTTATTAAGCTAGTTTTTAATTGCTGATTTATTTTTAACGCATTTAAATACGCCATCGTAACTCAAAGTATGTAACGTCGAATGATTTCATGATGACGATTTATGATATCGAAATGATGAGTAAAGAAGCGATGGAGGACTTGTGTGTTGTAGTATCCTAGCATTTGCCTGGAGACACCAATGGAACTGAGGAAATCCTCAGTCAGGATTCTGGATGTCCTAGTCACAAATTCAAAACAGGTATACCCGAATATAAGTCATTAGGGTTACCGGTTGAGCCAAATTGTTCGATTTGATTCTAGTGTAAAATGAAATCGTAAAATTTTGAGGTTGTCTTGTGACATGTTTTCTGCGTTCACGCTTTTCGCAATGTTTGGAGACACAGTCAGAATGCTACAAATCTTTGAATGATTAATCTTGTTCTGTTAAACCTTTTCTGTACAAACACGTTATCGCCATCCCCCAAAATTATAGGCATCGCAATATCTGAAAAATTAGTTTCTTTTCGCTTTGAACGTAAAATTCAAACCCTTTTCTTTCAATACATTTTTATGCAGTCAGTCGGCTCAGAAGTTACACACAAAAGCAATATCGTATTTTAATGTTATTCGTTCCTTACATTGCAACTGAATTTCTCATTTATAAAACCAACTTATTCACATCCAATATACAAAACAATAAATGTCATGTACATTTATACGCGTTTGGTTTTATATAGGAGCAATAATATATACTGCGTTTCCTTGTACTGTTGTTACTAGAACTTCTAAAATTACAGTCGAACTCGGTTACTTAATAACAGGGACCGAATAATTTGTGTGGTTATAAATGAGTGTTGTTATATCAGAGGAGTGTAATGTTATGTTTATGACCCCCCAAAAATGGAGGAATTGTGCACAAGCAAATATTAGTAAGTGCAAAATTACAAATTGGAAAAAGAGGTTAAGAACAGAGCTGACTGGGAGAAGTCCGTTAAGGAGGCGAACAACCACATTAAACTGTAGTTCCATCGGATAAGATGAAGGAGGATGAGAAGAAGAATGTTAGGTAAACAGTGAGGAATTAACTGGCACCACAGAACATCTGACCTTATACAGGGTGTCCCAGGAGGAATGTGCCAGACTTCGGGAGAGTGTTCCTTATGTTAAAGTATACCGATATAACCCAAAACACCTATGTCCAAAGTTGAACGGTTACAGAGATAATGGCCAGA
>Ga0131853_10019066_pt1 | contig 12483 bp, 8 predicted proteins | sample TergutLab28metaG_FD_92764 | JGI IMG/M metagenome (GOLD analysis project Ga0131853, IMG submission 92764) | Labiotermes labralis P1 segment gut microbial communities from Petit-Saut dam, French Guiana - Lab288 P1 (version 2) (version 2) | ecosystem: Host-associated > Arthropoda: Insects >...
CTGCGGTTCGTCATCCGTGTTGTGTTTATAACTGGACCCGCTAAGTGTATTCCGCGAGCAGTGTGTGGAGCAACACATGTAACAATAGTTGCTTTCTGCGGTTCGTCATCCGTGTTGTGTTTAGAAAAGACTAATAGTAAGGTAAATATGAATCATGAAACCACAACTATGGTAGTATGGATTTATGAAGGTATTTAATAGCAAAAAATAACTACATGTTTCGGCTAATAGCGGCCATCTTCAGGTTATTACAATTTTTCTCAAAGATTATCATATATATATATATATATATATATTGCGAGGTGATGCTGAGATCTCATCATCGTTACGCGTTACAATCAGTTTATTTAGTGCGAAGTCTAATGGTCAATGACTGGTAGCGTGTAAGTTTATTGGTAGGTATTGGGGGGGGGGGGTTTGGGGGCCGTGATAATAGGTTGTGTTGTCTATGGTATTCAATTGGGTTGGGGGTGCGTGGTTAGAGGGTTAGTATGTTTGACGTCTTCTGGGTTCTCTTCGGTGTTGTTTGCCTCGGTGGGTTTTTTTGGCCTCAGGTATCCATTGTGTGTGTGTGTGTGTGTGTGTGTGTTTGTTTTTGCGCGTAGCTTGGTGCACTTGGTGTATCTGTAGCTACACCAAATGTATCTGTAGCTACACCAAATGTATCTGTAGGTACACCAAATGCGCAAAGCTACGCGTCTTCCAGGTTGCTATCCAAAAATTTAAATATTAAGATATATAGAACTATAATTTTTCCTGTTGTTTTGTATGGGTGTGAAACTTGGTCGCTGATATTGCGGGAGGAAAGGAAATTGAGGGTGTTTGAGAACATGGTGTTGAGGAGAATATTTGGACCTAGGAGGGACGACGTAACGGGGGAATGGAGGAGATTGCATAACGAGGAGCTAAATGATTTGTGCACCTCACCCAATATTGTGCGGGTGATAAAATCGAAAAGAATGAGATGGGCTGGGCATGTGGCGCGTATGGGTGAGGAGAGGGGGGTGTATAGGGTCTTGATGGGGAAACCGGAGGGAAAGAGACCACTGGGGAGACCTAGGCGTATATAGGTGGTTAATATTAGGATTGATCTCTAGGAGGTGGGATGTGGATATATGGACTGGATTGGGCTGGCACAGGATAGAGACAGGTGGCGGACGCCTGTGAGTGCGGTAATGAACATTCGGGTTCCGTGAAAAGCGGGGAGTTTCTTGACTAGCTGCAAACCAGTTAGCTTATCAAGAAGGACTCTGCACCATGGAGTAAGTAAGTAAGTAAGTGTGTTAGATATAGGGTCTTGGTGGAGAAACCGGAGGGAAAGAGACCACTGGGGAGACCTAGGCGTAAATGGGTGGTTAATATTAGGATGGTTCTCTAGGAGGTGGGTTGTGGGTATATGGACTGGATTAGGCTGGCACAGGATAGAGACAGGTGGCGGTCATTTGTGAGTGCGGTAATGAACCTTCCGGTTCCGTGAAATGCGGGGAATTTCTTGACTAGCTGCAAACCAGTTAGCTTCTCAAGAAGGACTCTGCACCATGGAGTAAGCAAGTAAGTAAATACCTTTATTACCACTTTCAGAAATACGATGCTATATCTTCGCCCAGATTTTCTCTAAGGATGTAAGATCAAATTTCAGAGCAAATATTTAATTCTTTAATAACACCTACAATTATATGCATACAAATTTGGTGTCCCCTGGAAATAGAATTTCCTTCAGATGTGCAGTACATATTCATTGCAATCTATAATCAATATTAAAAACAGCACTTGCAGTGTGCGTCGAACTTCCCCCTATCTTAGTTGAATGGGAATTTCGTGGCGGGGTGCGTGCCGGGTGATGGCGACACCTGCCCACTAAACTCAGAATGTTACCCCCCGGGTCTTAGAACCTGCATCCCTACATACACTAACAAACCCACTTCAATTCTTCTCACCACGGGGGCCCTTAAATATTCTCTTTTCACAAGCACTCTACTAACCTAAAGAATGGTGAGGTGAGAGGGATGAAATCTGACATAGAATAGCATTCAGACCAGTAGGTAGTACGAATATTTTCATTGTGAGCTTCACATTTGTATCTCCCTGGCTTTATGGATTGCCTAACATTTATTTAATAATAATTGTAAGGCCAAATAAAAGAACCATTTTGGTCGCAGTTAATTGACTTCGTCAGTTCTTTTATGTCTGTAACCGATGCGGTGTTTTACAAAGTGCTCCCATTTGACAACTTTGAAGTCCTCAAGAGTTGTTTTATTCTGTAAACGAATCTGTTGTAATAACTATTAATTACTAAGGTCTCTGAAAACAAAAACATTTACAGAAGTTTTACATTCTTCTTGTAAAACCCAGAAACTCTTAACGAATTTTTACGTACATAAAAGGAACAGGTTGGAGAAAGTTTTTCGGAACTAAGATCATAAATTTAATAAAATAATAACCTAATTCTAAATACATGTTGCGTAGAATGTTTAAAATTGAAATCAGAAATAAACTGAAATATAATACATTAAATGGAGTTGACGTTTTTTGGTGTTAACGAGAGATAACAGTGCTTTGTGGGAGAATTTCCTCCAAATCAGAGGTATTAGAGATAAAGCAGTCCCGTTACAGGCCCGGAGTGACCCAGAGGGTTTCAGGAAATAAAGGTTCCCAGATTTCATGACAATGGCACAGGATGGTGGTAAGGTTGTCAGCCTTACGCACCGGCCACCTTTACCCCAAGGAAACGCTCCATAGTGCGATCGGAAGGATTTTACGTTCATAAAAAAATCCACTGACACTAGTTGGGATCGAACCAGCGACCTTCCAATTTGTAACACAACACCTTAACAATGGTACCACCGCGGTCCCAAATCAGAGATATTACACCTAGAATTAGTAGAAGGTAACTTTGTTACAGATGCACTTTTTATGTTTATGTCTATGGTTCTGTGCTTCCCTGATCTGTATTAATAATTGTCCAACGAGATGCAACACAAAGCAATCTATTTATTATTCTGCAAGTTCATTCTGCATGTTTCTGGTGTCAACCACGCCCATCATCAGGAGTACACAAAACTGTAACGTGGCCAAGCTATCTTGGCCACGCTGGAGGGAGGTAGCTGTACAAGAAATATGACCAGCAACGGAGGCTGCGGTTACAGTTTTGTGTACTACTGATGATTGGTGTGGTTGACACCCGAAACAAACAGAGTGAACTTGCAGAATAATAAATAGACTGCTTTGTGATGCATCTCGTTGGACAATTATGAATACAGATGCAGCTTATTTGTCAAGAATTTTATCCATAATGGAAAGATCGTGGTTAAAATTACTACCTGGAGACTTAACTTAAATAATTTCCTTAACGGTTGCTCTCAGTCTTTTCAGTAAATTGCAAAAATAGTGCCTTAAAATACCCTGCTGCTGCGTCCTTCCGAATGATTTCAAATTCGTAATTTGCATACAGATGATCCAGGCTTTCAAGCTATGCAGTCTCAATGTCGTTAAATAGCCAACAAGTAAGAAAGACAATTTAATAACCTGTGTTGAGGATTTATAATGTAGACGAGCGAGGAATATACGTTTTAACGTAATATTTATTCTCTGTTAATTCTCTCATTCGACTTTACTCAAAGGGTTACAGCTATCTGTAAAATGGAATTGTACAGGAAAGGGCTTATCATTTTTTCCCATTTCCGCCAGTCATAAGGTTACCCACTGTCTCAGTAGTTGCTATATACTGGCCATGATAGCGCCCAAGAAAGTGAAGGTCCCTGCAGGGCCATTTTAAAAAACAGGAACGTTGCCAACTAACAACTCAAATACCTTTAAATTGACATTGTGATTACAGTTTAACACCCGAGAAAGAGAGGAAGAAAATTTCACATTTGCGGATTTTTTTATTCTGAAGCAATATTCATTGTCCATGTCAGAGTTCCTCCAGATATGTCGAAAAAATATAACGTCTATTTGTTCAAGGGGTAGAGGGTCAGGCATTTCAAATTTGCCAATTGCTAAGATTAAATAAGGTCGATGTTAAAGACTCAAATATGATTACGGATATTGGTGGAATGATATTAATATTGGAAAACTAAATTAGTCAGTGAAGGCTGCTGCAATGTCATTTTGTCTACCACAAATCCCAGTCGAGGTCGAAATCGGGCCTTTCCGTTTATTTACGGCGACAATATTGATATTGATATATATGTTCGATCCTCCGAAACATGTGTACTTTAGGAAAATATGACAAATAAACTGATGACTTTTGAAAGAAAGATCATGAGCAAAAATATTTGGTCCTACAAGAACAGATGATGGCTACTGGAGGATTAAAACTGATCAAGAAATAAATGATATATTAAAAGGAAAAATATAATTGGGTTTATTAAAAAACAAAAATTAAATTGGTTAGGCCATGTTGAACGCATGGCTGAGGATAATATTGTGCAGAAGATTAAGAGATGGAAACCCATGTCTAAAAGACCAATTGGAAGACCTAAAACACGTTGGGAAGATGCCGTTTTGGAAGATAAAAAGAGCATAAACATAGGCAATTGGAAGAAAGTAGCACAGAATAGAGATAGTTGGAAGAAAGTGTTTAAGCAAGCCAGAGACTTATATAGGTTGTAGCGCTTTGTAAGTATACCTTCGATTGGCATTTAAGAGTAGGTTATGTTTGCTAGCAGATTCTGTTTTGGCTTTATTACTCGTAAAATGGTGACAATAGACTTGGGTTTCAGTTCTTATAATTAACTCTGAAACCATTCGTGCCCGAAAATTCCAGTTACTAATTTTACACCTCCCCCCCCCCGACACACACACACAGATAAATATTACTTATATCCAATCAATATTTTGTGTTACGTCGATAATCTGCCTTTAATTTAGTACCGAAAAAGTCCGAATTCTTGTCTGGTAGTGACAATATACAAAGAAATTCTAATTTCATTTTTGCTGCTAAGCCGCGCTTTGAATTGTAACTTATTTATTGCTGTTATACGTGTATATATTTAAGGTTTAACCTACAGTTAAATTCCAAGGGCCGTATATAACGAATTCACTTCCATACGAAGAAGAGCAACTGCTCAAAGAGAATCGGTTTTATTGTGGTTAAAAGGCGTTTCGGATTTTAAGAGACGCATCATTAACTTTCAACACGTTTTTTCTTCGGCGTCTTTTAAAGCCATTCTGCTCAGACATTTACACCCTGCAGATGGTTTGCTCATATTTCAACACTTAACATTTGCCTTTTCATCTTTCGGCCCCCAAGTCGCTGATAGAAGTAAAAAATATTCCTATTGCGTTTCGTTCTCGTGAAAAACTTATACTTACCCATCCGTTTTATGTAAATCTCATGAACAGAGAAATTTCCATTACAAGTTATTAACATTGCTCAATAAAACCCTGTTCGTAACTTGCTTTATTTTACTCAACAATTTCACGAAGTTTAAAATTCTGATATTTAAATTGAAATATAAAATAGTAGAGTTTTAAAAGCAGCTAAGGCAGGCGAACTGGAAGAGGCGAGTCACTAGATTAACGAGGTTACGAGGTGGATGAAAACGGTATTCGGGTTAGATCCCAGACAGCGGCAAAAATTGTTCCCTTCTGTGTAGAGTCAAATGATTTAATCAGCGCCGAATTCAAACATTCATCGAGCTACTCCTTTCTTCCCGAGTATATCTTAAAGTCGTTGTGAGTAATCTAAATTATTATATTTTATTATTATATTTCACATTTTTTATATGTCATTTTTGTTTTTCTTCTTCTGATGTAAATGAGGTCTCGTATTTTACAGATATTGCTAATTACATATCAAAAACACGTCTTTTGAATTACGGCCTGAAGATCGGTGTATAAAGAAGCCGAAACATGTTGTTAACTTAATTATCTTTTAATTATTTTTATGTAATAAAGCTTGTGTTAGACTGAAAATTTGTATACATTTTTAATAACATAGGGACTTAAGAAGTTAGTGTTTAAATGACTTAGAATATTTTTACGTAAGAAAGAGCTGCAATGTGCCGAAGATACAGCACATTATTAATTTGATTATAATCTTAGTAATTAACCAACTTAATGCACAAATCCTTGTTTTATAGTAATTATATTATATGCCTCTATATGTTTCGAGCACTATTGTGCTCATCATCAGCAGGTCAAAATTATATTATACAGCATCTATTATCATCACACCTGTAGGTGGCCGTCCGGTGTACAGTCCTGTCTCAACTTGTGCACCGGACGGCCACCTACAGGTGTGACGATACCAGATGTTGTATAATATAATTTCGACCCCCTGATGATGAGCATACAGTGCTCGAAACATGTAGAGGTATACAATAAAATTATTATAAAACAAAGATTTCTGCATTAAATTGGTTAATTACTAAGATTGTACTGAGATGCACAGTAAGCAAAACATCATAATTTGATTATGGTTTGCTGTCCTCCTTGTAATACATAAGAATGTCTATTTGGTAGGATAATGTTTTCAGAACACATATGTTTGCTGTGGACAAGAAATTTGTTCTTATTACTCGAGACGGAAAGTAAAATAGAAATGTGGCTTAAAAGAATTTATCTTATCTTGAATTCCGCAACTAATTTTGACTACAATAGTTCTGATTGGTACCAATACAGACCCACATTCTGTACAGTTTCCAATACGTGACTCAATTCATGGAAAATGGGATATAAGTGTTTCTGCCAGTCAGATACTCGCTTATCTATAGGCAATGGCTGTGTAGCTTCTTCGAGCGATGGATAGGTCCCAAAGGAGTCCTAAGAGTGTGTAATAGATCAAGTAGAAGAGAATTCTCTACACCATTAACTGAAATGGTGGAATAAAAGAGAAACAAAGAAGAGGACAAAATTTATATCAGCTTTCATACACTGCTCAAAGATGGCAGCTCTTTGCGAGAAGTTACATCACGAATTCTTCCTACTATGTATTCTCCTTTCTACTTCTGCACGGAGAGTCTTGTATTTCAAACACCCAACCGCCGGGAGAAGCTGCAGACTTTCCTTCAGTTTCTGGATGTTTCTTGTTCTCATCCAGCAAACCCATGAATTATCGTGTTGACATTTTAAAAGAACACAAAGCTTGACAGAAAACAGGACATCTCACCTGTCGTTAATCCCAAACCAATATCATGAAGATATTTATAAGTTGGTCGGTGATTATTTTTCCTGGAATATGAAACGTAAGATTCCATGAAGTAGTAAGAAAATCCGAGAAAGTTAGGAAGAAATGTAAAGACATATTCCTAAAAATAAGAGTATGTAAAATTTTACTCTGCCAAGCTGCAAAGCCTGCTCTAGAATTCCTAAGTTATAATACAGCTGAAGTATAAGAACCAACTAGATGCCACTTATTATTTTATTGTACTTCTTATAAGCTCAATATGTTTCGGGCACTACTATGCCCATCGTCAGGGGCTCACGACTATAATGTTGATTACCATATCGGTCGTCTTGTTCTGTAAAGATGGAATAGGTAGTGTTAATGTAAACGTATGGTTCTTAGTGGAATATATTCAGTGTGAAGTTGTTTGTCGCTCGGTTGTACCTGGTAACGTGTTTCTATTAATTTTAATAGTTGCGATCCTTTGTGTGTGGTAATCGTAGTGTTCTCTTGTGTGTGGTGAGTTTATTTTATTGAGGTTGTGGTTTAGTAATAATAAGTAGCATCTAATTTTTTCTTATTCTTCAGTTATCACAATGATGCACGGTCCAACACAGGTCAAAATTATAATACAGCATTTAGAATACTATTCTAGGTTTACGAATGTCGCCTGTGACGCCAATACCGTAGTTAAGTTTGCTAAGAAAGATGACACCAGCAGCAAAACAAGCTGATATTTTAACTCTGAATCGTAAGTTTGTCGAATGAAAAGACCTGATGATGGCCACTACCGGTCGAAACATGTAGTCTTTTGGCCTAGAATATAACAACTAATTAAACAATAGTTGTGTTATTGACTTCATACCTACTTGCAAGCTGATATTTTAAAAATCATATTTCAGTAATTTGGGGATTATACAGGATTACCTTAAAAACAGCTCCCTTCTTTCAAAGTTGAATATTTAACTTTTTTGAGGCACATAAAACATGGGGGGGGGGTATTTTTAAGTATGTATCACGCAAAAACTTTGTCTATTCTAAATTGTTACGTACGTGAACCTCCCACGTTCGCCATTTTCTCAGTGAGAGGCAAACAGTGTACTTTGTGCAGTCGACAAGATGTCTTAAATTCCGTATAAAATTGGCTATATCATGCGTGTGTTGCATCGAGTCCAAAGTTTATTATAACCATTCAAAAAGTTTTCGACGTAATAAAGAGAAGACCATCCAAGTGTCAAATCGATTTCTCATTCGTTTAAAGAAAATAATAAAGTTTGAAGAGCGATTAAGCTGAAATTTATTGAAAGCAAAATTTTTGGCACGTAAGGATATCGTGTTTACGGAGTTCAAAGGAACTTGTCACATGTCGTAGTTCGTAACTGGGTAATCTACGTCCAAGCTGCGGTTTAAAAACTTGCTGCCTACATTACTGGTATTAGAGGCTTGCAAAATGTAACTGATCCATAAAATCAAAGACACTGATCCTCCGGTGACGACCAAACATGCAAACTGAAAACTTGCTAAGAAGGCCAAGTTGTACAGAAGAAGGTGTTTTTCACGTATATTCTTGATTTCTACTCCTCATTAAACAAATGCTGAAATTATTCTCAGTTCACAGTTCGCTATGCCCATTCCTCATGCTCCCATCCCAAATGAAATTGGTCGAAATAAATCCCTCCACTACAGAGGCCTGAAAGACATGTGATCCTTTACATAAATATCTTCAACCCTCAATTGAAGTATGCAACTGAAGTATGTAATTTCATTATTGGAAACTTTCTTTCTCACGAAATTTCACCGAGAGGAAAAACCTACAGGCAATTTAAGTGTTCACCCATGTTAATGAGCATTTCCCAGCCCCTGAATATCTTTCACATTAACTAATAATTTTTAATGTCTTGAACTTGGTAAGTTTCCTCGATTTTTCTTCTTCTTTCTTCATGCCCTCGCGCGTTAAGTTGAGTTAACGGAGGTGCCTAACGGTTCTGTAGGTGTATGGTTGAGCACAATGTAGCATTTCTTGCTGCAGGTTTCACCGAAGCCCATAACTAGCGCTTTCTAACAGGAGTTGTAAAAATTTCAAATTTATTTAACATTCTGAGGACTGTGCATCGTGATATATTCTTATAATAAAACTAACGAGAAGCACTAATTTCTCAAATTTATTTTTGGAATAGCAATCTACATATTTCGGACAGCACCTCTGTACATCATCCGAAGTCTAGCACCGTACACACAGCAATAGGCATTGGTCATACAGGTTATGCTGACTGCTTGTAGGGTCCTATTACAAAAATATGTTTGAGAAATTAGTGCTTCTCATTGGTTTAATTATAAGAATTCAACTTTTAAGTTTTGTATTTTTAATTATTATAATAGAAGGCAGTGCCAGTATCTCACAAAGTATAGGCCTGAATGTAAAAGTTGATATAAGGTAAGAGGTTGAATAGTTTGAAAGAAATGACATGGCCTAACTTGAAATTATAACCAAATAACTTTCCGCAGTAACTTAAGAATTCCATGATAGCCTCAGTCAGGATAGCCGGTGACAAGATTGACAAACCGTTTATTCAATTACTATAGTGTACTGCTTAATGAGATGGGCTGGGCATGTGGCGCGTATGGGTGAGGAGAGGGGGGTGTATAGGTTGTTGGTGGAGAAACCGGAGGGAAAGAGACCACTAGGGAGACCTAGGCATAGAAGTGTGGATAATATTAGAAAGGATCTCCAGGAGGTAGGATGTGGGTATATGGACTGGATTGGGCTGGCCCAGGATAGAGACAGGTGGCGGACGCTTGTGAGTGCGGTAATGAACCTTCGGGTTCCGCGAAATGCGGTGAATTTCTTGACTAGCTGCAAACCAGTTAGCTTCTCAAGAAGGACTCTGCACCATGGAGGAAATAAGTAAGTAAGTAAGTACGTAAGTAAGTAAGTGTAGAGTACTGCTTAAATACATCAGTAATTTTAACACGTACATAATAAAGGAGCACTTTCAGTTCGATCATACTACGAAAATGCACAGTGAAGGAACGAAGTAAAGAATAAAGTGTGCTTTATATATTTATTCTTTTATTAGCAGCAGAATTACATCTATTTTTGAAAATCTTCTTAGACACTTCAGAGAGCATATGTAAATGTCTAGTAATTTGCAGTGCGTTTAAAAGTCGATCTCGTTTAAATAGACAAAATTCTCTCAAACAGGCTGAGACATTACCTGAAGATTCGCGGTAATTTGGAGTTAGTTCCCCATAAATGTGCGGACCACGTCCTCTTTGTATTTTCTACTGGTTTCAACACGAATAAAGAAATCTTTTATACGGTTCTGTCCAGCCGCAGCAGCCGATTTTGTAGCAGAATTCATTTCTTTTTTCCACGTCCTCATATTTATCGTGTTGACAAATCTACACTTGTAACTGCTTGTTAAGTGTACATGATATGGAGCCTTGAAGACTGTCTTAGATTGGGATGGCCAAAATCGGAACGTGCACTGCTGAAGAATAACTACATTTTTAACTGCGTATTTAACCAACTTTATGCACAAAATTTGTTTCACAGTAAGTTTTTTTCATGCCTCTACATGTTTCGAGCACATGTGCTCATCATCAGGAGGTCATAATTGTATTGCACAGCCGTCGGTATCATCACACCTATAGGTTTGATGATACCGGAGGCTGTTTAATGCAATTTTGACCTTCTGATGATGAGCACATGTGCTCGAAACATGTAGAGGCCTGAAATAAAACTTACTGTGAAACAAATTTTGTGCATCAATTTGGTTAAATACTGAAGTAATTTTCTGAGATGAACGGTCAACAAAAAGTCAAAATTAATTTTTAACGTTTCTGGTGAGAGCATATTACACTTCGGATTTCGAACTACCCGTCCTGTGTCCATCTTAGTGCATTAAAAGAAAAAGGAGCAAAATTGTCGAAATGGGGCGTACTTCCTTCTAGAGTTGAGAAGTATTGGGGAGGAACCTACACAAAAATGTCCTCCGGACAAAGCATTTCATAATCCCTGGGCAACGTATGCGATGTACCTACTCCTATGTATGACTTCTATACAATTATGATCAATTTTCTTTCAACCGTAGGCAACGACAACAAGACACGCAATGTACATATGACGTAACATTGAGATGCTTTCGCCCAGGCATTATTGCAGTGGAAAAGCAATAAGTATTACGTATTCTGAGTGTGAGTCTCTTGCCTCAGGTATCCAACATTCAATGCGTGTGTGCCATATTGCCATCTGTGACCTGCCCGTCTCTAATATATTTTTCCACATATCTCATAATCGATAAATTTTTCGAAAAAAAAATTCTTGAATATAAAACGCGTTTTCATTTTCTCTGCACTGTGTATCTGAAACGTTTCTCATTCTAAGAAGAACTGAACGAGATATGATCAAAACATTATATCGTTCTTCATGTAAAGTACCCGTTATTCTTGTCATATTGTAATGAAACTTGAATTAACTTGACGGAATTAAGAAAATTGTCCAAAATGTCAAATTTAATGAAGCTCCGTCCAATGGGAACTGAGTTGTGTCGTGCGGACAGACAGACAGACATGCCGAAGCTAACAATCGCTTTTCGAAATTCTGCGAATGCTGAAGACAAGCTGATAAAGCATTCTGTGACGATCGGTGAAGAACTAAAAGTGACTTTTCGTTTTCTGTTGAAACAAACTATGTCTGTAACGTTCCGTTAAATTAAGGGCAGGAAAATTTGACTCGCCAAAATATTGTTCTATTGGCTGAATAAAAGACAACGAAAGAAGCCCGTAAACTAATTTTAGGTCAAATCGTCTGAGTATATTTATGAGAGTTTTACTGCCCAATCACAAGAAGGTGACGTATTCAGCTTCCACATCAATCGGAGAGATCTTTCGTCTTCTTATAGAATTTCTAATGTTGCTTGGTATTGTTTTCTTTTCCGGTTCGTAGTTTCACGTAATTTTAATCTTTATCTTTTTTCTTCTTAAGTTCCCTTCTTAGTTCTCTTCCCCTGTCTATACTTAATTACTTACTTACTTACTTACTCCATGGTGAAGAGTCATTCTTGAGAAGCTAACTGGTTTGTAGCTAGTCAAGAAATTCCCCGCATTTCACGGGTTCCGAAGGTTCATTACAGCACTCACAAGCCTCCGCCACCTGTCTCTATCCTGGGCCAGCCCAGTCCAGTCCATATACCCACATCCCACCTCCTGGAGATCCGTCCTAATATTATCCTATCCACTCATCTACTCCTAGGTCTCCCCAGTGGTCTCTTTCCCTCCGGTTTCCTCACCAAGACCCTATACACCCCCTCTCCTCTCCCCTACGCGCCACATGCCCAGCCCATCTCATTCTTCTCGATTTTATCACCCGC
>Ga0131853_10019067_pt1 | contig 12483 bp, 14 predicted proteins | sample TergutLab28metaG_FD_92764 | JGI IMG/M metagenome (GOLD analysis project Ga0131853, IMG submission 92764) | Labiotermes labralis P1 segment gut microbial communities from Petit-Saut dam, French Guiana - Lab288 P1 (version 2) (version 2) | ecosystem: Host-associated > Arthropoda: Insects >...
GATCCTGAACACATCCCTCTCCTATGCCAGCCCAGTCTCATACTGCAAGGTCTTCACTTTCTACCTCATCAGCACTCACATAGACTCTTCCCATTCCCCTCAACTCTTCTCTCCAATAAGTGCATAAGGCTTCCTGTTGTTGTCCATCATAATTAAGTGCCCAAACCATCTCAGTTCCCTCCTGCCAACCATTTCAGTAACTGGCACTTCATTTAGTATTCCTCAAATTTGGCTATTTCTTCTTCTATCTCTTCGTTTGTCTGCAGTACCTCATCTCTTCGCCGGCAATCCTACTTTCACATCTTGTTTAAAATGTCCAACCTCCTGAGCCATAGAGTAGCATTAGGATATAAACCATTTTATAAATTATTATTTTAGTGTTATTCTTAATTTCCTTCTTCAACATCTTTCAATCACTTCTGTAATTTCTTCCAAATGCCACAAATCTTTGCAACACCTCTCATCAACTACCAAATTGCAATGCAAGTTATGGACAGTATGTGCATTATGGAAGAAGGAAATAAACAGAATCACAGTAGGTTCAGTCGAACGCAACCAATCGTTTGTTCAGTTTCGGCTCAACAACATGTCCCACCCCAATGGGGCATCCCCTCGTTGGCAAGAATGGGATTAAATATGCAGTTTAGAATTCAAATTGAGGTCTTAATTTCTTACAGTGATATATATTGAATTTAAGAGGTTTGAGCAATTTTATTTGCATTGTTGATTCACTCAAACCTACTCCCTTACGTGTACAGTAATATATATCAGTGTTAAGATATCGAGACTTCAAATTCAACCATCCATTTATTGTGCTACAGCACCTTCTGGGCTCTGGAAACCCCCCCCCCTCCCTTTCTCCTGCTCATCTTCTCCTTCCTCACATTCCTAGGATCTGTGACATGTCCCTTTGGTCGACATCCTTCCCTCTTGTTCTCGGTTTTCCCACTGTCTTGTATTATGATACTGTATGATGAAATTTCCCATTAAGATATCAGCCACGATATTTAGATCTATGTATAAATTATAAATTTCACAATTCCATCTAAGTAGCCAGCATCCATTATCTTCTATTGTGCCATAAATTCTTCTTAATATTTCCTTTCAAACATACATAGCATTTGTACTGTCATTTGTGCTGGGGTCCAGGTTACCCTTCCATAACACAGTACTGGTTGAATTAAAGTTTTATATAATTTTATTTTACTATTTCAATGGATTTGTTTAGATCTAAACACAGTTTGCAGAGAGGAATAGGCATTATTACCAGCTAGTATTCTAGTCTTAACTTCCTCTGTTCCACCATCAGTATTACTGTTTACAGTCCTAACACCTTCAGTGCCATAAACTTCAACTCTCAATATTTTGTTTATTTTTCTTGTTCTCCTATATTGTACCATGGCATTTGTTTTTTCGACATTGATGTTGAGCCTAATTCTTTAGCTGTCTCTCATCTCCTCATACACTTAACAGCTCTTTTTGTTCTTCCTGTAATGTTTATATCACCTGCATATCCTATTTACTGCAGTGATACGTAAAATATTGTGAATCTGACTTGTACTGACAGCAGTCTTATTACATACTTCAACGCTACATTAAAGAGTCTGGGTGCTAAACCATCCTGTTGTTTCAAGCCATTTCCTACCTAAAAACCATCAGTTATCAGTCATCCTATCTTAACATTTTAGGTCATGTTGTTGCTTTTATTAACATTACATATTTATTTGGAATTACCAAAACATTTCATTACATTGTATAATGTGTCCACTCACATACTGTACAGGCACTTTAAGTGAATCCTCGGCATCACATTCTGAGCCTTAACTTCAGCAAACCACGGTCAAATCACAATGAAAGTGGTGTGCATCCAAATTAACACTGTCCAATACTAACCCTACATCAATACATGGCACCATTTTCTAAACACTTGCAAACAAATCAATGTGGAAATGTGTGATTATAAATATAGTACATATTTATGTATAAAATCTCTTTTGACTAATAACAATTAAGATATATAAGCTAGGTTTCTGCACTAGCTAATATCCATTTAGTTAATCTGTCTAACACTGTTTTCTGCTTGTCACTAGCATCAGCCTGCAGTACAAAAGTATTGTTACTGTTTACCCAGTGAGATTCTTGCCAGTTTGCAATCCTGTGATAGAAGTAACTATTACAAAATGCATAATTGTTATTTTGGGAGCATTTTCAAAGCTGGGCCTAAAGTTTTTTAAAAAAAGTCAGGATAACGGGTAATGTGCAAAGTAATTATTATAACATACAATAGTCTGGAAAAGATTTACTAAATCATTATGATGTATATCGAGCCATAATAAGGAAGGACATATGCAATAATGCACCCAATTTCCAATTTTTCATCAATTTCAAAAGCCATCACACACCACCACTGACCACTAAGACACTATTACCTTTATGTGACAACAATGGCAGTCAAGGGCTGTTTATGTGTCCTATGAAAAATGTTGATGAGTGAGAAAAAACAAATGACAGGTACACTTCACACATCAACAGTCCATTATGTCAAGACAGTTGCAGATCATAAATACTACAACAGTACAAAATATTCTTGCACTACAGGACATACATGGGTTTTGCTAAAATATGTAATTACATCAATAAAGAGTGCACTGACAATATCCAGGACAGTGTATCACAATGAATGAATTACATACACCATGGGATTATGGATGCCGCTCACGACAGGACAGGAGATGTCTCTTTAGATCTTTCTTGTAACTGAATGTCTTACTGCAACAATCACAGCGAAATGGACGCTCCCCAGTATGCACATGCTGATGTACCTTCAGGCTACTTATGTGACTGAATGTTTTATTACACAAATCACAGCAATATGGATGCTCCCCAGTATGCACATGCTGATGTACCTTCAGGCTACTTATTTGACTGAATGTTTTATTACACAAATCACAGCGATATGGATGCTCCCCAGTATGTACACGTTCATGTACATTCAGATTATGTCTAATACTGAATGTTTTATTGCACACTTCACATGAATATGGACGCTCCCCAGTATGTAAATGTCGATGTACCTTCAGAGAACATTTGTGAATGAATGTCTTATTACACACATCACAGCAATATGGACGCTCCCCTGTATGTACATGTTGATGTAGCTTCAGACTGTGCTGAATACTGTATGTTTTATCACATACATCACAGCGATATGGACGCTCCCCAGTATGTATATATTGATGTACCTTCAGGTTTCCTTTGTTACTGAATGTTTTTTTACACACATCACAGCGATATGGACGCTCCCCAGTATGTACACGTTGATGTACATTCAGTACCCGCTTCCTAAAAAACTTTTTGTCACACACATCACAGCTAAATGGACGCTCCCCAGTATGTATATATTGATGTACCTTCAGGTTTCCTTTGTTACTGAATGTTTTGTTACACACATCACAGCGATATGAACGCTCCCCAGTATGTACACGATGATGTACGTTCAGGTCTGACTTTTTAACAAATGAATTATTACACACATCACAGCGATATGGACGCTCCTCAGTATGCACAACTTGCTGTCTTTTCACAGTGCCCCGCTGCCTATATCGTCCACTAGGAGCAGCCTGCTAAAAAAGAAGAAAAAAAAAGGGGGGGGGGGGAATTTTTTTACTATTTTCAAAGGATGTAAAGTTAAAGGTAAAGCAGTCCCGTTACAGGCCAAGAGGGTTCCAGGAAGTTAAGGTTCCGAGATTTCATGACAACAGCACAGGATGATGGGAAGGCTGTCAGCCTTACGCACTAGCCGCCTTTACCCAGAGGAAATGCTCGTTGTACGCATTCCTGTTAGAGTTTGAGTCGACCCCAGGGCCACAGTGACAAAAGATGTAGCACAGAGAATTAAAGTGACATATAGGGCAGTTTAACAATCACATCACAGCCTCACATTGTGAAGGGTTTTAAGAAGAGCTGAATATCCAGTGTTGTGGATGGGACTAATGACGATATTTTGAGGAATGGCAGTGAAGAGGATGGGAATGTTAAGAGTCAGCATGCAGAAGATTAAGGCAATGACTGTGAAGATGGGACCAGCGATACTGATTTGTAAAAGTAGATAGAATATGACATGCTTTGTGTATTCAGTATATGCAATTAAAACTATAATATTTTTCATCATCATAAACATCAAGGATTGGACCCTTTGATCCTTTCTGTCTCCAGAGTTACAACTGCTCTCGCTGATGTTTCTTCGGTCTTCCAATTGTTCTCCTTCCTTGTGGTCTGCAGTGGTATGATGATTTGGTTTTGTGGCATTCTATGCAAGTGCAGGAGCTAGTTCCATCTCTATTCATCTGTGTTGTCTTGTATGAATGTTATCTGTAGTTCAAGGCGTATGCAGTCGTTTGTTTTGTGGTCATAACGGTGTAGCCTGCCAGAGGTCTCAATAACTTCATTTCTGCTGCTTCAATTCTTTGTCTCTGTGAAGCTGTTAGAGTCCAATTTTCTGAACCATATAAATATGTCGGTGAAACTAAAGTGTTGTATATTTTCAAAACAGTTTCCGTTCTCACTTTCCTGAAAATAGTTATCTTAATAGAACATTATAGTTGCAAAAATGTTGCCAATTTCCATTCTACATCATTGGAAATTTGGTAAGATATACTGCAACCTAAATAAGTACATTGGCTAACTTGTTCTAGTGTTTCATCATCTATAATAATTTTTGTTCTTAAGTGATCTACCCCAATGAAGCCAAATACCTTTGTTTTTTTTGTGGCAATTAACAAATTATATTCTTTAGATATATTATATAAATAATAGGCTGCCATTTGCAAATTGTCTTCTGTGTAAGAAATAATAAACCGGTCATCTGCAAATAAAAGTGTGTTAAAAGTTAACTCTTTCAAATATTTACTAGTTTTCAATTTCTGTAATCATGTCCTGATAACATCGTCCAAATATAAATTGAATAAACAGGTGATAGTGGGCATCCTCATCTCACCTCTTGGGTAATAACTCTAAATCGTCCGATATTCCATTATCTGCATTAACTCTTGTAATGTTTTCCACACATATTTTTTTAATTATTGTAATTAAATGAGATGGAATTCCTTTACTTAACATAATAGTCCATAATTTGTCTCTGTCCACAGCGTCAAAGGCTTTCTTAAAATCAATGAATGCAATATATGTGGGAATGTTAATTTCTGTTTATGTTTTTCAATTATTTGAGAAGCTGAAAATATGCAGTCCATGCAGGATCTACCTTTCGTAAATCCATTCTGCTTTTCTAACAGTAGGACGTCTGCAATTAATCTCTAATTATTTTTGAATAAATTTTATATCCAGTACTTAATAAACTAATACCTCTATAGTTACCTGGGTTATTTCTATCTCCTTCTTTGTGTATTGGTATAACAATGGCTGTCCTCCATTCTTCAGGAATGTCTCCGTAAATCCAGCAAACATTTAGAAATTTTTTTTCTGAGATGTCATCTTAGATTTTGAAAAATACAATTTCCCTTGGCAGACATGTTTGGTTTGTGGATTGGTCTTAGATTAGAGTCATCTTGCATTCAGGTACATACAGTAATTTCAAATGTTTAGTCTTCATTTGGGCTGCAGTAATTAGTTTGAGAATCACTGCGCTTATATTTTCCACACTCTGTGGTATTTTTCATATGTCTTGTCAGGTTCACAGCTGTTGTTATTAAAGTCCACAAGTCTGAATTGTCGTAGAGATTCTCGTGTGTCACAGAGCTTCACTTGAACATGGGTCAGTCAGGATCTACAATCACCTGTGATATATCACACCAGCACTTTGCCTTTCTAAAGCACAGGGAAGAAACCCACACAAAGGAACATCACAAGGGTATGCTTCTGGAGTATTGGGCCAAGCCATACACCTTTCACAGCCCTGACAGAACAAACTAAATGCTGTGCAGACAACAGACACAAAATATGAAGCCACAGTACATAAAAAGTCACATACAAGCTCTTAATAGCAGAAGGCAGTATATTTACCTCTGGCTGCGTACTGCACTCACCACTTCAAGAAAGGTTTGAGTTTACTCAGCCAGTAATGAAGACCGAATATGATGTCAATCATGAGCACTCAGACAAGCCACTGTTCTATGAACCATAAAAAAGTGATGACCTATGTGGCTTGTTACAGACAAATTTTGTAGCATAGTGTAATGGAATGACATAAGCAGATACTGAAAAGGAATATTCGATAAACTTAAATTTAAAGGGAAAATGAAAGAAATTAAAAATTACACTGATCACCTAAGCTAAAAATAAGTGCACTGTTATATAATTTTGAGAAGAAGAAGATGGATCAATTATTATAGGTGTAGTTTTCATTTGAAGTATGAGGGTCGTACCGAAAGTCATGAGCAACCATTTTTTGCATGCAAACCGGGAACAGCAGATGAAGGAGAGTAAGGTGGTAGATGGAACCAGCTGTTGTGTTATCCTTGAGTGTCTCCTGACGTCAACAGCTTGCATCATGTGACCAGTATCACTCCTAACAAAATGGCCGACAACGATATGTCGCTTCCCCAGCATGATGTCATCGAATTTCTTGTTAAAGAGGAAAACCGTGCTGCAGAAATTCACCAGAGACTTCAGTCTGCTTATGGAAGTGTGTGCATGGGTGTGAGCAGTGTTCGAAGATGGGTGAAACATTTTAAAGATGGGAACACGACCATCCAAGATCACCCTTGGAGCGGTCGCCCTCAAACAGCCTCAACTGAACACAACAAGGAGAGAGTGGATGAGATCATTCAAGACGACAGGCGTGTGACTGTGGACACAATAGCCTGAACACTTGGATTAGGGCACAATGCAGTACAGGAGATGACTGAAAGCTTAGGCTATAGGAAAGTTTGTGCTCGTTGGGTCCTGCGCTTATTGACCGAAGACCACAAAGGTCAGCGAAAAGCCATGACCTCAGAACTGCTGCAGAGATATCAACACGAAGGCGATGAATTTTTGCTCCGTATTGTGATAGGTGACGAAAGCTGGTTTCACCATTTCGAGCCTGAAACAAAACGGCAGAGTATGGAATGGAGCCATTTGCTTTCTCCATCAAAGAAGAAGGCAAAGACAGTGCCATCAGCTGCGAAGGTGATGGGCAGTCTTCTGGGATGCAGAGGGGTTGATTTTGGCCGAATTCCTGGAACCTGGGCAAACCATCACTGCTGCTCGTTATGTCCAGACACTGCACAAGCTCCGTCGTGCATTGCGCGATAAATGTCCGACGCCGCTCGCCTCACATTGGAAGCAATTGCAAAGATGGGGTGGGAAGTTCTTCCACACCCCTCCTATAGCCCTGATCTGACACCCTCCGACTTCAATCTTTTCGGATTTGTGAAGGATCATCTGCGTGGACAACGTTATGAGACAACAGAGGCAAATCAGAAAGCAGTGCGGCAGTGTCTTTGGATGGCTGGAACGGAATTTTACAGAAGGGGAATTTTCAAACTCCGAGAACGCTGGGAGAAATGTGTACAAAGAAGTGGCAATTATGTGGAAAAATAAGGAAAGGTCTGTAGATTAAGGTGGTGTATTTGGTTTGTCAATAATGAAGCATGTTACTTTACAAAAAATTGTTACTCATGACTTTCGGTACGACCCTCATACTTCGGAATAAAAACATATATAATACAATGGATAACAAAAGCGAGAAAAGGAATGGTCATTGAAAGTGAAAAGAACTCCTGCCATCAGCAGCTGCACTGGCATTTAAAAGTCACCTATTTCAAGTGGAAAATTTAACACTATAATCACACAATTCTTACTAGCATCATGTAAACTGTCATTCAAAATTGCTGGAAAGACAAAACCTTCTATCTCTGTTCTCATAATAAAACCTCCTACCAAAACCTCTAGGTGGTATTACTGGAACTGCGTACATACGCAGATTCCTCATAATGATCTAACACAATACCATCACTTAACAACATATACATTCACAACAAGAATCATAAATCCTCTTAGTGTCACCCAGCAGTAACAAGAACTACACTCACAAACACTGACATCATTCCTTTAAACACACAGGAACCTGTGACTAAAAGAAGATGAAAATTTGCACTGCGAAAAACATATCATAAATATATATACATTCTTTTAAAATTATGGTTACCATTGCACATCTCATTCAATATTCCAACAATTATAGGTTATGTTCACATAAGGCTATACAAGGCTATCTGAAAATTAAGAACATAGGAACTTAAAAAACGTTTTAATACCAAGCACATTTCATTTTGTCATGTTTGATTACTGGTTGGGGGCAATGGGACTAATATTAAGATGAATCCCTAAAGAAATCATAACCAAAATGTACACAGGACAGACATACAATAGTTATGGTAGACAGTTTGTTTCTCCACATAACTATACAACTCAAGGCACCAAAGTGCTTCTTAAGCACCTAACAGTCACTCAACTGATCAAGAAATTAAATATATTCTATGCAAAACAAAGGTTCATGACTGTGATCATACAGCCTCATTTTGACACAAATCCACAGCCATAATGGACCCAGTCGCTAGTCCCACATCTCACATCTCTAACATCCATTTCAATATTATCCATTTCAATATTATGTTAACATGCACACTTTGGTCTCTCAAGGGACTTCATCCGCCCCAGCTTTCCCATGAACATTTTGGAATGCAATTCTCACTTCCACCACATACACCACGCCCTCCAGTATTATCACTGTCCTTTACATGACCAGCCCAATAACGTACAATAAATACCACACATTATGAAGCTCTGCACTGTGCAGGTCCTTCAGCCACCTGATACATCCTACACCCTAAGTTCAAATAGCTTCCTCAGCTCAATAACCTCAAATACCAACAATCCCCTATGTCCTACCCCTTCCCATTTTACACCCTACAACCTACTCATCTCTGAGCAGAACCCACATTCAATTTTCTCTTTAATTTCTTCATTATGCAAAATTTATTTCTGTCATTCCAAAATATTTGTGATGCCAAATATTTGGAGGAATTTAAAGTTTCTAATTACAGGCATTTCATTAACTCTTGACACATTTCAGGTACTAACATTCTGAATAAAGTTTGTGTCTCACTCTGTTTCAAGAAAATAAAGGTTGAACAAGCCTGTTCATATAATTTGACAGGATAAACGAGAATCTATTTATTACTGTAATTGTTGGTTAATAATCACTAAATGCACTTAATGTTACTTCAATTAATAATCCAACTGTGTGGATTTCCTTGGTTCATACTACGCTTAATTCTGACGCCACTGTAACCCTGTTCTGTAATTGTCACCCTCAAAGGTTCAAACATTGAATTTGCCCTTTACAATGAAACACAGAAATTGTAGTACAAACACACAGCTTATATGTTGCACTTGCGCGATTATTAGTCATTTCACTGCTGTCACTTGCAGCTTCCATAAACATGCATTTACTTGTAGTTCTTATTGAACATTTCCCTTATGGAATTTAAGCAAACTTACCACTGTTCCTTATGAACTACTGTCATTTGTAAGTAATAACAAATTACAGTAACTTCTGCCTTGTGCAGATGTAAAGATGTACGCCTTTGTTCTTCACGTGATGTTTCACTTGTGCATATATGAAAATTCACCGTCCTAACAAGCAGCTAATTGTGAACTATTCACTCAGTAATGAAGTAATTAACTACACTGCTCATACGAGGGTTGGAACTTTAATAGTGGCAACACTGCTGTAGAGACGCCATGCAACGAAACCAAATAATGTCATTTATACCACACGTTAGTTACATACCTACCTTACCTCAGAGCAAATGGACTCTTCCTTCCCACATCACGCGCATGCGCAGTGACGAGAAGAACAGAGCCTCGTGTTAGCTGGCGGTCTAATGTAGTGTTGTCACGATGTTTTCGAAACAGGAACAACGGAGTTGGATAGAGATTCAATGTGCCAGAGGCCGTAAAGCACGTTAGTGTCATCAAGATCTTCAAGAGGCTTGCGGGGAATCTGCACTACCTTACAGAACAGTGGCAAGGTGGGTAAAAGCCTTCAACGAGGGACACCAAAATGTGGCAGACATGTGTCGGGCAGGTCGTCCTAGTGTCAGTGAAGAAGAAGTGTATGCTCTTACTGCGTTACTGGACAATGATCGACGCCATACGATTCGTGAGCTGGCCCGAGAGACAGGATTAGCGCATACGACTGTGCTTCACATTCTGAAGGAACGCCTGGGCATGAGAAAAACTGCATCATGATGGGTTCCGCATGATTTGACGGAAATGCGGAAATGGCTACGATATGACGCCGCTCGTAACCACTTGGAGCGCTATGAGCGCGAAGGAGAGGCTTTCTTACGCCGTATCATTACGCTGGATGAGACATGGGCCAATTCGTACGAGCCACAAATGAAACGCCAATCGAACGAATGGAGTCATTACAGGTCACCATGAAAATCAAAAGTTCGTCAGAACCCCAGCAATATGAAAGTTATGGTGATTCTCGTGTATGACTGTGATGTTGTTATCCTAACGCATACCATTCCCCGACAGCAGACCGTCAATGCGCAGTATTACTGTTCATTTTTGGAACACAACCTGCGACCAGCTTTGAGAAAGAAGCGGCGACACTTTCTGCAGAACCCACCCATCATTTTGAAGGACAATGCTTGGCCGCATGCAGCGCAAGCTGCGGCCGATTTGTTCGATCGATGGGGCTGGGAAATGCTGTACCATCCACCATACTCCCCAGACTTAAGCCCTTGTGACTTCGACTTGATTCCTAAGATGAAGAAACCACTTCATGGCATTCGCTTCAGAACTGTTCCAGAGATTCTTCAGGTAGTAGACCGCTCCATTCGAACTATCAACACAACAGGCGCTGCTAAAGGTATCCTACGACTTCCACATCGCTGGCAACGGATTGTACGCAATGCTGGTGACTACATTGAAGGACAGTAAAATTTCGAAACATGTATCTATTTTGTATCAGTTGTAAATAAATAGTTGCCACTATTAAAGTTCCAACCTTTGTAACTAAATTATTGTGTGAAAAATAACCCTTGGCACTACAACCCTTTGTTATAAATGCCACGAATGTGATGACATGTGATGCTTGTCTGCCTTCCCCCATGGAAACTGTTGGAAGTGACGCTACAAGCCTGGCTATGTGAGAACAAGCCATGATTCAGATTGAACTGGATCATTCCAGTAAACAGCTCATCTTGTGACATGTGCCTCCTGATGATTGCATCAGTCTGAGGCGCGAGTAGCAAGCGCCACGTAATATGGTGCCATCAGAACACACATAAATATTGCATTACTCAAAATACTGCAAACAAACAGCTGTTACAAAAAAATTCTGTCCCTGGCATGTACAGTTTGTGAATAACAAAATGTAAAACAGATCATTCTTACAACTATATATATATATATATATATATATATGTTACAAATATTCCCAGGGTGTATTCCCATGAACATGGAAAACATCTACACTGCATTCAAACTGCTGCCAAGTGCTACTTAACACACTGATATTCACAGGCAGAATGGTTCTGGAAACAGGATCTTGCACATCCTTCACTTCATCTTGGAAGCAAGGTAATGCACTACAACTGCATGATATATATCAACAGAAATTTTTCTAGTTTGTAAGGTCATGTGACCTCACAGGTCAGAGAATGTTCCTGCTTTCCTAATCCAACATATGGCTAGCATATTATCAATCAACTTTCTAAACTTTAGGTCACACTGTGTTCAGCTCCATCTTGTTGAAAGTGAATCAAGTCCTGATAAATGTCCTCTGTAAGCTGTAGCCACAAGCATTTCAGTAGAACATCTGGACAAACAGCACTTGTGACGACAGTGTCACAAACAACAAATGGACAACACACTTAATTTTCTGAGAACACAAAAAAATGTTAACTCTCTCTCTCTCTCTCTTTAGTGGCAGAAGAACCACTGTTCTCTGGGGAAATTTAAGACCCCTATAACAAATCACAATTCAAATTTTAATACATCTAAGGGAGCTTAAGAAACACAGTCCATTCCTTAAATATGGAGTTAAAACTTCAAATATCCTGATACTCCAGCAGATGAGGACAGTAGTCCACAATTCCAGAAGGACTGGTGTTGGTACCTTCCAGTATGCATACTGATATTGATACTGGTAGTGTGATTTCACATTTTGTAATCTCGACTGCACTGAGACCACTGGGCAATTATAATGGCCTCCAAAGAAAACAAAATAAGTAAACAAGCAGCTGCTGGCACAAGACACACAACATTAACAATTCCAAGGACTCTAGAAATAATTTGGAATCCTGGAAATGCTGCAAGGCAGTGTGTCCAGCCTTTAGGAAACATCCGATGGATATGGATTTTTTCCCTACATGGATATATGAATGTATTTTCATCTTATCTGCAATTGCACACACCCTCCCTCCCCCCCCCCCCCCCCCCCCCCCCCCCCCCCCCCCCACAAAA
>Ga0131853_10019072_pt1 | contig 12481 bp, 8 predicted proteins | sample TergutLab28metaG_FD_92764 | JGI IMG/M metagenome (GOLD analysis project Ga0131853, IMG submission 92764) | Labiotermes labralis P1 segment gut microbial communities from Petit-Saut dam, French Guiana - Lab288 P1 (version 2) (version 2) | ecosystem: Host-associated > Arthropoda: Insects >...
GGACTAAGGGGCAAAGCCTTAAAGCCTTCCAAGAGCCGTGGGGTTTTAAGGGAAGTGGAGGGGTATGGGGAAGGAAAAGTAGTTAAAATATTTTTTTTTTGTTTCCGGGGGGGGGGGGGCTTTAAGATTGATGGGGATTTCTGTTAATGCCGTGAGGCGCCTGAAATAGACGTTCGTTTACTATGTCTTGATGGTATAAGTTAATGCAGGAATGTATCGTGATCCCGATGTGTCGTGTAGCAGGAATTTGGAGTGAGTAGCTGGTGTGAAACGGGGCGAGTTGTAGGTAGTGAGTCACGGTAGAGTTGTGCACAGTGACACCAATCGTACGTCATATCTGCATAATATATTTTTACAGTACACTGATACTAACAGCGATTGTCACACAGAGATGTAATAAGACAGCAGCCTCTTCACACACATACGTTCGTTCAGAGATTTTAAAACCATTTCCGCCGATTGGTGAACTCACCGTTATATCTGGAGTAGCCAAAGTGCAAGCTGCTTGACAGACTTCTGCTGTGCTGGTAGCTGCTCCGTGCTGGGGACTCGGGTACATACACCAGAAGGTGGTTATGCCGTGGTAGCAACAGGCTGTGCCAGCTCGCAGGTGGTGGCAGCCAGTCGCTGTACAAGTTCACTAGCCCCCGAGTCGTCACTGTGCATGAAAGTGAGAGATGAGAGGCGAGATGAAAATTCAAACTTTGTTCTGCAGGCTATGGTTGCATGCATTTTTGTATTGGTCAGTGTTCCGGAGAAACATGGTGCCTCATCCTTCAGGTCATAACACGTCGAGGACCGTAGGTGGCGACCAAGGTTTCGGAAGGATCTTACTGATACATTCCCATAAGTGTTGCGGAGAAACCGAGAAACCAAATTCAAATTAAAACATCGTGTAATTTCTTACGTGGTTACCACTATTTCGGAAGACCCCGCTTCCTCCATCTTGAGGTGAAGTTTTGTAGGTGGCTATCGGGATAGGAATAAGGCTATCGCAGTCTATGCGGCTGCGTAGGACCTCATCTTTTGGGGGGCTCCGAAAAGGCTAGGTGTATTTCAAGTTTTCTCTCAAATACATTTTTATATACGCTAGAAGCAATGTTGTTTCAAGGCTAAGCATACGTAGGGCCCTCATATTTATATGTGCACTGGACTCAGAGCTGTTTGAAACCAGCTGTGGTGGCAACCAAGATTCTGGAGGAACCTCTTGCCTTTACTTTCAGGGGAGAACGTCCTGTAGTTTCTCAGGCGGTTACGGAATTCTCAGAGATCCTGCTGGCTCTCTTTTCATCACATAACTTCTGGTCTAAATGCAGAGGCAGCAGATTCCTCGAAAACCTTTGTAAACACAATAAGAAACGCTGAACTGTCACAATCCACAGTGCGATAAGCGTAAAAGCACTGGATTTTATAAGACGCCAAGATTAAACACACGAACACAAAGAACAGTCGCTGGAAACTGTGCCGAGTGTTGCGATTTTTATCCCCATTACTACAAACAATATTTCACAGGTTACATTTTAATATTATCTCTCTCCGTCTCAGAGGGAATCTGAAGAAAGGAATCGTCAACCTTTACAATGCCCTACCAAATCTACAGAAACGACCCTTTATTTGCCATCTCCAACTGAACTGAACCTTAGATGAACTGATCGATAAATTAATGAACCAGCTAATTAACTGAGAGAGTAGAGCAGAACTTCTCCCACAGTTCGTACCTAGTCATGGAACTCCATATTATTCTGCAGTAAAGGTCAGTTTCATGTAAGATCATCAACGTGTTCACAGAATTTTACTACAACAGAGTCAGTACAGATATTCATGTCATAATATCGCAACACTCTCCGTCATACAGCAGTAACTATTTTTGCTCCAGTACCTCGCAAGTGATCGCTATACTGGAATGATTCCAAGCAACCTTTTATAGAACTCCTTATTTCGTGACTGCAGGCTTCCGCCGCGATGTAAATAAGATCTTCGCCCTTTCGAGATGTTTCGCAGCGTGGATTGTTAGTTACCAACGATCAGGTACAAACTTGAAGGGTCAGAGTGGAGGACTGTTTGAAACTTGAAGATGGGACCGATAGGTTGTACTGTACCTAAACTTCAGTAATTAATTACCAATCTACGCTGCGAAACATCCCAGAAGAGCGAAATCGCACTCATCATTTCACCCACTCGAAATTTAACCACAATATGCACACAGTTAATATAATTGGGTTTATTAAAAAAACAAAGATTAAACTGGTTAGGCCATGTTGAACGCATGGCTGAGGATAATATTGTGCAGATGATTAAGAGATGGAAACCCACGTCTAAAAGCCCAATTGGAAGACCTAAAATACGTTGGGAAGATGACGTTTTGGAAGATATAAAGAGCATAAACATAAGCCATTGGAAGAACGTAACACAGAATAGAGATAGTTGGAAGAAAAAAGTTAAGCAAGACAGAACCTTAAATAGGTTGTAGCGCTTTATAAGAAGAAGATTCACACAGTTCAATTATAAAGCCTTTTTTTTTGTCAGATCAGTTATTAATATGAATTTATAAAATACATTTTAATGTCACAGTGTACTTATGCCCGCTGCGTTATCTATTTCCTGGAATTCCTGACACAGAAATTACATATGTATCCCTCACATCTGTTACCTCTTGTCCAGTTACCGGTCCGTTAACAAACTTACCGAGGAAGTGAGACAGCCAGAGGATGAAAACCGCCAAAGATAGTGCATGAGGTACCATAACGCTGCAACAGAAATGGAGTGGCTTGGTTAGAATACGCAATTCAAATAAGGCAGTAAAATTAGCCTCCACGCCAAATATAATGGTTACATTGCTACGCATTGGTTCCTTCAAATTGTTACTGGAATTTCCTAAGCGCCAGAAGCCGTGAGAATACCGCCACGTATCGGTTCCTTCAGCTCGGCTCTGGAATTTTCCCTGCGTCAGACGTAATGGTTACATGGCAACTGCCTTTCCTCCAGAATGTGCCGCGTGAAAATTGCTTTTGGAATTTCGGTGGGAGAAGTCCTACGTTGCGTATCCTACCATGTCATAAACCTTCCAGAGTGTCATATCATATAACATCCTTTATTTTCCTTCCGTAAATCCGTACAGGATTACATAATCCATATGGACATGGAAATAGTCCTATTTGTTGGGATTAAGGGGTGACATCAACACAGGTGTGTACAACAATCACGTGGTTATTTAGTATGGTAAATATAAGATAGGACAATACGATAGTGTGTTTGAATGATGAAAAGAAGGAATGTGAAGAGACTTCGTCGTGACATATTTGAGGTTTTATCTCAGTATTTTCATTGAAAGAGGTCAGAAAACAAAGGAAACCCATCAATTTGGGCCTATAGAGGCCTATGCACATATCCGGTCTTGTAATAGAATTAGAATCAGACACCAGGCGTTGAAATCTTAAGATGCAGAAATGCAGAGCAATAATTGGCTGGTGAGGACCATGGAAATAGACTTCACGTGATATCTAGGTGCTTAAGTTAACAAAATGTCAAAGTGGATCACGGATAATTCGCCCAGCAGAGTGTGTAATATTTTTGCTTTACCGAATAAACTGATGTGGTAGTAATCTAGACTTGCATTTGGCATGCACGGCACCAGGTTCCAGTCTTACTGAATTACCAGGCACATTCACTGTTGATATTTGTGGCTTTCCTCGCCGTTTAGAGGTGAATTTCGAGACGGTACATCCTAATAGGTAAAGGTTTCATTCCAAATCCTTGCCTACCTACATTCAATATCACTTACCGTCTATGACGACAATATACAAGCACAAACTTTTAAACTGTAACAGCTTTTTAAATGCCGTAAAATCAGTCACTCGTTAAGCATTCCTATGTTTTTACCCAGACTTATTCCGACAATTTCAATCTTTATTTCACTCTACTATTTTTTGCAAAAAACCGCATCGTCCTTCTAATTTTTTGTCACTCATACATACAAGTTTAAATTTATCCTAAGTTTATTTTTATTTTAAACACCCTTCGTTCAATAGAAGATACGTCAATTTTGCAGCGGATGCAGATAATCTAATCTAAAGAAGTCTGTAAACACATGTACAAGTATTGTGCGAATGATATTACAAAGTACTTCCATTACTGGGACTGAGGTAATATATTTACACCAGACAAACATTTCATATCAGCTTCAATAATGAATAATTCTACCAATTTTAAGGTTGCCCAGTAATAAAAGTTTTCCAATATTATTTATGACTATGGGTCACCACAACACTGATGGAGGGATTAAAACCACCTTGCAGTTCATAGAAACAGGTCTTAAGTCACTACTATCAGCATTACATGCCCTATGCAATGTACAGACCAGATTTTAAAAGACAGCTGCATAAGGAAGGCTATAAAATGGCTGTGATCTACACTTGATGTTCAGTGTTTGAAGCATTATACTGCCTGATGGGTATACCTGACATTAGGTGCCAAAGGGTTAATAACCTAACCTTAAAACTTTCATGATGGTGATGATGATGATGATTACGGACAGTTTTGGTACAGTATTTACACGAAAATTTAGTTCTTACCTTGTAAGAAGTAACAATGGAACAGTTATAAGTAAGCACCAAAATTTCAGTCATCCTTTCTTCACTCAAATGTTTCCATAGCAACAACAGCACGTCACTTTATGCCCTCATGTAGTGAAGATCTGCACTTAATTAACATCAAAATACAAGACACAGACTGCATTGCCTTTTCATCATGGCCATGAATCCCAATTTAGCCTACTCTAATATGCAATTAACTTCTGAAATATGAATCCCACGCATTTGGCAAGACTCTCAGTTTGCAAGATCAGTCTCTGCTGTATGACATGCATGTCCCTCAAGTGGGTTTCAAACCAGCTGTTCACTTAGTTGAAAATCATGTATACTTCAGACCGCTGTAATTGCAGTACACTTCTTGTACTAGATAAAAGTTTCTACATTGCCACAAATCACAATACTAATGTCCATGAAAATCCAGAGAACTTCATTACAGGCTAAATCACTGACACAGAAACACTGACTCTGTTAATCAGAGGAATCTGCCAATGAGAACAAACATAAATGGTGTAATGTGATTTTTTCTATGTTTTGCTGACCGTGCATCTCAGTGTAATCTCGGTAATTAACTTATTATAAAACAAGAATTTGTGCATTAAGTTGGTTAATTAATAAGATTATGAAAGTACTGCGAAGAAATGCACAGACAATTGTTTAGACAGTAACAAGCAGGCTGATATACGTACAGAAAGTTACATATGCATTCATGTCACATGGTAAGCATGCATGAAAATATCGTAACATAAAGACAGGTAATAAGATCGTGCAACAAGGAACGTGACAAGTTCTTGCTAGAAGCAATAAACAGGATCTAACACAGAATTAAAATTTTACAGCATTAAGAATTCACTCGTTTTTAAATCATCGCAGACTCAACCTTGACACCATAAACCGCCATACTGGAACATGGCGTAACGCGATCTTGAAATAACCGTCACCTACTTTGAAAAGGGAAGTGTCAAAATATCACAAATGTGGGACGGGCAAACTTTATAATACATTGGTCACACTGGGACACCCAAAATTAGCGTGGTTCCGAAACTCATTTTCCTTCGATAGGTTTGGATAAAGATGGCTGCACTCATTTTCGTTCATAAAACTTTTACGTTGGCCAACAACTTCCAGCTCGAGAACCAAAATGCAGCCCGCGGGTCATAGTTTGCCTGTCCGTGTTCAACGTGTCTGCTTAGTTTCATGAGCGGCACATTATGTAGTTGACAGGACACATTACGTTGTATTTGTAAACTGAATTAAAAGATAATAGACTGTGTTTTGCCTGAAGATCTATTATCTATTAATTGGTGCGTTATATCTCAATACATTCATCCCTCGCTTTTCGCCGTTCGTACTTCGCGGTTTCCCAAATACGCCGTGTCTCCCGAAAGAATAAACATATATCACTCGGACCCTTCAATGGATAGGAGACTTGGACACATACCGCATCATGTTCAGGGAGCTGAAAGCAGAATGAAACCAGCTCCCATCGCAGTGTTTCTGCAAAGGAAATTAAACGAACTAACAAATGCTAAAACTTTGTTTTGGGGGGGGGGGCAGTTAATTAAAGGTAGATGTTTGCTTTTCGCAGGGGTTTTGGAACCCAACCTGTGCGATAATCGAGGGATAACTGAACTGGAATACTTTCTTTTTACGTCCACGCTGGCCAGTTATAGTGGGTCTTTAAGACACAGACGTGGCTTAAACATACTTGTATTTACACTGGCCCTTCCTTTGGATTGCGAGGAACTACAAGTCACTTAGCATATTTCTGCAACAATCTTATTTTGTGTTCCTCAACAACTGTGTGTTTAAAATGCCTGGTACATGCCCTATCACAGATTGCTTATTTACGTAATCTCAGCGAAGTTGTCCAATTTTACATGTAGTTACTAATTTATAACACTCTTGTATCAGTATTAGTTTGGAAGCTACCATGTGAGATAATTGATTGTCACGACTTGTCGGAATATGCCCTCTTAAAGTGTTGAGCTTATACCTTCCAGGCTGCTTCAGACGGAGATACAGCCCACTAACTAGAGTGTGAACTTCCTATTACGCTTCAGTACGTCACAAAGAAACGGGCAAAAATTGCAAATTACGTTAAATGACAAGCCAAATTAACCGCCAACAGCCAGTTGGCAATCATTAATACAATCCAGACAGGTACATGTTTTCTGTATGCTGCACTGAACAGGTTATGTAAAATGTCTAAACGTCCCTGTGCTTCGTTAAGTACCAAGCCATAAAAATGTATTGGGGAATGGAGGAATGGTTCCACCGATATTAACCTTGTCACTGCATATGGTAAGTGGTAAGTGGTATGGGTCATGCCTTGGTCGCGTTACGAATGGAACATCGCCTTTGTACCCCTTAGGCAGAAGAGGAACCTCAGCCGGTCTGAACAATGTAAGGTAATTGTACCCTAGAACAAGCCATGAAGTCACAGAGGGGAATTAGAGGTATAGCTCTACTATTTCTTTAACTTCGGCGCTAGATGGGGGTGGATGGGCAACTTCATACCCAGGCAGCTTTACCTCCGGGAAAGAGATCGGTTACCCAATGTACTGGAGGTTCGTTGGGCTCCAGGGCCGGTCTGGACTGGTGCGAAATATCTCCCCCCCCCCCACCGGAATTCGATCCCCGGACGGTCAACCTGTACTGAGCTGTTATACCCACTACGCTATCCCGACCCTCTGAACACTGTGGTCAAGAGAAATATCACTGTCCCACCCACCTATTAAGCATCGGCATTCCAAAAGGAAGCATGTCACTATACTGACTGAGCTATCCCCTGTAGGATGAGGAAAGCTGCATACAAAGAACTTCTTAATGAATATTCTTCATTTATTGCTGGTAATGTTACGGCGATTAGGACAAGACTATGAGCAGAGGTATAAATTATAGCTTGTGTCGGAAAATGAGAATGCATATAGAACTGTGGTCGGTTAACCTCAGAGCAAGAGGCCAAACTGGGAACAGGCGTGGGACGAAATAACAAGACAGGCAATGTAAGTATATCGTAACATTGAGGCGCGTTCTTCTACCCATTGCTGAAGTGGAAAAATCAATAAATATTTCATATTCTGAGTGTGTCTTTATAGCCTTAGGTATCCAGCATGCAATTCGCATGCGCCATCTGTGGTCTGTCCGATTCTTCAGTATTTTTCCACATTGTCTCATAAACCGCACGATTTTCGGGAAAAAGGTTTGGAAAATATAATGAGTTTGATTTTCTCTACAAATTTTTCTGAAAGATTTCTCATTCTAAGGAGAGCTGAGCGAGATATGACAAAAATGTACACTGGTGTTCACGTAGAGTACCCGTTATTCTTGTCCGATTTGAATTAAACTTGGACTTTCTAGACAGATTATCGAAAAATACTCAAGTATCTAATTTCACGAAAATCTGTCCAGTGGAAGCCGAGGTATTCCATGCGGACAGACGGACAGAATAGCCGATTTTCGCAATTTTGCAAACTCGCCTAAAAATCGACCTACAGATATAGATTATAGAGTGGAAGACTTGATTCAGCTGGTTCAAGACAGGGTCCTGTTGCAGCCATCTGTGTAACACGGTACCGAATCTTCGGCTTCTTTTCTCGACCGGTTGGGTGACTGGGAGGTTTTGATCAGGAATTATGCACCATGACGTTAGCAAATCGGTTACGTCCCACTTCATTCCACCACCTGGGGCTGAGACATATACTTTGAGAACCGTAGAAGATGCGCTGGTAAATTTGCTTTATGGGGGAAAGTGGTAATGCAGAGTCTGGTCTAGAAGTGCGTGTGAAATAGGGAGTGGGACTGATCGGACATCTTCAGTGAGATATCGTGTTCTGTACCCTAGAGGTGAAGGAGCACACTGTAAATGTGATAGGCTACACTTGTCTTGTCTCCATACATTGTGAGGAATTAACGGACAAAATGCGAGCAGTTCAGGTAGACACCAGGTGAAATGTGATGGCACACGGTGATGCACGGGAGGGGCAGTGAAGGGGAAACTGGCGAATGCAGTGGGTAGCCAGTACCCTTCTCACTACCTTGGATCATGATGCATCCAGCATTACTACCGCTGATGCGCACACCTCGGCTGCCAGTAGTCGACTGAACTGACGCCCCCGCTGATTTAAATGGACTCATCCGTTTCGCCGAAAGACGAAATCTGGTTTCTGCGCGTGTGCCATCACATTTCAACTGACCTCTACCTGCTAAAAGGGAGACTGGTTCTGCGCTGAAGCTTGGACATACTGGAAGAGAGAATGGGAGACGCACACACCTGGCCCACGAGCCTGCCCAGGGGTAGACTTTGGAGGTGGTGAACTCAACTATCAGAGTCGAGGACTCCGTTCTTCTGGGATGTTACAATGCGTCACTTAGTAATCGGTTACCGACGTTTCGAAAGAACATAGTACCCTCATATTTAGGTAAATACGATAGGATGTTCTTTCGGAACGCTGGAAACCGAGTGACGCGGCTCACACCGCTGAAGAATGGAGTCATCAACCACACATCCGTGAAAACATCAAGACTCGCATTTCATAGAGTTAATTCGCAAGACACCCAGAATCACCCCCCTTTTCTCGCTTCCCCTTCTTTTACGTGTTAGTTGTGTTCCTGAAAATGTGGGTGTAAATGAAAATTATGTTCCAGTAAGAAATAATGGAACAGGTTTAGCGTAAATGAGCACAGCCAGCCAAAGGGAGTTAAAAGAAAAATGAGAGAGCGTGAGTTAAGAAGTGGTACATATTCGCAATGGGCTTTAAAACAAAAATGCGTAAAACGGGTAATTACGTTCTCCAGATTTGAAATACAAAAATTTCGAAGGAGCTAACAAACGAAATGTCTGGTAACAGAAATTGACGGTTCAAAGTTACTAAATATAAGGACCCAGGACGTACATTAGCCTTAGTCGTCTCAATCCATATATTCAAAAACTCGTTGTCCCTAAGAAAGAATTTAATTATGCCCTCTACTTCCTTTTGGCTTTCAAGAGTTAAATTTGTGCCTTTGCGACATGACTGACGAGGGGGTAGCGGAAGTATAGCTCCACTCATTCTTAGTCCGCACTAGACGCAGTTAGTGGTTAGATTTATTATCCGGTCCTTTTACTGCCAAAGAAAGAGCCCCTCTTGTCAAATGCATAGGATGGATGAGTTCCAGGGCACTTCTTGACGCTTTGGAAGAGAACACATAATTCTTGCCCTTACTCGGGAAGCGAACCACGATTCCTCGGTTGTCCAGCCCGCAGACAGTCATTATACCGACTGAAATATCAACACACATGGTCGTCCAAACGTTCCATGCAAGAATAGTGTACAAGTATGAGCGTTTGTTCATGACGTCCCATTCTTGTACTTCCCCAGTTTTCCACCTTACAGCAGTTCGGTATAAACGGCGCTAGTTTCCGCGTTATTTATCGATGCTATTTTTCCTTAAAATAAAATGATATTACGCTTCTGCGAACACCACGTGACAAAGTACATACATACAAAACGATCGGCATCTTGCGCTGTGGTTACTAGTAACATAACATACTGCTTGGTCATGAACAAATTTTTAACTATAACCTCATAAACCAGATTTCCATCACTATCAACAGACACTATGTTCGAATATAGACACTGTCTTCACATGTAGACAAACACTTCACATATAGACTGTCTTCATTTATAGACGGGCCATCATATACACAGTCTTCACATACATCGTCTTCACGTATAAACACGCCTCACATATACACACTGTCTTCAAATATTGACACTTTTCACATATACACAATTTTCTTCACATATTCTTGTACGATAAATTTCAACAGCGTGAGATCACAAAACGGCGAACTGAAAACGTAAAGGAGGTTTCATGTTTAAAAATTCAGTTGCGTTTTCGTTTTACAATGCATCAACATGTGGGGAAACCGACGCTCTGCGATATGCTGAATGTTTCACAACAGGTCTTGCGTTTGTGTCTCAAATTGAACTCAGTTTTAAATCTTAAAAGTAGACGGATCTTTCTGAAGCTCTTCTACTGAAGTCGACCCTAATTAGAACATAAACACGTATACTATGTATGTTATGTATATGCTTATATGCACGGAACTCTTGCCTTCTTAAACGTGAAATCGAACAAAATGTAGCTGAAAAATACGCAAGATCTTGAAAAAATTCTTACTTATCCGAAATCACCACGACGACAGACACCTAAACATTAACCAATAGTTCGTGTTTTACAGGCAGTAATTAGTGGATTCATATGCATAATGGCATGACCTGTATTATTGTTTCCAAGCTGTTTATATCACCTGCAAATTCACGTTATACGAGCGAGGTCGTGACACTTGTAAGCCCCTAGAGCAGCGAACGTTTCATAACGAACATGACCATATTCACAGGAGAGTACAGATGAGATACTGTTTGCTAGTATTGAGGATTAGAGAGGTGAGGGAGGGGTTGGCAGTTAGTGGATATAGCAGTACACACATAACCAATACTGCCGGGTACAGTTGGTACATTTTTTTCTTGACCACTGTACCTAAACCAACCTCCGAGGATCACACATGCTCTTGTCCAAAGGGTAACGGAGGCTCTTTCGCTTCGTATCCCCAATCACACAGTATATTGGCGAAGGTTAAGAGAGATAAGGGCTTACTTCGCATGGCCTAATATGCAATTTATGGCACGGTGTTTAATTAATTAACCCTCTACGGACGAAACAAGCGACAGTACTTTTCTATCATATGCTGTCCAATTTACGAAAAAGCATTGCTTTCCGAAAATTCCCAGTTTTCGCCCACTTGTCCTCTTGGTAAGAGCAACGTGTACATGGAGATGGGCATGGAACAATGGCGGAATGGTGCTGAGAGGGGAAAACTGAGGCACTCGGACAAAAACCTGTCTCATTGTCACTTTGTCCACTACAGATCTCACAAGCCGCAGTAGGTTGAGGTGCTACCCTCTAAGCGGTTTCGGTTCCCGATGGTGCCATTGGAAATTGTCATTGACACAATCCTTCCAGCCGCACTATGGCCCTGGGGTCGACTCAGCCTCTGGCAGAAATGAGTGCCAGGAATACCCCCTTGGGGGATAAAGGCAGCCGGTGCTTACTGCTGACAAACTTGCCACCTTCATATGCCGATTGCTTGGACATTCTGGGACCCTCAACCTCCTGGAACTCTCAGGCCTGTCCAGGCCTCTATAGGGATTGCTTTACCTTTAACATATATCTCACAAGCAATGAACTGGAATCGAACCCGGGCCTCCTAGGTGAGAAATCGGTGACTAACAGCATGAGCCATGGCACGTCCATTTAGGGACGAGACGTAATCTGCTTTATGTAAAGATACATGTCGTACCACGCAGTGAACACTCTCCATCTCTCTTGTAACAACTAGTCAGTTAATTCCGTACAGAGCAAAATTCGCTATTTGTTTTCAGATCCATATATAACACACGAATACACTCCATCGGCAGAATGTAGAATATTTGAATGTTACACCTGATGGTACATAAGCAACCGCTTTATAAGGTTAAGCACAGGATATACAGGGTGTCCCAGGAGGAATGTGCCAGAATTCGGGAGAGTGTTCCTTATGTTAAGGTATACCGATATAACCCAAAACACCTATATCCAAAGTTGAAAGGTTACGGAGATAATGGCCTGAGAAAAGTGCGGGCTTCTTGCGGTTCCAAATACTGCAACCTGCACAGCTGATGCGTCGCGCGAAAGCGTTGATGACCTTGAGAGTGGAGTGCAGTGTTAATCGTGCCTGCGTGACGGTTAGTTGCTTGTACGGGAGTTGGAAGCGCCATGTAAAGTGCTTGGAGCCCTAAGAACGACCACGGCGTTAATGCGAGTGTTTATGTAGTTCAGTTTAATGGCTTTATGTCACTCATACGTTA
>Ga0131853_10019073_pt1 | contig 12481 bp, 5 predicted proteins | sample TergutLab28metaG_FD_92764 | JGI IMG/M metagenome (GOLD analysis project Ga0131853, IMG submission 92764) | Labiotermes labralis P1 segment gut microbial communities from Petit-Saut dam, French Guiana - Lab288 P1 (version 2) (version 2) | ecosystem: Host-associated > Arthropoda: Insects >...
CACGAGGCTGAGTGGACCCCGTTCCAGACCCACTACCACTCAGAAAATCTGGTAGCGCCGGGGATCGAACCCGGGACCTCTGTATCTGTAGCCAGAAACTCTGACCACTAGACCACAGAGGCGATCCCTTCCCTATTAAGCACAGGTTTATTCACAAGCCACGTGGCTGTCATGTGAAATTGTCACAATGTTCACGCGCCGCTCCACGTCCCCTTTCATCCGTAAACTCCTTATTATTACAGCAAATCACGAGTTAACTTAGACCTTAATTTAGTAATTTCCGATTATCCATTAACAGCATTTACTTCGGATTACTGTCCATTATTGAACCAAGTGGACTGCTGTCGATTATCGATTATTATCGACCTCATTGTAGTCTTTAAGTGCACCATCCCCGTTGTGTTATAAGCAATTAGGGAGGGGGTTGGGTACGTCAAAACACAACTGTCTTGTATCCTACTTTATTATGCTGACGACGACATGTTTCGGTCACTGTGGGCCACTTCATAAATTTTTATGACCTGAAGATGGCCCACAGTGGCCGAAACATGTCGTCGTCAGCATAATAAAGTAGTATACAAGACAGTTGTGTTTTGACGTAGCCCACCCCTCCCTAATGACGTCACTGTATGTCATTCACTCACACCAAAGGTATTTTGTGCAGAGGTACCGAATTTGCCTCCCCATTCCAATATGGGCGTAAATAAATCCCGCACATTAACCTTTAGACGCCTAATGTCAACTATAGTGGTCGTACCGCAACGCTAACCTCTAAAGTTGCATTTTATATATTTATTCAACAAATATAAGTACTGAATATTTTAAACATGGTATATACTCTCAGTTTTTTCTCTTCAAAATGCAGTTTGTTTCATAATTCTAACGTATTTAGTTCCTGTATTATTCACATTTTATATACAGGGTGCGCTAAAATTAAAAGAATAATTCCGGCGCCAAAAGGTTAATCCCATTACACGAACACTCGTCATTAGAATTATTTCAGAGTATCAGTCCGTAGCTAAAAGTTAACGAACCCCTTCAGATGCCTGTCGCTCTCAAATATGAATTCCAAATATTCACCAGACCGCTGCAGTATCAATATCAAGTGATTAAGTCCAGCGGATTCTTAAAATGGTTTGTGTTTATGCGTCAAATTATTATTCTGTGCCCATAATTTAATCACACTAGAACAAGTTTTAAATGTAAAATTTCTGTATCACTGTTCATAAAATTTAGATAACCTGTAAGCTGTTCCGTGTGACCGGGAACTGCTGGTTCCCCTAATGGATATGGACTAGAGTAAAAAAGTATTTCTGATAAAACGCTTTACCTTCAAGCGGATGCAGTGAACGGCTAGCTACGTACGTGGCTTACGCAACTGAATCCTGTAATTGAAAAAACACAATTTTTCAGAACTTTTAACTTCATCAAAGAAGTAAAAAAAATCGATTTATAATACTAAATAGATATTTGAGTGTCAATCAAAATACTGAAAGTTAAACCTGGTGGTATGTGAAGTAACAGTTAGGCTTTAAAAGTTCCGTTAGTCCAGTCTCGTGTAGTTTCTCAAGTGAACAATTTCACAAAGACGCATACGTGTGTGTGTGTGTATATATATATATATTATTTATACATATTTTTATATATATATTTATTTTTATATATTTTTTATATTATGTATTTTATATTTATTTATTTATATATATATTTATTTACATATTTTTATATATTTATTTTATATATATTTTATTTATATTATTTATATATATTATTTTTATATATTATATATATATTTATTTATATATTTATATTTATATATTTATTTTATATATATTTTTTATTTATATTATTTATATATATTTTATTTATATTAACAGCTGCCCCATTACAGTAGTACTACATGCTCTGCATTACTTACGCTTTAGTTTTACAATACAATTTTCAATAAAATATTACATTAATAATAACAAAACTATAGTGAAGATTCATTATAACATCAATAATAGTATTTTAACATCTAAACTTACAAATAAATACTATACGTCAGTCAATAACACAACTTTTATTTTATATACAATGGTATATATGTCAGGGCGACATGTTTCGACCTATTCGGCCATCCTCAGGCCCTCCAAGAAAACAGATCAAAGAGTTGTTTAGTTTATCCGCATTGTGCGAGAGCCTGAGGATGACCGACTAGGTCGAAACATGTCGCCCTGACATATATACCATTGTATATAAAATAGAAGTGCGTAAAGCTGACAACCTATCACCATCCTGTGCCGTTGTCACGAAATCTGGTAACCTTAACTTCCTGGAACCCTCTGGGGCTGTCCAGGCTTGTAATGGGACTGCTTTACCTTCATATAAAATAGAAGTCGTGTTATTGACTGACGTATGGTATTTGTTTGTATGTTATAACACTTCGGGATGGAAAACTTCAAATCTAACCTTACGATTAATAATATTAACACACACATTCACTGAGATCTGCCTATCTTTTATAATAAAGTGTCATTGCAGATCTGTAAAGTCTATGGATTTGACGAATTTTACAAAAATTTGTAAATAATTGTTGACAAGTGTCGCATTCGTCGTAGGTCAACTGCCACAAGTGTTTGTTTGTTTGTTTTATCGGTTCATTCCTTTGGTCACGTAATTTCTTATAATTTGTTATATATAACAAATTAGTGGGGTAATTTGTTATATATATTTATTTATTTATTTATTTACTGCAATTGGGTTGTTACCCGGTGGCAGTGGTTATTTTACATGTAAACAAAACATGAAATTGGACAAAACATGAAATAATAAATAATAAAAATTATATATATATATATATATATATATATATAACAAATTAGTGGGGCTGCACTGTGATGGCAACGGATTTTCCTGTTCCAAAATGAAATCACGATTTAAACTGTGATTACGAAATCAATATCGCCGCTGCTACCCGTACTTGCAAGTCAGATGTCAACGAACTTAGCATCAGAAAACTGTGAAACCGAGACGAAAGGAGAAGAAAGTGTATCAAACGGGTAAATCATTTGGTTAGAACAGCAGTGCCAATATCGCTGTATTGTGTCGCCGGTGCACTGAGCCATGTCCCGTCACTTTCCGTATCGGAAACTTGCAGCGCAGCGCAAGGCAGCGTGTTGCTGATTGCCACGTAACTGTAAACTGTTTGGAGCCCAGCTGGTAGCTGTGTCTTATCACCAAGTTGGCTCATTCACAGACCTTGCATGCTGCCCACACAGTGCATGAGTGTGTTTCCACAGCGACTGCGATGAACAAATTGAAATTATTTTCCTAGCATAACATTTACCGACTGGTTAAGTGCGTACGCAAAAGTGCGAAAAGTTACTATTAGCTTCCTGATGTCTGCCTGTCCGGCCGACAGTCCGTCCTCATGCCCGCACGGAACAACTCGGCTCCCACTGGACGGATTTTCGTGAAATTTGATATTTGTAAATATTTCGCAAATCTGTCGAGATAATTCAAGTTTTATTAAAATCTGACAAGGATAACGAATAGTTAACGTGAATACCTGTGTACATTTTTGATCATATCTCACTCAGTTCTTCTCGGAATGAGAAATGTTTCAGACAAAAGTTGGAAAGGAAATCAAAACACACATTTTGTGTTCAGTAACTTTTTCTTATCGAAAATCGTGCCGTTTATGAGATAATGTGGAATAAAAATTGGTGGAGCCGGACAGGCCACACAGGTGTCAATCTGGCGCATGCGCATTGTATGCTGGATACCTAGAGCTACAAACACACACTCAGAATATGTAATATTATTGCTTATCCACGCCAACAATTTTTACGCGAACGCGCCGTAGTGTTAGCGTAGTTTGTAGCCAACAAGATTCTGGCATATATCTATAAGAATTTCGCATTTTGGTGTACCACATATACGGGTACTGGTGGACCTTGCAACGTGCACCTGAACCAAATTCAGACACCCTGAAAGTGGAGGCATTAAGTTCTTCCGAAACATCTGAACAAACTTGTCACCCTACAAGGTGCAAGAATCCAAAAGACGAGCTACTGAAAGCCCCAAAGTCCAGCGTTAATTACATTTATTAGGCTTTTGTAATCTGGTGGTGCTTAAACACGGGCTGTTGTTTCGTTTCCACGGAAATGACATGTCACGTCACAACCAAAGGTCTGTCTCATCCATGGAAACCGGGGAAACCTGGTTACCATGGAAATGAAGTGTGACTGAATCACTGTGTTGTGCTGGTATTGTTATTGTTACGTAGGCGGATTATTATGTGGTTAGTGGTTATGACGGTGGCGGTACCTCTGTACGTGCAATACCAGCATATCAGATATAAGAGTTCTTCCTGAATGGGTCTGTACTTCCATGTTTTTACTCTTCTAGGCCGAAGAACTACGTGGGTCATTTCAAAAGTTCTGCACAATGTACGTTTTCTCTTTAAAATGAATATATTTTACAAAATACATTTACAGACCTTCAATGTAATCTCCATTGTGTTTTACCACAGCGGTCCAACGTTTGGGCAAGTCTTGCATTCCTGTCAGGACGCCCTCGTTGTTGCTGCGTCTGATTACTCGGGTCACCTCATTAGACACCTCCTCAGTGCTTCTGAAGCATTTACCACGGAGTGGTTTCTTCAATTTTGGGAACAAGTCAAAGGCTGGTGGGCTCATGTCAGGGCTGTACAGCGGGTAGGGAAGTACTTGCTATCCATAATTTTCAAAAATTTCCAGTACTGCACCTGAGGCATGAGGCCACGCGTTAATGTATGGTCGCTGGCCACTGCGCGAGATGACTCCAGTCAGTTTCTTCTTCCATTTCAAGGCTCAGTTTTGCAGAACAGGGACCACTTAGCCTGCCGGTACGCACACATTTTTCTTTACTGGAGTCTGGCTCACAGCTGTCACGAAAATCAGAACAATTGCGTCATCCTACTGGCGGCGCAAGCGCAGTGTGCAGAACTTCTGAAATGGCCTATCTATTTTATCACTTAAAACTGACGGAGACTCGGAATTCAAAAGAATTTTAGGATGTATATAGGTGTTTTCGTTTTAGAAGTTCCAGCACCAAGCAGAGGGTTTAAAGTTGCAAGAAAAAACGTCTAAACGTGAACAAATTTCAGTATCTAATCTTGTTTGTGACGTTGAGAGACGATATGTTTGTTATTCTGAAAGAAAGTCTAGTATATCGAGAAATGTAGAGGACAAGACCAGGCAGAGCGGGGGAAAGATAAGCGCACTGAAGGCTTCCAATGTACGCCACGTTCAGCAAAGCTGACAAATGTCGCATGCGGAAAGCTTGCTTGTAGGCTTTAACCCCATAACGCCTTATTGCAAGGCGAAAACAGACCTTCGAAGTATTATTTTGAATTGCGTACGAATTCCATTTTAACAAAAGTTGATATTCTTTCGTGTCTCTTATATACTTTCCCAGGATCTCACATCACAACCACATCAAACCACATTACAACCACATTACAACCACATCAGCACGCACATTTGTGTAAATTTTATTAACCCTTTAAAAGCCGAATTAAATCCCATCTGTCATCTGGTGAAATTATTAGGAGCTCGCCATATTCTCCACGTTAGCAGGATAAGGGTTAAGATGCCCGACATATTAGGGTTCACTTGCGAATAGTAGCTAAAGATAGAAACCCACAAGGTTAGTTTTCAAAATTTTAGCTAACAATTGATTATATATACATCCTGTAGGTCAGTTTGAATGTAAATCTCTACATATCCAGTCACGTAAATTTACGTCGCAGCCAAAGTAAATTCTTTTCAGCTCTGAAATTTAAATTAAATTTAATTAATTAAAAATTTAACAATTTTGAGTATTTATGTTCACAGCGTGTTTATAAATAGGTTTTTATTGCATTCTGAAACAACGTAGAGAAGGAGTAAGCTATTTGTACCCGTACCATTTGTCCTAAAAACGTACCAAACCCCACATTTTCTCTTCACGATTTTCCATATGACCGTTTGGTAAACGTCTTCCCCAACAATATTCTGCATGAAAGTCCTTTATCCCTGCCCCAGTTACATGAACGGGGCTTCTACATTTCCCCGCCGTAGCACTACTGGGTGAAGGAAAAGTTAAGGTAAAGTTCACCCTAAAACACGCCACGAAGGCCCAGAGGGGGAGTAGAGATATAGCTCTAATCTTTCTTTAACCTCGGCGCTTGATGGGGTGGGTGGTCAACGCCACGCCCCGGCCGCTTTACCCCCGGGAAAGACCCGGTAACCATCGTATGGGAGGTTGGGTGGGCCTCAGAGCCGGTCTGGACAGGTGCGAAAAATCTCTCCGCTACCGGGATTCGATCCCCGGGCCGTCCAGCCCGTAGCTATCCCTGCACTACTTGGTGACCTGCGGTAAGTCACGTGATACAATACCCGAACGTCACCCCTTTTTTGACCAAACACTTTCCACAGAAATTTCAATGTTACACATCTTCCTAGCAATATACATGTACACGGCAGTTTATGTGCAACTTAATGCACTAGTTCCACTACTACATGTTTCGGCCATCTGTTGTGGCCATCTTCAGTGAGTACATATGACCTTGGTGTGACAAGGTACTCTCTGAGGGTGGCCAAACAATGGCCGAAACATGTAGTAGTTACCGCTAATCTTGAACTAGCACCACAAATCTGTAAATAAACTGCCATACATTCCGTCCCAAGCATCTGTCCACAGACAGTTACAGTTCGTGGCCTTCTGTCAATGTAAATTCACAGAAATAAATTCGGCTTGTGGACCTCGTTTTCGAACAAATGTTCCGCAATACACAGAAGTCATAATGAACACCGTACTTGCCGCAGTGTGAAGGCTGGGCCCTCCGTAACAGACCTACGAACGTCTCTTGTATATATATATATTTGCGCTTCGGCATTACATTCCGTGATCTTAATAAACACCCGTAAGCTTAATTCACGGCGACAGAGTGTACGTGTCTGCTGACATTCTGCAGCGTCGTCTGCTGCGTAAATCAACAGTCCACTTATATCGAGTGATAACTAACAATTAGTCGATAAATTTGTATTACAAACCCTATACATCATCGTGCTGATAATCCTGTTGCTGTAAGGTCTTGTCGACTTTCAGTTATCCCAACGTTATCGCCTGTTAATACAGGAAAGACTTTACAGCCCGATAAGCATTTGAGGATTGGCTTTGAGGATTTTGCAATAAGTGATGCACTTTGCAGGCACGTTCGTTCTTAGGTTTTCTCAGCGGCGTAAGCTTAAAATTCCTTTCTTCTGAGATATGACGGTGTGTCAGTCGTTAATTGGATCCCGACATCTCGAGGTAACCTAGAGTCCTTATCTTCCATCAGCCATGCCACTGCCAAAAACTCATCATCCTGATACCTTTAACTGGCGTGTAATTACGTTTAGACAGAATATCTTATTCATTCACAGTGGTCAAAGCATGTAGATATAACCCAAAACATATGATAACATGTACAAGAAATAGACGATTCACGATCTGTATTAACCTTTTAAAGACGGAGCACAGACCGCTCTATTTAAAGACCCAGTCCGTACCGCGCTGTAAACACTTTTCATCTCGGTTATAAAAAAACCAATCAGTTTATGCTGTAAGTGGCACAAGTCGCTGTTTGTTCTCAGATAAATACAGAACACATAAATACAGTGTGGACAGAGCGTACAGTTGTTGAATGTTAAACTGGTGGTGCATCACGTGACCGGTAGGCTTTAACACCTTAAGAGCATCATGATTACAAAACATGTAGCTCGGAAATTAAACGGCATGTCCAGTACGTTGGTATACGCAAAGTGTAACTGTAAGCAATTATATTATAACAATTTTTTTTGCCGTTTTGTTTGGTTATTTTATGTATAAATTATTCCAACACCAAACAGTAATGCCAACAAGAGAAGAGAAGCCAATAAAGTGTAGAATATAAAAAGAAAGTAAATCAATTCTTATGAAAATACAAAAAGAAAAACTCCAGAAAAATAACCCAAACGGAAAATAGACTCTCTGGCCAAAACCATAAGAACACAAACTTGGAAATGTGTCATCCCCGTTGTGTGTGTATGTGTGAAAACTGGAAAGGGTATGTAGTCAAACACAGCTGTGTCAATTATGATGTTTTAATGACTGTACTAGACAACTACATGTAGAGATCTCGCCATCACGTGCGCGCATAATAATATAGTAGGACCCAAGTTCTCTTGAAGACAAGCTGTATATGGTCAGTAGGGGCCGAAACATGTAGTTGTCTCGTACAGTCATTAAAACATCTTAATTGACATAGTTGTTGACTACGTACCGTTTCTAGCATAAGAACACAAATTCACAAACTAAGTAGAACAAGGCCATAAGAAATCAAATCGCAGCCAAAAATGCACCCCAAGCCGCCCCCCCCCCTAAAAAAAAGTGAAAGCTAAATAAAAAGAAATAAAAAATAATAAAGAAATTAATCACCAAAACCCACAAAAAAGACACAAAGTATACTGTTAACAGATTTCACCACAATATGAACACATCAATTTGTATAGCATTTAATGCAATCGAAAGCGAAGGGAGGATCCGTCAGCAGTTGGCAGACAAGTGAGATGTTGCAGTGTCACAGTTACTCGGTTAGTGTGGTGTTTGTGTAGCTCGGTCTGGAAAGTCGGCGGATACTAGATAGCGCCACAAGAAAGGGTTCCGACATCGATTTCCGATAAATTAGTCCGCGTCTGGAGCACCCACGCTCTAAAAAGAGATAGACGAACAGTCCTGGACGATAAAAGACGTTAGATGGCAGATATATTGGTTTACTTATATGACAAATAAAGTCAAGTATACTGTTTTGCATTTTTTTTGGAGTTCCATACAGTTAATGGCACAGCACAATTTTATAAATAGTTTAAATTATTGTAATTTTTTTGTTTTTCTCTGATTTTTCTGAAACGGTCTATTGTCGAAATAAATACAAAATATTCCCATAAAGTAAATATGTTTGTCTGTTTACTTGTTTATTATTAAACTAAACAGGATTAATTGGCTGAAAATGTAGCGCGCATGTGAGCAACAAGAAATTCATTCTAAACTGTGGCCGAAAAAACTTGGATATTAGACACCAGAGTTAAGTCCAGTTCGTACTGTAGCTACGCTCACGGTCCGCTCGCGGTTAGGGAAGGAATTCTTTGCCTGTTTATGTTTCCGTCTTTCGCTGTACCGTACCCTAACGTCTTCGTTATTGGACCCTCTTATTAAAATCTCTAATCTCTTGAAGACGCAAAGTATCTTAGTTATATATAAACATTCAGTCCGTACCGCGGAGTAAACACTCCGTCTCAGTTACAAAAACCAGTCAGTTAATGTTGTATAGGGAAATAATCGCTGTTTATTCTCAGATCCACACAAAACACATAAATACAGCTGTGTGGGCAGAACGTAGAATTGCTGAATGTTAAACTGGTGGTATATGTAGTATATATATAAATACCCAGTCCGTACCGCGCAGTAAACACACTCCGTCTCAGTTATAAAAACCAGTCAGTTAATGTTGTATATGGAAATAATCGCTGTTTGTTCTCAGATCCACACAAAACACATAAATACAGCTGTGTGGGCAGAACGTAGAATTTTTGAATGTCAAACATGGCAGTGCAGCAGGTAACCACTAAGCTCATCGCGGTTATAGGCCAATGGTTACTATACGTACCACGAGGTTTAATAATTAAAGAAAATTGTACGTTCTGCCCACACAGTATATTTATGTGTTGTGTGTTGATACCAGAACAAACAGCGATCATTTCCCTATACAGAATAAACATTTGTTTCGATAGCCGACGAGGGTGTTTACTGCGCGGTACGACCTGGCTCTTAGATAATTTTTTTCATCGGAATGTTAAACGCGGTGAAGAATATCTGACCGGCGCTTGACTGGAACGTGACAATTCCTATACTGTGCATCGGAACTACGGAATTTCTTTTAGACGTTTCTTACATTCGTGACTAGTTTGAACGCTACCGCCATCGGTACCGAACATTTTGCTGGCATTTTTACGGTTGTCGTAAAACACAGAATACTTTACAAGTCCCTGACAGTTGACACCACACAAAGCTGTTCTTCCTACAGCAGAGGAAGCAGGTACTTTACCAGAGCATTTTACGAATTGCGGCGGGAGAATCAGAGTACGCATTTGGTACACAGTTAGGCTGCTTTTGGTGAGGGTGTACGTATTTGGTGAAAGTCGACTATCGAAGACCGAGAAAGAGAGGGAAATTTTCATGACACAGGAGATGCAGTGAGTGAGAGTAATTTGACAAAGCTTCACGCTGTAATTAGCTCAGTCGGTATAGTGACTGGCTACGGGCTGGACGGTCCGGGGATCGAATCCCGGTGGGGGGCGAGATTCCCCGTACCTGTCCAGACCGGCCCTGGGGCCCACCCAGTCTCCTGTACAATGGGTACCGGGTCTTTCCCGGGGGTAAAGAGCCGGGTACCGGGTCTTTCCCGGGGGTAAAGAGCGGCCGGCGCGTGACGCTGACCCCTCACCCCCTTCTAGTGCCGTGGTCAAGAAAGAGTAGAGCTATACCTCTACTCCCCCTATGGGCCGTACGTCCTGTACAGAGCCACAGTGCCTGTACAAGGGTGCACTTCATGCTGTAATAAAAAATTCTGAAATTATAGAAGTTTCTACATTTACCCTCGTCTCTTTCAGATTATCTCAGAACATTCCACGTCATGTTTCCGTCGTGCATTTTTTTTTTATTTAGAACCGCGCAATTTAAAAGATACTGGTACAGTACTCAACGTATTGCAACGGATTAAAATGAGGCTCAATTTAAATAACTGAGAGCTCATAAAATGTAGACCCGTCTGATTTTTTTGTAGTATCAGGACAGCAGGCTGTGCACTGGCATTCACAGAGCCAGCCGGCCGGCCAGCCAGCTAGCGACGAAGCAGCTTTTGCACAATTCCGATTCTGCACAGTGGAACGAACGACTCTCGCACGCCCTCCCCACAGGCTGGCAGTCTAGCACAGTCGGTCGGTAGGTTAGTCGCGCGGCGGTCGCCCGCACTGGTATGGCGGACGAGGCAGGTCTGTCATGAAGGTGGTATAACTGCTGGGGGCTGTAGATACCAGAGACTGTTTTGGCTTCCGTGCCTTTTCCCGATCAGCTGTTCGTAGCCGCGCAGCACACGACGTGAGATGCTGCTGTGTGTTCGTTGCTGACATAAGAGAAAGACGCGATTAGCTGTCAGGAGTTTGTCTATCTGTAGTTACACAGCTTTGCAGCAAAAATATACTGCCATATGTTATACGGAGCAGTGCGCCTTCTCTGATGGTAATGTTTTCAACATTCGTCTTCAGCTCTGCTAAGGTGAAGCAGGTGAGTTACAATAAAAGTGCCTGTTTCTTTAAAGGGCTAATGAAGACGGAAACGAAAATTACTTATACTTACAATCAATCCGTACCGCGCAGTAAACACACTCCGTCTCGGTTATAAAAGCCAGGCAGTTAATGTTGTATAGGGAAATAATCGCTGTTTGTTCTCAGATCCACACAAAACACATAAATACAGCTGTGTGGGCAGAACGTGGAATTTGTGAATGTTAAACCTGGTGGTACATATAGTGACCACTGGACTGTGAATGGTTTAAGGATATCTCAGAAGCGGTGTTTATGTGCATTTATTTCACGAGTTAGTTCTTTCATTAATGGTGTTAAGTGATGATGAATTGTTACACTACGACCAATCAAATACTGACGTGTGAACATCATCAGTCTACTAATCATACTGGCTTTCAGCTGTGAATACGTATTTTTATTTGACCAATAACATTACAAAGTACTGCGAACTGCTGGGTCGTGCTGTGTTTGATTATCTGTGGTAATATGAAAGGCTATTCTTTGTATCACAGGGTTCACAGTGCCCGTGGCCCGACACAACACTTTTCTGTGTGGCTACGAAACCTGCGGGCACAAAATTGAATGGAATGGCGCTTGCTTACGTCATCAGTAGCTAACTGCATTACGTATCGTGTGCTTTGGTCAAATTTGGGTTCTAATTTTTTTTGTTTCATTCCGCGCACTTTCTATATCAATGTGCTCAGTATTTTGACAAACAGATGCACAGTGTTAATTGTTACAGATGTTAAAGGGGTATCAGCGACATGTTCCGCTGCAAGTGTACCATCTTCAGGGAGCACAATGTGAGTTTTAAAAACCGGCTGCCAGCATTCTTATAATAAAATCAACCAGATGCACTAGTTTTTCAAATTTATTTTGGAATAAATCTCTAGGTGTTTTACTATTTTAACTTTTTATATAACCTAGAATTTTATCTACAACATGTTTTACAATTTTAACTACAATATACATTTGGACCTAGGAGGGACGAGGTAACGGGGGAATGGAGGAGATTGCATAACGAGGAGCTAAATGATTTGTACTCCTCACCCAATATTGTGCGGGTGATAAAATCGAGAAGAATGAGATGG
>Ga0131853_10019074_pt1 | contig 12481 bp, 9 predicted proteins | sample TergutLab28metaG_FD_92764 | JGI IMG/M metagenome (GOLD analysis project Ga0131853, IMG submission 92764) | Labiotermes labralis P1 segment gut microbial communities from Petit-Saut dam, French Guiana - Lab288 P1 (version 2) (version 2) | ecosystem: Host-associated > Arthropoda: Insects >...
TCCACACCCATCTGTACGCTTTTTTGCTGTTTTTCGTTCTTTCCTACACAGATAGTTTATCATATTTTGCCGGCTTTTGCTATGCTTCCAAGGTTTTTCGGTTCTTAAGTATCGCCTAATTAATACAACCTTATCTTTCTAACCATGATGCAATTATTTCACCATTATTTCCATCAATGACAACGTAAAAAACGATATGTTCCATTAAATAACTGGTATTAGTGTCTTGTTGGTCCATGGAATACTCGAAACGCCAGATATTGTCCATTGTAGAATGAACTATCGAATGCAACGTAAAATCGTTTATCTTGTTGTCTTTCCAATAATTTCTAATAATAGCCATTCCTATTTCAAATGCGTATTCCTTTGAAGTAATTGATTGTAAATTAACCGGAATTAAAACTACATTTGGATTTATCGGAAATTCCATTTGATTCCAATCTATCTCCGCCCATTCAGTTTCTATAAATGCTACCGTCTGAATGTCAATCACATTTCCTATGCTAGTATCTAACATATTAATAGGTTCATTACCAATACTTACATCTGAAGATTCTTGGGGTTTTTCGAAATCTATTTCTGAATAATAATTATACATCATATAAAATACCTTATTATCGTTTGGTAATATTGCAATTTCAAGATAAAGATCACCCCAATTATATATATATATATGTAAAGAACCTGTATATTCTTTTTTATCGGGCTGCCCGTAAAGCTCGATAACTTTTTGCATTGAGTCCCCAACTCTAAGACCCCTATAGCTTTCGTTATATATTTGTATAGCAGATATATATGAATAATCCTCATCCAAACTCACATGATATACTACACATATTTTAGGGGTTGAATAATCCGGATAATAAAGAACGCGTACTTGCATTCTGTCAACAGTACTTACATATCCGAAATTATTAATTTCATAATCATTAACGTTACCAAAACCTAATGATTCAATTAGTTCACTCAGTGTAGTAATAGGCGTTATAGTAAAACCATCATAGGTAACTATAAAATCATTTTCTGATAATTTCAAAGTTGATATCCTTTCCTCGTCCATGGTAAAAATCTTATCAAACTCAGTAGAGACACATGCAGAGATTAAACTAGCCATAATTAACAGTATAATTCTAATTAATCTCTTGGAAAGTGCCATATGAAGTTTCATATATATACTCCTTTCAATTTACGTGCTTATCGTTGGTTTTCATGTATCTATTCCCTGTAGATCCGCTGTAATGAAGGTTGGAGACTTATTGAATTAATACCCCCATGGTTTTTTGCCACAGGGGCATTAATCCTTGAAAATGTCACACAATACCTATCTGATAATCGTCCCAGTTACGGTAAAATTACCATTTAGTATAGCTCTATTATCTCTCGCATTTTGTAAAGCCTCAAAAGCAACGTTAGGGAGCGTTATGTTTTCTGCAATTGTTACTACAATTGATTTGTCAATAGTTCTAAGATAACTATCATATTCAACTGCTGCCCCCGGGTAGCTTAAATTCTCATACAGTCTTCTCACGTTATTATTCCAATCGCTATGCTCGGCATATACTCCAGAATCTACTCTATTTGAATTTAATCTAATAATAGGAGTATTCCAGTTGGAATACTGAAAGATATCAGCATTATTACCAATTCCAGGCAATGTATTATTGGAATTTACGACCTCCCTAAAATCATCGCCATAGTATATATATCCTAATATCTTGCCAAACACGAGGTGATTCGCTCTCATCAAATCTCTAGCATAGTCTGTTTCTACACCATGCCCACCGTCAGCAGCTCTATTGGTTGAACTGGTATTAAAACTACCCGTTCCCTCTGCGATAATAATAGCTAACAAAAACCGTGGATCAATAGCAACTCCAAATTCATTATATATTTGGTTGGTTGCGTTCCAAAGTTCATCTACTTTAGTCTGGTTCCAAGGTACTCTATTCAAGTTTCCAAGTCTTCTAGCCAGAAGTTGTTCCTGTTCTGATTCACCATTTAGTTGCATTATACTAGGGATAAATTGCATTCCACCTGATCCCGTATCACGCGAAAAGAATCCTAAGTCATACAAGGTTTCCCCTAATAATAAATATTTTTCTGCGATATCTTGTGCGTAGTTTGGGTTATAGAAACTTAGAGAAGGGTCACCTTCATAATCCCATATATAATGGCTACTCGCTCCTTTTGCAGCGAAGGCAAACACTGTACGTTGCATTTCGTTTAACACACCGGTATAGCTTTCCATATCTCGTTGAATGAACCCGGCCGCCGTATCAACAAATGCATGCGAAGCTAGATGCAGATTCATCCTAAGCACTTCACTTCCAATTTTAAAATCTGCGCCATCAGACCAAAGCGAATCTCGAAATTTAATCGATGCATCAATCGCAAAATCGATGAACGTTGAAGCCATCAACCCTCCAAGGCTATCTTCATCCCTTGATCCAAATCCCGCTCTGTCAAAACGTAAATAAGCATCGACTACCGATTTATGAATATCAGCGAATATATCCTTCCTCAAAGCTCCTTGCCATTCGCCATATCCTATCAGGTCACGGTCTCTAATCGCTTTACCCGTATCCACAATCGCATCAACGACAATGGTTAGCGTGTCTTTAAGATCATCCTCGGCCAGCGTCCCCTCTTCAACCATCTTTAGCAACTCAATGGTCTCCTCTATCAACGCTTTAGCCATATCCTCCAATAAATCTGCTAAAGAATCATCAGAGTCCAGCATATTAACAATGGCATCAAAGATTTCCATAAAACGTTCATCTTCTAAATCGCCATCAATGACTTCCATCATGTGGTCCAGAATTTCGTCTAAATCTTCAAAATGCTTCTCTTCCAAGTATAAATCAATAAGCTCCAGCAAATCGTCAAGCGCATCGCTTTCAGAATCATCACAGATACAAGTCTTTTTCTTACAATCATCGCATCTCTTATTTGCCTCATCTTCAGGCTCCAACCCAAACGGATCGATATACTTCAACGGATTATTAATAACGTAAGTATACTTCACCAACGTCTGCGGGTCGGTAAGCTCGCCCTCCCACGGGTCAACAGCCAGGAACCGCTTACTGTTCGCGTCATACATTCTGGCCTGGGCGTAGTTGATATCCAGCACTGGATCGTGGATGTAATCAATCTGTTTGTTAAGCATACGGACCCCTTAACTAAACCACAAAGTACGAGGCTGCCAACAATAAGAATGAAATGTCAACAACCTCGTTCTACTCAATATACTTTTATAAATCCTTTTTCATTTAATACCTCAAGCGTCATTTTAGCGTTAAACCCAAAAATGCCATTTGATTCGTCATTTGCGGCTTTTTCTAATATTTCGCAGGCTTCATCCACAGCAATGTTAAGTGCAATACAATGCGCTGCTGCCTTTGTTCTTGTAACAACATTGTCATGTTTAAACAAAGAAGGTAATGACTCTTTTGCAATGCCTAAGTTCGTTTCGAGAAATTTGAATACGTTAATAATTTTTCTACCTTCTTTGTTTCCGCGCTTGTAATCACCATTTAATGTAGTTTCTTCTAGAATAGAACATGTTTCAATATATTGATCTATTACTTCTTGAGGTGATAGTAGTTTCTTCATGGAATCACTCCAAACTGTTTTAAGACATTAATACCAAAATCATATTGAAATTGATAACTAGTTCCACTTAACCAATTACGGACGCTTTGCCCACCTGTAAAATCGAATGTTGTTGTGTTGTAGTACCCGCCTAGTCATAAATAAAATTGAATAAGTAAAAACCGCTCGCCAATTTTTAAGATCGGTGTGCGGCTTTTAAGGTTATTTAAACAAATATCCACTTGAACATTTCGCTGAAGTCATTGAAACACTTGTCACAAATCCAATATTTTTTATCAAGTGTGCAATATCCTTCATGTAAGTCTCCTTCAAGTTCGCTAAATTTTGCAGAACAAAATTCGCAATGATCATGATCCCAATCGGGTCTTGGTATACAATATTTCTGATGTGTTAATTTTACACTCATCAAATATTCATCTTGACCCATGAATCGCCAATCATTTCTATCATTTGACTCGTTATTGTTAATTATTACCATTATCTTTCCAACCTTTCACATTTATTACTTTGGTATCATTGATCCATCGGGGAAAATTCTATAATGAGGACTTTGCCCTTTAATCCCATAATCCCAATGCGGTCCAATCGGCGGCGCATGATTCAAGTCAGGTCTCATCCACTCTTTTGTGAGAGGATTATACCAGTTACCTTGACTACTACCAACCGGCCCACTACCTCTCCATTCAAACCCTGCCCTAGGTGGAATGTTTGGATTATTTCCGGGGTAACTTGGTGCAGTGGCACTTCCAGCTCCCTGAACTTGAGTATTTTGCGCACCATTAGCGGTATTCCTTACTGCCGCATCATGCGCCACATTAATCGCTTTGGCAGATTGACTTGCTTGGAAATTCTTTTGCAAATCGTTCAGAGTTCCGCTTACATGCCCCATTCTGGCTGCGCCGTCAAATATTGATACTACCGCAAGGAATGTGTACCAGTCGTGGTATGTCATTCCCATTTCCGCCGCCGTGTGCGTATTACTTGCCTTCAATGCTAACGCTCTGGCTTCTGTTAATTTAAATGGATTTATCCATTCCTTCTTATTATTAAATCCTGCTTCTTCTAAATATGATATCGTAGAGTTCAGATAACCCCTGTCCTCCACAAGAAGATCCCGTACATCAAACCGTTGTTCCAGCGTTAAATGTATCGCAAGGCTGAAATCAGTTAAAAACAGGAAATCCTTTTCTGCTTTATGGGCTGTGTCAAAATCAACCCGTTTGTCAGTGGTATAGTAATTTTTGCCAATATATTCAAATATCTCGTCAAGCTCATTAAGATATCTGTAAGCAAAGGCAAACTTGTCGTTAAAGTCCCAATCTTTTGGATAAGGTATACCACTAACCTGCACTTGTAGTATTACAGAGACTTCATTTATAAATCGCTGGTCTCCCCTAGGTGTGTAAATTGATTCAGATATATTGAGGTATAGATTAATTACATCCCCTATGGATTCCCTGAAGGTAAACTTTTTTATGAACGACTCATAACCTCTATACGTATTGCCATAATTCAGGTTTTCAACGACTATTGCCGTATCTAAAATCGCCTCAGCAACCGTGTCTAATATCTCCTTTAATTCCTCATCCGTGCCGTCGTGATAATACGCAATCTCAACGGCGGCATCAATGAACGCTGACAGCATATCCCCGAAAAGGCCGTCCTCTTCCGCTGGGCAAAAACCTGCATCTTCAAACTTATCATACGCTTCGATTATTTCGTCGAAAATCTTTCCGCTAATCTCTTCGATTAACTTATCAAGCTCTTCTGCCGCCTTTTTATCAAGCTCTAAGTCGTTGATAAGGTCCCTTACGGCTTCCTCAATAGCACTGTCGATTTCATCGCAGATGCAAGTCTTTTTCTTACACCGGTCACACCTATCGGATGTGTTGGAAGTATCCGTGGTGTCCGTGGTACCGCCCGCACTCGAAGCGCCCGAAACCCCTGTCTGCGTTAACCCGAACGGATCAATATACTTCAACGGATTATTGATAACGTAAGTATACTTCGCCAAGGTCTGCGGGTCGGTCAGTTCGCCCTCCCACGGGTCAATGGCCAGGAACCGCTTACTGTTCGCGTCATACATCCTTGCCTGGGCGTAATAGATATCCAGCACCGGATCGTGGATGTAGCCCGTGTATGAGGTAACTAAGTCAAGCTGGCGCAGGCCCAGACGGAGAACGGCCTTATCCGTTGTTGCTCCCCACTCGTCGTAGTCGACGTAACTGACGACCTTGCCCGAAACATCGTCCGTCAGGAATTTTGTCGATCCCAAACGGTCATGGTGGTAATAGAGTTTCACCTCATTATCTACATTAACAAGTTCGCCCGCCGATGTCAATACCGGACTGATTGTAACAGACAATTTCCTGCCCAGCGCACCATAGGTATACCGATAGGTAAGCCCGTTCGTCTCATACTCCACCAAAATATTCCGCAAATCCGACGTGTAATCTATCACATATTTCTTCTCAACAACAGCGGTTTTGCTGTTACTCGGGGCATCCGGGTCGGATTGGATTCCGTGATAGCCATGGTTATGGTTTTCTATCGTCATAATGTTGCCGACGAGGTCGCCAAGGGCGTTGTAGATGTACTCCGAATATTCGTAATCAACGCTGGTGCCGACATACGATTTTCCCATCACAAGCTTGCCCACCGCGTCATACTCGTACTGCGCTGTATAACGGCTGTGGTTCCGGCTGTTGTGGTGATAGAACTCGCCGATAAGGTTGCCGCGCCTGTCGTAGGTCATCGTGTAACGGTCCTGCCCGTCAACAAGCTTCTCCGCCTGCTGGTTCATGATGTTGTAGGTGTAGATTACGTACTTGTTATTGTCCGTCTGCTCGCGGGTAAGGTTACCAAGGCTGTCGTAGGTATAGAAATGCCTTGTGTTCCCGAACTGCCCTATCGCGGAGGTCAGGCGGTTCAGGGCGTCGTAGGTGTAGTGGAACAGCTCCTTCACCCCGCCATTTGAGTTGCCCCGGTTGTCCTTCGACAGGACGTTACCCTGCGCGTCGTAGGTGTACTCGGTGTTGATGGTCTTAATGTTTTTATCCGAGGATTTACTACAAATAACAACACCCGCTGTATGTACCAAGCGGGTGTTGTCCTTAATTAACATGCTTAATATCTATTAATGTACTCCTCCCAAGTATCGGGATATAACTTTTTAATACGATCCAGGGTATGAACCGGTATATCCGTAGCCCAATAATCGACACCCTGCCGTGCGAACTCCTCAACCACTTCCATTTTTAACCTGTGTCCTTCTGAATTTAATGGAAATGTCCAAAACCTTAATTGCGTGACATCATAAGCATCGAAAGGATCTCCATGTATAGGACTTAATGTTACCGGTTTAGTTATGTCGGCTTGCTGTTCTACAACCAGATAATGCACATATGCAAACAACGCCAGGGTTCCACCCCCTATGCCTTGAAGCAATGCCTGTGAAACAGCGTTATCTCCTGATTCGGTTCTAAAATTGACATTTGCTCCGCCATTAACTAAAGCTCTGGTTTTTTCAATTCCGCAACCGATTGACCTCATTAAAGGGGTAAAACCTATTTCGCGTTTGCTACCCCGGTCATTACCAATGAAACCAATATTAGGATCCGCGCCATATTCTAGAAGCAACTCAACAAACCTAGGATCCTTCTTTGCGTCATTGTCAATAAACGAATACCCTGCCATGCGGTACAATGCCGTTCCGCCTTCATATATTGAAATGATGTTTGGGTTTGCGCCAGCCTTTAACAACGCTTCCGCGGCCTCATACTTCTCCATACCGACTGCCCAGAATAGAAGGGTGGTTCCGAACTGCGGGTCTTGGTAATCCAATAGTTCAGGGTTTTCCGCCGCTATTATAGCTATCTTTTGCGTATTCTGGCTGTCTACGGCCCTAGCCAGTTCCCATACAGGAGTATTTCTGTAAATCCTTACGTTTGTGATCCGGTAGTTCTCTTCGCCAACAAGGTCAATTAACGAAGAACATGACGTTATTAAAGAAAGTGCGATCAAACCGGCAATCACCCCTTTTACCGATCTTGCCATATAGTATAGCCCTCCTTTATTAAAGCGTCAATTACCGCTTCCGTTGAATGATTTTTTACCATACCAAACGGTCCCCATCCATGTTGACGTTGCAAAGGTATGCGTTTGGCAAGTTCCAGCATTTCTGCTTAACCAAACCTCATATCTATACATTTAAGGTTTTTCAATTACAGGTTCGCTTTCCCTGATATTTTCGTTTGCATCAATAACATAATACTCAATTGAATTACCTTCAAGATATGCTATAAATAAAGCGGGTATAGCTCCTGTACCCTCTGTCATAATATCGCCATCCCAAACAGTGTGCCAAAACCAAGGTTTTATAAGGTAATATGTTCCCTCATAACTGACAATTCTATATGTTGAACCTCCAAGAAAACTATATAACAGTTCAACTTGATTATCTTCGCTAAAAGAGATTACCACGGTATATGTGTTATTAGGACTTCCCCCGCAATCGAAAGTAATAATTATTTTTTGTGCTCTTTCGTTTGATATATCAGCTTTTTTTGCGTAATATATGTTTGCCGGATACCAAATCTCATGTTCCTCGTCTAAAATGTTAAGGCTTCTTTTAACAATAAGCTCTATATCTTGAGAGTAAATATTCATTTTCTCCAATTGCGGGGCTATAATCATTAATTCTTCATATGTTAAATCTACACCGCTTTCGTATTTTCGAAGGAGCGTGTTGTCAACAAGTGTATGTGGGAAAACAGTAAAATTGTCAATTTCAACATAGTCCATCGCCAATGTCAAAATTTTACGCATTTCTTCTGATATATTATTCGGGATATTATCCTGTATTACCATATCTGTCTTTTCGTCAGTAGATATGGTTTTTGATACGCACGATGTCATCAAAAATAATAATGAAACAAGTACAATATGTATACTTTTCATTTATACTATCTCCTGTCTCTTGAAAATGGATTTCAACAATACTAATAGGCTAGTTCTTACTATCCCAAATCTCACCTTTAGCGAAGAGCCTTCATCTAAATAACAGGCTAGGTAAAGGCTCTTAGGGTTAAACATTTATTTCGGCCCTATAATGTTAGTTGTATTAAGGCGTAAACGTACCGGAATAGGTCTACCCGCGGTAATTGAACCATAATTATCATTTGACGTTGGGAAAGACATTTGAGTTGTGCCACCGCCATCTAACATTAAACCAATGTCAAAATAGTTTTCCATAATCGTTCGGGTTTCGTTAATTGTCGGACCTCCTCTCCTGTCAACAGACGCTGATGTTTCGAAATTACGCTGATATGCATATAAAGTCATCATTCCCACTGTTCCGCTTCTTTCATTATAACCTATTGCTGTACGGTTAAGATTGGAATTTGCTTGGAATGCATTTGTACCAAAACCTTCATACATACCTCCAGGCCTGAAAACATCAATAATGCCGCCAATACCAAGCATAATATTATTTACATAATACTGGAGACCATTATGTACAATGGGCATTTCACTCCGATTACGATTTTCCCAACCTTCAATTTGGCCTTCGCTATAGCTAATAAATACCTCCCCGTGTATTGAGTATACAAAGGTGGAAAATGGAGTATTTCTATCTTCTGCTTTGGCATAAAGATTGTTATCATTAATATTACAACCTAAACTAAAAGTTAAGTCATTCTAATATTTTAATGCTTTTTACCATTTCAAGGAAAACCGACATAGCAAAATCGAAAAACTCTATATTGCCTTCGGCTATAATAATAATACCATTTTCAGTAATGCCATCTATTGTAAATCTTTCATCGTTCATATGCGAGCCGTACACCACTGATTCCCCGTTATCGGTCTTTATTTCTATACCCGTCAAATTAGAATAATCAAAAGGATAATAATATGCATAATTCATAATCCTTATGGTTACCCCGCTTGTTGGGTCACTGAATAATGTGTAACCGGAATAGAAACTACCCGGGTCATATTGAATAATAAAACCGATTGGATAGTATAACTCATATAGCCTTTCATTGGTATGATACTTCTGCAGTGTATTGACATTAACATCAATTAGTGGTTTTGCCGTTTTGATAACTCTGTCGTAAACGAGGAAATAATTCATTTCTTGAGGGAAAGGCCTCACAGTAGCTGTAATATCCATAAATATATGCTCATTATATATTTGTATTTCTCTTACAATACTGCTTCGCGTGTTATTGAAATCCATGGTTAATAATTGTTCCGTTGACATTTCAATTAGATCGTAAACAAATAAGCCGTCTTCTGTAGCGTAATAAATGAAATCCTCAAAGATGTTATACGCTGTTACATCTGCAGAGATTAATTCTCCGTTAATTGCATTATGCAATCTATTCAGCTGGTCTCTATAAATAATTATGCCATCTATCAGGAAATCAACAATATCACTTCTTTCAATCAATTGTGTTGTTTTATTTTCTGTTAGCTGAAATACTCCTTCGTCGCTTAAATAAAAAACAATATCGTTAATTACTTGGAAATCAAGGATGGCCTCACTAATCAATTGCGTTTTTTCAGATGCGGTTTCGATTAGGGATTGCTTCCACAATCCGTCTTGCCTATGAAGTGTAAAATAAATATTGTTCTCGGAGAATACTATTTGCTTTATATATTTCCTTTCTCCTGTCAGATCAAGGATAATTTCATCGCATGCATCGCTTAAAATCCACAATACATCACCGGATAAATAATAAATATTGCCGTTATAGTACTTGATTAATTGAACCGGTGAATCAGTAACGACGTTTCTGTCTGTCAATGACCGGTCAAACGTATTGATTCTGGCTAAAACATCCTGCGTAGACAATTGCGTAACCAATTCGTCTCTATTTTCATACGCTTGCCAAATATTCATTTTCTGATAATTCCAATAGTTCCATTGAAAAAAATAATACAGATCATCATCTAGATTATACACAACGGAACTTGATTCTTGGATGCTGTATAGTTCGTGATTAAATCCTTTTTGATTGCCAAACGGGTTGGAATCATTGGATTTTGGGAATTGGGCGGATAACACACCACCAGTATCCCCCATAATAGAGGATGCCGGTGGTGTGTTTTCTAAATCAATTAAACTATACGCTTCGCTAGACAGTAAAATAAAAAACGCGGCAAGTATGCTTACAACCAATGAAACTTTTTTAATCATTATACATACGCTCCTTTAATCCCTTGGAAGAGGGGTTATTGCTACTATTTATCGAATACCATAAATACGCTTCCTATAGATGGGTTTGTGGGGCGGTTTGATAATAGATTTCCATCAAGATAAAAGTGAGTGCTTCCACCTCCGTCTAGATTTAAAATATTAACTGCACCCATGTCTTCTAATATTTTTACACCTTGAGAAATCGTTAATCCGCTTCGCACATCATCTCCATTACTATTTACCGCACCAGTAGCTAACAAGATAACAACACCATCTTCCCTTACGCAAATCATTGAACGAGGTATCGAATTACTTGGTTCTTTGTCACGTGTTCCACTGATTATAAATACTGAGTTCAATGCCTTCGTTCTCACATCTGCCTCTGTCAGTTGATTATACGGGATAATCTCGGATGAGCCATCACGATAGTAAAACAACGTCTCAAATGTGTTCCAATCTGAGCTTGATTGAGAAATCGGAGTAGTGTGAAAAAGCCCAAAATCCTCCGAATACGCCCAGCCTTCACTGAGTGTGTTCCCAAAGAAACCTGCGTTCATTAGGACTTTAGGGGCAAACGCATTTACGATTGATCTATATGATTGAAGCCGATCAACATCTGTACCTAAACTTAGAACTAGTCTTTCAATCTCGGGATTAACAACATAGGTAAATATTCGAGTTGTTATATCGCCACTCGTAGACACTTGCCTATTAAATCCCATTGCTGGACCATCGTAAGTGGACCAGTCAAAGGCTATGCTATGGGATAAAGCTATATCCAAAGTTGCAAGCGAAGCCATTTGCAAATTTAACCTAAGCATATCGCGTCCGGTGTCAAAATCGGCGCCCTCAGCCCAAAGCGAATTTCGGAACTCCATTGATCCCCAAATGGCATAGTCAACAAATTGTGAAGCCATCAATCCTCCAAGACCTTCATCATCTCTTGTATCAAAACCTGCTTTATTATAGAGCAGATAGGTTCCTACTACTGATTTACGGATATCATCAAATATCTCCTTCCTAAAAGCAGCTCTCCATTCTTCATTATAACCTTCAGTACGGCTTGTAATTTCTCTGCCAGTATCCACGATTGCATCAACGACAATGGTTAGCGTGTCTTTAAGATCATCCTCATCAAGCGAGCCCTCTTCAACCATCTTTAACAACTCAATGGTCTCTTCTATCAACGCCTTCGCCATATCTTCCACTAAATCCGCTAAAGAACCATCAGCGTCCAGCATTGCAACAATGGCATCAAAAATCTCCGAAAAACGTTCATCTTCTATTTCACCTTCAATGACTTCCATCATGTGGTCCAGAATTGCATCTAGGTCTTCAAAATGTTTCTCTTCCAAGTATAAATCAATGAACTCCAGCAAACCATCAAGCGCGTCGTTTTCAGAATCACTGTCAGATCCTTCACAGGTGCAATCCGTTTTAGCCCTATCGCATCCCTTACACTTTTCATTTTCGCTATTGGTAACGCCCGTCTGCGTCAGTCCAAACGGATCAATATACTTCAAAGGATTATTAATAACGTACGTATACTTCGCCAAGGTCTGCGGGTCTGTCAGCTCGCCCTCCCACGGGTCAATGGCCAGGAACCGCTTACTGTTCGCGTCGTACATCCTTGCCTGTGCGTAGTAGATATCCAGCACCGGA
>Ga0131853_10019075_pt1 | contig 12480 bp, 10 predicted proteins | sample TergutLab28metaG_FD_92764 | JGI IMG/M metagenome (GOLD analysis project Ga0131853, IMG submission 92764) | Labiotermes labralis P1 segment gut microbial communities from Petit-Saut dam, French Guiana - Lab288 P1 (version 2) (version 2) | ecosystem: Host-associated > Arthropoda: Insects >...
TAGTTTATGGGGGGGCCGTGATATAATTGTAGTGTCTATGGTTCTCACGTTGGGTTGGGGGGGGGGTGGGTTTGCGGGGTTAGTTTGTTTGATTTCTTCTCGTTCCTCCTCGGGGTATCTCCACACCCATTGAAAAATGGACACACGTTTATATGAACTTATTTACTAGAAGTAGTCCATACTACCACCTCCTAAAATACTTACTATTCCTCCTGAAGCACCCTGTATAATAAATAACATATAAGCCTAAATCATAAATGTCTACTTTTTTGGTACCTTATCTCCCTAATGATGGCTCTTTATATTTGAGACGAAACATCTTCCAGTAAAATTTCAAAACATATAAGAATACATGTGATTGACATGTGCTGTCCTAACGTCAATGTATCTTCATCCTGACGGAAAGCGCCACTCAACTAGTCAAAAATAATTTCCCCTTATTTTAATGAACACCAAAGTTGACCGCAGTATTTCCAATCCTCAGCCAGATCAACCTACTTTACGCCTTTCCGTCTTATTTCACTAACACCCATTTCAATATTATCTTCCTATTTATGCCAGCATCTTCTAGGTACTCGCATTCCTTCAGTTTTCCCCAACAACACCCTGCATTTATCTTCTCCCCCATAAGTGTCATATGAGGAACAAGCAATGATCCTGCAGTTCGGGGTTTAGGTAAGGGGGGAACAGATCTTGAACGAACGTAAATCGAAATATTATGGAATGGCGCACGGGATATGGATTATGGAAGATGCACATGGAAGCGGTACGGCGCTATCTAAGGCAATACACAACAGGTTTATCTGAGTGAAGAAACCAACAGTACGACAAAACCTTCGTCAAAGTGGGAGTTATAGAGGCGGCGAACATCAACATGGCAGTCTTTACGTAGCCTACGTGACGACGTGTAGTTTAGTGTATTTTTTTCTCTTAAACTTTGGTGCCAGTTGGAAAATTGTATGTAGTCAAACACAACTGTGTCACTTGAGGTGTATTTAATGACTATATAATGGACAATTACATGTTTCGGCCTGTACTGGCCATCTTCAGGTTGTCTCAGGGAAACTTAAGAACTTACTTTAAGCATACAGTTAAGTTTCCCTGAGACAACCTGAAGATGGCCAGTACATGCCGAAACATGTAGTTGTCCATTACATAGTCATTAAATACACCTCAAATGACACAGTTGTGTTTGACTACATACAGTTTTCCAACTTTCACACACACAACGCGGATGACACACTTCCTATATTTGGTGCAAGTCTACCAAACTGCACGTTACGAGACCTCGGAATACTGTAATCCTCTCGAAAAGAACAGGACACGCGGTGGCGTAATTGGTTCAGGCACTGCGCTACAAGCCGGAAGGTCGCGGGTTCGATTGCCGATGGTGTCACTCGAATTTTCCATTGACATAATCCTTCCGCCTTCACAATGGCTCGGGGGCCGACTCGGCCACTAACAGAAATGAGTACCAGGAATATTTCCTGGGGGGTAAAGGGAGCCAGTGTGTTGGGCTACAACCTTACCAATCTCATGTTCCGACTGTATTGAAATCTGGGACACTCAAATTCCTGGAACCCTCGGGGCCTTTCCAGACCTGTAATGGGATTGCTTTAACTTTTACCTCGGTAAGAACTATCAACTGGATAGCCAGAATGATGCATATTATTCGATCACAGGACCTATTGACTAAAAGGTAAAGCGATCCCGTCAGAGGCCCGGTGTGGCCCAGAGGGTGGGTAGAGGTATAGCTCTACTCTTCCATGACCGCGGGACTAGAAGGGGGTGAGTGGTCAGCAGCACGCCCCGGCCGCACTTTACCCCCGGAAAAGAACCGGTACCCATTTTACAGGAGGCTGGGTGGGCCCCAGTACCGGTCTGGACTGGCGGAAAATCTCGTCCCAACTTGGATTCGATCCCGGACTGTCCAGCCCCTAGTCAGTAGCTGTACCGACTGAGCTACCGGGCCGACATGACAGATATATAATGAAAATATTTCCACCGTGGCCACTTGTAACTTTCTAACTTTCGAATGTTATCACAGTGTCGTGCTGGGAATCGAGCAAAAACTCTGAAGAAAGTTAAACAAATGACATCTGAAGCAGAGAGACAGGAGTTATTGTCCAAGAGTTATTGTCCAAGAGTTATAGTGACACTGGAAACCGGTGAAATGCTACTGACAGGAACATGAAGGGAAACAAGAAAAGAGAAATCGTTGACCTGCGAGCTGCACACACGCAAGAGAATCAGGAGAGTCAATAAGGCGAAGAAAGGCGAAGTGTCGGTTTTGATATTTATAATGTTGTTCCGCACAGAAACGTCCGGTCCCGACTGCCTGAAGTCTACATATGCTTCATGTTCGCACCGTGCATCAATGACGATTAAAACACTTTATTATCCAACAGATGCACAAATATATAATTCGTAGATACAATTAGAATTATTATAAAATATTTAAAATTGCTCCAACATGTTTCGGTTCACAAGGGATCCATCATCAGGGAGCTCTATACAGTACTTGGCTAAAATTAGAGTAATGGTTCTATCGTGTCCGTTGATATTATGAACGTAGTCGGTGTTATGGCAGCATATTTGCCCTGGTGCGTGTATGTACTGCACAGTCTAGAGAGTGCCTCTCTAGACTGTGCAGTACACAGCAAATATGCTGTCATAACACCGACTACGTCCATATCAACCATACACAGAACCATTACTGTAATTTTAGCCAAGCACTGTATAGAGCTCCCTCATGATAGATCCCTTGCGATCCGAAACATGTTGGAGCAAATTGCAAATATTTTAAATATTTTATAATAATTCTAATTGTATCCACGAATTACGTATTTGTGCATCTGTTGGATAATAAAGTGTTTCAACATATGGTGTTCTTATTTGTTGCATTATAGGAGATAACGCGAATAATCCTAGCTTGGCGTGACGTCATCATTGCATGTATTGAGTGGCGTCGAATTTACCTCATTCTTTGCTCGGGTGGTTCGTATTCGAGGACTGCCGGGTCCAAATCTCTTCCCGGTGACGGAATTTTTAATACATTTTGTGGGTTAGACAGCTCCAGTGTCTTGTCTGAGCAAAGTTCTGATACAGACAGGGATATAGATATAGCTGATCACGTCTTTAACCTCAGCAATAGAAGGGGTTGATGGTCAGCGCCACGCTTCGCCCGCTTTACCCCCCACCCCACCCAAGAGACCCCATACCCATTGTACAGGAGTGGGTCTCGAGGACATTTTGCAGTGACCCCAGCTGGGTCATGACTGCTTCATTCTACGCTCTTTGCGATCCTCGTCCAACTTCCGAGCTGACGAACGCCTCTTCTAGGGCGGGCAGTTAACACGGATTTGTTCTGCAGTTGTTTGGCGATGTGCTATCAACTGCTAAGTCTAAACGTAAACATGTAAATGCTAGCTCGTTTCGTAGTTTTCTCCTCTCGCCAAATATAATTCGGGTGATAAAATGAAGTATGAGATGGGCAGGGCATGTGGCATGCATGGGAAATAAGAGAAGTGCACAGAGAGTGATGGAAGGTAAACATGAAGGAAAAAGACCATTTGAAAGACCTAACCATGGATGGGAGGCGAAAAGGTTGAAGGAAAATGGCGGCACAGCGTGGACTGTATTATCTGTCTCAGAACAGCGACAAGTGGCAGGAACTTGCTGAGATGTTAATTAACATCCGGGTTCCAATAAATTCGGGGAATTTCCTAATTGGATGAGGCAGTACTAAATTTTCAAGGACGGTTCTCTATGGAGTTAGTTCGCCTAAGTACAGAGTTAAGTGAAGGCGCCACAGAATATACCAGCAGTTGAAAACACACGCATTCTGTACATACAGACATACATACATACACACATACACGCGCGCACGCACGCACACGGAACCCAGTGGCCGCGCGGTTTAAGGCGTGGGTCTGCGGCCGCTCACCGGCTGGGATTGCGGGTTCGAATACCGTCGGGGGCATGGATGCCTGTCTCTTGTAACCTGTTGTGTGTTGTCAGATGGAGGTCTCTGTGACGAGCTGATCACTCGTCCAAAGGAGTCAACATACATACAAGCGTACGTACATACATACATATACACGTACAAACATACATACTCACATACATGCTTACATACATACATACATACATACGTACATGCATACATACACACGTACAAACATACGTACTCACATACATACATACATACATACATACAAACATACGTACTCACATACATACATACACACACATACAAACATACATACATACACACATACATACATACACACACATACATACATACATACATACAAACATACGTACTCACATACATACATACACACACATACACACATACATACATACACACATACATACATACACACACATACATACATACATACACACACACACATACATACACACATACACACGTACAAACATACGTACTCACATACACACATACATACATACACACATACATACACACACACATAATACATACACACATACACACACATAATACATACATACATACACACACACATAATGCATACATACGTACACACACACACACACATACATACATACATACATACATACATACATACACACGTACAAACATACGTACTCACATACATTCATACATACATACACATACACACACACACACATACATACACACATACATACACACACATAATAAATACATACATACATACATACACACACATACACATACATAAACACACATACATACATACATACATACACATACACACACACATACATATATACCAGTTCACATATCGAAAAGTGACTGAAGCTACCATAACTTAACGTTCCCAAATAGTAGCAAATTTTATGCCAAGTGACAGAAACAGATTAAGTTTCTGAAACGCTGTTTTTGGCCAAACAGCAGATGATAGCAGACAGCAGTGTGTGATGTTGTGGGGATATAACGCCGCGTCAGTGGGCAATCGGTTCCGGACGTTTCGGAGAAACAATGCCTCCATTTTCAAGGGTCCAGAAGCTCAACATTCAATGGCGGAGGTCTCAGACCTCTAGACCTTGAAAACGTGGCGCAATGTACCGTCCCAGCCAAATGAGTTACTAAACACATGGCAACGTGACAGACAACGTCCAAAACACTACTCTTGTTAAGAAGCATAACAGGTGTGGACTGTCCACTGACAGACCATGACAACATTCAGAACACTCACCCTTGATCGTGGCATCAAACTTCTTCTTTGCCAGTGGAGGTGTCATGGCGAGTGTTAATATGCAGAAAAGTCACTTGCACTTTCTTCAGACACCTTAATCTGACACTTTATGCACGTCACAGTGTATCACTTAACACATTTTCACTAACCACTTCTGCTGTTACACGGATTCCCAAAATATTATAAGACACAATTTCCGTCATATTTAAACTGTTTTACCATCTCCGATTACAAGGTTTCTCAAGGGAACCACATTAAGTACAACGAAGAAAATGAAAATAGGAAGAACTTGAAGTTCTCACGGCAGTGTGTATGAATGCGACGCCGTGTAGCCTGGCAAATATTTACAGGCGTTTATTACACATTTGCTGCCATCCAAAATACATTGTGTTAGTCACAAAAGACCATAATTTTCATTGTCACAGTTGTAAAAAACATAAATACTGCATAAAAATTAGTCTATCACGATATGTGACGCCGTGGTGTTTGGTACATAAGTAACATAGTTACGGGAAAAAAATTTGCTAGCTATATTCTCAGAGTAATGGAGATTTCAGAATGGAGATGCTCGGTGTGACCGAAACGTCGGAATATATCTAGTACATTACACTGAGTCACATTGAATAACACATACTGTAAAATAATATTCGTTCTGAGGTGAGCCAAGTGAAGGGTCAAAGCGGAATTCCACCTGAAGAAAGGGGCAGTTGAAAAGGTACAAGCTGGTGGGGCTGCAGAACAACTAAGGGGGAATGCAGCAGCAATAATGGGCTTTAGTGCATCATAGGCAAAGCAACCGATTGATCTATACATAATACATACGGGACGCAGTGGTTAAATATTCCAATTGCATGGTTAATGTCACACGTTCTTTGGTTGGTTATTGATATATAGATAAAGTACTACTGTTTTAGCATCAATATAGAGGCCAACAACAGTGTCGTAACTTGAAAATTTTAATTTACTTGATTACCGTCTATTTTACTGTTTTAGTTATAAACAGGAATTTCATCATACGCTATTTTAACTCCTAATATAAACAAAATGGGATCCCATTGAGTGCTTACTTTATTGTACCTTAAAAATGTTCTTTATTGGCCTGAAGATGACCGTTTACGGTCGAAACATGTAGCCATAATGTGACCTGATAGCATATATTTTATCACTGTACTGATATATTGTTGTGTACTGACGGTATATAATACTATAGTAAGGAGTTTGGTAATTAATACTTACAGTAAAACACAACTATATTTGCCTCTAGTATTACAGGAGGATTATGACAACGACATGTTTCGGCCCTATATGTGGGCTGTCTTTAGGTTGTCACTGGACTTTCGGATCAGTTACATAGGAATGCGTGGAGCGTTCTAGGGGAGTTCTGGTGGGAGGGGGGCCGGTCGAGATCTCATTATAACAGTGGGTGCCATAGTCCCGGGCTTTTTCAGGCGGACTACCATTAGTAGCTTTGCAGTGCCGTTATTTTAAAAAAATTAGAGGCAAATATAGTTGTGTTCGACTGTAAGTATTAATACACCAAGCTCCTTACTGTTGTACTGACACAATGGGGATGACGCACATCAGGTATATAATACATTATACAAATTTAGTTTATCGGGCGGGGAAACATAATAAAACCCGAACAATAGCGTTCCCCTGTCACTTACTACTCCACATATGCCATGCGGACAGCTCTTACACTGAACCAGGGCTTCTGCGACGAGAAACGAGAGTCGAACAGCGAGAAATGTCATGAGAAAATAAAAGTACAAAACGTCCAGGGCCAGTCAGAGTACGTAAATCTGTCAATATGGTTAAGAGAAATTGAATTACTGCAAAATAAACGTCGTAAATTTCTATAGTAAAACCAGACGCACCAATGTCTCAAATTTGTTTTATTGGAGTAACACTCTACATGTTTCGGACGGTCTTTCCGTCCATCATGAGGAGTTAAAGACTGTACATACAGCAACAGGCATTTGTCAAACTGAAATTCCAGAGATGACTAAAATCACTAGTGAGTGTGTATATATATATATATATATATATATATATATATTTATCTCAGTATTTAACCAACTTGATGCACAAAATTTGTTTCACAATAAGTTTTATTTCATGCCTCTACATGTTTCGAGCACATGTGCTCGAAACACGTAAAGGCATGAAATAAAACTTATTGTGAAACAAATTTTGTGCATCAAGTTGGTTAAATACTGAGATAAATATACTGAGATGCAGCACGGTCAGCAAAACGTCAAAATTTGTGTATATATATGTTGCAGTAAAGTTTAAAACACATGTAGAATGTCATTCCAAAATAAAATAAATCTGAGACATTGGTGCATCTGGTTGGTTTTACTATAGAAATATATTAGGACGCACGGCCCTATTGACGTCAAGCACGTCGTAAACTTTAAAACAAAGATTCTGAATAGGCACTTTATGTCTAATCTTTACTGAATATTTCGATTCCATCGACAGGTAAGCATCAAACACATCAACCAAACAGTTTATGGCCAGTTAACGATGAAGTCTAAAAACATGTCGCTCTGACGCATGAACCTCTTTGCAATGTATACATCACCGCGTGTTAATAAAGGAGGGAGGCTCACCGGAAAACGAGCTGACAATCAGCAGACGTCAAAATACGTCGAAGCATTAATTAAACCATAAATTCAGAACCAATTAAACGAAAATCACAAACACTAAAAATTTCATTTCAGGAATTGTTAATAAAAAGAACAAATATTTCTTGGAAGCACAATGTTACTGTTCCTATTAACTCTTTAAAAGCCGATTTAAATCCCACCTGCCATTTGCTGGCATTAATAGGAGCTCACCATATTCTCCACGTTAGCAGGATAAGGGTTAAACTAAAATATTTATCAGCACAAGGTTACTGTCTACTATTAAACTAAAATATATATCAGTGTACATTTTATCACTTCACTAGTGGCACAGATTTCCTTATATAAATTTGTCTCACACGTATATCGATTCGAACGTCCCAGTCCCACTGACTACACTGCAGTCAGGAACTGACTCGTACGTCACTACGCCGACGAATGGGCAGGCCATAAAACCAAGCGCTAATGTTAGTATGCTCTATACTTAGGAAGCAAAAGAGGATGAGTGGAAGGAAGGGGGGTAGTGAAAGACGCAAGGACGGATCGAATATTTCTAATGTGCCATTGGTCAGTTCCCAGCGGAGCCTGGGTCAATAATAACAGACTAGTTCAAAACAAAAACACGCCGTTACTCTGTCCCCGTTGAAGTGTCCAAAACAAGACAGGAAATTCCTGTGTCCCCAGTTCAAGTGCCCCAGAACTCGAAGCTTGAATTAAATCAAGACGCTGACACAAGCTAAAGGATAATCACAATTCAGGGCATATAGGCCACAGGAATCTGAACTGCAATGCTTGAGGTACGGGTAACAGTGAGGTCCTTGCTTAGGGCCATTTTTGCTTCGCAGTCAAAATTTTGCATAATTGGAGGCGCTCACGTCGGTAATTTTGAAGTATGGTGTTCTTGTATGTGATAACGTACATTTAGAAACAACCTGCTGCCTCCATCATCAGGGTTAGAGGGGTTCAGTTAAACGCCAACGACGGTGAAGTCAGTAGATACGTACGAGGAGTTGAACGATTGAGGCTGGCGATGAACGGGATACATTGACACCGGAGAGTGACTGCTAAAGCGGAAGCTTCACACGAGGGAGACAAGAAGGTAAGTAAGAGTGTGAACAGTAATAAGGACTGAAATAAATATGAATGAAATTGAAGTCACAGGTGAAGTGATAAACCTGTTGAGAAAGACCTAGGGAGGAAGAGGAGGCGAAACAAAAGCGCTGAACGACTGAACAGAAAGGGAAAAGTGAGGGGGGAAACGTAGCCAGGAAGGAGAGATGGTTGTGAACAGGGCAAGTTTTCTATAGACTCAAATAACATCAACATGGACACGTACATTAATATTAACATGAACATTGCTGAAAGCGTATGGACTAAACTGAAACCACTAGGGAAACACCTTGTACAGTTTGACGTTCAGGTGACCATGAATCGTGATAAAGTCTTATAATAAAACCAACTAGATCTACTAATTCCTCAAATTTATTTTTGGACTAAAACTCTACATGTTTCGGACAATTCCTCTGTCCATCATCAGGAGTTTTTCACTGTACACCCAGCAATGGTATATGTTATAGAGCTTGCAAGCTGTCAGCAAAACCTGTATGACATATAACATTGCTGTGTGTACAGTGAAAAACTCCTGATGATGGACAAAGGAACTGTCCGAAACATGTAGAGTTTTATTCCAAAAATAAATTTGAGAAATTAGTGCATCTAGTTGGGTTTTTAAAAGACCTCTTACAGTCTCATTGTTTTTATATATCTGGGAAAGGGACCCCACTCAGTTTGGGCCCCAAAGACAACTACGCACACGACGGTTAATATGGAATCATGGATACACAGTGACGTAACAGCGAGAGTAGTCTATTGGAAGAAAATGCCAATACATGGACCAAGTGAGCGATGGTGACCAATCAACAAAGTACTGTTGTAAGATATACGTAAAAACATGCACAAAAAATAAATGCGTGTCGTAATTATCACACTCGTGCCGTGCATCTTGGTATTATCAAAATTTTTATTTATTCAGCAACTGATGCAGTAGTGAGTTGTCTTAAAAACCAATATTAAAATTTACATTAAAGCAGCTCCGATATGTATCGGTGTTACAGTTACACCATCATCAGGGAGCGCATTAATTCGTTCTTACACCAATAAGGCCCCAAATATATGCAGCCACACTACCACCGTATTAATCACACACCGATGTATTTTAATGCACTATTTTAACAATTGTTACTTTAGTAAGCACAAATTGATGCGCTCCCTTATGATGGTGTAACTGTAACACCGAAACATGTCGGAGCTGTTTTAATGTAAATTGTAATGTAAATGTAAAGTAAAGTTCACCCTTGTACAGGCACTGAGGCTCTGTACAGATCGTACGGCCCATGGAGGGAGTAAACATATAGCTTTACTCTTTCTTGACCACGGTACTAGAAGGGGATGAGGGGTCAGCGTCACGCCCCGGCCGCTTTTTACCCCCGGGAAAGACCCGGTACCTATTGTACAGGAGGCTGGGTGGACTCCAGGGCCGGTCTGGACAGGTGCGGAAAATCTCGCCTACACCGGGATTCGATCCACGGACCGTCCAGCCCGTAGCCAGTCGCTATACCAACTGAGCTACCGGGCCCACAAATTTTAATGTAAATTTTAATATTTTTAAAGCAACTCATTAGTGAATGAGTTGGTGAATAAATAAAACTTTGATAGCGTGTAATAATGAAACAGACTTCGATATTATCGGCGGCGAATTGTCGTCAATGTGAAATCAGAATTATTTTATTCATACAAATACCATTCTAAAGATATATAGATTTTTAGATACTAAACACGTCGATCCTGAATATGCTACGGAGTTGATATATCGACGTTAAATATCCCCCGAGCTAAAGAAAGAAATAGAGCAGTTAAATAAACTCCAGACAGACCTTATTTGCTTCAGACAGCAGAACGCCTATGCATCAGCGCGATACTGCCACACCGAACTAATCCGCTGGAGAAGTTGCCGCAGGCACACGGCGATTTCACGGCTTGAAAAAACCTAGCGAGTACAACGGTATTTCGTTACCTGCAGTCTTCTGGAACACATTTTTTCTTTCCACACCGCAACTGCAACCAAGTGGGCCACGGCCTATTTGTTACGAAGGCTTCACGATCACACACAGACACACGACAGTCAGTACGACTCTTCCGGACGGGTGATCGGCCCGTCTACCTTACACAACACACAATAGACAAACATCGAAGCCACCGGCGGGATTCGAAGCCGCAATACCTGCAAGCGAGCTGCCGCAGTCCCAAGCCTCAGACCGCGCGGCCACTGGGATCGACTGCTGCAGACAGACATCAATACTGAACATAGGCTAGATAACTATTTGGTTATTTAACGATGCGTTAACAACTGAATATGTTATAGAAGGTCCAACAGTGAGGTGTAATGATGATGATGATGATGATGATGATGATGACAGATAAATTTCCAAAGAAGAGGCAAGCACCAGGCGATTGTTCCATACAACAGTACGCCAGGATAGCACTGGACAGGCTAAACAACGGTACAACATCTCAGAAATGGGAACTGTGGTATAAGTGGAGCTAATGAAACGAGAAGCCTTTCGTGAGCAAGTATGTATTGAATGTTTGTTTCCTCTACTCAGAAATACATTATTATTATTATTATCATCATCATTATCATCATCCATGTTATCACCTTTATGCAGGGTATTCACAATTATATACCTGAAACAAACCATGTTTCTACAGTATAAAGTGTAGCAGCTGTTCTGTATTTACAATCTGTGCTATATGTAATGTTATTTCGCCCATGCAATATGTTCTGTACTTTTACATTAGCACTTTCCGCAGTACGTGTGCAGTGCCCAACATGGCTGTTTGTAGTGCATTATTATTATTATTATACGATATGGATGTCTCTTGTCACAGGCATTTCTCCCGGTACTTCTCTTGAATCAGCGGTGATCCCCACCGCTCACGCTTCAAGTTTCACATTGATGTACTTTCCGTATTATGTGTGATGTTCCAAGTATAGCTGTCTTTTGTAGTAAATCTATCGAATGTTTTCCTGGTACAGCTTCCAAATGTTTCCTCAGGCTTCTCGTCACTATTCCAGTGGCTCCAATTATTACTGGTACAATCGTACATTTCAGGTTCCACATTCGCTGTATCTCTATACACAAACTCGTGTATTTTAACTTCTTTTCCGTTTTCTTTTGCACAACATTTCTGTCTGAGGGTATTGCCACATCTATCAGTGTGCATGTTTTCTCTTTTTTTGTTTTTAATTATTATGTCTGGCCTGTTTGCTTAACTTATTATTATTATTACACAATATGTATGTCTCCTGTCACAGGCATTTCTTCCCGGTACGTCCCTTGAACCAGCGGTGATCCCCACCGCTCAGGCTTCAAGTTTCACACTGCAGTACTTTCCGTATTATGTGTGATGTTCCAAGTATAGCTGTTTTTTGTAGTGAATCCATCGAGTGTTTTCCTGGTATAGTTTCCAAATTTTTCTTTAAGCTTCTCGTTACTATTCCAGTGGCTCCAATTATTACTGGTACAATCGTACATTTCAGGTTCCACATTCGCTGTATCTCTATA
>Ga0131853_10019076_pt1 | contig 12480 bp, 10 predicted proteins | sample TergutLab28metaG_FD_92764 | JGI IMG/M metagenome (GOLD analysis project Ga0131853, IMG submission 92764) | Labiotermes labralis P1 segment gut microbial communities from Petit-Saut dam, French Guiana - Lab288 P1 (version 2) (version 2) | ecosystem: Host-associated > Arthropoda: Insects >...
AAACAAAAAATTGTAGTAATAGATAAGGTAAATATAAAGAGGTATCGTCGTCTACCCCAAATCTCTCACAGAAGAAAGAGGGGGGGGGGGGGTCATCTGATGTGAAAGAATCACTACCATTTTTTAAATGAAGTTTTTCACTAAAACAGGTGGGTCTAATTATGAATGAGATATTTTGAAAGTTTAATTTGATAGACATAATTACTCATACACATGCAGCACTAATATATTTTCATATGCAGATTCAGACTGATCTACATACATCCAATAGCTGCAGATGAATTCATTAACATGTAATTCAGATGTCTGATATACAAAAATCCAACTAATTAAATGAGATCAGTGGTACAGAACCTGACCTGTATTTGGTGAGAAGTACAAGATTCAAAGCTAGGCAGCAAATTAATTTATGGTTTACCATTTTCCTAAGCAAACTGTGGCAGGTTTAAGCTAAGATAATCATAATACTTGTCTCTATCAATGTCATATCAGTATCATTCTACTTCCTGATAATCTAAAGCAATTCATTGACTCATCCTACTAAGTTTCCTACCAGAAACCACTGAAATTCTATGGATATTAGGAGTCAAATCATTAATTTAGAGTTAAAATTTCATGGTTCATTTTTGTTTAGTAAACAAACAGAAAAACATATTTCAATAACCCTGAAATTCCATACAGTAAATGCTTTCTTGACTCTGTGTGCAACTTGCATTTTGAACCATAACCATAAAATTTAATCAAGTATCTGTCAGACCTCTGCCAGGCTACCAAGCAACAAATGTACTTAGTTACATAAAACAGTGGGAACGTGCAGCAACGTCACTGACAAGCAGTTTGCAGTGTGTTTCATAACAGGCTCAATGCACTGTGTTGATTTGTCTTTTTCCCAGCATTCTGCTTACTTCTAAGACATTTCTGTGCAAAAAAAAAAACAGTCTGCTGTCAGCACTATTCATGACACAATAGTTCTTGATGGATGTGAATATTCTGTGTGTATGGTTATTCCTCTCCACAAAACACTTGTAGGGATTCAGTGTTCACAGACCACATTAAAAGCTTACATAAAGTTAGTTTTTTACACTTTGAACACAAATATCTGTTCACATGTATGGGGCTACAGGTCTAATTTTGTGTAAATACTAATACCTCCTACAAAAATTACTTGTACTACATGGTGTACATACAGAGTTCCCTGCAGGCTGTACCTGGTTACTTACGCTACTCAAAAGGCTGTACCTCTCTACTTAAAACTAGTGAATGAAATGAGGTAAAACACCTAATAAACTAATAATTGGAAACTCACCTTCTCCATTTCGATATTCTAATTTGTCACAGTCACTTGGCTGTTTCTTATTGCATTCATCACTGCCCCTCCTTCAAAGAGAAAGAGATACTTTATTAGCCACTTCACTTCAATGTGGGTAAAACATGATGAATTATGACATTTTACATTGCCTAATGATGTACAACAGTTTGCCACCACATTTTGGTTATGTCAACCATCAGTTTTTATACAAACATTTCCCAAACAAATCAAACGAGCTAGGCAGTGCCCTACCACAGATTCCATTGTCTCCACCCTTAACATTGCTGACACTTCCCACGACGAACTTAAAGAAACAAAACGTTATTGGGCTGTTTTATCTTTGTATTAAAAAGTTTCCAACTGTGAATTTTTCCTTCAGTTCACACCTTTCCTGAATACCCACTCTCTCCACATGTCTCATCATTTGCTTTACTTTCACCATAGAACATCTCTCTGTATTTGACCTTGTATGTTCATGGTTCTTCCTTTGATATAAAATGTATTATTAAAAGTGTAGAGAACTGGAAAAAATATTAAAAACATTGTCATGCTCTGTTGAAAGAATATGAAGCTGTAAAATTACCTTCGGAAAAAGAGAACAGCCACAATAATGACTGCAACCAAGAACATGACGACCACCACTATGACTGTCGCAATAATTCGCACCTGCATGTTGTCATCATCACCCACAATTGCTGCAATGAAAATACACTGGAGCTCAAACATACGCAAAACATAAAAAATAAATAAATAAATAAACAAATATAAGCATAACACCATGAAACATTACATAATTAACATACTTCTAATAAAGTAAAACTGAGGTAATGGCATACATACTCCCCATATTGCATTTCCTTACAATTATAAATGTTAACAAGGGCTGACTCCCACACATATCAAAGGTTACATTGGTGTTCATCATATTGAATATATGAAGACTTTGTGTACTGATGTCATAAAACTGTAACAATAGCTGCAATTGTTCAGCTGTCAAGATGCCAGACTGCACACCTTGGATCACAGTTTTATTCAATGCAGTAACACAATCACAAATAATACAGAACAGAACATACAACCATTGGATCTGATGTGCTTGAGACAGTTTCTACCCAACAGTACTTAATCTGTGCTCTGTTACTCACCTGTTCCCAGTATCTGCCCTGTCGTTTTAAACACGGTTGGGCTAAATTCTCCCCATCCGTGGGTTGTCTTAGCTCGAACCTGGAAGCCATATTCAGTTCTCTGACGTAACCCCGTGAACGTTGTTTGCTGCTCCTTTGTAAGCGTGCTGGATGCATTACTATCATCATGGCGAACAAAACAGCGAACCTACATAATGAAGGACACATTTAACATTCCATGCAAGGAAACCTGTAAGAATGAACATACCTGACACACAAATGATTTAAGTTACACGCACCTCATACATCTCAACGGTATCACCTTCTACATCAGTGGCATCATTGGCATGTGGTGGATCCCATGCTAAAGACATTTCAGTGGACTTGACAGATGTCACTCGAACATTTATGACACTGGAAGGGACAGAGGCCTCTGTGGTTACTGTAATATCAACATAATCACTTTCGCCTGCCAATTCTGTTATACCGTTTTCTGCAAAAACTTGAAACCGGTATGTTGTAACAGGATTTAGCCCGGTTATGGTCACCTTTGTGTCATTGAAAATACCCTGGGGAAAAAAAAAACCAACAACTTACATTAAACAGTGCTCAAGGTTACTTTTATTACTTACATGTTCATACCATTCATATTGAATAATAAATTTTTATTATATACAAAAAAAAAAGTTTAGTGTTCAGGTTACTTTTCCAAATTTTAAACTTACTGTACGAATTGGTGTAAGTTTTCATCACACTGTCAAACAATATGTCAACCAGCTATGCATATTTACATGCAAAAACATGAAAACATTACTGATTGACTGACTGAATAACTAACTTGTGATTGGTAACAGATAATTTCAATGATCTGTTCAAAAGAGAAACCAAATGAAATTTTTCTAATAATCCTACGAAGAAAAAATTTAAACTGTTTTATTTAAAGACCCAGTTCATACTGAGCAATAAATACTTTTCATCTCTTTTATGGAAACCAGTCAGTATATGTTATGTAGGCATAAGTTGTTTGTTCTAAGATAAATACAAAACACATAAATACAGTGTGGGCAGAGCATGCAATTGTTGAATGTTAAACCTGGTAGTACATAAAGTAACCAGGAAGCTTTTTAAAAGATTAAAAGAAAGTAACTTCTTGTTACTATCTTACTCTAGGTTACAGCTTACAAATATATGACATGTAACAGTTCCTTTCCACACTATGATAATTTGTGTACATATCTTTCAGATAGGTCACTGCAGTAGGTAATTAACCACATAAATTGATTAACCACCCAATGACACATTCACTCACTCACTTATGCTACGGTAGATTCAGCTGGTAATTACCATGCCATTTAACAAATCCTTTGTTGGCAGGAAAGCCAAATTATCACCTTGCTTTTTCCTTTCTTTGTAGTTGTGTGCCTGAATTAAGTGATCATTTCACAGCTAAATCCATTGTACATCCTTGAAAAGTGTGGTAATTACTAATCTTGGCATCATATTTCCTACTTTTACAGAATGTGAAGATTCATCATTATGAATGCAGAAGTCCATCTGTTGGCCGTATATTTAAGCAGCTTTATCCACAAATAATACTTTAAGAATAAAGTCCTGCCATTTAGTGTGGTATGTCTCCTTCTCTTGAGTGACGTTTCTTCCTATGAGATCCTTGGCATTTTAATGGTACTCCCATAAATGTTACATGTCCCATACATCTCACTCTCCTTTGTCCAATTACCTCAATAATATTTGGTGCATAGCACAAATTACAAAAGCCGCTGTTATGGAAATGTATCTCTGATTCTGTCACTTCCCAATTCATGTTGCAAGGTACCAACTTATCCCCATTAGTGGTGTGACAACATACTACCAAAGGTATCAGTCACCCAGTCACAAGCAACAACTAAGTTGCTGCAGGAAGTAAATGCGCCATGACACAAGGTACACTCACTGTGCTAGGATTGTATGAGACCCCAGGTCCGCAGGAATCACATTCTACCCTGTATACAGTGTCCACTCTACCTCCTTGGAAGGAAGGAGGTGTCCAGGACAGAATTACCGTTGACTGGTCCACAAATCCTACAGTCAGATTTTGCGGAGCTGTCGGTGGTTCTGCACATAAAAACAATCAACATTATTAATTACTGTAGGATACAAATTTCCGTAAATTATGGATTAATGTACATAACAAAGAGAGGGGATATTAGAATCAATTTACAGTTTGCCTAAAGTGTGCCACAGGTACCTGAAATCAGGACAGTTCCAGTTTATCTGCTCTCTGTTCAGAACTCCAGCCACAAAATAACACTGATATCTGACAAGGATAGCACCCTGCTGTAGTAATGAAGGGACAGTTACTGGTTCTTCTTTCCTTTTCAAGAGCACTGACGTTCTGTCTCTCCTTGCTTTACATCTTCTGGTATAAGTCACTGATTCTAAGATCCCAATTAATCCTTTTGTTTCATCTCTAAGTTTTGAAAATTGATATGCGTAAGGCCTACTGGCCCTTGTCTCAAAACAGAATGTTCCTTCACATTCATTAAGAATATCCAACTACAGTAACTTCATTACACTTCACACACAATTTCTCTGCAGATTTAGGAAACTAAATGTGAGACTTTAAAGACAAGAAACATGTACTCATAACAGATGTCAGTATAATACATTTTTTATGTACCAACTATGTGAAAACATGAAATCAGATATGATGAATTGTAAGTTTACTATTACATTTTAACCAAGACAATGTCACTTTAATTATTAACCAACATGTTTACTACGTAACACACAATGCACATCATAGCCAGACGCATTCACAACGCCCTGTTAATATAATGGAATTATTTTGTGAATGTTTTCAAAATGACTTTAGAAAGGAACAACGTAGCTCCCTGAGGATGATCTTAGGACCGAAACATGTCGGAGCGATTTTAAGTGTTTTAATGTGAAATTTTAAGGGTATTTGAGAGGAAGGTTCTAAGAAGAATCTATGGACCCACTAAAGAAAAGGATGGCATGTGGTAATAAAAACATCATAAACTATATCAAAGCACAAAGATTAGCTTGGTTCGGACATGTACATCATATGCCAGATAACAGCATGGCAAAAAACGTATATGAGTGGTCACCCGCACTAACAAGACCGCTAGGAAGACCAAAAAATAGATGGGAGGATGATGTAAAGAGCGACATAACATGGATGAAAATAACAAATTGGAAGGACAACATCAGAGACCGGACCGATTGGAAGACACTTGTTGAGAAGGCCAACATTTCTCTGAAGTTGTAGTGCCTCAAGAAGAAGAAGAATGTGAAATTTTAAATAGTGCATTTGTTGCTTAATAATGAAAGTGATTCTACGAAATACACGGTGCAACAATGAGGATAAGACAATGCCAGTTCAGGGGATCAGCTGCTGGCTCCTAACCATGGATATGTGTGTTGAATTACAGAACAGGCTACACCAGTGGCACATTAACACAACCTCAGTTCGGACTTCACCTCTGACCTCACACTTGACTGAACTCCAAGCATGGAAGTTAAACTTGGTTGCATCTAACTATACAGTTCCTTAGATATTCCAGGAAGCACAATTTCTTTATCCATGAAAACCCTGCTTAATGAGGTGCTTGCAACAAGACTTGAAATTTCAGAATTCCTTTCCCAAAATCCACTGTGCAATATTTTTTTAATGAACTGTCTTGTCTGAAGGAGCAAGAGTGGTGTGGTGGCAGCTATTGTCAGTAAGGAGCAGGTACCGAGAGGTAAGGAACAGACACACCCATCCAACTGGCTAATGAGAGGGTGGGGGTTCTCTTGACCTGTTACTCCTTCCCATTTTCCAAAATCCACCTAACCCCCTTTACTCACTGAACAGTCTGAAGCTAAGAGACCAGCAGTATCATGGCCCGCTAATGGTGTTACTTCACTAGATGATTTCCAACTCAGCTGAAAATGAGAATCTTAACATTGCACATCATGTTTGCTAGAGACCCTTACAACTTCTTCCATGCAGAGTCATGGTTGATGAGCCCATTCTTATTTGATGTTTTAATGGTAATGCTTGAATTAATTAAAATGAGGGATATTAGTGTACTCAGCTCTAATGTCAACTGTCAGAACTGGAACTATTCTCTGTATGTGAATGAGAACTGTAAAGAAAAATATGTTAACTTACGATGTGTTCTATCTAAAGAATGTTTGAAAATAGTATAATACTGGTTAGGTCACATCCGTATCTACGCATTATTTTTCAAAGACATCAATGTGAACGCAGTGTGGCATTGTGGATCCCCAGTACAGCACCTAGTTTTTAAAAAACTGATATCAAACATCCCAAGTTTTATATTAAAGTAATGACAATTCACACAAAAGCTGTGCACGAAATACAACAAGCTGTTAAAAACAAATTCCCTGAGATATTACCGACATGAGCATTTCATATTTCATACCAATTATTTGTAAAGTGAGCTTTTGTTAGTAAAGTGAAATGTGATTTGAACTTGACGAGATATAAGGGGAAAACAAAGGGCAAAATACAATTCATTTAACAGCCTCTGGTTATGCCTGCAAATTCCAATGGCATCAAACACTACTGCCTACTACAGCCCCTTAATGAGTTAATTTTTATGAACTCAATCCAAAGACTGCATAGATTACCATTCATAAATTTAGCTTACATCAAAATGTCCCAAACTCTGCAGTGTTTAAATATTACTACAAATATTTATATCATGTCATGCCCTAACAATAACAGAAAAGAACATGCTACAGACACACACAAACTCACTTTGTGCTTAGGCACAAATATTACTCTAAACTTAACTGTATTTATGTAAACATAAATAGCACTCTACACAATGAACAGCCAATTAAAACTTACGAGTGCAAGGCATGTTCTTGGGATCTTTGGTTGCCCTGTAATAACCCGAGTTACAACGGCACTCAGAAAAGCCGTAGTCTGGTGCCTTGCTATGGTCTGGGCAGGGCTGGCAATGTTCATCTCCCGTAGCATGCTTGTATTTACCTGGAGGGCAAACTTAAGAAAAGAAAAACAAATCACACATGTTAACCTTCATGCCAGTTTCATTACATCAAGACTGGATGGAGTATGACTTTGCACATTGCAGACAATGTTCAGACAGGTCATGGGACAGGGAATACGATCAGATAATTTTAGTGTGTTATGTACTTAAGGCACAAGAATTAGAGAAATTAGGTGACAAAATGTGATCCTGTAATATTTTCTAACTAGGGCTAACATCATATCTGTGTTTGGACAGAATATGTGATTTGTTTGTCTGTGAATTAACTAATTATAGGCTAGACGACTGTTATCTGATTCCGGCCAGGCTTAGAATGTTATCAAGTCCAGATTACCTTCTGGAGTCCATTCACCACCTCTTCTTTGTGTGTTGCAAGGGCCAGAAATATACACTGCTAAGGAAAGGTGTCTAATTTTCCTTCTTTAAGTGAATTCTTACTACAATTACAAAGTACACCTACCGCCTAAAATTTAGGAATAGTATTCCTCAAAAGTCAATGAAAATCCCATAATTAAACGATTAAAATTTTTCATTTATGAAATTATATCAAATTAAATTTATTGTAATCTTTCTCCTGGGTTATTCCCCGGCGTATGAATTCAGACGGTGGGGTATAACCCAGAAGAAAGCACACAACATTCAGAACACGGTGAAAGTTTGAAATCAAGAAATGAAATTTATCTCCAATTTGCTAAAGTTGCCTATAGTTATGCTTCTAATTTTTGGCCAAACAAGCCAATTGACATGGAAATTATATCCACACAAAAGACAGACTATTAGTGAAATGTTGCTACATAGATTATAAAAACTTTACCATTGCAAGTCTGCTTCTCATGATCAGCCTCATAACCAGCCTTGCACTTGCAACCACCAGCAGGCAAGTACCACTTCCCATCACCCTTGCAAAGGTAAGTGGGAGTATCCACCACCTCTGCATTTTCCACACACTCGCCAGTCGCTTGTTCAATGAAAGTCACCTCACGCCCCGTTGGTGTCGTTTGAAAGTGGGCAAAATTCACAGTAACCGCAGGGCATGTGATGTAGTACACCTGATAACAGAATGTTCAGTGCTGACACATTTACATAAAATATTTATTTGCTCACTGCTCCATATGACAGCAAAAAAGGGCGAATTCAACTGACCAAAAAAAAACGAAAAATATGAAAACAAAATTCATTCAACAGAGTCATTCCTGAGATGCTAACAATGTCTTTTGTCTTTCATGGAATTTAAAAACTCATGTTAACATCTATATAAAAGTACGCCATTAGATTAGAGAAAAAAGTTCTCGGGCAGACAGTCGCGTAAAGGCGTGGAAGTTCTCTGGAATTTCAGGGACTGAAGACAGGGACAATGTCAGTCCCTGAAACGATGGAGAACTTCCACAGCTTGTCTGTCTGCCCGAGAACATTTTATTGAATTCTGTCACCATGGAAGCTTCCAGACTCATATGCCATTAGATGCTAACCACTTCACATTCGACGGACTGCATCAAGTAGCAACATTCGTTTTTGTGAACTGTGTATTTATGAATTGTACTGGTGTTTTAAATAAATTTCGAGTTTTAATTAACAGAAGAACACAATGTGGTATTTGGAGCAAAAATTTTGAAACTGTAAGATTTTATGCAGTATATCTACAAGTTCAAGTGATCCTTCAAAATTAATCAGAAACATAACACCTGTAATGAAAAACGATCTTACATTTTGGTACATAAATTATTGGCTACTTCGAAGACAGCTTGTGGGTAGAGAAATGTTAAAAGAAAAGAAAAAAAAGATGTACCTTGATGGCCAGAAGGGATATGCAGGCCCCCTGGTCACGGAACGCAAAGTACACCCCCTTCTTTGTGACAGGAATGGACTTGACCTCGGTGTTTATGATCACTTCGGTGTTTGTGTTGAATCTGCCCTCCCCTGCTGCTATTCGACCTACAAAACAAACACTTCATCAGTTAGCAGTACTGCACTCAGGAAAATACTAATTGGATTCCCCCCACCTGTCATTCGTGTCATTTTCGATTCATAACCATGGATACCACTGATGCTAACAATCTCAGCAGTTGCAGCCAGTGGCGTATCTGGGTTTCTTGGCGGCCGGAGGGCGGGTGATCACAACGGCCACCCCGAACTGAAACCACAAACTTAAAAAAAAATCAGAATTATTTATGAACTTTCCTTGTACTTGGCCCAATAATTTAAAAAATCTGTTTAAAGAAGAAAAAAAATCACACTTTTATTTTTAAAAAATATTTAGTTTGCCGCACCTTGCACTCTGGCCTTCCTGGGCGACCCCACCACTCCCCCCGACCAAGCTACGCCACTGAATGCTGCCATATCATTACGCCTCTGGAGTGGCGAGACATAACAGCACTGGTACCGAAACCAGCATAACTTTCGCTCTTCTAGTGTTCACAGAATATCGCTACACGTTTCGACTATACCAAAGCCATCAACAGGCTGAACATAATGCCCAGAAGTTGGACAACATACTTGAAGCTCCGCGATGTTGGCTGAACCAGCGGTAAAATATAACAATGAAAAATGGTCGTATCAAATCATACACACACGCTGCGAGCCGACAGGATGCGACTAGCGAAGCGCTTCCTTTTAAAATGCCCATGCAGCACGGGTAACGAAAGGTGGACAAAGGCAGTAATCAGTTCTAAAACTAGAGAATATCAAATACGAATGACAGGGAAATTTTGGTTGTGGCGCAGGCACTACGGTGGCCAGACACCAGGAACATCAGTTGAAAATAACGCATGTTTATTAAAATACCAACATCAGCTACATGTTTCGGTTCACATTAAAACTTTGACCCCCGCAGTTCAGTTTTTATGCGCGTTCGCTTAACTATAAGAAAATGCGCCCATTAAATGAAGAATAAAAACCAACTAGATGTCACTTGTTATTTTATTGTACTTCTTATAGGCTCAACATGTTTCGGGCACTACTATGCCTATCATCAGGAGCTCGCGACTATGATGTTGATTACCACATTGGTCGTTTCGTTCTTGGTTTGCTGTATGTTGGAGGTTAGGTGCGGTTAGGCTGGAGTAGTGTCTGGACTGCAGGCTAGAGCTGCACCTAACCTCCAACATACAGCAAACCAAGAACGAAACGACCAATGTGGTAATCAACATCATAGTCGCGAGCTCCTGATGATAGGCATAGTAGTGCCCGAAAGATGTTAAGCCTATAAGAAGTACAATAAAATAATAAGTGACATCTAGTTGGTTTTTATTCTTCAATTATCACAATGATGCACGGACCAACAAATATCAAAATGCGCCTATTAATTTCGTTATGTCCGTCAGTCCTCATGCATCAGCACGGCTTCCACTGGACGGATTTGTGGGAAATTCGATACCGGGGAATTTTATGCTACTCTGTCGAGAAAACTCAAATCTGATTAAAACCAAGCACTTTACATTAACATCTAAGTACGTATTATCATTGTCGACAAGATAAATTAGCCATAAAAGCATTTTTTGGGGGACAACACTCAATTTTCTTTATTGCTGACAGTGGTGCGCAGTTCAACATTATACACAGAAGGCACTGTTCCGTTTCCACTGTAATGGTTACGGGAACGCGCTACATGTTGCTTTACCTTAACTGAGATTGCGCTCTCTGAGATACTACTTAGCGCAGAGTGGATTTCTTGACCCTTGAACGTGGTACCGATAGGTTGTCCCGCAACGTCGGTAAGGGATTACCTCTCTGCGCTACGTAATATCCCAGAAGAGCGCAGATCTCGTCTACATCGCGGTCCAAATCTGAAATCGTTCTTGCTAGTTGTTAATGTCTTGTATTAGGACAATTATTGGTCTCGTAAATGAGCCACGTAAGGCCGTTATGCTGTTCAATCTACAGGCAGAAGTATACAGGCCCACTTAACGTAACGTAACATAAATTATTCTTACCTATCAACTTGTAGCTCTCAGGTTCCCAAGGCGGTGGTTCTCTGGTTGCTGCATCGAACTCGTAGTAGAGCAAGCTGAATGTTTCTTTGCACGACAGTGCATTGCCCGGGAACAATGAGCAGTCCCGGATTGTGAACTTGATCTCTATATAGATGCGGTTCGCAGTCCCTCGCTCAACGAATGGCGTCCACAGCCAGTTGTTCACATTGTTGTACGCCACGTCACAAACAACGTACGACCTCCAGTTGATGCCCTTCTCGAAGTTGGTGAAGCTCTCCTCAACCCACTGGAATCACACAAGCAAAAAAGACGTGCGTATCAGCAGACATTCTGTACCTCTCGTATCGGTACAATGCGGAGTTAAATTCGACAGCGCTTTGGGCTGTACCAGGTCAGGCGTCGAGCTGAAATCTACATGTTAGTTGCACAGCGTGATTACGTTGCTTTTCCCCAAGCTCTTGTTACATTTTGGCCGATTTTGAAATTATGGATCAGAGATTTTCTGGAAGATTAATCTGTACCAGTCTGTTGGAACTCACAATAATAATTTGGGCCGCAAGGGGTTATTATAATAATTATTATTATTATAATTATGTGTTTATAAAGTACTTGTCAGTGCAATGTACAACCTAATGAGTGTAAAAGCATTATGTAACACATTTTAAAATTGTACTCCAGTTTTATAAACAGCAGGCTGCTATCAGCGAGGTACACATTCATGGATCACAAACAAATTTATCATTTAGCATCTCCAAGTTTGTCTTCTTTTACTTACTTCCTTGTTTGTAAACAAATCTGTAACGCGTATTGATGACCTTCTTGTGGTATTGAATGGCATCCCTGAAGATGGTCGAAATATGGACATATTAAATAATACTCACATTTGTGATTCAAGGCTGTGCACCTTGCTGGTTGTATTGCTTGACGGAACTGCTAACAGACATACACTCCAACTGCTAACAGACATACACTCCAACTGCTAACAGACATACACTGCAACTGCTAACAGACATACACTCCAACTGCTAACAGACATACACTGCAACTGCTAACAGACATACACTCCAACTGCT
>Ga0131853_10019077_pt1 | contig 12479 bp, 7 predicted proteins | sample TergutLab28metaG_FD_92764 | JGI IMG/M metagenome (GOLD analysis project Ga0131853, IMG submission 92764) | Labiotermes labralis P1 segment gut microbial communities from Petit-Saut dam, French Guiana - Lab288 P1 (version 2) (version 2) | ecosystem: Host-associated > Arthropoda: Insects >...
GGGGGGGGGGGGGTGGGGGGGGGGGGGGGGGGGGGGGTCGTTTGTAGTATTAAAATTGGCTTTAAGAAAACAAGACGTGAGGACTTGGATTGGCTTCATGTGGCTTAGGATATGGTCCGGTGGCGGGCTGTTCTGTACACTATAATGGACTTTTGATTACCACGACATACGAGGAATTTGTTGTCCAGAATTCGACTTTCGGCTTATTTATAAGCGTTCTTCATAAAGTGTTCAGACGATGCTAGGGATTTACTGTGGTCTGTTACAGAACGTGTAACTTGGCGATTTGTATATTTCGTGTAATATAGCGCGGTAGAGCAGTGAAATCTGTTCGGTTGCAAATAGCTTCACCTGTATATGGGCAAATGTACAAGAAACTGACACACTGTATTGGTCGACAGGTCTCTTGAATTGTGGACACGAAAAAGTATCAAGGATGTGGCGATGTGATAGTGTTTCGGAATTTGTTACTGGGTGAAACTGCATTCACTGCGCAGCCGTAATATTAGTGTTGAGTTGCAATTGAAACCCCGCCGATGCGTAGGTGTTGCTTCTGTGCGGAGATTAATGGGAAGCTTGCAAAAAAAAAAAAGTGCTTCATGAAGCACGCCTGGCTTATTTTAAACTCATGTAGCAAGCTGGTTCAGGTACTTGAAAAGAATGGAACGTAAGAGACGTGAGTGTAGGTGGGAGGATAATATTAAAATTGATTTGTAAGTAAGGTGGTTGGAACGTTGTGGATTTGTAATGGAATGGAAAAAGATATGAGCTATATTGAAATAGCTCAGAATAGGGACGGGTTTGCGGGCATTTTTTGACGCGGTGATGGGTCTTCTGGATCCATAAAGTGTGCGGAATTGTTCAGCAGCTAACCGCCTGTTACATGGAGTTTGTGGCGTTTCTGTAGCTGCTTATCCGTGAAGAGGATTTTGAACTGAAGTTCTTAAACGGCAGTCGCTCCCTCGTGTGACACTTCACAGCAAAACATCAAAACTTCACAGTTGGTTAGGCGTGTATTCGGACATCGAATAAAACCTCCAAAAAAATGGTACAAATTTCGATGATGGACGGTCGGCTGTCCCCATTCTACTTTAAATATATGCTTTTTTTGCAGTGAATCCAAAAGGAATAAAAAATTAGTGCTGGCTGGTTATCTTTTTCATCTCAAAGGCCGTCCGGAATCACACAGTCTGATGGGCCTGCATTGTTGGGTGGATGTAACGCTGATACGGCAGATTGTAACCCCGATAGAGACGTGTGTACGTGCTGCCAACAATACGTAGGTGAAAATGTAAAATAATCCCCCTACAGTCTGTGAGGGTTCCAGGAGGTAGAGGCTCCCAGATTTCAAGACAAGCAGCACATGAAGTTGGTAAGGTTGTCAACCCTAAGCACCGGTCACCCTTACTGCCCAGGAAATATTCATGGTACTCCTTTCCGTTAGAGGTTGAGTCATCCTCAGGGCCACAGTGCGGCCGGAAGGATGATGTCAATTTAAAGTTCCAATGGTACCATCGGGAATCGAACCCGCGACCTCCCGGCTTGTATTTCAATTATTCGGCCAAATGCGCCGCCTTGTGCCCCCATCCCTCCAGCCCACCGTATACACAGGGTCGCACCATTTCATAGTTTCAGAACCGTGAGTCGCACGAATCGGCGGGCCTGAGCCGCAGAACTTGGGCAAGGGAGGCAGACCTTGGCTGTCTTGCTTTCCCACATCGAGAAGTGCCTCTTTTCCAAGGGGGACAAGATACTGCCTTGTTAATTAGTACGAGTTTTTAACATTTGTAGTAGGGTCTCAACAGACAACTAAGAAGAATGTAGGACTGCCAAATGAGAACAAATTGTTATGCGCCTCAGAACATCAAATTTTATTAAATCGATAGTTGTCACACAAATGGAGCTTTAGTAGATGACTCTCGTGGTCTACAGAGTGACACTGAAATGATATTTGTTTTTAATTACGGTGCGACCCATATGCATTATTGGTTTTTGACCTGTAATACGTTCAATGTCCGAGGTGGTCATAAATTAATTAACCTGCTCACTGATGGAGTTAATTCTAATGTTACCGGGCGTACATTATAATCTGCTGACTGCCAATAAACTGTAAACAGGATCACAATACAGCTGCAGTATGCAGCGTGTACCGAATGTGATTCTGACGGCACAGTATCAAGGTTATTATCTCACAGCCCTTTGTCGTAAGAGGAAGAAAAAGTTAAGATAAAGTGTTACAGGATATTTCAGCATATCGACCGGTAAATAGTTACCAACGTTTCGAAAGCACTACGCTTCTTAGAAACGTCTTACTGTTTGCTAGTTGAAACTGTGTAACAGCCCAAACACTCGAATCATCACCAACCCTGCTGTGACAGCTGGCTTAAACAAGTTGCACGTGACTTTACGATGCTGTACTTGTATATATTTATGGATTTATATGACGTCTTATAAGGTGCATTAGGGTGGATGTGAAGGGTAAATCAAGCTACAGTCGAGGATACCCCACACTGTTACCCATCTTTTTTGAGGACGAACGGAGGGGAGTCTCTCACTTTCACAAGCGATCCCTCTTACATTCGTAGCACAAGGTGCACAGTAAATGACGGTAACATTTTTGCGCAGAAAGCGAATATCAGAGGGAAGCGACAGACACTGTTCAGCACAGCGGCGTAAACAACAGCGAACGAAATGTATTTGTTGTAAGCTTCATAGCGAACAGGATCCGGAATAGTGACTAGGCTACTTAACCGCGGAATGGTAGTTCGTTCTGTGGCAGGTGTCCATACCGGCCCTGGAGCCCACTCAGGTTGCTTCTCTTTGTCCAAGCGTAAAACGGCCGAGATATGAAGCGGACTTCTTCTGCATCTAGTGCCGAAGATTGAATGGAGGTGTGCCTACACTTTCGCACATGTGTTCCTAGCCTGCACGTTTTACGTTACTGCGGAGAATACGAGCACTGTTGTGGGTGCCAGTACTGTCGATACACATGCTGATCAAGAGGTAGAAGAAGTAGAATGCGGAACGAAAATGCATCGGTGAAGTGTAGCTGAAAGTTTACTGGGTAGCGATTATCCTCAGGTAACTGTGCTGCGATATCGTGTGAAGGCTGATACTTCACACTCAGGTACTAAAAACGTTCCGCGTCTTTTGGGGATCGCTAAAAATGTGTGTTCTCGTAGGCCCGCTACTGGACCCTATCTTGAACCAAATGAATGATGATCCCCCTCCCCCCAGATACAGTGAGATGTATACCATGTGGTACCATCAGCTGCAGTTTTTGGGACTGAAATTTTATATGTGTATCTCATTGCATATTTGTCTAAAAGAAAATTAAAATTACATACGTGTATGCTGTAATACTCGTAAAATTAACCCTTTAAAGACGAAGCGTAGACTGCTTTATTTAGAGACCCAGTCCGTACCGCGCTCTAAACACTTTTCATCTATAGGTTATAAAAACCAATCAGTTTATGCTGTAAGTGGTAGAAGTCGCTGTTTGTTCTCAGATAAATACAGAACACATAAATACAGTGTGGGCAGAGCGTACAGTTGTTGAATGTTAAACTGTTGGTGCATCACGTGACCAGAAGGCTTTAAAAGATTAATACTGCCATGTACTGCACTGTATTATACCGTTGAGGTCAATTGTTTTTCCCTACGAGTACAACATTCAACCTAAAATATTTCACATTTCTGAGTTTGGTTTGCGTTGTTTAAATTACGAGGCATTCGACGTAAATTTGTGATGGGCCTGTACATTTGTGTAAGCAGTTCAATCAAACGTTTCAGTCATCATGTCGACCGTGTCGAGGTTCATTTACGTGACTTCGTTCCTGATTAATATGCATGCTCTGCACGGCTAATGAAGGACAGCAAGTCGTATAGGGCCTTCCGACAGAAGAGGCCATTCAGTTTGCGAGTTGATAGCGAAGTATAGACTACGTCACTTGACGTATTGACTTAGTTTTGCTGGATTTTAGCGCGTTCGCATAGTTGCTAAAGGCGGCTAGTAGCGTAGTCGTGTTTGTCGGTCCGCATGTAACAACGCAAGTCCTGCTGGGCGGATTTTTGTGATATTTTTTATTGGGAACTGTACTAAAAATCTGTCTTTTTGGTGGCAAATTCAAGTTTGGCTAAAATTGCTTAAAAATAATAGGCACTTTACACGCGAAACTGTATAAGTTTACGATAATATCTCACTGAACTTTTATTTTGGAATGGGAAAGATTTCAGACAAAAGTTATAGAAAATTAAAATACACATTTCATTTCAATTAATGTTTTTTTTATGAGTGTCGTCCCGTCTAGTACATAATTGCAGGAAATTCAGCACAGCCAGAGATGCCAAAAAAACAATTGTTTGTACATATAGATTTGTTGTGGTGTGAAATAATAATGCAGTATGACACAGTATGACACTCTATTCGTGTTGTTACGTCACGTCTGTATGCAGTTACCATTTTGTCTCTTCATATGCATAATTAAGGAATATAACAATGTGAAGTCATAAAATGTAATGTGCGTTGACTTTTTTTTTAAATTTGGAATTTGGTATGTAGATGGATTTCAGTATTTCCCAGTTTATTCGCACCCACCCGGAGTTCTTACATTTCCACTCGCGCTGTTGTACTCTCTAACCCACGTTGTTTGTTGCCCTTGGCACGTTCAATCTGGTACACTCCGATGAGTCTGTGTTTCGTTCACCATAACGTACTTTTAGAATCCTACGTTTATTGGACGGTGCATCATTGTGATAGTTGTAGTATAAAAGTATAGTTCGTTGTGTGTTGGAGATGTGATGCGACTGGGTTGGAGTTGTGTCCGTGTTGCAGGCTTCAGCCTGCAACACGGACACAACTCCAACCCAACCACACCAAATCTCCAACACACATCGAACGAAGAACAAAACGACCAATCTGGTAATTCAACAGAATAGTCGCAAGCTCCTGATGATGGATATATTAATGTCCGAAACATGTTGAGCACATAAGAAGTGAAATAAAATAGCAAGTGACATCAAGTTGGTCTTCTATTCTTCAACAAGAGTCCACTGTAAGCTAATATTGTAATGGCAATATAAATATTTACCTTGTGTACTGAACCGACTTGGTGTACACGTTACTGCCCTCTTAACACTGGTTCATATTTCTTATTATATACGAGTATGCCTTCCTCTCGCTTCCTCGTACCCTTTCATTCTTCGTTTCTTTCTAATTTTGTCTTTCTTTTTCCGTCTTTCTATATATACCCCTACCCCCTACTTTTAAGTTTAATGCATTTTTCTTCATTTTGTTTCCTTCTTCTTGCCTTTCTTCCTTTCCTTCTTGTTTATTATGGCATCTGTTTCATTTTACCCACTTCATTTCCACTTCTTTCTCCCCTCGGTGCATTAATGCCTGAGGACCTGAAGGTAATAAACCATGTAACATCCAACCAGTCAAGAGCGGAAAGGCACACAATAAATATTCGAAATATCACAGTAATAGCGCACTCAACATCACAAACATTGTGTTTTAGCCACTCAGAAAAGTGACAGGTGCTTTAAGTCGAGTGTTCGTTGAATTCAGGACACTGTGCTTGAACCCCTTCTTCATTCTTTTTAATAAACTTACACGTTCAGCCATAAAGCCTAGATATAAAACCGGCAACGTTAACTGTACCAGCTAGCTTACTAAGTCCAGCAGACAATAAACGTCTCTGAGGTATTAAGTTAAGGTTATTAACTTCGCCTCTTTATATTTCGCGCTTATGTTCCGTTAGTATAAAAAGTCTCTAAATGTTCAAGGAAACCCAGACCCGTGAAAATGTGGCTGTTCCCACGTGAGGGCAAGTGTAATGCCCTGTGGAAAACCAGCTGACGTGTTCTCATCAGTAGTGGGTTGCTGTGTCTCCTTCGTTGCTGTACCTGTAGGCACATTGTGCAGCAAGTGATAATTGTTACGGCCAGACACTCGAATGCAGACATTGAGGTACTGAGTTCTGTTCAGTGCCTCTGCTTAATGCTTTAATGCTGAACTGTGTCGCTGTTCTGTATGACCTGACACGTAATAAAGAGGCGTTTAATTTAGCACACCAACTAATTTAGCACACCAACTAATTTAGCACACCAACTAATTTAGCACACCAACTAATTTAGCACACCAACTAATTTAGCACACCAACTAATGCGCATACATAATTTTTTTTACATTAAAACATCTAAAATCGCTGCAACACGTTTCGATCGTAAGATCATCTTCAGGGAGCTACACTGTTCCTTGCTAAAGTCACATTTTTAAAAACACTCACTGATTAATTTCTTTGTACTGCTTGGTGCTGTGGCAGCATGTCGTATTGTGTAAGTCGTACACGGCTGAGAATGCGCCCGACTATGGCTGTGTGTCGTGTGTTATGCTGCGTGAGTCTCACGCAGCAAAAGTAAGTAACGTTAATTTCTTTTGATACTGGCCTACGTACGTAACCAGTTCGTTCATGTAAACACGTATAGACCGAGCCTTAGTCCAGGCAGTCCGTAGTCAGCCTCTAACCTAACAGACTCATTTTCGATCCCGTGTGGAAATTGTGGTGGATGATGTTGCACTGGGACACGTTTTTCTCCCAGTACTTCGGTTTTTTTTATCTTCAGTATCGATGAGCCAATGATCAGTACTCGTATTTCATGTGTCTACTCGCGACGCTATCTACTGTTAGCAGTGCGAAGTAGAACACTTTTCCGTCTGCTTGTGGCAGTTCTTGTAGAATAATCCCATCCTTGCTTCCTATGCTCGTCTGCCCTCGGTATTTAGGTAATGTCCTTGTAGGTCCCATGTTGTGAACCGCGGTGCAGTACATAGTCATTTCTTTAGATTACTTGCAATATATTCCGATCTCTCAGTATCGTTTCCAACAGTAAAATGGACTTCCAGTTTTATTTCTTTCATTTTTTTCAACACCATTCTCGTTCTCCGTCCTTTGAAAGTGTCGCGTACCTTGGAGAACTTGATTACTTCCCCTGAGCAATAAAAATAAACCTTTCGAGGAAGCAGTCCGTCTGACTCCGTGAGACCCAGCAATATGGGCCGTAACTTCCGTGCTGCATTGTCTCTCTGAACGAGAGAGAACTTTCTTTCGGCTTGGTATAGCTTGTCTGATTCTGTTTGACCTCTCTGTTGAGCATCTGACTGCAGGGTAGAAGGGGTAGGCTACTTTGTGTCAAGTAATTGAGATATAGACCGTACTACTGGCGTTGTCTTCATCACAAACCGCAAATGGAAGCTTCCGCTCACCCATGCGCATTGTCATAGCTTTAATAGACGACTCGTTCTTGGGAATGTAGCCGTGTTTGTGGATGTGGCGCCCTGTCACATCCCAGAAGATGATGGTTGTTGTATTCAACAGTCGTGCTAATCTCGGACCCAACTTCTCAGGATACCTTCCTTGTTCCTCGCTGTATTTTATACGCCAGTGTGGAACTCGTCTTATTGCTTTAATACTCGTACTGTACGTTCGTTGTGCATTTTGTTGTCAAACGATATATTTTTAGAGTAGGTTTCCGCTGACAATAGTGTCAAATGTAGATTACAATGAAATAATTAGAAATATATTTACAGAACCACACACTGCGGTATTACGTAACTCGGTACAGTGGCTTTGGTGGAGGGTCGGGATATCTGTCACTGTAGTTAGAAGGCAGGGGTAGAAATATCTGTCAGTGCAGTTAGTAGGCAGGGATGGAGATATCTGCCACTGTAGTTAGGCAGGGGTGGAGATATCTGTCGGTGTAGTTAGGCAAGGGTGGAAATAGCTGTTAGTGTAGTTAGTAGGCAGGGGTGGAGATAGCTGATAGTGTAGTTAGCAGGCTACCGGTTGGACAATAAGTGTTCAGTTGCCGACAGGAGGGAATTTTTCTGCTCCGACCACGGTCCGTCTGGCTTTCGGCCTGTCCGCAAGTTCTTACGCAGTGAGTTCTGGGGCCTCTTATGCGGTAAAACGTCCAAAGCGTCATGCTGACCGCTCGCTAATACGTTCTCTTGATTCTACGGCTACCAGGATATGTAGTGTGTACATGTATTGTCGAACGTTTGTGTGTTTTGGTGCTTGATCGGGGGCACGCAGTGGTGCAGTTGGTTACGGCACTGCGCTGCAATTCGGGAAGGTCGCTGGTTCGATTCCAGATGGTGTCATTGGAAGTTTTCATTGACACAATCCTTCTGGCCGCACCATGGCCGTGGGGTCGACACAGCCTCTAACAGAAAAGAGTCCCATGAATATTTCGTGGGGTATAAAGACGGCCGGTGCGTAGGGCTGACAACCTTGCCACCGTCATGTGCCGATTGTCTTGAAATTTGGAAGCCTCAACGTACTGGACGTCTGAAGTCTGTGGACATGACTAGGCCCGAACAGCGATTCTTTACCTCTGCTTGACTCAACAAGGCTTCAAGGGTGCTTTCTTTTGCACCTGCACCGGCAGCTTGGTTGTTCATGTATTGGGGTTGCTTAAAAGTGAATTTTACGAGATATATTTCATATAAAATTGCCCCTTAATAACGTGTATCACATGTTTCAGTTCATTTAACGATACCTCTACCGTGTGTCATTTGTACGCTAGTTATGCTAATTTGTTAAGCTAAAACATAAACAGGCCTACCCCTAAAATCACAGCAATTCTTTTGGAATTTAACGTGCAGTGTTGTTGAGACACAAAAGCAACGAGAAATAAGTGCGCCTTCGTGTCTTGTTACCGAAATACAGGACACTATCATAACAGCTAATAGTCTACTTGTATCAACCAACGCAACCAACAACGAACACAAACGCGCGGATCACTGTTACATTTATCATCTTCTGCATCGTGTGCAATATGCCATTCACATGACAACATAGCAAATGGTTGCACATTGCTTGACTGCATTTAAGACGCGTAAAGGTCCGCCTGTGGACAGCTGACGTATTTAAGCTCACTACACATATTTTAACACTAATTTACATTAGTAGTTATTTTAATGTTGTATTTTGTTTATTGCATCAGATTTTGTTATACTTCTTTCTTTTACTGTCATTAAAATATTATGCAGGTCGTGAGGACATTTATATATTACTGAAATCCAGCGGCGTACCGAGGGGGTTTGGGGGTTGGGGGTTAAACCCCCCCCCCCCCCGAAATTCCGATGGCCCTCCAAAATCGTGCCAAACTCAACCCGATTGTGAAAACTGTTAGAAACTGCTGAATTTAGGACGCCAACACCCCAAGATGTTCGGAAAAAAAAGGCAGTAAAATTCTGAAACTGCCGCCGGTTCGCAATTGTTTTACATTAGCAATGAGAAACAATTGGTTGTCATCATAAATAGTCTTAAAGTACGAAAAACTAAGAAAATTTTACTATATGAAATGAAAAATTTTGTACGAAATTACAACTGCCTCCAGAACTCCTGACTAGGGGGCTACCGACCTCAGATCCCCGTTCTCTCTGTCCTCTGTCCTCAATTGAATTTGTTGAACCCCCTCCCCAACAAAATTCCTTTGTACGCCAGTGCTGAAATCGTGGCTGTTGTTGGCCGGGAAAACCAAAACATGGAGGAGAATTTGATTAACGAATGTGATACCGAAACACGAATTTGTCTTCTTTGTCGACTGCATTATTTGAAAAAAAAAATCTGAGTGCACGCCGAAAAATGTATTTAAAAAATTCTAACAATTTCTTCGAAAATGTAGTCAAATCCAAATATTTGGAATGCAGCTTTCGGTTTAGGAGCTTATTGTGTACATGACTGCACCAGACGTGCCGAGTTAGTGGCGAATGGCGGGCGAACGTGCTGGACTTGTTCTGTGCTGCGGTTTCAGAACAGAGAATTTACGCCGTCAGCAGGGCTACGAACTGCAACAAATACATGTGATTGTTTACGAAGGAGAATACACGAAGATCACCCAGTTTACAAATAGGACAATAGAATACAAACACGTCAATGAAGCTGTGTGAAAAGTTATTAGATTAAAGCGGCGCAGAGGGGAGGGGGGAGACTTCATTTCCATTTCAGGGTGTATTGAATGCGGCAAAGCGCAGACGCCAAGCTGTTTTCGAACACTCGAAGTATCTTAATGGGTAGAGAAATTAGATAAACGGACTCGACAGAAACGCTAATTTCACCAGCCGTCTCATGAAAAAGTCGACTCCGATGGGACATGTGAAGTTTCTAAGAACTGCATAGCCCGCGCAGTGTCTCTGCTAAGCCGCCATGAATGATAATGCTGTTCAAACTGATTTCCGAGACAAGTATGACTGACACGTGGCCGACTGTACGTATCTGGTGGCCGATTAGATAGTTTACTGCGGTTTCTTTGCTACTTTACGTCTGTATAGTTAACTGTCCGACTTCGGTGACCATGAGGAATACTGTTTCCGGGACGGAGGGGTCGTAACTTTCAGAAATTGGGTTTCCTCCGTATTCTTCTTTGCGGCCTGAGTACACCATCATCAGAAGTGCATAATTACTGGTTGCATACAGGTTTCAAATTATAGCAAGGATCGTCCCTCTGCGACGATGATACAGAATGTTGCCGTCTATAGCGCAGAGCAGCGTGACTTCCTACACGGTTAGAGACAGTGACTTGTTTATTGCGATGTTGTCTAGTTTATAATTCTTAGCTTCAATGAAATGGAAATGTTTGTCCCCTTATTATAAAAAAAAAACCTTGTAGAATTATATTGGTCTTTAAAATTTAAATATTTATTGAGTACAATAAGAAAGAACATAAAGTTATAATGATGAGTTTTGTTTTTGCGGGTTTTGATGTTTTGCCGACCGTGCATCTCAGTATAATCTTAGCAGTTGGCCAACTTAATGCAAAAATTCTTTTTTTTAAATAAGTTTATTATATTCCTCTACATGTTTCGAGCACTTGTACTCATCATCAGGAGGTCAGATGCTGTATAATACAATTTGACCTCCTGATGATGAGCACAACAGTGCTCGAAACATGTAGAGGAATATAATAAACTTGTTAAAAAGCAAGAATTTGTGCATTACGAGTTGGTCAGTTGCTAAGACTAAGATTCTTATTCCGGGTTGCACTTGTGGTTTGCATTTCAGCTCCTTTTGTCGCTCGGCATACATCGGACTTAAAATGCAACAGTTCTCGTGTGTGTGCTAATTATCTTGGATAACTCTAGCTTTGGTTTCGACATCCGTAGTTTTAATTAGAGCCACGTCTGTGGTTTCGACATCCGTAGTTTTAATTAGAGCCACGTCTGAATTTATTCGATGGCTGAAGGGAAAATCCAACATTGGCGTCTCTGCCCTCTTAAATATTTATATTGATGACGTTGTACAATCGCAACGATATGTTGTCGCCGAAGTGTATTGAAAAATATTTCAAGCTATAATCAATTTAGGCCTAAGTATATATGAAATAAATGAATAAGTTCATGGTACAGAGTCCGTGAGAAGGTTCTAATTTCTCGGCTTGTAAAGAAATTCCTCGAATTGTATTAAAATCTTAAGTTGCATTGTCGCGTCCACAAAAGCTGTCCGCATGTTTCTATCACAAGGCAGATGAGCGCAATCCCATCCGGTTTCTTTAAAATCCGTTTTCGCTGTTACACTGTTATGTGTCTTCCAAGTGGCTCCTTCCTTCAGATAAATGTGTTCACGGTCAGTATGTGCGTACCGGAAATGTTTAAAAATTTCAGATTGCAGCAGACTTTGAGCCCTGCAACACTTTGTGTAAGTGCCAGGGTTTATATGACTTCGTTATAGTGAGCTTTTAAAATGCCGCTGGGAAATGGACAGTGCAGAGCACTTTGGACAGCAGGCAGAGTTTCAGTGGTATTATTCGGCTTTTGGAATAGTCCATGGTGACGTGTTTAAAACAGAACATGGGCTGCTGGATGCAGCAGTTGTATCACTGAAGGAGAGCTGTTCGCGAAAAGTCTCGTTCCCAACTCTTTTCACTAAATGATGTATTTTTCTGTGTTGTCACCAGGTAGCTTCACTGGGTGTTCATTAAATCTGTCGCCATACGTCCACTGGCCTGTGCACAAGAACACTGCAGACCCTTGCAGTTCTGTCCGTGTGTTAAAGTACTTCACGTTTCTTCGCTCTTCACCACCTTGCCGCGTTATGGGCGTCCTCTTTGTCTTTTGCTCTTCACAAACGAAACGAACGCCAGGTTGCCGCGATGTCGATTCTGCGCCCGACTGTCGTATACTCATCGAAGTTTTTCTTGTTGTCTCACTGCTTCTGCTCACTGCCTAGATATTCCCATGAAATGTCCACGGGCGCTTCCTCAACATCTTTAAAAAAAAACACACGAAGATGGACGAAGCTTATTCAAGATTTGAAGTCAGAACGCACATAAGCCTTTGAACACTAACAAAATAAACAGTAACACTCCTTTTCTTTGTTGGTCCTCTCCCGATTCCTGAAAGAGCATCACATTTTGTTGGGGGGGGGGGGGGGGGGCCGCCCCCGGGGTGCGGTGGGGGGGGGCCCTGCCGTAAA
>Ga0131853_10019078_pt1 | contig 12479 bp, 9 predicted proteins | sample TergutLab28metaG_FD_92764 | JGI IMG/M metagenome (GOLD analysis project Ga0131853, IMG submission 92764) | Labiotermes labralis P1 segment gut microbial communities from Petit-Saut dam, French Guiana - Lab288 P1 (version 2) (version 2) | ecosystem: Host-associated > Arthropoda: Insects >...
GCGACCAGCCTGGTGCAGATCGCCAACGCGCTCAACTTCCCCCAGCACGTCTGCCACCCGACCAAGGCCGACGGCTTCCGGGTCTACGTGCCGAACGCGCGCGCCAGCCAGTTCGTCGCGTACTCGACGCTGGCCTGCGCCAAGCCGCTGGGCAACGGCGCCGGCGGCTGGCAGCTGAGCCATCAGGCGTTGCGGAAGGTGCGCTGAGCGCCGGGTAGCCTTCGGCGCATGACCACGCTCCCCGCATCGACCGATGTCCTCGTCGTCGGTGCGGGGCCGGCGGGCTCCTCGGCCGCGACCTGGCTGGCCCGTGCCGGCGTGGACGTGGTGCTGGTGGATGCCGCGGTCTTCCCGCGCGACAAGACCTGCGGCGACGGGCTCACCCCGCGGGCCATCGCCGAGCTGACCCGGCTGGGCCTGGAGGACTGGGTGCGGACGCACACCGTCAACCAGGGGCTGCGGGCGCACGGCTTCGGCCAGACCCTGGAGCTGCGCTGGCCCGGACCGGGCAAGTCCGGCACCGGGCTGCCCGGCTGGGGCTCCGCGGTGGCGCGGACCGAGCTCGACGACCACCTGCGTACGACCGCGATCAAGGCGGGTGCGGTGGCGATCGACGGGCTGCGCGCCATCGACGTACGCCGGGGGAGCGACGGCCGGATCGTGGCGGTCCTCTTCGACGGCGGCGCCGAGATCGGGTGCCGTCGGGTGGTGCTCGCCGACGGCGTCCGCTCCCCGCTGGGCAAGGTGCTGGGCCGGGAGTGGCACCGCGACACCGTCTACGGGGTGGCCGGGCGCTCGTACGTCACCTCGGCGCGGACCGACGACCCGTGGATCAGCTCGCACCTGGAGCTGCGCGATGCCGAGGGCACGCTGCTGTCCGGCTACGGCTGGGTCTTCCCGCTCGGCACCGGCGAGGTCAACCTCGGTGCCGGCACCCTGGCCACCGCCAAGCGGCCCGCCGACGTCGCGATCAAGCCGCTGATGCGGACGTACGCGGAGCAGATCCGCGGGGAGTTCGGCCTCTCCGGCGAGCTCCGCGCCCAAGCCTCCGCGCTGCTGCCGCTGGGGGGCGCGGTCTCCGGCGTCGCCGGTCCGAACTGGGCGCTGATCGGCGACGCCGCCGGCTGCGTCAACCCGCTCAACGGCGAGGGGATCGACTACGGCCTGGAGACCGGGCGGCTGGTCGCCGACGTCCTCGCCGCCGCCCCGAACACCAGCCTCGAGGCGCTCTGGCCGGAGCTGCTGCGGGCGCACTACGGCGAGTCGTTCGCGATCGCGCGCCGGCTCGCCGAGATCGCCACCAACCCCCGGATCGTGGCCGCGCTGGGCCCGATCGGGATGCGCTCCACCCCGCTGATGCGGCTCGCCCTGCGCTGGATGGGCAACCTGGTCACCGAGGAGGACGGCGACCTGGCCGCGCGGATCTGGCGACGTGCCGGTCGTACTGCCGCCCGCCGCGACGAACGCCCCCTCTTCGGCTGAGCCGGTCGCCTGATTCCTGGTACCTGACCTTTCGTACGGCGACACGCCGATCAGTGGTGTCGAAGGTCAGGTGCCCGGCGGGTGGTCGGGCTCACAGCAGAGCCGGGGTGGCCTGCCCGGGTCTTCGGCGCTCTGGGAGACTGGACGGGTGTCCGACGCCACCGATCCCCACCGGAGCCTGTGATGGGACGCGGAGGTACGCGGCGGCTGCCGCGCCGGCAGCGGGTGGCGGCGTACGCGATCATCGAGCGGGTCTCGGCCGACGACGGTGAGCAGCAGATCCTGCTGAGCCGGCTCTCCGAGATCGTCACCGACGACGAGGTCTGGACCCTGCCCGGCGGCGGCCTCGACCACGGCGAGGACCCGCGTGCGGCGGTGGTCCGCGAGGTACGCGAGGAGACCGGGCTGGCCGCGACCGTCGGTGAGACGGCGCGCGTCTTCAGCCACCATGCGCAGCGGCTGTGGCGCGGACGCCGCGTCGACGCGCACGCGCTCCGGATCGTCTACGACGGCTGGGTCGCGGCCGACGCCCCCGAGCCGCGTACGGTCGAGGTCGGCGGCACCACCGCCGAGGCGGCCTGGCACCCGCTCGCGGCGGTCCTGGACGGCACCGTGCCGACGGTGCCGCTGGTCCGCGACGCGCTCGCCTCCCACCGGCCGGCGCAGGTGCAGCGGGTCTCGGCGTACGCCCTGATCCAGCGGGTCTCGGCCGACGGCGGCGTCGAGGTGATGCTGGCCCGCAACTCCGTCCACGGCCCGCTGCCCGGCCAGTGGAGCCTGCCCGGCGGCGGGGTCGACTTCGGCGAGGACCCGGCGACCGCGCTGGTCCGCGAGGTGGTCGAGGAGACCGGGGTGACCTGCGAGGTCGGCGAGGTGCTGACCGTCGACTCGATGACGCTGACCGGCAACGCGCCGAGCGGACGGCTCGAGGAGTTCCACGGGCTGCACCTGATCTACCGCGCCACCGCGCCGGCCGACGCGGTGCCGTTCGCGGACGGTACGGAGCAGACCACCGACGCGGCCGCCTGGATCCCGATCGCCTCGATCGAGGACGGTTCGGTCGTGGTGCGCGACGTCGTACGGGTGGCGCTCGCACATCGGTAGCGTCGCGGCTCCCGGGCGCTAGGTTGGCCGGGTGACTGAGACGGTGTTCACCTATGCGGCCCCGGCGCTGAAGTTCGGGACCGGCGCCTCCGACGAGATCGGGTGGGAGGTCGCCCGGCGCGGGGCGCGGCGGGTGCTGCTGGTGACCGATGCCGGCGTGGCCGCGACCGGGCACCCGGCGCGGATCGCCGAGCAGGCCCGTACGGCCGGCGTCGAGGTCGTCGTCTTCGACCGGGCCCACGTCGAGCCGACCGATGCGTCGTTCGAGGAGGCGATCGCGTTCGCGCGCGAGGCGGGCGGGATCGACGCCATCGTGGCGGTCGGCGGCGGCTCCTCGATCGACACCGCCAAGGCGGTCAACCTGCTGCTCACCAACCCCGGTGAGCTGATGGACTACGTCAACGCCCCGGTCGGGCGCGCGCTGGCTCCGACGAGGGAGCTGCTGCCGCTGATCGCGGTCCCGACCACCACCGGCACCGGCGCCGAGTCGACCACGGTCTGCGTGCTCGACGTGCTCGCGCTCAAGGTCAAGACCGGCATCTCGCACGCCGCGCTGCGGCCGACGCTGGCGATCGTCGACCCGGCCCTGACCCTCACCCAGCCGGCGATGGTCACGGCCAGCGCGGGGATGGACATCCTGTGCCACGCGCTGGAGTCCTACACCGCCCGGCCCTACACCGACTTCGAGCGGAAGACCCCCGAGGCGCGGGTGCCGTACTGCGGCGCGAACCCGATCGCCGACATGTGGTCGGAGAGGGCGATGGCGCTGCTGGCCGGCTCGTTCCGGCGTGCCGTACGGGACGGTCGCGACGGCAGTGTCGAATCCATTCGGGCGCGCGAGGAGATGGCCCAGGCGGCCACCTTCGCCGGGCTCGGCTTCGGCAACGCCGGCGTGCACATCCCGCACGCGGACGCGTACCCGATCGCGGGCCGGGTCCGCGACTACGTCCCGGACGGCTACCCGGCCGGTCACCCGGTGATCCCGCACGGGATGTCGGTGGCGCTGACCGCGGCCGAGGCGTTCCGGTTCACCTTCGACGCCGCGCCCGAACGGCACCTGCGGGCCGCCCGGCTGCTCGACCCCACCGCCACCGGGGAGGGCCCGGACGTGCTCCCGCGGGTGCTGCGCGCGCTGATGGCCGACATCGGGATCCCGGCCGGCCTCGGCGAGGTCGGCTACACCGAGAGCGACGTCGACGACCTGGTCGAGGGCGCGCTCAAGCAGGAGCGACTGCTCGCCATCGCCCCGAAGCGTCCTACCGACGACGACCTGGCTCGGATCTTCCGTGCGTCGATGGGAGAATGAGCGGGTGACGCTGACCGCTGGTGACCTGGCCGCCGCAGACCTCGCCTCCGAGCTGCGATCACGCGGTCTGCGGGAGGTCGACGACTCGACCCTCGCCCGCGCGCTCTACTCCTCGGACGCCTCGCTCTACCGCGTCGTCCCGCAGGCGGTCGTCCAGGCCCGCAGCGTCGAGGACCTGCTCGCCGTGCACGACGCCTCCCGGGCGCTGGGTGTGCCGATCACGATGCGCGGCGCCGGCACCTCGATCGCGGGCAACGCGGTCGGTCCGGGCATCGTCGTCGACACCCGTGGGTTCAACCGGGTGCTGGAGATCGACCCCGACGCCCGTACGGCCCGGGTCGAGCCCGGTGTCGTCCACGCCGACCTGCAGCGCGCGGCCGCCCCGTACGGGCTGCGCTTCGGGCCCGACCCGTCGACCCACCCGCGCTGCACCATCGGCGGCATGATCGGCAACAACGCCTGCGGGTCGCGGGCGCTCGGCTACGGCCGTACCGTCGACAACGTCGAGGCGATGGACGTCCTGTTCGGCAACGGTGAGCGGGTCCTGCTGGGGGACGGAGCCATCACTCGACCGGGACAAAGCCATGACTCGACCGGGACGGTGGCCCGACTCAACGCGATCGCGGAGGCCAACCTGGCCCACGTCCGCACCGAGTTCGGCCGGTTCGGCCGGCAGGTGTCGGGCTACTCGCTGGAGCACCTGCTGCCCGAGCGGCGCCGCGTGGAGCGGTTCCTGGTCGGCAGCGAGGGGTCGCTGGCCACCGTGCTGGAGGCGACCGTACGCCTGGTCACCGACGAGCCCGGCCGGCTGCTGCTGGTGCTGGGCTACCCGTCGATGGCCGAGGCCGCCGACGCCGTACCGGCCCTGCTCGCGGCCGCCCCCGGTCGCCTCATCGCGTGCGAGGGCCTGGACGCCCGCATCGTCGAGCTGGTCCGCGCCAAGGGCTCCGCGGTGCCCGAGCTGCCGCGCGGCGGTGGCTGGCTCTTCGCCGAGGTCGCCGGCTCGGATGCCCGCGACGTCACCGCCCGGCTGGAGGCCGCCGGTGGCGCGCTTGGGACCCGGCTGGTCACCGACCAGGCCGAGGCGGCGGCCCTGTGGCGGATCCGCGAGGACGGCGCCGGCCTGGCCGGTCGCTCGCTGGAGACCCCGGCCTACTCCGGCTGGGAGGACGCCGCCGTCCCGCCGGAGCACCTCGGCGCCTGGCTGCGCGACTTCGACGAGATCCTGGCCGGGCACGGCCTCCAGGGCATCCCGTACGGCCACTTCGGCGACGGCTGCATCCACTGCCGGATCGACTTCCCGTTCGAGGCGGGTCGCCCCGAGTCGGCGGACCTGTTCCGGGAGTTCATGACGGCGTGCGCGGTCAAGCTCAAGGAGTACCGCGGCACGCTGTCGGGCGAGCACGGCGATGGCCGGGTCCGCGGCGAGCTGCTGCCGTACATGTACGACGAGACCTCGATCGACCTGTTCGCGCAGGTCAAGGCGGTCTGCGACCCCGAGAACCTGATGAACCCGGGCATCATCGCCGGCCCCGCGTCGATCACCGACGACCTGCGCCCCGTCCGTCCGCGGACCAAGCCGCGCGCCGGACTCAGGCTGCTGCACGACGACGGCGACCTCGGTGCGGCCGTGCACCGCTGCACCGGCGTCGGCAAGTGCGTGGCGCCCCGTACCAACGGCGTGATGTGCCCCTCCTACCTGGCCACCCGGGACGAGAAGGACTCCACCCGCGGCCGGTCACGGGTGCTGCAGGAGGCGCTCGACGGCGCGCTCGTGCAGGGTCTGGCCGACCCGGCGGTGAGCGAGGCGCTCGACCTCTGCCTGGCCTGCAAGGGCTGCTCCACCGATTGCCCCAGCGGCATCGACATGGCGACCTACAAGTCCGAGTCGCTGCACCAGAAGCACGACGTGCTGGGGGAGCGGCGGCCGCGCTCGCACTTCTTCCTCGGTCAGCTGCCGAAGTGGGCGCGGCTGGCCGCCCCGCTGGCGTTCCTGGTCAACTTCTTCATGAGGATCCCGCCGTTCGCGCGGATCGCGAAGTGGATGGCCGGGCTCGACCAGCGCCGCTCGGTGCCGACCTTCGCGACCCAGACCCTGCGCCGCGCCGACGGCGCCCGGGCGACGACCGGCGCTCCGGAGCAGCCGGACGTGTGGGTCTGGGCGGACTCGTTCACCGACCACTTCTTCCCGCGCTCGGGCCTGGCCGCGATCGAGTTCCTGGAGGCACAGGGGCTGCGGGTCAAGGTCATCCAGGACGACGCCTGCTGCGGCCTGACCTGGATCACCACCGGTCAGCTCGACCGGGCGAAGCAGATCATGGGCCGTACGGTCCGCACGCTCGCCCCCTACATCGCCTCCGGCGTACCGGTGCTCGGTCTGGAGCCGTCCTGCACCGCGACCCTGCGCTCGGACTCCCTCGAGCTCAGCGACGCGCCCGAGGCGGTCACCGTGGCCGAGGGCCTGCTGACCTTCGCCGAGCTGGTCACCCGGCTCGACCTGCCGCTGCCGGACCTGTCCGGTGTCGAGGTCGTCGCACAGCCGCACTGTCACCAGAGCGCGGTGATGGGCTGGAAGGTCGACCAGGCGCTGCTGGAGAAGGCCGGCGCGGTCGTCACCAAGGTCGCCGGCTGCTGCGGCCTGGCCGGCAACTTCGGCGTCGAGGAGGGCCACTACGAGGTCTCCGTCGCGGTCGCCGAGACCCACCTGATGTCGGCCGTACGCGCGGCATCCTCGGAGGCGGTCGTCCTGGCCGACGGCATGTCCTGCCGGGTCCAGCTCGACGACCTCGCCGACGTCCCGACGATGCACCTCGCCGAGCTCTTCGCGTCGCGCGTCTGAGCCGCCAGAAGCTGCTTGGTATCACCTGATACCACGAGGTATCGTCGATGCATGGCGATGACACTTCGACTCACGGATGAGCAGGCCGCGGCGCTGCGCGAGGCCGCCGAGCGCGAGGGGCGATCGATGCACGAGACCGTCGTGATCGCGATCGACGAGTACGTCTCCAAGCGGACGAAGAAGCGTGACGCGATCATCGAGAAGGTCACGCGGGAACGGGCTGACCTGATGCGCCGGCTGGGCTCGGTGTGACCGAGTACCTCCGTCTTGAGGATCTACTGGCGATCGAGCAGGCGATGGGTGCCCCTGGGATCCGCGATGTCGGGTTGCTTGAGTCGGCGCTGGCGCGTCCTCAGGCGACCGTCTTCGGTGACGAGGCGTACCCGTCGCTGGCCCTCAAGACAGCGGCGCTCGTCCACTCGATCGTCACCAATCGCGCGCTGGTGGATGGCAACAAGCGACTGGGCGCCTACGCGCTGTTCGTCTTCCCCGAGATGAACGACCTCGAGGTGCGAGCGACGGATGACGAGGCGTTCGACTTCATCATGGCGATCGCCGGCGGCGAACTGCGTGACGTCGAGGAGATCGCTGCCTGGATCGAACCTCGGCTGCGCTGATGCGGGCTGCCAGCAGCCTCGCTTCTAAGATCGAGGGGTGAATCCCCGGCAGCGTCGACTGATCATCCCGACGGCCCTGGTCGCGCTGCTGCTGATCGTGGTCATCGCCCAGCTGGTCAACCGATGAGCGAGGCGGCCACCAACGGGCGTATGTCGGAGCCGCTGCTCCGGGCGCTGAACCGGATGCGGTCGCTGATCCGCGACCCCGAGGCGCTGGTGAAGGCGGTCGCGAGCGGCAAGCAGCGCGGGACCTCGCCGGCCTGGCGGCGTGCGGAGATCCGGTACGTCGACCTCAAGGCGGGCACGCACCTGCAGATCACCACCTACGACGCCACCCAGGCGTTCACGGCCAACCACCCGGTCGGCGACCTGGAGGCGCTGGACGCGCTGCTGGACGTGCCGTTCGGCCGCTGGACGGTGACCGCGCTGATCGAGGGTGAGCAGACCGAGATCACCATCGAGGCCAAGACCCCGCACACCGCGTTGGTCACCACCACGGTCAAGGCCGCGGCGGCGTCGGCCGGCGCCGGCGAGACCCCCGAGGTCGACCGTACGCACGACCAGGCCAAGGAGCGGCTGCTGTCCGAGGACGACCCGGTCTTCGTCGCGCTCGGCCTCTCCGACCAGGACGGCCGGCTCAAGCCCAGCCGGCAGGCGAAGTACCGCCAGGTCGAGGAGTTCCTCCGCCAGCTCACCGCCGCGATCGACGACGCGCAGAGCACCAAGCGGCTGCGTACGCCGACCGTCGAGGAGCCGCTGCGGATCGTCGACCTCGGCTGCGGCAACGGGTACCTCACCTTCGCCGCCCAGCGCTACCTCACCTCCGTACGCGGGCTGCCGGTGGTGGTCACCGGCGTCGACGTGAAGGAGCAGTCGGCGCGGCACAACACCGAGGTGGCCGGCCGCCTGGAGGTCGACGCCGCGTTCGTGGTCGGCACCATCGACGGCGTCCAGCTCGACCGCACGCCCGACGTGGTGCTGGCGCTGCACGCCTGCGACACCGCCACCGACGACGCCCTGGCCCGCGCGATCGCCTGGGAGGCGCCGCTGGTCCTGGCCGCGCCCTGCTGCCACCACGACATCGCGGCCCAGATGCGTCGCACCCCCACCCCCAGCCCGTACGCGATGATCACGCGGCACGGGATCCTGCGCGAACGGCTCGCCGACACCATGACCGACGCGATCCGCGCGTCGCTGCTGCGGCTGAGCGGCTACAAGGTCGACGTGGTGCAGTTCGTGGAGAGCCAGCACACGCCGCGCAACACCCTGCTCCGCGCGGTCCGCACCGGCGGCCCGGTCAAGGGCGGCAGCGTGAAGAAGGAGTACGACGAGCTGATCGCGGCGTGGGCGATCAAGCCCAGGCTCGGCGAGCTGCTCGGTCTGTGACTCGCCCGTGCTGATCCGTGGCCTGGCGGCGCTCGCGCTGGCGATGTCCGGGCCGTCAGGACCCTCCGGCTTCACCCTCCAGGATCCCGCGATCGTCGAGGCGTCCGCGCTGGTCGTGCTGGGCGGCGGCCTGTTCGCCACCACCAACGACTCCGGTGACACCGGCCGGGTCTTCGTGGTCGACCGCGCCGGTCGTACGGTCGGCGTCACGCACTGGGAGCAGAGCCCGCGCGACGTCGAGGCGCTCGCCCCGGCGACGACGGCGGGACAGGTCTGGGTCGGCGACATCGGCGACAACTCCGCCTCGCGCGAGCACATCCAGGTCGCCCGGATCCCGGTCGGGCGCGGCGAGTGGACCGTCACGCCGACGGTCTACACGCTGGTCTATCCGGACGGCGCGCACGACGCCGAGACGCTGCTGTGCGACCCCGCGACCGGCCGGCTCTACGTCGCCACCAAGGGCTGGCTCGGCGGGACGCTCTACGCCGCGCCGGCCCACCTCGTGGCCGGGCACGACAACCGGCTGAAGCCGATCGCCAGGGTGATGCCGATGGCCACCGACGGGACGTTCCTGCCCGGCGGCCGGGTGGTGCTGGTCCGCGGCTACTTCAGCGCCACCACGTACGCCTGGCCCTCGATGGACAAGATCGCCGCCTTCCCGCTGCCCCGCCAGCCGCAGGGGGAGGGTGTCGGCGTCGCTCGCGACGGCACGGTCTGGCTCTCCAGCGAGGGCGTGCGCTCGCAGGTGATCCCGTTCCGGCTGCCGGCGAACGCCCTCCCGCCCGGGCCGGACAGCACGCCCACCCCCTCGACCGATGACGCCGAGCCGCGGGTCGGGGCCCCGAGCCCGACCGACGGGACCGGTCAGTCCTGGTGGCCGTGGGCGCTGGGCGGCGTCGCCGGCGCCGGGATCGTCCTGGCCCTGCTGCGTCGCCGTCGCTGAGCGGACGCGGCGACGGCCGGAGCATCGCTAGGCCAGGAGCCCCTGCCGCCGTGCGATCGCGGCCGCCTCGGTGCGCGAGGAGGCGCCCAGCTTGGCCAGGATGTTGGAGACGTGCACCGAGACGGTCTTGGTGCTGATGAACAGCTGCTTGCCGATCTCGCCGTTGCTGCGGCCGTCCGCGACCAGGGCGAGGATCTCGCGCTCGCGCGCGGTCAGGGCGACGCTCGGTGCGGCGTCCGCGGCCCGGCCGGACCCGCCGGCCGGACCCGTCGTGTCGCCGAGCGCCGTGAGCAGTGGCCGCGCCCCCAGCACCCGAGCGGCGGCGAGGGCCTGCTCGGCGAGGCCACGGGCGGCCGGGAGGTCTCCGGTCGCCTGCACCAGTTCGGCGTACGTCGCCCGGACCATCGCCAGCTCGTGCACATGCCCGAGGTCGGCGAAGGAGTCCTCGGCGACCCGCCAGGCGTCGAGCAGCTCCGCGTCCGGGTCGGTGCCGTCGAGCAGCCGGCGCAGCCGCAGCTCCTCGGCGCGGAGCCGGCGCCGCCAGGCCTGGCCCTCGGGACCCCACGTCCGGCCGTCCTGGTGGTACTGCACGGCGAGGGCCGCGTCCGCGACCAACCGGTCGGTGGCCGCGACCAGGTCGGTCCCCGCCGCCACCGTGGCGCCGCCGGCGACCAGGTCGGCCACCCGGCCGAGCGCGGTCGCCGCCAGCCGCACCCCGGCCCCGTAGCCGGGACCCCAGGCCCGGGTGAGCGAGGCCCGGGCGTCGTCGTACGCGCGCAGGGCCTCGGCCGGGGTGCCGGCCGCGCGGATCTCGGTACCGGAGCTGAAGGCCGCGACGATCCCGTCCACCTCCCACTGCGAGCGGTGGATGCGGGCCGGGACCGGCTCGCCGCGACCCTGCCGGATGGAGAGCCGGATCGCGTCCAGCGCGGCGTAGAGGAGTGCCGGCGCGCCGGGTACGGCGATCGCCAGCACTGCCAGCGCCTCCTCCCAGCGGCCGGTGACGTAGTAGATCCAGGCGAGCTGGTGGCGGGCCTCGAAGGCGTACGGCGCCCACGGCCGCCCCAGCTGCTCACCGCGGGTCACCACCGTACGGAAGGCCTGTTCGGCGGCGGGCCAGTCGGCCTCGTCCTCGTAGGAGCGCGCCAGGATGAACCGGGCCTGCAGCTCGGCGCCGACGTTGCCGCTGGCGACGGTGCGCTCGATCGCCGCCGGCATCATCGCCCGGAACGCCTCCGGCGAGGTCCGGGTCCGGTCGGTCGCGCTGAGGGTGGTCACGACCGCGGACGCGATCCGGGGCAGGTTGTGCCGCTCGGCCAGCGCGAGCGCCTCCAGGGCGACCTGCTCGGCCTCCTCCTGGTGGTCGGCCCAGGACAGGATCTGAGCGTGGTTGGCCAGCACCCGGGCCCGCAGGCCCGGCTCGGTGTCCTCGCTGGCGGCGACCGCCGCGGTCGAGACGCTGATCGCATCGTGCTCGGAGTGGTCGAGCATGCCGAGGCTGACCGCCTGCGCGGTGAGCAGCCGGGCCCGCTCGGCCGAGTCGAGACCGGTCAGCCGGTCGAGGGAGTCGGCCGCCACCCGTACGGCGCGCTCGGTGTGCCCGGAGGCGAGCAGCGCATCGACGGCGGCCTCGACGACCCGGACCGGTGACTCGTCGGGCGGCAGCGCGCGGAGGGGGTCGGCGAGCAGCTGGAGCGCGTACTCGAAGTGGGCGGCCGCCTCCTCGGGCCCGCCGATCCTGGTCGCCTCGTCCCCGGCGCGGATGCTCGCGGCCAGGGCGGTGTCGAGGTCGAGCGCGTGCCGGGCGTGCCGGGCCAGCTCGGCGGCGGTGCCGGCCGCGCTCCCGGTCGCCAGCGCCGCCACGTAGCGGGCGTGCAGCCGGGTCCGCTGACCGGGCAGCAGGTCGTCGTACACGGCCTCGCCGAGAAGGGCGTGCCGGAACCAGTACTCGCCCTCGCCGGCGACCAGCACGTGCGACTCGACCGCCTGCCGCAGGGCATCGTCGAGCGCCTCGGCGGACAGCTCGGTGACCGTGGCGAGCAGCGGATGGGTGACCTTGCGGCCGGCGGCGCTGGCGGTACGGACCAGGTCGCGGGCGTCCTCGTCGAGCCGGTCCAGCCGGACCAGCAGCACGTCGGCGAGCTCGTCGGGGATCCAGTGGTCGGGGCCGCTGGCCGCGCCGACCAGCTCCTCGACGAAGAACGCGTTGCCCTCGCCCGGGCCACGATGTCGGCGACCTCGCGCTCGGCGGCGGCCGGGTCGAGGGCCGTGACCAGGGCCCGTACGTCCACGTCGTCGAGCGGGCCGACCGAGAGCCGGGAGACCGAGGGCAGCCGCGACCACTCCGCGACCTGGCGGCGCAGCGGGTGCCGGCGATGGAGGTCGTCGCTGCGGTAGGTGGCGACGATCCGGACCGGGCCGCTCAGCGGCCGGCTGAACAGGAAGGTGAGCAGATCGCGACTGGACTGGTCGGCCCAGTGCACGTCCTCGACGACCAGCAGCAGCGGGGTGTGGGCGGCCAGTGCCTCCAGCAGCGCGTGCACGCCCTCGAAGAGCTGGATCCGGTCGGCCTCGCCGGCGGCGCCGCCGGCGGCGCCCAGCAGCCGACGGACCGGCTGCAGCCGGCCCAGGTCGGGATAGGCGAGCCCGACCTGCTCGACCACGCCCGGCAGCTCGTCGGCGAGCCGGGCGAGGAGCTCGGAGAAGGGCAGGTACGGGAGGCCGCTCTCGCCGAGGTCGAGGCAGTGCCCGACGTACACCTGCCATCCGGAGCGCTGCGCGCGCTCGCCGAGCTCGTGCACC
>Ga0131853_10019079_pt1 | contig 12478 bp, 8 predicted proteins | sample TergutLab28metaG_FD_92764 | JGI IMG/M metagenome (GOLD analysis project Ga0131853, IMG submission 92764) | Labiotermes labralis P1 segment gut microbial communities from Petit-Saut dam, French Guiana - Lab288 P1 (version 2) (version 2) | ecosystem: Host-associated > Arthropoda: Insects >...
CTTGCTTTATCACGGGTGTACTGTATTATATGCACTATGTATGCGGCTGCTTGTTCTATCCGTGTGCTGGTGTATTCTGCGCTGCTGTATGTTGCCACTGCTAGTTGGCTACGTCCTTGTTGGGAAAAAGTTTATCGGTAGTCGTAAGCTGGGGTGGGTCATTGTCATTCTCTTGGTTGGGTGGGGTATTGCTGGATTATTTTTATGGCTTTTGGAGTTTAGCTAGCCCTTAAGTTCCCTAGACAACCTGATGATGGCCAATACAGGCCGAAACATGTAGTTGTTTCCATCAAAGTCATTAAATACACCTCAGTGATTAAGTTGTGTTGACTACATACCTTCTCCTAGTTTCACACACACAACGGGGATGACACACTTCCTAGAAGTGTACCCACATGTTCAAACCTCATATTTGACCTTTAATTCTGACCTTATTAGGTGTCTTACAATTGTTGTAGTTATTGTTTCCTTATTTACTGTTTGTCACATTTCTTCATAACATTGTTCCATTGATTCAGTTTCATTGTCATTGGTCATTTATCCACCAGATCAACATAACATCTGCAAGTATTAACTTTGTCTTGTCCAGTCACTTGTTCTGTCTTATGACTTTGTCAGCAGTTTCATCCTTCTTGGCACTAACAAGCCTGCTCAGAAGACATTACTTGGTTCACTCCATTACTTTTTTTGATTCATCCTTATGTTCTAGTCTTTTCCACCTCTATCTGTTATTGAGTCATATTTACCAAGCTTCTTTCATTTTCCTGATGGCTGTTTTATTTCCATCCTGCCGAGAAGCATCCTTCAGTCTTCTTTTCTAACTACCCATGTCATGTGCATCTGTACCAAGGCAGTAAAACTTTTCTTCAGCTGTTGGTCTTCAGTCCATTTCATACACGGTAGATTATTTTTATATTTGCGAACTTGTTTTTAGTATCATTATCCTTCACCTTCCATACTTCAGTGTTTCCCACATCTGTTCCAGCATGATGTTTGTTTTGTATTTATTCCAAAGTTGATACAAGTATTTGAGGTCTCCTTAAAACCACTGCTTGGCGTCACTTTTACATTATTCGGCTCTTTCTTAATGATTTTGTTATTGCTGTGCGGGCTGTGATTGACCCGTATGGTCTGTCCCAACTGTGTGAAGCAATTTTGTGAATGTGGGTTTCTGAAATGGTGATCTTCTTGCTATCCATTTTTACCAGTACACAGATCTGTAGATTTTCTCCTTTATCATTCATTCCCATCAAATTTGCATGTCCATTGTCCTTTCCCAGGTCAGTGTTAAAGCTCGTGATTGTGCTTGCTGTTTCCCCTGTAGAAACACTGACCATTTCTGTTAAAAACTTGTTTGCAGACGATGAAGCCAAACTGAGATGCATGTATTGCATTTAGTTCTGCTTATTCTCCTCTTTTGTATGAAAAATATTTTAATTCTTCCATATATATCCTGCTTGCATACACCAAGCTGAAGATTATCAGCACTCCATCAATTTGCTGAATCTCTTCACCTACTCTGTTCCGTAGCTCACCTGTAGCTGTTCTGTTTCCTTTCCCATGCCCAAAAAAATCCACTTTTCTTTCTTTTATGATGTTAGTTGCTGTTTCTTCTGTCAAGTTTTTTAGTGACCACATTTAATGTTCTGGTTCACGGTCCTTGCATTTATCCATGTATTCCCATCCTTCCCATTCATCCTTTCCTTGTGTTCATCGATACTGAGTTCCCAACCTTCCCATCCATCGTACGTGAGTTGTGTTGTCATTTTAAAAGCATTATTAACATCCGCTGTCTGGTAGCTGGTTCCTTTTGGGTCCCTCGGCTTCTGTGGCAGTAATGTGCATCACCCCAACAGGCAGTCCCATACTTGGTGTCACACCACAGCAGTTTGGATGCTGGAGTCAAACTTTGGGAGGGCCTGAGTTTGTGTAAAGGGATAATGTTTGTGCAGTGAAGTTTTCAGGTAAGTTATGTGTTTACTTTTCTTTATGTAAGACCATAGCTTGGGTTGACATTAGGATTAGAAATGCTGATTCAGAGCAGCAAGATATGACAGTCTGAATACCGCAACCGTGCATGTACTGTCTTTTGAGATGGAAGACTTTATGGTGTGGTGGATCAGTATTTCAGAGCAATATGCTGTCTGCATGGTTACAGTAGTGTGGAAACAGTAACAGCATCAGTAAAACTACATGACATCACGTCACATAAGACAGTAATATTCATAGTTCAGAATGTGCTTCCTTGTGGGCTCTAAACTCAGTGTTCATGTAAGGTACCTTGACAGGATACATATTGCACTAAACAGTGCAGCATATTAACTGTAAGTGCAGTAACAGGACATCATAGGAACAGCTGAACCGCACAGAAAATATACATGCATACAAAATAAATGTACACATTTCGAGACACCAAAAACATGATGTGTATGTTGCAGGTGTTTATCCTTGTTTGTGGGAGTCATGTTGGTTCCAATCTTCTAACCCAAAGGAGATAATAAGGCATGTCAACTTCCACTCTTTTCACACCAAGATAAAGTGCATTAGATCAAATATACTGACTCTGTCCAGGCAACCAGTAAGTGACTGGTAGTCTGCATGTGTATGCTGAGTAAGACAGTGGTAATACTGAATACTGACATTGTTCTGAACCTGTGTTCAGAGAATGTTTGTTTGTTCAACAAATGTCACCAACTGTATATATGACCCATACTCCCTCCTTCATCACTGGTTCTCCAAGAGTGGTCCTTGGACCCATAGGGACTGCAATGTCTCGCCACCGAGTTTGTGAGATAAATTTTGTCTTCTATTGTAAGTTAGAAGGGAAAAATATTGTACTAATTATCTTGTTTATTTAACAAGATCTGTTTATCTTGAATAATGGCATCACACAGTGCAGATTCTGCTCTGTAGGATATAACATTTTTTCTTTAGCTTTTTCCTAATGTTAGTTGCCATTCCATTACTGCTTGGAAAATCCTAGATTTTTTAATGAATTTTTGCATTACTTAGTAAAGGTTTTAGATGAAATATAGTTCCTGTGGGTAATTTTTGGAAGTGGCCATGTTTTGTGCCTTAGGGGGTCTGTGAGTTGAGATAATTTTGAGAAGGGGTTCATTGTTTATGAAGACATTCTTTCATTTTTTAGTTTCAGATTTTTTGTTAGCCATCTCTGTGTTTAATTTTGTCATGTATTTGATGGTGAGATGTAACACACTTTCTTGAACTAAATTTTTACTTGTGTGGCAGAATATATTAATGGAGAAAATTATTTACTTGATACAGGCTTGCACATATGTTCAGGTTGGAACGAACCAAATACCAAACTTTCCACATGCATTTGCATGTTGTTGAGATGACTGTGAAAGAACATTCAACAACTCACAGGTGTTCTTCCATCATGTCCAGGCGCATGTCTATTATGATCCAGATGGTCGTAAAGTGGCAGGAGGTGTTCCCTGTGACTGGCGTTGTGAGTTCTGCTGTCCCTAATGTGATCTCTTGCCATAGTTTGTGCTAGTTGCACACCACATCCCTGTATCTGACATGCTGTAGCCACTGGGATTGGCCATGATGGCTCACATGTTTGACACATCTCACTTTTGTCTGGGAGGTGTTCATTTAAATTTCGATCAGAACTCCAGCTATCCAAATGGTTTTCCTCATTCTCTTTATGATTGTATATCAGTACCTTCAAGAATAGCCCATGACCACTGCAACATTTTTCCAATCCATTATTCATTAATCATCTATAATTTGATGCTATTTATGTGGTCTGTAAATAAAGTAATGAGGCTGCCTGCATATTGCATGATCTGGCAACACTGGGGGCACGTCCTTCATGTGAAGGGTAGGTAAACGTCTCATGGACTTCTAGTATGAGTTTCAACTCACTAGCGTCACCACGCTAATTTTAGTGCGGTTTTTGTGAAGCAGTTTTTGTGTGTGTGTCACGGAAATGGAAGAGCGCAATTTTGAGCAACGATGTGCAATCAAGTTTTGTGTCAGACTTGGGGAAACCGGCATTGAAACTTTCAAGAAACTGAAACAGGCTGATGGGAAGCATGCTTTGTCATGGTCACAAGAATTCAAGCAGTATAAGGCATTTTCAGAAGGCCGTGAATCCATTAAAGATGAACCCCGCTCTGGAAGACCTTCACCTTCAAAAACGGGTAACAATGTGGAGAAAGTGTGAGCCCTTGTGCGGTCAGACCGTCAACTAACAGTGCGAATGATCACTAGTGTGTTAAGTTTGAACCACACCACGGTCCATGAGATTTTAACACAGGAATTAGCCATGAGAAGATTGTGTACGAAGATTGTTCCCAGAAACCTGACAATCGAAAAGAAGGATAATCGGAAGGACGTGTGTCTTCATCTTCTGGTACGGATGCAAAGTGACAGAAATTTCTTCAAGAATGTGATTACAGGTGATGAAACATGGATCTTTGAGTACAATCCAGAAACAAAAAGACAAAGTAAGGCATGGCACACATCTGCATCACCACGTTCGAAAAACGAGAATGAGCAAGTCAAAAATAAAATCCATGCTCATCTGCTTTTTTGAAAGTCAAGGGATTGTCCATACAGAACTTGTGTCTCAAGGACACACTGTTAATCCGTTTTATTACCGTGAGATTCTTGACAGACTAAGAAAAAGAGTTGTTTGTGTGCGACCAAGCATTGCTAACAATTGGATGCTCCATCACGACAACGTCCCTTGTCACATGGCGATCACTGGGATCGAATTTTTGGCTAAAAAGGGCATTCCTGTTGTTCCACAGCCCCCATACTCCTCTGATCTGAGTCCTTGAGACTTCTTTTTGTTCCCAAAACTGAAGTTTCACCTTAAAGGACGTCATTTTGGGATGGTGGAAAACATCGAAAAAGCTGTAACCGACCAACTAAAAGCGATTCCGGTTAGCGACTTCCAGCACTGCTACGAAGAGTGGGAACAACTTCTCCGGAGATGTGTAGCCTCCCAAGGGAACTATTTTGAAGGGAACAAACTCTTTTTGTAGTTTAAAAATAAATACAGATTTATATTGAATCAGTCTCATTACTTTATTTACAGACCACGTAGAATTTCAGCTAACAGCATTTTAAATAAGTCATAAAGAATAAATGACTGCAGCCAAAGGAGCGCAGTGAATTGGTTTCCATATTACATTAGATGTGGAAGCAGATAGGGCATGTACATATTCATGTATATAGTCATGTGAAGGCCATGAAAAGGATGTGGTGGTGGTTGTGGTGGTAGTAGTAGTACTACTACTACTACTTCTTCTTTTCATGATTCAGAACCTCCCATGGTCTGGCATTATGCAACAGCAGCCGCAAATAAATCTGTAGGAATCATGGTTCAAGGTGCTTGCATTCATCTTAGTTTATATAAGAATTTTTCTCTTTCTTTTATTTTTTTTAATCTAAGTTACTTGTTCATTGTAAATGTTATAGATCTTATGCGTTTTGGTCACACACACACACTGTGTTACAGGGTGAGTGAGTTGGGAGTTGGCATCTCTTTGGAAGAGTTTTTTTTTTCCTTTCTTTCTTTCTTTCTTTTCTTTTCTCTCTCTCTCTTCCCCCCCCCCCCCCCCTCCACATTTTGCTGTGTGCCAGTTTGTTAAAATTGTGTACAACACTAACACTGTATTTTACGAAGTCATGTGTAAGGTGTTTGGATACCATAATGTGTCCACCACCCATGATTTGGAAAATTCCCTGGTCTGGCACCAGCTGTGTCCCTGGACAGCAAGATTAGGGAGGTGTGACCTACAGTAGTAGTACTATTAGTACTAGTAGTAGTAAACCATGCTGTTGGTGACTGATGAATGAATGTATGGAGCCTTAGAGGAATGATTCTGACAAGGGAAACTGAGGTACTAGGAGGAAAATCTATCCCTTTGCCATTTTTCTGACCACAAATCTTATGTGAATTGACCTGGGATCAATCCTGGGTATCTTCAGTAGGAGGCCAGCAACTAATTGTCTGAGCCATGGCATGGCCTGTTATTGGTTATGACACCATGTAGTCTTGCATGTGGGTGGCAACATTTTTTAGCAATGTGCCTCCTGCTGCTTCAGGCTTGATGTGATTGGTGTGAGGATGTGCACAGGAATGTTTCACCTTGTCCACCTGACTGCCATATCCTCACTTTTTCACTGTGACCCAGAAGATTGAGCCAGCATGCTCTCCAACCATTAATATCCACCTGTAGGCTGTGGTGGCACAAGCTGGAAAACCAAAGTTTGAAGATGCATCACCATGGTAACCTGAAAACACATTCTAGAAATACCTGTATCTGGATTTTAGTTACTCTGGTGGAGGTCTTCCGTGATGTTACTCCATTCTTCCGAGTATGCAGTGAGAGTAGCCTGACATGGACACTGGTCGCTTTCCAATTCAGCATACACAATTATCCTTTCATCTGAATTGACAGAAAATTTACCGTCCGGTCGATAGAAAATCATTAAATGACCTGCCACACAATTAAACCACAAGAAAGGTCAGATATTGCTGAACAGATGTGTAGAGAGGTCAGCTGTCCTCCTGAGCTGTGAACAGTTATTTGTTGCAGGTTGCGAAGCTGTGTTCCGAACAGTATACAAATTGGAAGAACATACTAGAAGACACAAACAAGAGAAACGTGTGGGCTGTCCAACATGTGGTAGTCTCTTTGCAAATAAAGTAAAATTCTTGGACCACTGTCAACGTCAGATTCCTGTGGAATGTGAGTTCTGAACTTGCTAGCTTGCATCCTTGACATAGAAAGTTCCAATTTAATTCACTGAATGTTGCAAAAATTTACCACAGTTTATGAGTTGTTCATTTTTTAAACAAAACTTTCATATTTTGAGAGGTCCATTCATTCATATCAGTCCAATATAGTCCTAATGCCTTGGATCATTCACGGGACAAAAATAAGAACTGTAAATGAATATCAGATTGCATGATATATTGTGTAAGACAGAGAGGCAGGAAGGTTCTGGCAGAATGTGCCAGAAGCAACATTCAAGGGACAATTTCATGTATAATATGTTATATGTAATACAGGAAGGTTTAATGAGGCTGATTTTGTAGTTCTAGAGCAGATGTATGTGCCTATACTAAAGTTACATTATGCTTGATGTTTCATACTGACTCCAATGAAAGAAGCTGTTGAACGTTACCCAATACAGTATTGGTGTGAATTGTTGTAGTGCAAGGGTACCAGTGTTCACACTGTGGCAAGTGCTACCCCTGTAAAAGATTGCTGGCAGACCACATAAATCACCATATGAACAACTACCAGTGCTCCTTCTGTGATATGACCTGCCCCAGTCCTTCAGGCCTTACGGCGCACATTCGCTACAAACACTTTGACTTCAAGCCATTCAAATGCCACACTTGTGACTATGCGTGAGTTCACACAGAGCATAACCCAACTGACATATCAGTTCAGTCTCACTGAGTGAAGTTCGAGTTCATACATATACAGGGCAATGTATGTGCAGCCCTCTTGACACTAGGGTATGGCCACCAGAGATTTTTAGCCGATAGAGAAAATCTACCTGATTAGGTAGCTAGCGCAGAGAAACCATAAGGCACCTAACCACCTCCCTTCACTACCATTATGTAACTGATTGCTGCCAGGTATCACGCAATTAAAATTTGTATTACTGCTAAAATATTCCTTTTTTTAATACTTATGAGTATGTATTTCGCCATTAAAGTAAAGTTCACCATATAGCAGGCCACAAAGGCCCAGAGGTGGTGTAGAGGTATAGCTCTACTTTTTCTTTAACCTCAGCGCTAGATGGGGTGGGTGGTCAGCGCCACGCCCCGGCCGCTTTACCCCCCCCCCCGCCCCATTGTATAGGAAGCTGGGTGGGCCCCAGGGCCGGTCTGGACGGGTGTGGAAAATCTCGCCCCCACCAGCATTCGATCCCTGGACTGTCCAGCCCGTAGCGAGTCGCTGTACCGACTGAGCTATCCCAGCCCACTGTATTGCACCATTGTTATCAAAAAGAAATCAGTGAATCCTGCACCTCATGGACCACTACCGATAACAATTGGCTGCCATGCTCAAGGTGACTAAAAATCATAATAATGTGACGCATAAGACTAGTATCTTATGGGGTGCGACTTGCAGTCTGGTAGAAGCATACGAAGTTCCAGATACTGCTTCCTCCCTCATCAGGATCCTCTGTAACATTGATACCATTCTGCCAAACTACACTGCATCATAATCCAGAAGGCCACAATGTAAATAATTTTGTAAGATTTTTCAAAAGACTTACTGAATTCATAAAAGATGTTGACACTTTGTGTAATTCAGTTCAAACATATCTCCTTGGCACAAATACTTATTTTATGAATATTCAAGGCACTGAAGAGGTAAAGATGTCACTGCTGTCATGAAGGCATATGGGGGAGTGGAAGTATAGCTCCTCTCATTCTCAAATTCTGCGCTACATGGAAGTAAGTGGTCAGCTTCACACCTTGGCTGCTTTAACCCTGGAGAAATATCATGCAGTGCCCAGTGAATAGGAGGCTGAGTGGGCCCCCAAAGTAGTCTGGATTCTTTAGAAAAGGGAAGATTTCTTGCTGCTGGGAAACAAACCATGAATCCTTGGTTGTTTGGCCTAAGTCCAGTCGCTAATCCAACTGCACTACCTTAGCCTGTATTCATTGAGATAATCTTAACACCATCCAGTACCCACAACTGTATATTTCAGATTTATTTAACTAAAAAGTGTCACATCATGTTACATGCTTTGACAAAATTGCGCCATCTTCAGGGTGCATAATCGAATATAAAAACTACTGACAGTTTATATCTATGAATAAAATTTATTAATATACACACTGCAGTCCTGTACCTCTTCTTTTAATAGCTGTAATAGCATACTAGTTATGTTGACTATCTGCCAGCAGACAGCCAACATAACTAGTATGACAAATACCAATTGCTGTGAATACAGTGTTAAGACTCCTGATGACAGACAGTAACTCTGTCTGAAACATTTAGAGTTGTTTGTCAAAATAAACTTGAGAAATAGTGCATCTCGTTGGCTTTTATTATAAGAATATATCATGATGCACAGCCATCTGAATGTCAAATTGCTTCAATATACAGGCTACTTGTTTCAGCACTTTTGTGCCATCCCCATAGCTCGTCTGTAAGTGTGGCATCAAAAATTGGAGGCATACCCTTGGATACATGTATTTTTCAGGTGTCACATGTATATTTACAGATATTTCAGCAGTTCAGATCTTGAGATGGATTCATTCAGTTATGTAGTGGTACATGTGGTACATCTTATCTTTTTATCAGGTGCAATTAAACAATAATACAATTGAAGTAAGTGACCAAGTGGAATCTAAGAGTTTTTTTAGTAGTTATCCATACTGCTTCTGAAATATAATTGCAATCAGTTTTAAATATTCTCTAAAATTACCAGATTTGTGTTTTCATATACCTGAAGTGGGGTTTTTCCACATAAGTTTACCTTGGTTGTTTTGTGGCATGGTTTTATATCTTGATTTTCCCTCTTCTGGTTGGTGTTTGTCTTGTTTACAGTAATAATTTCCATAAGTATTTTATTAGTCATAAAGTACTATTCCAGGAACATGGCGTGGTGTGTTGCACTTTCCATCCTATGCTGTATGCTGGTTGAATGGAAGTCTAATAATTGAAAGTAATTGAAATTAATGTTATTTTCCCTTGTGTTGTTATAATTGCTGTCTTGCTATAAGGTAGTGCTCACTTTGTATCATCAGACTGCAATCTTTAAATGAGATCAGTGCAACACTAACCGCAAATTATATGGCATTCTGACTGACTGAAATGTAACTTCTTTGATGCAGACTGTGTTTCAGAGCCAAGACACGAAATGTCCTGAACAAACACTTAGCTACACACTCCTCTAGTGTGCTTCACCGCTGTACAGAGGAAGGGTGTGGTTTTTTATTTTGCAGTACTTATGGGCTTCACAGGCATTATCGCAGGGTATGTGGCCTCATGTTGTTTCACTGTATCCAAGGTCTTTGAGAGCAGCCTTTTCACCTGAGATGGAGCTGTATATTCAAAACAAGCCTTCACAGTTTATCGTAATTTTTCTTCGGTAGATATAAAAGCATTTTGTATGCTGAGATCTGAAGGCATATAATCCTCTCCCATTGACAGGTGGGATATATTAAACTTCATACATCCTGCCATCATGGGTTTGTAATGTTGTTTTAGAAATGGTAGAGCAGTTATTTATGTTGTCAAACTCCACTTTCTGATTAAATTATAATAGTCTAAAACACTACATATTGGAGACTGGCAGTATCTCTCTCCTCAGATAGAAGAGAGTGTCAAACATACTCAAGTCAGGTAAATGTAAAGGTAAAGTTATCACTTTGCATGCCATAAGGTGCATGGGAAGTGGAAGTATAGCTCCATGAATTCCTAACCCCAAAAGTAGATGGAAGCATTTGGTCAGCTTTCCTCCTGGGAGAAAAAGCCCATTATACCGATTGAATAGGGGGGTGTGGGCTGCAGTGACAGTCTGGACATTTTGTAAGTGAGGAAAATTTTTGCTTGTGCAAGGAATCAAATCACAGCTCTTTGGTCATCCAGCCCAAATTCATTTGATAAATCTAAATAGCAGTAGGGATAAAAGAAGTTTAGGTGGTGGAGGTACTTAAGAATGATACTGATTAGGATGTATAGTAGTGACCAGGTAACTTGCTAGCAAATTTGGCTGTAGCAGAATGCACATTCAGTCTGTCAGTGTTACGCCATACCACTTCCAAAACACAAACATGTATGTATGTAAAAAACTGCAGGCTGAATGCATGAGGAATCGGGGATTGATTGCTGGAAGCAGCAAAACTTTTATGCACATCAACTATACCAGTTCCATGGCCCAAAAAAGTGACATATCCGTTGGTGATGAGGGACTCTTTATGTGAGCATGAAGTTTACTGCTGACCTCCATGTAATACCACGGTTACAAGTGTTTGGAGCCCTGCTTCTATGAGGTGCTACCCGATAGTTCGCGAAATTGGAATGCCGCGCAAAAACCGCTTGTTGTACAGTTGTGTGCTGCTAGGTATCACGAGCTGTACCCTTTATGAACCACTCTGCCTAGTGGTGTTCTGCTGTAAGGAGGCAAGTGTTTCTTCTTTGCATTTTTGTGGCATTGTGTTAGTGCTGTGTTGCGATGGTACCGACCTGCTAAAATGACTGATGTGAAGGAGCAACAGATTTGCATCAAATTCTGCTTCGAACTCGGCAAGACAGCTTCGGAAACACAGAATGCTTAAAGAAGCATTTGGTGATAATGCCCTAGGCCAAACGCAACCCTACGAATGGTTTAAGCATTTCAGGAACAGACGAATGTCAGTCAATAATGAAGAGCATTCTAGACGAAATTTGACCAGAATCACAACCAAAAATATGGCAAAATTGTGAGAGGCTATCCTGGAAGACCGACGACGAACGATTCACGATGTTTGCAACATTGTCGGACTGTCGTATGGAACATGCCAGCGAATTTTGTCAGATGAGCTCAACATGCGCCACATTGCAACAAAATTTGTCCCAAGGCTGACAATGCTCCAGCTCACGCATCACTTGTTGTGCAGCAGTTTTTGGCTTCTACAAATACAACAGTCATCCCTCACCCTCCCTGCTTACCGGACCTCACCCCGTGATTTTTTCCTATTCCCCAAGATGAAATTGTAGCTCAAGGGGTGACATTTTGACAGCATTAAAAAGATCCAGACCATAACGCAGTCCGTGATGAAGACGCTGACACAAAATGACTTCCAGAAGTGCTTCTGATCATGGAAATCCCGCTGGAATCGATGTAGCAATGCCAAATGGGACTACTTCTGTGGGGATGGGGGCGAATAGAAATTTTGATAAGTGGTAAAGCTACGGCAGAGGAATTTCAGGAACTTACGGGTAGCGCCTTGTACTTCCCTATACATCTTCATGGTGAGGAACTTGCTGACTCTGATGAAAGTTTTTCATGCATGTTTGCTGTGGCCCAAGTGACCATGACAGTCAGCACTCACCACCATGTTACTGAACACTGAGACCTTTTTCTGAAACAGAGTCATAGTTGCCACAAGAGGTGGTACCTTTCTTGCACATGTAATATTAAGTTAGTGGATTAAGCAGAGGGACAACTTTACTTTAAGCTTCAGAACAACTGAGGAAGTCGAGACTAAAATTGTACTTACTTAATTACTCCATGGTGCAGAGTCCTTCTTGAGAAGCTAACTGGTTTGCAGCTAGTCAAGAAATTCCCTACATTTCACAGAACCCAAAGGTTCATTACCGCACTCACAAGCGTCTGCCATCTGTCTCTATCGTGGGCCAGCCCAATCCAGTCCATATACCCACATCCCACTTCCTGGAGATCCATCCTAATATTATCCACCCATCTATGCCTAGGTCTCCCCAGTGGTCTCTTTCCCTCCGGTTTCCCCACCAAG
>Ga0131853_10019080_pt1 | contig 12478 bp, 7 predicted proteins | sample TergutLab28metaG_FD_92764 | JGI IMG/M metagenome (GOLD analysis project Ga0131853, IMG submission 92764) | Labiotermes labralis P1 segment gut microbial communities from Petit-Saut dam, French Guiana - Lab288 P1 (version 2) (version 2) | ecosystem: Host-associated > Arthropoda: Insects >...
CAAATACATTATTTACAGAGCAATTCAGAACTCGCAGACTTAAGAGACTATATCCTACTGACCTCGTCACTAATCGTTAACTAACTCAGCAACATTCACCTGAGACAACATCAATCCTTGCGACTGAGAATAGAAGGGAGAACTTCGCTGGAAGTATCTCCTACATGCCTCTAGCGCTATCTACACAACGGTTACTAAATGTCTCCGGACAGACTGTAACAAACAAGGACTTCAAATAAATAAATAAATAAATAAATAAATAAAAAAAAAAAAAGACATAGTTCTACACTTATCTACAATACTTCGCGGCAAGGTAAAGACGAGATTTTGACTTTGGAGCTGTATAAAACAGAAAACTGTGTTCCTTTGCCACATGGTTTTGTTAGTCCCTTGATTGTAAATATCTACTAATGTCGTGACAAGGCCGCCATCTGCTGTCCACGCTACACTCTACTTGCCCCAGTGCACTCTAGCCAGCACTGTAGTTTCCATCAGCACTAACAGAGCCATCTGTCGCCATTCCCGAGAACACCGTGAATTATATGAGCTTAGTCCACCATGGCTGACTTCAGAATAATGTACGAAAACAAAATGCTGGACTACATACTCCAACATCAAGTCGAAGTCGCTCCGCCCGGACCTTCTGAAGCATCAAAGTTCTACCTGGTGCATCATGCTGTCAAGAAAGAAAAACACAAGGCCGTAAAATGGCGAATCATTTTTGATGCCTCTTCCCATGAGCCGGTATCCCCATCACTGAACAACTTCCTGGAAATGGGGCCTAACCTCCTTCCGGAAATCCTCAGTGTCCTCCTCCGATTCAGATTATATAAGTGTGCCATCTTAGATGACGTTGGTCAAGCCTTGCTGCAAATCACTCTAGAGCCAACAGAAACCTGACCCGATTCCTGCGGTACTACATTGTACCAAACAGTCAGGATTTGTATGATACTACAGATGAAGTTATCACTTATCTGTTCACCAGACTGCCCTTTGGGCTTACCTGCAGTCTCTTTCTCCTTTCAGCTACCATCCACATGTTGGCCACGATGTATCACGACACGTACCCTATTGTGTGCACCCTTATGGGCAGAACCACCTATATGGATGATTTCGCAGCCTCTGCTACACATGACAACGATATCGTCACTATCTTCTTCGAAGTTACGTCATTGATGAACACTATCCACCTGCTTATGTACAAGTGGGCTACAAACTCTACCCACTTGCAGGACATTTGGCGGACACAAGGTTCACCGTTACAGACGGAGACGCAAGTCCTCGGCATGGATTGGGACACCCAGTCTGACACACTGACCACACAGATATTACACAGGCATTGCCGGAATGACCGGCAACAAAGCGCCAGGTGCTACAAGTCACGTCGAGATTCTGCGACCTGCTCGGATTGTTTTCGCCAGTGGCATTCGTAGGAAAACTCCTTTTCCAGGCTACATGGACACGGGAACTCACATGGGATGAGTTACTAGCCCCAGACATAGCCATCAAATGGCTATCATGGACATCTCAATTACATCTCTTGTCTGACATGCATGTTCCACAATGGATAGGAGCACAGACGCACAAACTCCAGGATTGCGAGGTACATGTTTTCGGAGATGCTTCTGAATGTGCAGAGGGAGCAGTTATATACCTCAAGTCCATCACTGATAATGCCGTCACTGTCCGACTCATTTGTAGCAAGGCCAGACTAGCTCCCATCAAAAGGGTTACATTGCCGCGTTTGGAATTACTGGCGGCGCTGGTCACCACCAGTCTCCTGCATTACTTTTGTCAGGCTACCGAGTGCGATATCTCCAAGGCCACCTTATGGAGTGATTCAGCAATCGCCCTCACTTGGATCTGTGGTGACATGAACAGGCAGAAAACATTTGTATGCAACCACATCAAGGAGATACTGGAATACACGGCACCATCTAAGTGGTGCCACTGCTCAAGATCAGAAAACCCAGCAAATATTCTATCCAGAGAGCAACTCTAACACATGGTGGAACGGCCCTGTGTGGCTTCGTGGCGCCCCAGACAACTGGCCTCGAGACATCCAAAATGACCACGCATCTATTTGAGAAAAGTGGAACACACCACACCAAGCTCTAACAGTAAGCACGAATGCCCCCCCTCCTTGAAGTACACAAATTCAGCTCCTACACCAAACTTTTGCATGTTGTGGCTTGGATACTCTGTTTTTTGAGAAACTTCAGAGCAGCAGATAAGACACTCTGCAAATTAACGGCATCTGAACTGCAAGCCAGCCGTAATCAGCTACTACAAATGGTACAGCGGGACAGTTTTCCCATGGAATATGAAGCTCTTCGCCATGACCGACCACTGCCGACATCCTCCAAGATCGTATGGTTTCAAACGTTCTGTGAGTACAATCTTATCCGTCTTGGTGGTAGACTCCAATTCGCGGACTTATTGCACAATGAAAACCATCCCATTCTTTTGGACAGATACCACCATGTTACACACTTGCTGATCCGCCATACCCATATCCAGTTTAGTTGTCCGCTTTGTACTGTCCCACTTCAGACATGAGTTCTGGATTCTCTGAGCATGACAGATCAAAAACATCTTACGCACCTGCTTTCTGTGCAAAATAGCCAGCAATGCTCGGTTACAAGAAGTAGTGGCACCCTTACCCGCAGAACGCGTACAACCCTCTACACCCTTTGCAGTAACCGGATTAGACTTTGCCGGTCTGCTGTATACCAAGAAAGACCAGTCAGCTAAGTCCTACATTCTTCTCCTTACTTGCGCTATGACGAGAGCACTTCATCTTGAACTTTCCTCAGACATGTACGTAGACAAATTTCTCATGGCACTGGACAGGTTTGTTAGCCGCCAAGGACTCCCCCACACTCTCTACTCCGATAACGCCGCTACATTCCAAGCAGCCCGCCAAGATATGTACCATTTTGAACAACCCACAGATATCCCACTACTTCGCACATCGAGGCATCACCTGGAAATTCATTGCTCCATGGGCAGCTTGGTGGGGAGGATGGTGGGAGCGAATGGTAGGCACAACCAAACGCTGCATAACGAAAGTCTTGGGAAAGAGACAAGTAGACGACGAGAAACTGAACACAATTCTGGCTAGCAATGAAGCCGCCATTAACTCACGCCCCCTGATACAGGATGATGGTCCTGAAACATTGACACCAGCTCACTTTCTTCACGGAGGCCAGCTAAACACTATCCCGACCAGACCGGAACCGACCTTGACCAAAAGTTTGACAAAGGAATTCCGACTCCAACAACAGGCCGTTGAGGACTTTTGGTAGAGATGGACAAAGGAGTACCTGTTGGAACTTCGCTCTTACCACCAGGTTCGACAACCCTATGGAAGGAAAGTGCGATTTCACGTTGGAGACATTGTCCTCCTGCACAAGGAGGTGCGACCAGGCCAAGATGGAAAACAAGAACAGTCATTCTCCACACCCAGGATGGAGGGCGTCTGGCACGCCCGGTTCAGCTGGTCATCCCCCTAGAGGTTGACCAGAGTGGGGAGGATATGGAGGACGATAAATTATAATCTTTGTATTCTGACTGTATTGGGTTGGCAGTATAGGAATAAATATGGTGCAGAGAGGTGACGTTTTCTTATGTTAGAAGAACCCTTTAGATCAGCTCTCCCACAAATTTAAGCCATTATAGCAAACTGCATTAATGTGAAAAATTCCTCTATCTGTAACTTGATGGTTCAGTTTAGTTACTGCCCTGAGTTAACAGTCATGCACTTAATGCTTACAAGAAACATCTTCTACTTTCCTATTGACATTCAGTGTCTGAAGCGACTGATAGTTCAGCCAAAATTTAGTTTTTTCTGTTAAAAAAAACAATTTAATGGTTATATGCAATTTATATTAATGGCTGTTACTTTTGTTACAGGCGAAGAAATCACCAAGAAGGGGCCCATTCGGAGGTCCAAAAGGGGGTCGGCAGAGTGGTAACCGCTGTCACCGTAAATATGGTAAGAATTTCTATTATTATATTGCATATGTCACAGACAAAACTTACCAATAATTGGGTGATTTACATGAGGATCTATAGGCATCTGTAATAGAAGACAACACTAATTTCCTGACCCTGAAAATGTGTAGGTGGTATATGGGTTGAATTACTAAGAGAAAAAAAATATTTTATGTTTTAAACTGCTAAGACTTATACCCAACTTTGTCACAGCGTAACACATTTTCATTACATAACACAAGTCGTATCGTGTGTACAAAATAAAACGTCAGTAACCAATCTGTCGAAAATGTTAGACCCAAAATGCTAACTGTAATAGCTCTTCCCAAACCACATTTCTCTTATAAACTGTAAATTCATTGTAACCCTTTTCTTTCATGCTATGAATTGTGAGTTACCAACAGCACTGTCCGGTGAACTACAAACAGCAACTTGGCACATTCCAGACGACAGCAACCTTTACATAAGATCCCCCTCAAGAGCAAGGCATATAAGGTGTAGAAGAGAGCTGGCTATATATAAATCTGGAATAGAAGACGCCTGATTGTCAGACGGGCGCAAGAACCACACAATTTGTGTATGAATTTCAGGTCAACAAATGAACTAGAAATGACAAGCAGGAATTTGCAAACTTAAATAGGCTGACAAGTAGACTATGTAAACACAACAAAAAGAAATTCAAGAAAAGCAAGACTACCCAAGCTGCAGACAATTTCAAGTCCTGTAATCCATCTATGGCACATACAGATACACAAACGATAATAGTTAAGATATGAGCAGGTACGTATATTAAAGCTGAACAGAGGGCACCCACGAAGGACGAATGATAAGCAATGCTAATACATCCCAAAATCACCCAAACTTACAATTGCAGAAAGTATGAAAGCTACTAACTTTAATGATAAAGGAAGAGACAATAAATACGTCAGAAGCAACCAACTGTAATTTTCTGAATATAAACCACCCACCCACAACAGCAAATGAGGCATAAAATATTGCCAACCTACTTAAATGAAACAAACTCATATCAATATAACTGAATGTTCGAAGGATACTCCAATATATATCAGACTTCATTAACTGTCCTATGGGTTATATCTGCAATCAATCAATCAATCAATCAATGGATGGAACTTTCCCAAATAGACTTAAATATTCAAAACCTAAATGTGTTTTTAAAAAGGGTGATAGCTACTGTGTTTAGAATTACAGGCCAGTTTCACTATATTAAGTTTTTAACTCAAAGAGTACCCTTCAAGTATAACAACTTGAATTTAGAACAGATTTATCCACAAAGCCTTATCCATATTCACAAATGAAATCCTGTGCTCTCATGAACAAAACGTCAGTCAGTTGTTATATGACCTTGCCAAAGCATTTATGCAAATCATGACATTTCTATATAAGTTAAATTACAGCAAAATTTCTTCAAACTGTCAGACAATAATCCAGAGATGTTGATATACATGAGTACAGAAGACCCAAGACCTGAAGATCTGCCAACCATTCTCTGTGATGGGCCACACTGATTCCGTGACTTTAACTATGGTTATGTCTGTTGTCACTAGGAGAAACTTCTCTCCAAGCTCTCAAAACAGTCAGTACTGTCTCAATTCCCAGGGGCATCTCACATAAACGGCAGTCCACACCACTTAATATATGCAACCTGTACCATCAACATTAATTCTAATTTATTCTAATTTCATTATGTCACATGCAGCATGTGTTACCCTTGCCTGAGCTCTAATAATGGCTTCAAAAAATCCACAGACAGGTTACAAAAGTACTGCTGGTAACATGATGCATGCAACTTCAACACTCACAGAGAAACATGAAATGACTACCAGGCCTAGTGACAAAAAATCAAGAGAGAGGTTATGGCTTCATATGCTACATTGTCAACTACATATTTGGTATAAACAGAAGCACCAATCACTACTGTTCATGACCCTGAATGAGCAAAAGGAGATATACAAATGGAAAACTGTCTGATTACTGTGCGGCTCAACTACTGGAGCAATAACAAAACAATTCCCTGTAAAAGTTTTTGTCAGTACAAGTACCATCCAATAATCCAGTACCCATTTGTGCATGTGCCTGCTGGATTAACAGAATTCTCCTGTACGGCAATGCTGGGTATCTGCTGCACACAATAAGAACAGTGAATCCTAATCTGCTGTGATTTTTGAGTTGTCCCACTTAATAAAAGACCCCAGTCTGAATAGTCTACCCTGAAGCATTATGACTCAATGAGCACAAAACACAATGATGCATCAATTACAAAACAGAAATGTAAATTTCAAACCCTTTAAATATGAAGGTGTGGTCGCATTTTATGTGAACTTGAAATAGTGCAGTGCACAAAATATTAATAAAGTCTCGATTTATACACAAATCGTGCAATACTGCAAATTAAAAAAAAATTAAAAAAAACCATCAAACCAGCCTTCAACATCAAGTGGGGAGGCACTGTGTCTTAAACAGGTGCTTCCTGATTCTCTTATTCCCTCACTGTCATCAGAAAATGTTTTAATCCACTTTGTCAGGCAGCATGCTACATTAATAAATAAAACTGCCAATACATTAACTTTGGTTGGTTATTTAAAAAGTGCTTAGAAATATGTTTACAAGCAAGAACATCCTGTAACAGTTGCAGATGTGCTCCAAGAATGCACATCGCTTTTTTTATTTATTCCTATGGAAAATTTAGTCATGAAATAAGAGAGGTCTACAGCTAATCATTTGCATGAAATGCGACCACCCTGCATTGGAAAATGCCCAGAAATCAAAATAAATAAAGATATCAAGGAAACAAAACAGTACACACATACCCTCTCCCTGTTCTCTGGTTTTGTGGAAGGGCACAGCTGGTGACTTGGGTCCTGCTTCAGTCTTCATCGCAGGCAGCACTGGCACTACCAAACTTCTGTCCAACAAACAACTTAATGCACAGTCTTGCAACGGCTACAGGTTCACATGCTGTTTCACACATACTGTTCAGTTACTGCACAAACAGTTTTATCACTTTTCACCTCACAAACTCCAACATTATACAACGTAAAAGAATGTTCCCAAACAACAACACATCTCTATTTTTCTCTCATTTGGCGTTTCACGAAAATGCATACTCTGACCGGTATTCTCGCTGCTGTCGCTGATAATATGTGTAGGTGACGTATAGTCCACATGCATTTGGATACCTTCACTGCACACTAGTAGCAGTCCTTCGAGTCTGCTGCGACTCCCGGTAATCCTGTAGAAGATTTTCTAGGCAGAAATTACTGTTCAGGAGTGGTATGCCATTGCCTTCTCCTGTTATCATTTCACATTTGTGCGTTCCCTATTATGAGTCTTTTCTTCTACCAGCATGTACCATTTTTCCCTATCCTGTACTGTTTCTTTTAAAACTTCCAATTGTAGTCCAGTAGCTTCCTTGACACTGTCAAGCCAGCGCACCCGTTGTTTTCCCTGTCTCCTGTATCCTGCAACTTGTCCAAGCAATATGTCCCATTCCAGTGACACTTTTGCTCTCATGAATGCACACTACAGCATCTGAAATAAACAAAAAAAAAGAGGAAATATTTCAAAATAAACACAACTGACTTACAGAGCTGGGTTTACATGATTAAAAAATAAGACTTCCTTCTTGTTAACACAATACAACAATTAATTAATAGCAATTCTTTTGGAGTGAACGAAAAATGCTGTGGCCTGAAACCTTCATGTATTTCTGTGCACAACTAAAGGTTTAAAATTTTCATCAGAGCAAACAAATCTTTCAAAGAACAAACTTTTTCCATGCATCCTACTGCTTTGAGACAGTAATTAAAGATGAAGGTTCTTGTGCCATCTGGTAACTCAAGACCCACAGGATTGATCTTGATTACATTTTATAATGGAAGTCCTTGCATCAGTTATGTACACAGTTTGAAACTTTGTGAAGCTCACCACATAAAAGATGGTGCTTTATGTAAAATCACAAACATGGAATTGTAATCAAAAGGGTTACCTTCTTAATAACTTTCCACAAACTTAAAAAAAAAAAAACTATCATATGGCATGGCTGCAGAGCGACTTGGAAAAATGCCAAATTTAATTCACAAATTTATGTGCAACTTTGTTTTTGTCTACTCGAATATCAGTAACACAATATATACTGTACATACATGTACATACAGAGTAACAAACAAGCTGTCCCTAACCCATGCCTTGCATCCCATACACCCAAACCGTCGTCCATACCTCAGGGTTATGTGGATTCATACTCTACTCTACCCTGGCTCGCGTGGGAGGCGGTAACGGGTGTGAAGGGATACCTTGATGAGGGTTACTACTGCACACGCTGGCCAACAGGGCTCTAGTCTACCCAAGCGAAGGTGAAAGGTATCATGCTGAAGGCTGCATGGCACTGGGGTAGTGATTGCAGTGTCATGAATGATCCCCTGGGGGAACCAGGCTTTACCCCATTGTATGCAGGCCTTTCACCTGCATGGGGGCTCTTTGGACCATGAACAAATGCTTTCTATTTTCCCCTTTTCTGGGGATCCGGAAGGAGGACTCAGGGGACGGACATCATTCTCCATGGGGGGCCTCGCTGGTGAATTTGGCAGGGGGCTCATCTACTGGGGACTTGAGAAGGCTCTGGAGATGGGCACCTTTCTCCACAAGGGCCCTGTTAACAATCATGGGGGGTCCATTCACCAGGAACTCTTGAGAGATAGCTGAAGAAGGGACCCTGGAAATGCAGCATCTCTCTCTATGGGAGCTCTGTGAAGGGAATCTAAAGGGGGCTCCTTTACTGGGGACCCTGAAGGTTATGTAGAAAAGGTCTCTGGTGATGGGCATCTCTTTCCATAGGGATCCTGCTGGGGAACCTAGAAGGGGGCGCATTTACCAGGGATCTTGAGTGGGGACCCTGAAGATTAGGTACAAGAAGGCTCTGGTGACAGGCATCTCCATAGGGATCTTGCTGGGGAACCTGGAAGGGGGCTCATTTACAAGGGACCATGAGCATTGGATGAGACAGGTGTCTCTCCGTAGGGGTCCCATTGGAGAACCTGGGGGGGGGTCCATCCACTAGTAACTTTGAGAATTAGCTGAAGGAGGGCTCTGGCTATGGAGCAGCTCTCTCCATGGGAGTTGTTAGGGGAACCTGGAGGGGGGGCTCATTTGCTGGGGGCCATGAAGATTATGAAAGGAAGGCTCTGGAGATAGGCATCTCTTTCCACGGGGCCCCCACTGGGGAACCTGGAAGAGGACTCACCTGCCGGGAACTCTGAGATGGATGAAGGGGGCTCTAGGGATGAAGCATCTCTCTCTGAAGAGGATCAGTGTAGACAGCCTTGAAGGAGGTCCTTTACAGGGGACCCTGGAAGATATGTTAACCCTTTGGCGCCGGAATTAAATCAATGACGCCAGAATTAAATCCCCCCTGTCCACTTTAATGGTTGTTCGGCCATTTAAAGGGCTCACTGCATGACATATATGTATGTCGTTCAGCGGCTAAAGGTTAAGAAAGGTTCTGGATAGGGACTCCTTCATGGCTAAGGGGAACCTGGAATATGGAAGGAGGCTCATACACCAGGCACTTTCAAAGATGGAGGGCCATAGGAACAAGGTCTCTCTCTTGGAGAGACTCCATAAAGGGGACCTGGAGGGGGGAGTCTTTCACTGGGGACTTAGAAAGATATGTTAAGGCTCTGAAAATGGGCCTCTGTTTCCATGGGGACACACTTTTGGGGAACATGGAGGGACGCTCTTTTCTTGGGGTCTTGAGAGAGAGAGAGAGAGAAAAAAAATATTTAGAGGAATTTTTTAGGGTTTCGAGAGATATGCAAAAATACCCTGTAAACAGGTATCTCTCTCCATACGGGCCCTGTTGGGGAAAATGGAGGGGGTTTGTTTACCAGGAATTTTTGAGAGAAAAAAAGTGAATCTGGGTTCCTCTGTTGGACCCAGAGGACATTAAGATTTTAAGTCTGGGGGCCATCTGGAAATTTAGTAAAGGAACAGGGGTCTCCTGAGCTGATATCAGATAATGGGGCAAAAAGGCCTAGGTGTATCGGGACCATAAGGGCTCGAACCCAATGTCAATCGACCCCTACCTTCTCCTTTACTTATCGGAATACCAATTAGGATTGATACCCGCATTTTCAGGAACACAACTAGCGTCTAAAACATTCATACATCATGCTATCTTTCCAAAATGATAGGAAAGAAGGTTTTCTTTTTGTCCATATTTATGACTGCTCCAAAAGTTTTATGTACTTCATGACATTATCAAGTCAAAACCTACAAGCAATAATTTAATGTGTTAAAACTGTTACAGTATACATACATTTCGTGATGCTAGCAGATGGATTACAGTGGAATGAACAGTATAATTATACTGGGCAGAACATCATGGCATTACAGCAGTTGATACACAGAAATAAGTACCTGACTTACTGAATGTGTAGTAGCATCCTCCTGCTTCACTGCAGCCACATGCTTCTGCCACAGTTTTGCTCCGATGGAAGTAAGCACAGCTGTTCCATATTCCAAACCTGATGAACACACAGTTCAGAACTGTCACAGTAATATCTCTTCTAATATCAGACCTTTCTCTCCACTAACACTTATTACTGCCATTTGCTCCAAAATTTACTAGTACAGAGTTAAGGAAATCTGTACTGTAATTTTACGTTTGTCTGATGATGACTTTTAACAAGCCATATTACTGCCTTAGTACACTCCGATTCTGAAACTAGACCACTGTCTATACCGTCCGGCACCAATACACTGAGCCTTGCTGGGATGAGGTGGCAAGGCACGAGGAAGCTTGAGTTGAGGTCTGTGCATGTTGGAAGGTACAGGTAGCCAATGAAAACAAGTCCCTAATACAATGCCAACTAGAAGAGCAGAAAAGACACTTCTACAGTGCACCAGCAATAAATGGTTCTGAACACAAAGTAGGCACTAATACCTGCCATCTCGTCAAGTACCAATCCCAACGCACCTTACCCACAGTCTGTCAGTACCTTCAACAGGCAATATATCAGCCATCATTTACTGCTTATGGCCAAATTTGCACATCACCATAGTATCTGATGGATGGCAGGTAGTGGGGTGGAACTCTATAGTAAAGTAACTGAATTTCTTCAAAGGCTTTCACAGGCCCAAAGCAGGTGTGGTGTTGTATCTGGTGTGGAATAAGTAATGGACGGCAGCTGCCTAATCATATGAAATAATACTAACAGAAATTTTCTTTAAATGATGGAGTGAACCATTTGCTCTATGTTGGTACGTAAAATAAATGGTAGTACTTCTTCAATTTGTATCATAAAATGTTTCAAACACTTTTCTTGCACACTCTCATTTCTTGTGTTGTTACAACAGTCTTTTAAGCACAGATAAGCTACGCAAATTGTGGCCAATACTTATTCTACAGGCTCAACATCAACTCTCCACACAAAACCAGCAGCCACATACACTACACAAAAGAATTCACTGCGGTTACAACTTTGCAACATGACTATGCATATTTACCCCAATTAAAGTATAATAATGGTGTAAGCCAATACGAAACAAAACCTCTGCACTTATCAATGGTTTTAGAGTTAACAGCTGGTATCCACTGATCTATATATAGCAGGGTGATATGTGAAGATCAGTCACAATGTTACTGTGTTCTTATTTTCAACTTTACTGACATCACATCCCAATACATTCCTGTCACATGTGCAGTCAAGCTACGAGGTCTGTAAATAAAGTAATGAGACTGCCTGCGTATCGCACGATCTGGCAATACTGCGGGCTTGCCCTTCACATGAAGGTTAGATAAGAGTCTCATAAACTTATAGTATGAGTTTCAACTCGCTAGCGTCAACACACTAATTTTAGTGCGGTTTCTTGTGAAGCAGTTTTTTTGTGTGTGTCACGGAAATGGAAGAGCGCAATTTCGAGCAACGATGTGCAATAAAGTTTTGTGTCAAACTTGGGGAAACCAGCATTGAAACTTTCAATAAACCGAAACAGGCCTATGGGGTGCATGCTTTGTTGAGATCACAAGTGTTCAAGTGGTTTAAGGCATTTTCAGATGGCCGTGAATCCATCGAAGATGAACCCCGCTCTGGAAGACCTTCAACTTCAAAAACGGATAACAGTGTGGAGAAAGTGTGAGCCCTTGTGCAGTCAGACCGTCGACTCACAGTGCGAATGATCGCTAGTGAGTTAAATTTGAACCACACTACGGTCCATCAGATTTTAACAGATGAATTAGCCATGAAAAAATTGTGTGCGAAGTTTGTTCCAAAAAACCTGACAATCGAACAGAAGGACAATCGGAAGGATGTTTGTCTTCATCTTCTGGAACAGATCGAAAGGGACAGAAATTTCTTGAAGAATGTGATTACAGGTGACGAAACATGGATCTTTGAGTACAATCCAGAAACAAAAAGACAAAGTAAGGAATGGCACACATCTGCATCACCACGTCCGAAAA